>Ga0114969_10001356_pt1 | contig 20789 bp, 19 predicted proteins | sample M_130807_MF_Meta_FD_87316 | JGI IMG/M metagenome (GOLD analysis project Ga0114969, IMG submission 87316) | Freshwater microbial communities from Lake Montjoie, Canada to study carbon cycling - M_130807_MF_MetaG | ecosystem: Environmental > Aquatic > Freshwater > Lake | place: Lake Montjoie...
GCTGGCCACGATAGGGCGCGATCGCGACGCGCGGATCCGCGATGACGTCGCGAAGGTGCGCGATCACGGTGTCCTGTGTGTCGTCGGGCAACAATCGAAAATTCAGCACGGCCGCGGCAGTGGACGCGAGCACGTTTTCCTTGGCGCTCGCGCGCAGCATCGTCGCCGCGGTCGTCGTGCGAATGGTCGCGTTGGTGCCGGGCTGCTTCGACAGTTGCCAGAGGAGCAGAGGGCGCGTGAGCCAGCGGTTCGCGAAGAGCACTTTGAATCCGAAGGACATTTCGGGCGCCAATGCATCGAAGAGCGCGGCGCTCGCGCCATCGAGCCGCGCCGGCATCTGCTGTGTTTCGGCGCGGTCAATCGCACGCGCGAGAATACCAACGGTAGTTTCGCGCGGTGGCATCGACGAGTGGCCGCCTTCGCTGTTCACGCTGAGCTCAATCGAGGTGTAGCCCTTCTCGGCGACGCCGACCAGCGCGACATGCTGCGTGACGCCGGGGACCTTCTCGTAGATCCAGCCACCTTCGTCCATGAGGACTGCGTTGCGGACGCCGCGACTCTTGAGCAGCGTCGCGATGGCTGCCGCGCCACTCGATGTGCCGCCATTCAACCCGCCGCCAGCTTCCTCGTCGCACCCGAAGCCAAAGTAGATCGTGCGCTCGGGTGTGAATCCGCGTGCCAGAAGCGCCTCAACCGCTTCGAGCAGGCCGATCGCTGCGTTTTTGTCATCGAGCGATCCACGGCCCCAGATCGATTCGTTCGCCACGACGCCGTCAAAGGGTGGGTGCGTCCACTGCGCGAGCGTGTCGTCAGCCGCAGGAACGACGTCCATGTGCGCGGTCAGGATGAGCGGCGGCAGGTCGGGCCGACGACCGCGCCAGGTGTAGAGCAGTGAGTCCTTTTGAACCGTCTCTCTCAGTAAATTCTTCTCGACGAGCGGGAAGATGCCGCTGAGGTAGGTGTGGAACAGGGGCCAGACATCCGGCGCGGTTCTTGCTTCGGCATCCGTGGTGATTGTTCGAAATCGGATGGCACCGGCCAGATGATTGACGGCCGACGTCTGATCAATCGTGAGTTCCGGCGCCGTGCCCGGCGCCATCTGGCGACTGTTCAGGCGCAGGGCGTTGATGACCATCACGGCACCGACGAGCACGAGCACACACAGCACGACCTTGAACAGGGTCTTCACACAGGTAGGATAGGAGAACAATGCGCACACTTGCCATCACTCTGTTTTCGTTGTCACTCGTGGTGCCCGCGGTGGTCCGCGCCGATGACGACCGTTTGAAAGACGCCACCGCCGTGCTCAATGAGATGGCCGGCAGCTTCGACTCGAACATTCCGAAGGATCTGTTCAGCAAAGCCGAGTGCGTCGTCGTCATTCCCGGCGTCAAGAAGGGCGCGATCGGGTTTGGCGGTCAGTACGGGCGAGGCTACATGGCGTGCAGGACGAAGGGTGGCTGGTCCGCGCCGTCAGGCATGCGCATTGAGGGCGGCAGCATTGGGTTCCAGATCGGCGGGTCGTCTACCGACGTGATTCTGCTCGTGATGAACGAGCGCGGTGCCGACAAGTTGCTCGGCAGCAAGTTCACGATTGGCGCGGACGCCGCCGTCGCGGCGGGCCCACTTGGTCGTCAGGCATCGGCACAGACGGACGCGACGATGCACGCGGAGATGCTGGCGTGGTCACGCTCGCGGGGAGTGTTTGCCGGCGTGTCGTTGCAGGGCTCGACGCTGCGGACCGACGGATCCGAGAACAAGGAACTCTACGGCAAGGATCTCTCTGCGCGCGAGGTGGTGCGTGGCAGCGTGGCTGTGCCAGCCGCCGCCAAAGAGTTGATGGCGACGCTGGCGAAGTACTGAGCGCTACTTGATGTCGAGCAGTTCGATGTCGAACACGAGCACGCCGGCGGGCGAGCCAGGCTGACCCTGATAGGCGAGATTCTCCGGAATCCAGAAGCGTCGCTTCTCGCCGATCACCATCAGCTGCAGGCCTTCGGTCCAGCCAGAGATGACGCGCGTCAAGGGCATCGTGAGCGGCTCGCCGCCTTTGGCCACTGAGCTGTCGAACATCTGCCCGTCGGTCGTCCAGCCCGTGTAGTGCACGACAAAGGTCGACGTCACGAGTGGGTGGATCGAGCCGGTGCCCGCCTTCAGCACCTTGGAATAGAGACCTGACGCGGTCTTGACCGCATCCGCGGGTGGCTTGGCCACATCGGGCGGTGCCGGGATCATGGCCGGAGCCGCCGGTGGGGGCGCGGCCACAGCCGCCGCGGGTGTTTCAGCCGTCCTGTTGCAGGCGGCGCCGCTGACGACAAGAGCGACCAGAGTCAGAACTCGAGTAGAACGCATGGAGGAAGTGTAAGGGGTCAGAGCCCTTTTCCACAGGTTTCCACAGAAAAGGGACAGAGCTCGGCCCCGGCCACGGGCCGAGCTCTGTCCCTAAACTGTGGAAACCTGTGGAAAAGGGCTCTGACCCCCTAGAATTTGTGTGTGGTTACCAACGTCGCCAATCTGCTGCATCGCTCCGTGCGCTATCTGGTGTCGCCGGGCGGGCGTGGGGAGGAGATGCTGAAGGGGACGCGCACGTTGATCCTCCTGCACGCGTTCCCACTGAGCGCCGATCAGTGGTTGCCGCAGCTCGCGCGCGTGCCCGTCGGGTGGCAGTTCATCGCCCCCGACATTCGCGGCTTCCGCGGGATGGGGCCCGCGTTTGAAGACGCTCAGCTCGATGCCGCGACGATGGACGACTACGCCGGCGATGTGCTCGACCTCATGGATCACCTCGACGTGCCCACGGCCGCGGTCTGTGGGCTATCGATGGGCGGATACGTGGCGATGGCGGTGGCGGCGCGCGCACCACAGCGAGTGACGCATCTGGTCCTCGCCAACACGAAGATGACGGCCGACACTGAGGACGGCCGCGCCGCCCGAGACAAAATGCGCGCACTGGTCACCGCCGACGGGCCAGCGGCCGTCGCGACCGCGATGCTGCCGAAACTCCTGGGCGCCACTACGCACCGCGATCAACCAGACCTCGAGATCGCCGTCCGCCGCCTGATCGAAGTCAACCGCACCGCCTCCATCGCTGGCGCCATCGGCGCGCTCAAGTCTCGGCCCGATCGCACCGAGACGCTCGCGGCACTGCGCGTGCCATCGCTCATCATCTGCGGCGACGAGGACGCGCTCACGCCCGTGGCCGACAGTGAGGCCATGGCCGCCACAATGACCGGCGCCACGCTGACCGTGATTCCCCGGTGCGGGCATCTGTCGAACCTCGAGCAACCGCTGGCCTTCAACGCGGCACTGCAGCAGTTTCTGCGATGAGACACTGGCTCCGTCCCCTCATCGGTCTCGCGATGCTGTGCGTCCCGGTCGCGCCCCTCGCGCAGACTGCGCGTCAGATGCACGCGCCGCTCGATCGCATCCTGGATACCTACGTTCGCGACGGCAACGTGTATTACCGCGCGCTGCAGATGGAGCGAAAACCACTCGACGCATACGTTGCCTCACTCAACTTGCCGGCCGCCGACGTGGCCGCCTGGTCGAAGTCGGAACAGCTCGCGTTCTGGATCAACGCCTACAACGCGCTCGTGTTGCAGACGGTAATCGACAAATATCCGGTCAAGGGCGCCGTGCGCGACTATCCCACGGCGAGTATTCGCCAGATCCCCGGATCGTTCGAGCAACTGCCGCATCGTGTCGCCGGCAGAACACTCAGCCTCGACGCGATCGAGAAAGATGTCATCGTGGCGATGGGTGATGCCCGTGCGCTGATTGCGCTCGGACGCGGTGCGATCGGCAGCGGACGGCTGCGCAGTGAGGCGTATCGCGCGGATCGCCTCGACGAGCAACTCGAGCAGGCGGTGAAGGAGTTTGTCGCTCGGCCCGTCGGTTTCAAACTCGACAGAGATCTGAATGTGCTCACCGTGTCGCCACTCTTCGGATGGCGACAGGACGCATTCATCGCGATGTTTGCCAGGGACGGCGCGCAATGGGACGGTCGCAGCCCCATCGAGCGAGCGCTCATGGCGATGGCCGCCCCCAAACTCTTTGCCACCGAGCGTGAGTTCCTGCTGCAGAATACGTTTCAGCTGCGATACGGCGTGTTCGACTGGCGCCTGAACGATTTGACCGGAGGCGTTCCCAATTGAATCTGCAACTGACCGACAAGGTCGCGATCATCACCGGCTCGAGCCAGGGGCTCGGCCTCGCCTCTGCCCGCGCACTCGTTGAGGAAGGCGCACGCGTCACCATTTGCGCGCGAGGCGCAGAGGCCCTCAACAAGGCCGCCGCCGATCTTCGCGCGATTGCCGGCCACGCCGATCGCGTGCTCGCGATCGGCGCCGATGTCTCAACCGTTGACGGCGCCGCGCGCGTCGTCGCCGACACCGTCGCGCACTTTCATCGCATCGACATCCTCGTCAACAATGTCGGCAAAGCCGGCGGCACCGACATCGTCAGCACCACCGACGAGGAGTGGAGCGCGGCGCTCGATCACACGTTCTTCCCGGCCGTGCGCATGTCGCGTCTGGTTGTGCCTGAAATGCGGAAGCAGAGCGCCGGCGTCATCCTCATGATCGCGTCGATCTGGGGACGCGAGAGCGGTGGCCGCATGACCTACAACGCCGTGAAAGCGGCCGAGATCAGCCTGGCCAAAGCGATGGCGCAGCAACTGGCGAAAGACAACATCCGTGTGAACAGCGTGGCGCCCGGGTCGATCTCGTTCGAAGGCGGCACCTGGTGGAAGCGCACCCAGGAAGATCCGAAGGGCATGGCGGAGTTTGTGAAGAAGGAAATTCCGTTCGGCCGCTTCGGCACTCCAGAAGAAGTCGGCGCGCTCGTCGCATTCCTCGCTTCACCCAAGGCCAGCTGGATCACCGGCTCATCGGTCACCGTTGACGGCGGCCAGAGCCGAAGCAACATTTAGAAAACGAAGTAACATCTGCCCCCATGGCAGACGCAATTCAGTCAATCGCCGACTGGCTCTTCCGCCCGTACATCATCGTCCTGCTCCTCGGCGGCGGTCTCTTCCTGTCGATCCGGACAGGATTCGTGCAGATCCGTCGTTTCGGTGATGGTCTGCGCGCGATGGTGGCCCCACAGTCGAAGGGCGCGAGCGGCGCGCTCACACCATTTCAGTCATTCATGACCGCGCTGGCCGCATCGATCGGCACCGGCAACATCGCCGGTGTCGCCACCGCGATTGTGTCGGGAGGACCCGGCGCCCTCTTCTGGATCTGGGTCTACGGTTTCCTCGCGACGTCGATCAAGGTCGCTGAGGCGGTGCTCGGCATCAAGTTCCGCATCGCCAACGGCGAAGACGTCAAGTGCGGCCCGATGTACTACCTGCTCCAGGTCAAGTCGGCCGGTCCCGCGCTCGCCTGGATCTACGCGGCTGTGGCCGGTATCGCCGCGCTGACGACGACGCCGTTTACGCAGCCCAACTCCATTGGCGTCGCGATGAACTTCGTGTTTCCGAGCGGGACAACGACGCTGCCGGTGCTCGGCGATGTGCAACGCACCTCGCTCTTTGCCGGCCTCGCTGTGGCGGTGCTCACCTGGGCCGTCATCATCCGTGGCGTGAAATCAATCGGTGCCGCCGCCGAGAAGCTGGCACCGCTGAAGGTGGGGCTGTATTTCATTGGCGGCATCATCGTGATCGTCAGTTTCGCCGGCCAGATTCCGCACGTGCTGAAGATGGTCGTCACCGAAGCGTTCTCGATGCGTTCAGGACTCGGCTTCGGCATGTTCATGGCGATGCGCTACGGCATCGCGCGCGGCGTCTACGCAAACGAAGCCGGTTACGGCACCGCGGCCGTCGCCTATGGCACGGCGAAGAGCACGGATCCATCCATGCAGGGCATGCAGGCAGTGATGGAGGTGTTCATCGTGTCGTTCGTGACGGCCACGATCAGCGCCATGACGATCCTGCTCACGGGCGTGTGGCACATGGGGCCGACGAGCAGCGCCGCCGTCGCTTCGGCGTTCAACATGGCCATCCCGCATGTCGGCGGCTACATCGTCGCGATCTGTGCGTTTCTGTTCGGCTACACCACGCTGATTGGCTGGGCGTACTACGGCGAGCAGTTCCTCGAGTACATCCTCGGCCGGAACGTGACGATGCCGTATCGCTGGATCTACTGCTTGCTGATCCCGTTCGGTGCGATCGCAAAGCCTGACGTCGTGTGGGCGTGGGGCGATCTGATGAACTGCCTGCAGGTCTTTCCCAACATGGTCGGTCTGGTTGCGTTGAGCGGCGTCGTGGCCGGATACGCGCACAAGAAAACGTCCTCATAGAGCGTTTTCGCTGTTTCATCGCCTCGCCGAATCCGGCTAAGATCGAATCCGGCTTCGATGGAAACCCTGCCCGCGATCACCGCCAACAAAGACGAGTCCCTGCAGCAGGCGCTGCAGCGGATGCTGTCGTCGCACGAACGCGCCGTTACGTCCGGCGACGACGACCCACATGTCACGGCGGTGCGGCGATTGGCGCCGCAGTCTGCTGTCTACGCGCCGTTTCCAGATTCGCTCGATCCGCGTGTGCATGCGGCCTACGCGGCGCGCGGCATTGACCAGCTCTATTCACATCAGGCGGAAGCGATCGATCACGCGCTCCATGGTCGCAACGTCGTGGTCGTCACGCCGACGGCGTCGGGCAAGACGCTCTGCTACAACGTCCCCGTGCTTGACGCGATCCTGAAAGACTCTGCGTCGCGCGCGTTGTATTTGTTTCCGACGAAGGCGCTCGCGCAGGATCAGCTCGCTGAACTGCATCAGATGGTGCAGGTGGTGAGCGGCCAGGGTGGCGGCGAGATCGGTGTGTTCACGTACGACGGTGACACGCCGCAGGACGCGCGTCGCGCGATTCGCGGGAAGGCGCATGTCGTGTTGAGCAATCCCGACATGGTGCATGCCGGCATCCTGCCGCATCATCCACGCTGGGCGAAGCTCTTCGAGAATCTGAAGTACGTCGTCATCGACGAACTGCACACGTATCGCGGTGTGTTCGGGAGTCACCTGGCGAATATTCTTCGGCGCCTGCGCCGCGTCTGCAAACACTACGGCTCGAATCCCACGTTTATCTGCTCGTCGGCGACGATCGCCAATCCGAAAGAACTGGCGGAGCGGCTGACCGAGCAGCCGTTTGAGATCGTGGAGAAGAGCGGCGCCCCGCGTGGGGAGAAGTTCTTTCTCTTCGTGAATCCGCCCGTGGTGAACGCTGAGCTTGGTATCCGTCGCTCGTATCTGTCTGAAACACGACGTGTCGCGATCGAGTTTCTGAAGCGCGGGTTGCAGTTGATTGTGTTCGCGCAGAGCCGGCTCTCCACCGAGATTCTGACGACGTACATGAAGGATGCGTTCGCCGGGCCTCCGGGCGCGGCGGACGTGATCCGTGGCTATCGAGGCGGCTACCTGCCGATCCGCCGGCGCGAAATCGAACGTGGCCTGCGCGATGGCGAGGTGCGCTGCGTCGTCTCGACCAACGCGCTTGAACTGGGTATCGACATCGGTGCGCTCGACGTCGCGGTGATGGCGGGATATCCGGGCACGATTGCGTCGACGTGGCAGCGCGCGGGTCGCGCGGGCCGGCGATCTGGCCGATCGGCGGCTGTGCTCGTGGCCTCGAGTGCGCCGATCGATCAGTTTGTGGCGCGCCACCCCGACTATTTCTTTGGCGCGTCGCCGGAACACGCGCTGGTCAATCCCGACAACCTGCACATCCTCCTCGATCACGTGAAATGCGCCGCGTTCGAGATGCCGTTCAACGACGGCGATGTCTTCGGATCGATCAACGTCGATGAAGTGCTGGCGGTGCTCGGTGAAGAAGGCTTCGTGCATCACACCGACGGGCAGTGGCAGTGGACGCATGAGTCGTACCCAGCCGATGCGGTGAGTCTGCGGTCGGTGACGTCCGACAACTTCGTGATCGTGGACCTCACCAATGGCGAGCGCGTGATCGGCGAAACGGATTTCACCAGCGGCGCGTCGGTGCTTCACGAAAAGGCGATCTACATCCTGGAGGGGCAGCTGTTCCAGGTGGAGAAACTCGACTTCGACAATCGGAAAGCCTTCGTGCGTCACGTGGAGTGCGATTACTACACGGACGCGATCGACTACACGAAGGTGACGATTCTCGAGATCTTTGCCGGCGATGCGATGCCGCAGCCGGAGGTTGAGAACCCGGCGTCAATCGCGCTGGCGGCCGCGGGCCTCGAGAAGGATGAGATCACGCGGGCTGCTGACATCGACGTGTTGCCAACGTCGCTGCAGCCGATCGATGTCGGCCTGTCACATGCGGCGGCGCTGCGCTCGCACGGGGAAGTGCACGTGGTGTCGCGCGTCGTCGGCTTCAAGAAGATCAAGTTCTACACGAACGAGAACCTCGGCGCCGGCGAACTCGATCTACCCGAGCAGAACATGCACACGACGTCGTACTGGTTGCGGATTCCGGCTGAGCTGATGGCCGCGCTGCCGTTCAGCACCGACGACCGCCGCGATGGCATCACGGGTATTGCCTTCGCGATGCACAACATCGCGCCGCTGCTGTTGATGAGCGATCAGGGTGACATCGGCGTCTCGATCGATCGCGAGACGATCTTTCTCTACGACAACTACCCGGGCGGCATCGGTTTCAGTGAACCGCTGTACTCGATGCACGATGAGTTGCTGGCCCGCACACGCGAGCTCATCGGTGAGTGTCCATGCCAGTCCGGCTGCCCGTCATGTGTGGGGCCGGAAGGCTCGACTGGCCCGAATACCAAACGCGTGGCGCAGGAACTGCTGCAACGCCTCTCGACGCCGGCGGCCTGAGCCACACTGTGCGCGACCTGGCCGCTCGTCTTCGCGAGATCGTCAAACAGAACGTTGGTCGTCCGTCGCCGGTCGAGGGTGCACGTGAGCTGACCTACGAGCCCGACGTGCAGGCCTCGTCGCCACACGATCTGGGAAGGATCGCCGAGGCGTTCGGCGGCACCGCGATCACCGACGGCGCGGCCAGTCTCGTGGTGATCGACCGCGTCTACGACGCGACACAGTTACACGGACGCTGGCGCATCGAGACGTGTGCGCCGACACCGAGCGCACCGCTCGACATCTTCGACGCGAAAGCGTCGAAGGCGCCAGCGTGGTGGTCGCGACCGGTGTACTTCGATACAGAAACCACGGGCCTCAGCGGCGGCGCGGGCACAATCGCGTTTCTCGCCGGCTGCGGCTGGTTCGAGGACGGCGGCTTCCGCGTGCGTCAGTGGCTCCTCACGAGCCAGGCTGGCGAGCGCCTGTTGCTCAAGGAACTGGGCGCGTGTCTGGATGACTCATCGCTTCTGGTGAGCTACAACGGCCGCACCTTCGACGTGCCGCTCATGGACATGCGTTGCGCGTATCATCGCCAGCCGAGCCCATTCGACGACATGCCGCACTTCGACATGCTGCCGTCCGCGCGCAAGCTGTGGAAGAGTCGGGAGAATATGTCGGATCCGGGCGGCGAATCCAGTTGCAGCTTGTCCACACTTGAACGCGACGTGCTGGGCTTTCATCGCGTCGGCGACGTACCCGGCTTCGAAATTCCCGCGCGTTACTTTCAGTTCCTCCGCACGGGCGATCATCGCTTGCTCGGCGGTGTCCTCGATCATCATCGTCACGACATCGTGTCGCTGGCCGTCTTGATGTCGCACGCGCTGCAGTTGGCGAAGGATGGCCCCGACATGTGCCGCGACGACAACGAGGTCGTGGCGCTCGGCCGCATCTATGAGCGCGCCGGTCTGGCCGGGCGGGCGCGCGAGGCATTCGACCGCGCCTCGCAATCGTCGGATCGCTATGTTCGCGCTCACGCTTTCAGTCGACTCGGACTGATGCATCGACGCGAGTCGCGACATGACGATGCGGCTCGCGCGTGGCAAGGTGTGCTCGAGGCGGCCGGCGGACGACGGTCGTTGTTTCCGCTGGAGCGTGCCGCGATCGAGGCGCTCGCCATTCATCACGAGCATCGGGCGAATGATCTCGACGCGGCGAAGAAGTATGCCGAGACGATGAAGTCGCAGGTGAGCGGACGTGCTGCGGCCGACGCGTCGCATCGCATTGCACGACTGGAGCGGAAACTGTCTGAGGAAAAAAAGAAGGGCGGCCCAAAGGCCGCCCCATTGTTGGAATAACGAAATCCTTACGCCTGTGCGGCGGCTTTCTTCGGGGACTTCGCGACCTTCGCCGCCTTGTTGTCCTTGTCCATCTTCTTGCGATCCGCCGCCGTCACGGTGCCGAAGCGCTTCGTGAAGCGCTCAACGCGGCCTTCCGTGTCGATCAGCTTCTGGCGGCCCGTGAAGAACGGGTGGCAGTTGCTGCAGATTTCAAGATGCAGCTCCGGCTTGGTCGACTTGGTCATGAACTTGTTGCCGCAGGCGCAGCGAACTTCAACTTCAGCGTACTTCGGATGAATCCCAGGCTTCACAGCGAGCTCCCTGGCGCATTGGCCAAAACGTAATCATAACGTACGTGGGTCCGGTCCCCTAGCAAACGCCTACGGTGTTGTAGAGACTCGGTCCCACCTATGACGAGTGAGGCGGTCACGAAGGGCCAGCGGCAGGCCCGCGCCGTCCGCGGCCCGGAGATTGGCTTCGACGTTCCGGAGGCGGCGCATTCCGGGGATGATCGTCGTAACATCTTGATTCGAAAGGATAAAGCGCATGGCCAGCTCTGCCATCGGCATGCCGGAAGGCAGGTCCTCCCGCACCAAATCTACACGTCGGCAGGTCTGCTTGAGCCGGTCCGGCGCGAAATAGGAATTGCGGAAGTCGCCGTCAGGCCACGTCATATCCGGCGTCAGCGTGCCAGTGAGGCTGCCCTCGTCGAACGGCACCCGCACAATCACCGCGACACCCAACTCCCGGCAAATCGGAAAGAGTTCGTCGGCGGCGGCCGTGTCGAAGAGGTTGTAAACCACCTGAACGCTGTCGACGACACCCGTCCGGAGGGCCTGGACGACGTTGGTGGGCTCAAAGCGGTTGATGCTGATGCCAACGGCGCGGACGAGGCCCTCGCGCTTCAGATCGTCTGCAGCGCGCTGCCAGCGGTCGTCGGTGGCCCACGCGTCGTTCCACACATGGAACTGTTGCAGGTCAACGCACTCGAGGTCGAGATTCCGGAGACTCGTCTCGGTGCACGCACGGACGTGGTCCGCGGGGAAGACCTCGTCGAGTGTCGATGTTGGTGACGCGGGCCACTTCAGATTCTTCGGTGGGATCTTGGTGGCGACGCGAACCGGTGCGGGACGCTGCTTCAGCGCGCGCGCCAGCAACTGCTCACTCTTGCCGCTGCCGTAGGCCAGCGCCGTGTCATAGAAGGTGCACCCGAGCTCCATCGACCGCAGCATTGATGCGATCGACTCGTCATCGTCCGACCCGGTCCACCCCCCGGCGCCCCAGAGGCCATGACCCACTTCCGAGACCTGCCAGCCAAGTCGTCCGAACGTCCGTGTGCGCATGAGATCAATTGTCCCCAAAAAGCCACAAAAACATCGGGAGTTAATTCATCGAATTAACTCCCGATGTTTTTGGGGTCGCCGGCTACTGCCGGATCGGCTTCCGGGCGCGATAGAACGACAGCCGTTCTTCGAGATCGAGGTTGAACTGCCGGTCGCCGCGTGCGCGGGCCAGCGTCAGCGCCTCGTTGCCGATCCTGATCGCGTCGTCGAATCGTCCAGACTCTGCAAAGGAGGCGGCGAGTGTGTCGAGTGAGCTCGCATCGCGGCGCTCGGTCAGCTCGACCGCATGCTGCGCCAGGATGATGGCGCGCGAGCCGTCACGGGCCATCGGGTCGATTGCGGTCGCCAGAATCCACGCTGCCTTGTTCAGCAGCGCGACGTCGTCGGGCTTTCGATCGAGCGCCTTCAGGAAGTACTTCACCGCGTTGGCGAGCTGATTCTGCGCGCCGTAGGCTTCGGCCATGTTGTCGTAGGCGGCGGCGTAGAACGGGTTGATGGCGACCGCGCGTTCAAAGTGCGCCGTGGCGTCAGCGTACTGCTGCAGTGTGGCCAGTGCCACACCGAGGTTCGCGTGGGCTTCCGCATAGTCGGGGATCTCGCGCACGGCCACTTGCAGGTGCTCCGCTGCGACCTTCGCCTGGCCGGTCTTCAGCAAGTCCGACGCGTAGTTGTTGCGTGCACGGGCGTTGAGCGGTTGTTTCTGCACCGTATCGGCCCAGATGCGCTCATCGCTGACGTAGTCGTCGTTGCGAGCGCGCGTGGTGAACGCCAACGCGCCAATGAACACGCACGCGACCCAGAACGCGACGTCTCGTACGAACGGCTTCACGGCGGCGCGCCTCATAAGTGCGAAGGTGCCGATGATGATGACCGACAGCACCGACGCGAGGGGCAGATACATTCGATGTTCCGCGGCGACCTCCGTGATGATCGGCAGGATGCTCGACGATGGCGCGAGCACGACGAAGAACACTGCGCCCGCGAAGCCGAGCGGGCGACGCCGTACGAGCAACCACAATGTACCGGCCGCGAGCGTCAGGACGATGGCCGCGGGCAGCAATATGTCAGTGACACCCTTTGCGGCGCGCCAGTCGTAGTCGAGGACGAGCGGCGCGGGCGACACGGTCAGTCTCAGGTAGTGCACGATGACGCCGGTCTGCGTCATCAGATAGCGCCACCACGGCCACTCGGCGAAATGAAAGCCCGATGACAGCGGCCGCGCGTCCATGGCCACAAGCAAGCCAAGGAGGATCCACGTCGAGGCCAGGCCCAGGTACAAGGGCCAGCGACGGCGGACGATGTCACTGACACTGCCTGGGAGAAACGTCCAGTCCCAGAGCACGACGACGACAGGGGCGGCGACCATGACTTCTTTCGTGCCCATGCCGAGCAGGCACGACACTTCCGCGGCCAGCATCCACGCAACGGCGCGTCGCGTCACGCTGCGGGCATCGTCCATGCGAATCGCGCAGTACAGCGTCAGCAACAGGAACATCCCCATCATCGATTCCACGCGCTGGACGATGTAGGTGACCGAGTCGGTGTGCAATGGGTGCACGACCCATGCGAGCGCGACGAGGCCGGCGAGCGTCGTTGACGCCTGGCCAACCACCGACCGTAGCGCCGCTGTTTCGAGTGTGCGGCGTACGATGCCGAACAGTGTCAGCGAGGCGATCAGATGGATCAGCAGGTTGAACGCGTGATAGCCCCAGACGTTGCGTTCGAAGGCGTCGGCAGAGTTGAGGCTGCCGGGTGACGGCGGATCAAAGGTGTTGCGCGCGTCGAGCGGTGCGAGTGCGTAGTTGAGCGCGAACGAGAAGCTGGCAACCGGCCGGCCCGCCAACGTGATGTTGCGCGGCGCCATCATGGCCTTCAGCGGATGCATCCACGGCGCCGGTTCGCGGACCGAGGCGTTGTCGATGATCGATGGCCGATCGTCGAAGACGAATACTCCGGTGAAGCTATTCGCGTAGGTGATGAGTCCCGCGACAACAATCGCGACGGCGGCTACGAGGCGCGGCATTCGTGTAGATAATAGTGGAGTCCCATCTACAGGAGGCCTCCAACATGTCAGTTCGTCTCGGCGATATCGCACCGGATTTCGAAGCTGCAACCACCCAGGGCACCATCAAGTTCCACGAATGGAAAGCCGGCTCGTGGGCCATTCTCTTCTCGCATCCGAAAGACTTCACGCCGGTCTGCACGACCGAGCTCGGCATGGCCGCTGGTCTCAAAGCCGAATTCGACAAGCGCAACTGCAAGGTCATTGGCCTCAGCGTCGATCCGGTGGAGTCGCACCTCAAGTGGGAAGGCGACATCAAGGATGTCACCGGCAACGCCGTGAACTTCCCGATGATCGGTGACGCCGACAAGCACGTGTCGAATCTCTACGACATGATTCATCCAAACGCGAGCGACACGATGACGGTGCGTTCCGTGTTCGTCATCGGGCCCGACAACAAGGTCAAGATGACGCTCACGTATCCGGCGAGCACCGGTCGCAACTTCATCGAGTTGCTGCGCGTGCTCGACTCGCTCCAGCTCACGGCGAAGCATCAGGTCGCGACGCCGGCCGACTGGAAGCAGGGCGAGGACGTGATCATCACGGGCGCGGTTTCGGATGCTGACGCCGCGACGCGTTTTCCCGGATACGTTGCGAAGAAGCCGTATCTGCGCGTGACACCGCAGCCGAAATAGGACGTCCGCTTGACACTACTACGCCGCACGTAGTATTACGTATGGCGTAGTAGTGATGTCCTCACACCTATCGCATCTGCTCCTCTTCGCGTACCCGCCATCCTGGCGACGTCGGTACGCCCTCGAGCTCCAGGCACTCCTCGAGACCGAGCCGCTCACGTTCGCTGTCGTCATCAACCTCATCGGGAGCGGCGCGGGCGAGTGGCTTCGCGCCGGCTGGCGCGCTCCGGCCCGGCCGATGAACGCGAAGATTCTGTTCGGGCTCACGCTCGAAAGCGCGGTCTTCATCTGGTTCAGCACGATGACGTCGGTCAGCTACGAGCGATGGCTGGCCTTCAACGCCGTGTTCGGCCTGCTGCTGACCGGCACGGCATTCGTGCGTGCCGTCGCGGCAGGTTGGCTCAACGGCTTTCTCACGGCGTCGTTGGCCGCATGGGGATTCGTGGTGATGTTGCTCTCATGGATCGCCGCGGCGTCAGACCAGATGGTGCAGTTGCCGTTCGATCACTTTGACGTTCTCTCCCGAGGTTCGGTGTCCGGATATCTGGCGGGATCGGGATACCGCGAATTCGCCGTGGCGTCGCTGCTCCTGGCGGGAGCCATGACCGTCGTGCTGGCGTTGATGGCGTGGGCGGGAGCCGGTGTTGGACGTCTCGCCAACAATCTTCAGGAAGTGAGTCGGTAGTGTCGAAAGAGAAGGACGAACTCAACGACCTCGGCCGGTTCTCCGAACCGGCACTGCTCATCATGATTTCCCTCGCGGACGGCCCGAAGCACGGCTACGCGATGACGGAAGATATCGAGCAGATCTCGGGCCAGCGCCTCGGCCCCGGCACGCTCTACGGCGGCATCACGCGCCTCGAAGCCCGCGGCTGGATCGAGCCCCTCCCCAGCGACGACCGTCGTCGTCCCTACAAGCTCACGACCTCGGGACACAAAGTGCTCAAGCATCGTCTCGCCGCGATGAAGTCGATGGCGAAGATCGCGACGACGCGGTTGGCGGACGCATGAAGCCCGCGACGCTGCTGCGTCTCTATCCGCGCAAGTGGCGGGATCGATATGGCGACGAGTTCCTTGCGCTCCTCCAAGACTCGCGGCCGGGATTTCGTGTGCTCGTTGACGTCGTAGTGGCCGCGGCGCGCGAGTGGACGCGCGTGCTGACGCCGACGTTCGCGAAGTTCGTGGGCCTCTACAGCTTGATCTGGCTCACGGTGCTCGGGATGCAGGCAATGATGGGCCTTCCTCATCCGCTCCATTTCTTCGCAATCTCAGACCAGGGGCGCTTCCTTGGGACATTTCTCTGGTCTGCCATGGTCGCCCGTTTCGTCGACAACCAGATACTCGATGGCTCGCCGGCGCCGACATCGAAGCTAGCCGTGCAAATACTCGGCGCGCTCGAGAACCTCGCGGCCATCGTCGTGGTGTACGCATGCTGGTCCGTTGCGCCCCACTTGGTTGCGGCGACGCCGATCGCGATCATGATCGTACTTTCTGGCAATCTCTTCGGCCGTCGTCCTGAGATGATGCGTGTGCTGAATCAGGCGCCGGGATGGACGCCGCGTCCGCCGTCTTTCACCGGGCTGGGACTCAGCTCATGAAGCCCGCGACGCTGCTGCGTGTCTACCCCCGCGCATGGCGCGAACGTTACGGCGAGGAACTTCTCGCTCTCATTGGTGCCAATGACGTCAGCACGACGAGCGCGATCGACATCGGGCGTCAGGCCGCAGCCGAGTGGCGTCGTGTCAGTGGTGTTGACGTGTGGCTGCGGCCAATCCTGATCGGAGGATTTGGATTTACGGTCGGCAAAGCCATGGCGGCGCGAGTGGCAGCACCGTCTGTCATTCACGGGCTTGCGGTGATCCCATCGGTCGGCTGGGCCGCGATGAGCCTCGCGCGGTCCTCCTGGGTGCTGATGGCGCGCCTTCAAGGACGCCCAATGCCCGCGCTGATGCCGAAGCTGAGCATGACGGCGTCACGCGCGGGCCTCGCGACGGCGTGGGTGGTCGGCGCCTGTCACTTCTGGATCTTCCCCTCGTCGTTCCTGTGGACGCCGCTCGCGATCATCGGCAATCCGGCATTCATGATTGCGATGTTCGTGGGGATGGCGCGAGTGGTCGCCGACCAGCCTGCAGCGAAGCCTTACCGGAGCGGCCCGCAACCGCCACAGCATCCGCTCGAACTCGGTTGACATGTCACCGCGAAGCCTGCTTCGCCTCTACCCGCGCACATGGCGCGAGCGCTATGCCGACGAGTTTCTCGACGCATGCGGCGAACGTTCGCTCACGTTGCAGCAAACGCTCGACATCGTCGCGGGCGCGATCGACGCCCGATTCGCGCCGCAGTCACATCTGGCGACCGATAGCGGTAGTCACACTGAAGGAGTGTCTATGTCTGTAAGTCTGAAAGCGATCTGCGCCCAGAAGAGCGTGCCGTACACCAAAGCTGACGGTCTCAAAGGCGCGGCCGCGATCGTCATCGGTAGTTTCGTGTTTCTTGGCATCGGCATCGTGTGCAAGAGCAACGGATGGTCTGACGCGGCCGAAGTGTTCAAGGGCATGGCCTTCCCCGTGTCGATGCTGCTGTCGTCGCACTTCACGTTTATGAAGGGCCAGTCCCGGACCGCCAAAACCGTGATACTCGGCGGGACCACGGTCATCCTCGTGCTGATCGGCGCGCTCGCGACGCGGCTGTAGCCGGCCGCCGTTTCGCTCTTGGCGCTCGGCGGCCGGGCCGATACTATTCGCCCATGAGATTTCGCGCTGTTGCCCTCCTGCTCGCGAGCGTCACCGTTGGTTCGCTCGCCGCACAAACCACTGAGAAAGTCGACACCGCCGCGATCGCGAAGATCCGCGCCGAGGGCCTCGAGCGATCGCAGGTCGCCGAGACGATGTTCTGGCTGACCGATCGGTACGGTCCGCGTCTGACCGGTTCGCCGTACTTCGAAGAGGCGGGCGACTGGGCGGTGAAGGAGCTGCAGAAGTACGGCGTGCAGAATGTGCACAAGGAGCGGTGGAAGTATGGCCGCGGCTGGGCGCTGACCAACTTCCACGCGACCATGACCGAGCCGCGCGTGATGCCGATCACGGGTGCCGTGAAAGCGTGGTCGCCGGGCACAAGCGGCACCATCGTCGCCGACGTTGTGCGCGCCGATATTGCGAACGAAGCGGACGCGGCGAAGTACAAAGGCCAGCTGCGCGGCAAGATTGTGTTGACTCAGCCGGCGCGCGCCGTTCGCATGCTCGACCAAGGCGACGGCATGGTGCTGCGCATGGGCGACAAGGACGGCAAGTGGGAGAAGGAAGCATTGACGATGCCCCCTCCGCCGGCACCGCGTGGCGGCGGTGCGGGTGGCGCGGCGGGTGCTGGCGGTGGCGGCGCGGGCCGCGGCGGTCGCGGCGCCGGATTCAACGTCAACGAGTTCTACAAGAGCGAGGGTGTCGTCGCGCTGTTTGATCGCGGCGCCAACAGCGACATGGCCGCGGCCGGGTCTGACCTCACGTGGCAGCAGCAGCACCCCGACGGCGGCACGTTCGCCGTGCAGTCGGCCGCCGGTGTCAGCGCGAGCTCGGCAACGACCGACGCGGCGCCGCCGCAGGTCGTGCTCGCCGTGGAGCACTACAACCGCATGGTGCGCCTCATCGAGCACAACCAGCCTGTGAAAGTTGAGCTGAACGTGTCGGTGAAGTTCAACGAGGAATCAGCCAATCTCAGCGGATTCAACGTGGTCGGCGAGATCCCCGGTACGGACTTGAAGGATCAGATCGTGCTCCTCGGTGCCCACTTCGATTCCTGGGCGAGTGCGACCGGTGCGACAGACAATGCGACGGGCTCGACCGAGATGATGGAAGCGTTGCGCATTATCAAGGCAGCGGGCCTGCAGCCACGTCGAACCATCCGCGTTGCCTTGTGGGGCGCTGAAGAGGGCGGGTTGATTGGCTCGCGCACGTACGTGACCGAGCACCTCGGCACCAAGGACGCGCCCAAGCCCGAGATGGCCAAGTTGTCGGCCTACTTCAATCTCGACAATGGCACGGGCAAGATCCGCGGCATTTGGCTCCAGAGCAACCTTGCCGTGAAGCCCATCTTCGAGGCGTGGTCCGCGCCACTGAAAGATCTGGGCGTCACCATCTTTGGCCCCCGCAACGTCGCGTCCACCGACCACTCGTCATTTGATTCCGTCGGCATTCCCGCATTCCAGTTCGTGCAGGAACGCTACGAGTACAACTCGCGGACGCACCACACCAACATGGACTTCCTCGACCGTGTGCAGATGGACGATGTGAAACAGGCCGCAACCGTGGTTGCCGTCTACGCCTGGCACGCCGCGACACGGGATCAGATGCTGCCGCGGAAGTAGGGGGCAATTGAGATCGGGACTCAATTCAACGAATTGAGTCCCGATCTCAATTCAGGTCAATTCAGGTTCAGCCGACGCGGGTGATGGCCATCTGACGGAGACCACGGAGGTCGATCTTGCCCGATCCCAAGGTTGGAATCGCTTCGACCGGAATCACATGGTCCTTCCGCGGCAACCAGAGTCTCGGCAGTGCGGTCTGATTGAGCTGTTCCCACACATGTGAGGCCGGGACGTCCTGCCGCGTGTAGAACGCGACGAGTCGCTCGCCGCGCGATTCGTCGGGGACCGCCGTGACGGCGGCGCAGACCTCGCCGAGCACTTCGTTGATGGCGTCTTCGATTCGCAGATGCGGCACCATCTCGCCGCCGATCTTGCTGAAGCGCGACAGCCGATCCGTGATGGTAATAAAGCCGTCGTCGTCGATCGACCCAATGTCCCCAGTCACGTACCAGCCGTCGCGCAATACTTCTGAGCTCCGTTCGGGTTCGCCCAGATAGCCCCGCATCAGGCAGTCGCCCTTGACGAGGAGCAGGCCCTCGCGCCCAACGACTGGCCCTTCGCCAGTGTGCTGATCCACAACCTTTGCGGACACGCCCTTGATCGGCCGTCCGACCGAACCGGGCTTGCTGGGCTTTGGCGCGCCGGCGCGCGCGAAGTTGACGGAGATGACAGGTGACATCTCCGTGCACCCGTACCCTTCCATCAACCCGACGCCGAAGTGCTGCGCGAAAGCGTCCGCGAGCGGTTGCCGCAGTTTTTCCGCACCCACGACCACGTGCCGCATGTGCTGAAACTGCTCGCGCGTGCAGCGACGCATATAGGCGTTGGCGAAGGTCGGCGTCGCGATCAGCATCGTGCCCTGATAGGTGGCCGCCAGTTCACCGACGACCTTGGCGTCCATGGGATTGGGATGGAACGCGACGGCGCAGCCGCTGATCAAGGGGAACCAGAGCGTGCCCGTCAGGCCGAACGAATGGAAGAACGGCAACACGCCGATGAAACAGTCACGGGCGGTCATCGGGAACAGGTCCGCGAAGCCGTCGATGTTGTTGAGAATATTCTTGTGCGTCAGCATGACGCCCTTCGGGACGCCCGTGCTGCCGCTCGAGAAGATCACGGTCGCCAGCGCGTCTGGGTCGGTCGTGCTGCCGTACTGTTGCCGCAGCAGTGCCATCGGTGCGAGCTTGGCGTGCAACAGCGCGGTCAGCTTGTCAGTGCGCGTCACCGACTTGCGAATGTCTTCGAGAAATACCATCGCGGGTGTCCCTGCGATGCCGGCCTTCTCAAGGAACGTCTTGGATGTGATGATCGTGCGGATCTTGCAGCGTTCGATCGCGACCGCGATGGAATCGCCTCCGGCAGTGAAATTCAAGTTCACGGGGATGCGTCCGGCCGCGAGCGTGGCGATATTGGCCAGCGCGCCACCCACTGAAGCCGGCAGCATCAGGCCGACCATCTCTTGCCCCTCGGTCAGACGTCGAATCACGCGGGCGAAGGCGAGTGTGGCAATCAGGGCCTGCCCGTAGCTGAGCTTCATTCCCGTGCTGTCGGCCATCGCCAACTGACCAGAGCAGCGGCGGGCGGTGGCAAAGAACTGGTGGTGGAGCAACATCGGCGGCAAATCCTACCTCATTGGTGCAGAATGCGCCCATGCGCCGCATGTGCCTCGCCGTTGCCGCCACGATCGTGATCGCCACCGCCCCAAGCCCGGCCGCACCTTCGATTCAGGAATGGCCGTCGTATGCCGGCGACAACGCGGCGACGCACTATTCGCCGCTGGCTGATATCGCCCCGGCCAACGTCGCGACGCTTGACGTGGCATGGGAATGGAAGACCGGCGAGGACGCTATCGCGAAGTTCGGCACGCGGCCGGCGAACTTCCAGGCCACACCGCTGATGATCGATGACGTGTTGTACCTGAGCACGCCCTACAACCGTGTTGTCGCGCTCGATGCCGAGACAGGGAAGGAGCGCTGGTCTTTTGATCCGAAGGCGTACGAGCTCGGTCAGCCGCCGAATGGGACCGGCTTCGTTCACCGAGGCGTGGCGGCCTGGCGCGACAATGGTGTACTCCGCATCTTCATCAACAGCCGCGCGAAACTGATCTGCCTCGATGCGGCCACCGGCACACTGGTTGACGCGTTCGGCGACCATGGCGTGGTCGATCTGACGAAGGGCTTGCGCTGGGACGTCGACCCGGCGCGCTACACCAGCACGTCCCCCCCGGTGATCTACAGGAATCTCGTCATCCTCGGCAAC
>Ga0114969_10001357_pt1 | contig 20789 bp, 15 predicted proteins | sample M_130807_MF_Meta_FD_87316 | JGI IMG/M metagenome (GOLD analysis project Ga0114969, IMG submission 87316) | Freshwater microbial communities from Lake Montjoie, Canada to study carbon cycling - M_130807_MF_MetaG | ecosystem: Environmental > Aquatic > Freshwater > Lake | place: Lake Montjoie...
CCAAGCCTGCCCAGGCCGACGCGTCCGACTCGGCTCACTGATCCATGAACCGCCGGTCCTGCTCCCCGATCGCGCTCTGGGTGGCGTTGTGTATCGGGTGGCTGAGTTGGGAGATGTCCGCGGCGGAAACTGCCGCTCAGTCCTCTGGCACGCGGCCGGCCGACAAGATCCTGGTCGTGCTGGGTGACAGCCTCTCGGCGGGATTCGGGGTCGACCCGAGTGAGGCATGGCCGGCACGGATTCAGGAAAAGATCCGTGAAGCGGGCTTGCCCTGGAAGTTGGTCAATGCCGGGCTGAGCGGAGACACCTCCGCGGGCGGGCTTCGTCGGTTGGATTGGATCCTGCGTCGCCCCGTGGATGCTCTTTTGCTGGAGTTGGGTAGCAATGACGGTTTGAGGGGGCTGCCGCTCGAGGCCACCCGCACCAACTTGCAAACGGTGATTGAGCGCACCCGGGCTAAGTATCCGAAGGTGCGCATCGTGCTGGCCGGCATGAAGATGCCCGAGAACTTGGGCGAGGCCTACACCCGTCAATTCGAGACCCTTTATCGCGACCTGGCCGAGACGAACAAGGTTGCCCTGATCCCGTTCCTTCTCGACGGCGTGGGAGGTCGCGCGGAACTCAACCTTCCTGACCAGATCCACCCCAACGCTGAAGGCCATCACCGCGTGGCCACCAATGTCTGGAAGGTGCTTCAGCCAGTCCTGCAGCCCTACTGAGGGTGGCGCGATTTCTCCGAAAGCGCCGGGGGGATGTACCTCCGTCTCAAAGATTCAGCCCTACCTGAGGAGCCTTACCTAGATTGGTTCCTCCCTTCTTGCAATTCACTCAGTAAACTCGAGCCAACCGAAGCGCTCGGGTGTGTGGAAACTGCCACTTAACAGTGGGTTCGAGGCGAGGAACGCACGATGGGCCCGGTCGATACGGTAGAGGTTGGCGCGCCACCGGGTTCCGACCGTGGGAGCGGTCTCCGACAAGGCCGACAACGGAATGCGAACTTCGCTCGTCCACACCTTGCGCCCGCGATCCACACGCACTTGCCATTCCATTTTGCTGCTCCAGGCGAAGTCGGACTCGGGACGGCGAAGGCGCAGGTCGAGGGCCTCATTGTTCGGAGCCCACTCGTATTCGGTGTAGTGATTCAATTGCGACGGGTCGGGAGCGCAGAAGAACTCCACCACGTCCTTGTCCCACAGCGAACCCTCCTTGGAAACCCGCTCGCCGGAGCGTGCTTTGCCGAAATCGGTCAACTCGGTGAACGGGCACTCGTAGGCCAGGTACAGAAATCGGTCCGACCACAGCACTCGGCAGGTCGTGCTGATCTCCGGGCGGGCTCGCCCATCCACCGCCTCCTGTTCCAAGCGGAAGGGCGTCGCCCGAGACCATTCGCGCTCCCGCAACCGTCCGTCGGGCTTAAAATCCCGGGCGATGCGGTGGGCCCGCACCGTGGTGAAAGGCAGGGAACGCACCAGCAATCGACGGGCGTTGTCGAAATAGATTTTCCGGAGCACCTCGGGCGGCAATCCGATGGCGCTGATGGTCCAGTCGCCCTGGATTGGGGTCATGTGCGGCCAGTTGCGGTCGCGCGTTTCTAGCCAACGCCATTCTTTGGCGAAGAACGTGGCCGCATCGTCGTCGGTGGGTTTTTCCGCATCGCCCGAAGAACCGAGGATCAACTTTTCGTACACCTGAAAATCGGTGGCGAAGAGGATGCGGTCTTGGTGCCGGGTGAAGAGCTTCCGCAGGGCCTCGGGGTCGTGCCGACCCAGTTCTGGGATCCGCGCGGCCAAGTCGGCGTGCATGTTGGGATGCTCGGTGAGCGTGCGGTCCACCCAGGCGAGGTCTTCGGCGTTGTTGGCGAAGTGCACGCAAACGAAGGTCGTCTTTGGATGACGGCGGATCACCCGGTCGAGCGCTTCGAGCAATTTCTCGCGCGTCGGATATTGCTTCGGATCACCAAACCACCAACTCCGGTGATCCTTAAGCTCCTTCCAGCGCTCGTTCTGGGCGGTGTAGGGCAACCAGAACGCCTTCGGGTCGGCGACGTGGATGCTGACCGGCAAACCCAGCTCACCACAGCGCTTCCAGACGCCGTCGAGACGGGAATCGTCGATGCGGATCAACTGACCTTGTTGGTCGCGCAGAAAGAGGCCCAGTCGCTTGTACTCCTTCAGGCCAGCCGCGCCGAGAGCGTGCGCGCGGTTCACTTGCTCGATGGCCCGTTCAGCGAAGCCGGGTTGATCCCAACCAGTGTAATCGAGGTTGAAGTACAGGACCGCTCGGCCCGGAGCCAATCGTTCGGTCAGGGCTTGTGTTCGTTCGAAGGCGGAGAGTTCGCCGGGCTTAGCCGTGATCGTCCCCCCGCTGAGGTTGACCCCGACGCCCACGCCGACCTGGTCCATGATCCGTAACCAGCGACGGACGTGCTCTTCAGTGCCGTTGACATGCTGGTGCAAGTCGATGATTCGGTGTTCCTGCCGCCACTGTTCGGGCAGTGAGGGCCGGCGGTCGGCGGCTTGCCCGGGAAGCCCGAGTGCCAGCGCTAGGGCAGTCCATCGAGCCACGGCGGGAAGTTTCATAATCACAACGGGATCTCAGGAGGCTGATGTTGGCCAGTGAAAGTTGTGAGCTACTTGAGCGTGCCTAGAAACTCCACGAGGTCGCGCAGTTCGAAGCGCGTGAGGGTCTCGCCGAAGCCTTCAGGCATGCCGCTGGGCCCGCGACTGCGAGTGCGAATATCTTTTTTGGAGAGGCTCACCTCGCCCTCGTCGGGCGTGAGCAGGGTGAGGGAGGTGTCGGTCTCGTTCCGCACCACTCCCGCCAAGACCGCGCCCGAAAGCGTGGTCACCAGGGTGCTCTCGAAGCCGGTCGCAATTTGGGCATTGGGTAGCACGATGCTTTCGAGCAGGTGTTCTCGAGTGGCCCGCGAGGCGAGTCCATCGAGCTTCGGGCCGGCATTGCCCCCAGAGTCGGTGCCGATCTGGTGGCAGCGGGTGCAGGCCACGGCGGCGTGTTCGTAGAAGAGCGATCGACCCCGGGAGGCGTTTCCGCCCACGAGCGCTTCGCGGTAAGGCGAGAGGGCGTCCTTCGGAAGCTTCCAGTCTTGGTAGGCAGCCAGTCGGGTTTGGACCGCCGCGGCCGGGTGCATTCGAGCGGCCTCGACCAAATCAAGCATCACCTCATTGGCCACTTCGCGCTTCATGAGTCGGTCGAGCCACTCGACGAGAACGGCATCGACGGCGTCCGACTTGAGGTCGCCCAGCGAGGCGAAGGCGGCTTGCTGTTCCGCCAAAGACCCTCGTTCGAGGAGGCCGGCCAGTTTCCCGACGGCATCGTTGGGATTGAGTTCGGTAGACAGTTTTGAGGCAGCGAGTCGAAGGGGTTCGGCAGGGTCGGCCGCGGCGAAGGTGAGCAGGGGTTGCAGTTTGGTCGGCGGCTGGGCCAATCGGAAGGCCGCGGTGAGGGCCGCTGCCCGTGCCTTGGCTGATGCCTGGGGGCGACGCACGAGGGTCTCGAGTGCCGCGGCTGAGTTTGTTAGGTGTAATCGGCTCAGGGCTTCGGCTACCGCCACCTGAATGGCCTCGGTGGTGTCTCCGAGCAGCAGTGCTGGAGCGATAGAGCCTAGCGCCTTGAGGGCTGGACCCGCAGGCCGGGCCGGCAGGGGGCGGTAGATGCCCAGGAGGCGATCTCGGGCCGGGGGCATTCTCCAGTGGCCGAGTGCCAGCAGGGCTTCGGTGCGGATGCGTTCTGGCAGCCCGGTGTCGCGGGCCAGTGCGGCGAGACGTCGGGCCGCCTGCGGGGTGCCCAGGCGGAAGTTGGCATTCACGATGCGCAGCAGCATCGGCGAGGTGTGGTCTACGGGCGCATCGCCCCAGGGCAGTGGTTGGTCGGCCCGCAGGTCCCGAATGGCTCCAGGTGCCGGAGTCGGGACGGGCTGGGGAACTCTGGCGGCCAGGGCACCTCGCCAGGCCTGAAGCGGGGCGGGTTCAGCCAATGATGCCAAATTCTGGAGGGCCGCCGTCAGCGGCAGGTCGTGGATCGCCCGCGCGGCCTCGAGCGCCAGCAGTGGATCTGGGTCGGACAAGAAGCAGCGGATCGCCGGTGACTGGTGAATGCGGGCCGCCAGGAGCACCAGTTGCCGGATCTCCCGGTCGGCGTCGGAGCGATGAGCCTCGATCACCCGATCGGACAGAGCGGAGGCCAATCCGTAGGCCAGCCCGTGGCGCAACACGGCGTCGGGCGTTCCGAAGCGGCGCACACTCCCGATGAAGGCGGCGGCATCGCCCTCAGACAATCGAGCCCGACCCAAGCCCAGAGCGGCAGCCAATCGCACGCGTGGATTCGTGTGGGCCAATTGATCCTTCAGCCACGGAGCCATACCCGGTTGCCGCACCAGTTCGGTGGACGAAGCCAGCGCCCGGATGGCTTGGACGCGCACCTCACCCTCAGAGCGTTTGGCCACGCTTAGCAGCGCTTTTCCGAGCGGAGCGGGATCCTTCCGGGCCAATTGTCCCAGCGCCCGGATTGCGTGGATGCGCACCCGCTCGTCGGTGGCCGTCGAGGCCAGGGTCTTCAAAGTCGGCACTGAGCTAGCACCGCGCCGCGCCCACTCGTACTGAGCCTCTTGCCGAACCCGCTGATCGCGATGACCCAACAAGGACGACAGCTCCTCGGGCGTTCGGTCCTTCATGCCGGCCGCGAGCAATCGCTGAGTTCGGGGCACCTCGGGATCGGCGGCCACCTCGGCGAAGATGGCTTTGTAGATTCGCCCTTTATTGCTCTTGGGCCAGCCCTCGTGCCAGTCGGCGAAGAAGATGGATCCGTCGGGCCCCAGATCGACATCGGGCACCAGGGAGTTCCAGATCAGCGGGTCGTGCGCCACCAGCTCGTGAGTTGCACCGGAGGGTCGCAATTGCAGCGAACTAATCCCGCTTTTGGCACTGGTGCCTTTGAAGTAGGCCAGTAAAAAACGCCCGCGCAGCGCCGTCGGAAGGCTGGTGCCCGAATCGTGGACCAGCCCGCTGGGGCCGTCGGCGATATTGGCGATGGGCGTCAGGATGGAGGCCGATTGCCCCTCGAACGGTGGGACCCACAACCGCTCCAGGTTCCATAGCCCCGCATTGCCCAACGGCGCGTGCTGATGCCCCACCCGCCAGCCCGAATCAGCCCCTTCGATCACAGGCACCCAGCGTTCCCGGTCGCCTTGATCTGAGTCATTGTCGCCGGTGAAGAGATCGCCCTCATCGTTGAAGGCCAGTTCCTGCGGATTGCGCAACCCGCGATGGACCACCTCCAGCTTCGAACCATCGGGTTCACAGCGGAACACCGCCCCCTCGTCGGGCAAATCGATCACCGTGCCCTCCTGAGTCACCACGTGGGCACCGCGATCGCCGCAGGAGAAGTACAGGCGCCCATCCGGTCCGAAAATGAGCCCATGCAAGTCGTGGCCGGTGAAGCTGAAACGCACTCCGAACCCGTGCAAAATCGCCCGTGCCTCCAGCGACTTAGGATGCACCTTGGGTTGGGATTGCAGCGCGGGTTCCTTGGGTTTCGGCAGGTTGCCCCGAACCGAACCGGCCGGCCCGATGTGCCACAGCGACGGGATCTCGGTAAACCACACCTGCCCCTGGCGCGCCAGAACTCCGCTGCCAATGCCGCTGAGGGGGCTGGTGAAGTGTTCGGCCACGATAGAGGAGTGGTCCGCCCGGCCATCGTGATTGGTATCCTCCAGTTTGCGGATCACTTCCGTTTCCTGGCTCAGCGCTCGCTCGCCCTCGGGACCGAACCATTTCCGAATTTGGGCCAAGCGGTCTTCCACGGTGCGCGAGGCCAGATCGTCCTCCAGCATGAACATGTAATGCCGGATATCGAGCACACTGGTTCGGTACCGGTATGTTTCGCTGGTGAACACGCGCCCCTGTTCATCCACCGAGAAGGCCACGGGATTGGCCAGTTGGGGTTCAGCGGCCCAGAGCTTTACTGAAAGACCCGGAGCCAGTTGGAACTGCTTGATCCGCTGTTCGCCCTCGGAGGATTGCGGCGCCAGAATAGGCGTTGCTGCGCGATCATCCTTCACCAGCGGTCTGAAGCCGTTGGGTGCCGCGTTGTTTAGGTCTTTGCCCGCCGGCGCGATATCCGCACTGAAGGCAATGGGCATCAGCAGCCTCAGCGGCGTGAGCACCAGCAACAGAGATCGTATCCAGGGTGCGCGAGTCAACGAGCGGCGTGGCATGGGGCTAGCATGCAAATGCGGGCCCGCGTGGCCAAGGTTGAGTTGGGTGAGTGAGTTGGAATGGGTGGTTGGATCGAGAAGGTGTGCAGTGTGGCATTGATCGAAAGTGAGCCGGTGAAACTAGAGCCGAAGAGCGGTCCTGGTCTGAGAAAAGTCGCTACGCCTACGGTTTTCACACACCTGATTTCTTCCATGTTTCGACATTTTCCAAAACCCGACTTGCGCTTCAGTCGATGATTCCCTTTATTTGCCGGGCTCTAACGGAGGGCGGGGTCGCCAAGTGGTAAGGCACGGCTCTGCAAAAGCTGCATCGTCGGTTCGATTCCGACCCTCGCCTCCAGTGCGTTTTCCTAAGAAACTCGCGGGCTCAGTGGGCTAAAACCCCTCTAAAACCCCCAAGTGACCACGAAAGTGACACTGGGAACCCCCCGGTGTGCCACCTTATGGAGGCGGGTTAGGGAACGTTTCTCGAATTGGACTCAGGTGGGTGTCCGTCTGTGTCGCTCACAGCTTCGGCAAGAGCCCATCTAGGTGGCGGAGTCCTTGGCCGAGTTCTGGGCCAACCGAATCGGTGCATCCAAAATCGGAAATCGTTCCCTGACCCCGATCCCCACAGCAGCGGTGACGGCGATCCCAGCCACCAGAACATCAGGCCTCCGGGCAATCCCTGGGCGGAGGAAACCGTTAGGGTGCCATACACCGCGGCGTTCACCGTGTTGCCAAACCGGTGCGGCAGAAGTTCGGTTTCCCTCAGCGGCAGGGGTGAGATGCATAGAAGGGCGGCTAGGGCGGCCTTTCGGTCACGGAGAAAGAAGAACAGCAGGTAAAAGGTGAGGCAGAAATCCAGCGCTTGCACGCACGAGCCTTCCACCAGCGATCCGGCAGTCGTGCTGAGCCGGCCGGTGAAGGACTTGGCGAGGCCGGGCAGATCGAACCGACACTCCAGTTGGTTCGCGGCCTGGACCAGTCGTGGCTGGACTTCCAGCGCACGCCGCCGTTCGCCCGATTGAACCTTGGCCTCGATGATCTCAGCCCCCTTGACTGCTTGCAGGACGACGTTCTGGCCAATGAAGGTCGCCGGAATCACGACCAGACAGCCGATCGCCAGAACCGCTACGAGCGCGGCCGCGCCGGGGTGGCGCAGTCGAACCCCAATCACCCTTGTAACGGCGCGAAAACCACTGCGAGGGCGACTGCCCAGACCAGCGGCGGCAGAAAGGGAACGGCCAGCAGGTAGCAGAGGTACACGCCCAGGCCGGTCGCCAGCAGCACCACCAGATGCTGAAACCGGTACACCGAACCCGGATTCCCATCGGTGAGCCGCTCCGGATGCTGTGAGGTTGGGTCGCGCAGGGTTCAGGCTGACCGTGCCAGGGGAATGGACGCGCGGCGGGCAAGAGACCTTTGGCAGGACCTCACGTCTCACGCTGCGACCCGGCAGGCAAGCGGGCCATGGGGTATTTCCCGGGCACCAAGCAACGGGTGCATCTTGACATTGCCCCCACCGCTGCCCCTTTCCAGCCGCCCATTTCAGAACGAATACTGCTGTGGGGCCAACACCTCACGTTGCAGCCTGACGCATCGATGGTAAAGACTATGAAAGGATGAACAAGCACCGCCCTCCACCTGAAGACCGGGTTTCAATTGACGGTGCCGCCACAGCTCCAGCCAACGGGGCGGGCAGACGTGGACCCATCCGGAAACTGCCGTCCTCCACCAGCCCATGTATCTGACCGGACTCGGCACGGCGGTTCCTGAACACTGTTTCACCCAGGTGGAATGTTGGGCGGCGATGCAGGAATCACCCCAATTCCCGGCTCTCAGTCCGCGCTCCCATGCCGTTCTCCGGAAGGTGTTGACCGGAGAAAATGGCATCGCCACCCGACATCTTGCCGTCTCAGAACTTTCAGAGGCGTTCGTCCTCACACCGGCGGCGTTGCACGCCCGATTCGCGGAGCACGCGCCCAGGCTCGCCACCCAAGCCGCTGAACGCGCCCTCGCCGCCGCCCGACTGTCGCCTGCAGACGTGGACGCCATTCTCATCAGCACCTGCACGGGCTACCTGTGCCCGGGGCTCACGAGCTACGTTAGCGAGCGACTGGGCTTGCGCTCCGACGTGCACGCACTCGATCTGGTCGGACAAGGTTGTGGCGCCGCCATACCGAACTGCCGCACGGCGGAGTCCTTGCTGACGGCAGGCCGGGCACAACACGTCCTCTCCGTCTGCGTCGAGGTGTGCAGCGCAGCCCTCTATCTGGATGATGATCCCGGAGTCCTCATCAGCGCCTGCCTCTTCGGCGATGGCGCAGGCGCTGCGGTCTGGTCGGCCCGACCCGCCGCACATCAGCGCCGCGTGGAGTGGAAGGCTTCCCGGAGCCTCCTCAGCCCACGCGACCGGGATGCCCTCCGCTTCGAACAACGCGAAGGCATGCTCAGGAACATCCTGACACGGGAAGTTCCCGCTCTGGTCGCACAGCATGTGGAAGACCTCCTGTCCCAATCGCTCGCGGAATATCCGCTTCGGCGGGACGAACTCACCGGCTGGATCTTCCACGCGGGCGGACGCGAAGTGCTGGCGGCCTTGCAGGCGCGCCTCGGTCTCTCTGCCGACGACGTGCAGCGAAGCACCGTCCTCTTGCGCGAGGTCGGCAATGTCAGCAGTCCCTTCGTCTTCTTCGTCCTCGAACGGGCCCTGGCGGAGCATGCTCCGGGTGGCTGGTGGTGGATGTCCTCCTTCGGTGCGGGTTTCAGCGCTCACGGCGCACTCCTCCAGGTAGATTGAACCATGCGCCGTCGCCTTCAACCCGAACTCCTCGATACCCTGCCCCCGCAGGATCCCCAGGCCATTGCTTCTCGTGCCGATTTGCGACGACTGAACTTCCTCATGGGTCACGCGGGCTACCTGATGCGCGCGTTCTGCGGCCTGCTCCCGACGAATCTCCTTCCGTCCCGTCCTCTCCGTGTGATCGAACTGGGCGCGGGCGATGGGACGTTGCTCCTGCGTCTGGCGCGACGTTGGTCGACTCTTGGCGTGAAGGCCGAAGTCACACTCATTGACCGACAGCCTGTGGTTTCCGGCGAAACGCAGCGGGGATTCGCCGACCTCGACTGGTCGTTGAACTGCGTGGCCTCGGATGTCTCTTCATGGCTGAAGTCAACGTCGCCCAAGGCGGACGTGTTGCTGGCGAATCTGTTTCTCCACCACTTCGAAGACGAATCACTGACCAACCTGCTTCGCCTAGCCGCAGCGCGGACGAACCTGTTCATCGCCTGCGAACCACGGCGCTCCGCCTTTGCACTGACCGCCGCACACTCGCTGGCCCTGATCGGTTGCAATGCCGTGACACGGCACGATGCCGTCGTCAGCGTGCGCGCCGGATTTGCCGGGCAAGAACTCTCCGCGCTCTGGCCGGCAACCACAGAATGGAAGCTGAGCGAGCACTTCGCGGGCCCGTTCAGTCACGGATTCAGCGCGCGCCGAAATGTCTGAGCCCATCACCATCGTGGGCGGCGGGCTGGCTGGGTTGACGCTGGCCATCGGACTGCGCCGGCGCAACGTACCCGTCACGCTCTGGGAGGCCGGACACTACCCGCGCCACCGGGTCTGCGGTGAATTTATCAGTGGCCGTGGCCTGGAATCCCTGGCCCGGATCGGATTGCTCGACGGACTCCGTTCTGCCGGGGCCCGCGAGGCGACCAGTGCGGCCTTCTTCACCGCACGCACATCGATTGCAACACGCCCACTCCCCGAGCCGGCCGTGTGCATTTCCCGCTTCGTGCTGGATCAGTGGCTCGCGCAGGAATTCCAACGGCTCGGCGGTGATCTGCGCCTCGGCGCGCGGTGGACCAGTGCCTACCCCGCTGGCGTGGTTCGCGCCTCTGGACGTCGACCGGAACCGGCGGCGAAGGGCTGGCGATGGTTCGGATTGAAGGTGCACGCCCGCGGAATCGTGCTGCGCGCCGATCTCGAAATGCACCTGCTGCCCTCGGGCTACGTTGGCCTGTGCCGATTGCCGGACAACGAGGTCAATATATGCGGGCTGTTCCGCAGCGCGGATCCCGTGCCGGATCTCGCGCAACGCTGGCCGGAATGGCTCGGCGGCCCGGCGGGTTCCGAGCTGCACTCCCGCCTGGCGAGCGCTCAGTTGGATCTGCATTCGTTCTGCTCGGTCGCCGGCCTCGGCCTGCATCCCCGGCGCGCGATGGAACACCTCGAATGCTCCATCGGCGATGCGCTGACCATGATCCCACCGATGACCGGCAACGGCATGTCGATGGCATTTGAGTCGGCCGAACTGGCCCTGGATCCGATCGAGAGCTTCAGCCGGGGCACCCTGACTTGGGCCCAGGTGCTCGAGGAGATTGCCAGGAAGAGTGATCTCACGTTCCGCTCACGACTACGCTGGGCCGGTTGGCTGCAACGGGCGCTGTTCTACCCGCCCGCCCGTTCCGCCTTGGCCTTCCTGGCAGCCCGATCCCAGTGGTGTTGGCACAGCGCATTCCAGCGGACGCGGTGAAGCTGCGGGAGGAGGGCTGGGAGGTGGGCAAGCGCCAGGCTGACCCCGCACCCGACGGGCATTCGCGATTCCTGAATGAATTGATGAGTGCGCCCGTTGAGTCTTATCTTTCAATCGCATGCCTGCCTCAATCCGCCTTGGATCTTTGCTGCAAGCCCTGAGCGGAGCGGCGGGTTGGGTGTGCCTGGTCGTCGTGAATTGCTTCGGCGCGGCGGAGTCTCCTTCCGTCGCCGGGTTGGAGTTTTTTGAGAGACGGATCCGACCAATTTTGGTGGACCATTGCTACAAATGCCACAGTTCGGCCGGAAAACTCAAGGGCGGGCTGAATCTGGAGACGAGGGACGGTCTGCTGCGCGGTGGCGATACCGGCCCGGCGCTGGAACCGGGGCGTCCGGACCAGAGTCGTTTGATCGAGGCCGTCCGGTACAAAAATCAGGATTTGCAGATGCCTCCCAAGAGTCCCTTGAGCGGCGAGCAAATTCAGGATCTGGAGAAATGGGTGGCCATGGGCGCACCCGATCCGCGCACTCCGGTCGCCCAGGTGTCTTCGAACAAACGAGTCATCGATCTGGTGGAAGGGCACAAATTCTGGGCGTTCCAGCCGATGGCGCATCCGGCACCGCCGGCGGTCGTCCGCACGGATTGGGTTCAGTCGCCCGTCGACGCGTTCATTCTCGCGAAGTTGGAGGAGAACCATCTCGCTCCCGCGCCACCGGCCGATCGATGGGCACTCATCCGGCGCGCCACGTTCGATCTTACGGGTCTGCCGCCGACCCCGGAGGAGGTTGAGGGTTTTTTGGAAGATGCGTCGCCCGGGGCATTTGCCCGTGTCGTGGACCGATTGCTCGCTTCTCCGCACTACGGTGAACGCTGGGGACGGCACTGGCTCGACGTTGCCCGTTATGCAGATTCCAATGGGCTCGACGAGAACGTCGCCTTTGGCAACGCCTGGCGATATCGCGACTACGTCATCAACGCTTTTTACCACAACAAGTCTTATGACCAGTTCGTGACCGAGCAGTTGGCCGGCGACTTGTTGCCCGCCACGGAAATTCTGGCCGTCCAGCATGAACGTCTCACCGCGCTGGGGTTCCTCACCATCGGCCCGAAAGTTTTGGCGGAACCCGACAAGGTGAAGCTGGAAATGGATTTGATCGACGAACAGATCGATACGCTGGGCCGGACTTTTCTGGCCACGACGCTCGGCTGTGCGCGCTGCCACGATCATAAGTTCGATCCCATTCCGACCGACGATTACTACGCACTGGCGGTGATCTTCAAGAGCACCCATACGATGGATGACTTGAAGACTCCGGCCACGTGGCACGAACCGGAGATTGCCCGCCCGGAGGACCGGCAGGCGCGGGAAGCGTTTCAGCAGCGCCTGCTCGCCCAGCGACTCGGCCTCACGAACAGGATGGCGGAAGCCAACCGCGTCGTGCTGCTCTCGCTGAAGACCAACAATCTGCCGGCGAGTCCTGAGAAATTCTATCCCACCAACACCGTAGCCGAACTGGAGACCTTCCGTGCGGCCTTGAAGAAGGTGGAAGGTGAAGCTCCGGAAATGCCCACGACCATGGGAGTGAAGGATCGGGCCCAATTGCTGAAGGAACTTCCTGTTCACCTCCGCGGCAGTCATCTCACGCTCGGACATCCGGTGTCCCGGGGCGTCCCGCAGGTGATGACGGATGCCCAGGCCCGTCCGGCTTTCAATGAACAACAAAGCGGCCGGCTTGAGTTGGCGCGCTGGCTGGTGAATCCGGAACATCCGCTCACGTCCCGCGTCCTGGTGAACCGGATCTGGCACTGGCATTTCGGCCATGGAATCGTGCCCAGCACCGACAATTTCGGTCTTCTTGGAAATCGTCCCTCGCATCCCGAACTTCTGGACTGGTTGGCCCGCCGCTTCGTCGTCGGGGGGTGGGATATCAAGGCGATGCATCGACTGCTAATGCTCTCGAGCACCTATCAGATGGCGGCAATTTCCGAGGCCGCACTCCCCACGGCCGATCCGGAGAACCGTTTGCTGCACTCGTTCCCGATGCGCCGTTTGGACGCGGAGGAAATCCGCGATGCCCTCCTGGCGGTTTCCGCGGATCTCGACCGCAGTCTGGGCGGCAAGACCATTCCCTTGAAGAATCGTGAGTATGTCTTCGATCACACCTCGAAGGATGCGACGACCTACGACCTGCCCCGTCGTTCGGTTTATCTGCCAATCATCCGCAACCACCTGTACGACCTGTTCCAGCAATTCGACTTTCCTGATCCGGCGGTGCCCAATGGTAGTCGCAATGTCACGGTCGTCGCACCCCAGGCCTTGTTGATGATGAACAGCAAACTGGTTCAACAGACGGCGGATCATTGGGCGACGAGAATATTGACCGACACGCACGCAACGGATTCGCAACACTTGGACCAGGCCTATCTCCAGGCCTACGGACGCCCACCCAACCTCCGGGAAAAGCAGCGCGCGGAAGTCTTTCTTAATTCGTTCGCCTCGACGCTGAGTGGACTGGACCCCACGTCTGCCCGACACGCAGCGTGGACGACTTTTTGCCAAAGTCTTCTGGCGGCCAACGAATTCATTTATCTTCATTAACCTCCCCCCGCATGGATGCCTCGGATTTGATCGTCGCCCAGGGACTGTCGCGCCGCCGGATGCTGCAAACTTCAGCCGTGGGATTTGGCTGGCTCGCCGCCTCGGCCCTGCTCGCGCAGACCGGCGCAACGGCTGCAGCAGTCGATCCGATGGCTCCCAAGCGGTCCCATTTTGCGCCGCGGGCCAAGCGCGTGATTTTTCTGTTGATGAAAGGCGGACCTTCGCAGGTCGATACCTTTGATCCCAAGCCCCTGTTGGATCGCGATGACGGTAAGCCCTATCCTGGACAGAAACCGCGGGTCCAATTTGCGCCGACGTCCACGCTTTTGAAATCGCCGTGGTCCTTCAAAAACTACGGCGAAAGCGGGCTTCCGGTCAGCGAACTATTTCCCCACGTGGCGCAGTGTGTGGATGACCTCTGCATCTTGCGCTCCCTGCACGGCACCAATCCCGCCCACGGCGGCGCCCTGCTCAAGCTGCATACGGGCAGCGATAACTTCATCCGTCCCAGCATGGGCTCCTGGATTACCTATGGCCTGGGAACGGAGAACCAGAATTTGCCGGGCTTCATCACCATCTGCCCGACCTTCGCCCACGGCGGGGTGAACAATTGGGGCGCCGCCTTCCTTCCGGCCGCCTATCAAGGCACCCCGCTCGGCAACGCCACTGTCGCCGCATCCCAAGCGACCGTGCAGCACATTCGCAATTCCCGGCTCACCTCTGCCCAGCAGCGCGCGCAACTCGATCTGATCGGCCAGATGAATCAGGAGCATCTGAGTGCTACCGGCCCTAATTCCGCGCTGGAGGGACGACTCAATTCCTTCGAACTCGCGTTCCGCATGCAGATGGCCATGCCGGAAGCGCAGGACATTTCATCCGAAAGCGACGCTACCCGCAAACTCTACGGTCTCGATCATCCGGTGACCGAGAATTTTGGGCGTCAATGTTTGCTCGCCCGCCGCTTCGCTGAACGCGGTGTGCGTTTCATCCAAGTCACACACAGCGATGGCGATGTCCAATGGGATCAGCACGGCAATCTGCGGAAGGGTCACGCCAAGAATGCGGCGGAGGTTGACCAACCCATTGCCGGCCTGCTCCGGGATCTGAAGTCGCGTGGCCTGTTAAAGGACACGCTGGTGGTCTGGGGCGGCGAATTCGGACGCACCCCCGCCGCGCAAGGCGGACGCGATGGACGCGATCACAATCCGGAAGGCTTCACCATGTGGCTCGCCGGTGCGGGAGTGAAGGCTGGCACAGCCTACGGCGCCACGGATGACTACGGATGGTTTGCCACCGAAAACAAAATCCACCTGCACGATTTCCACGCTACCCTGCTGGCGTTACTCGGACTCGATCACGAGAAACTCACTTATCGTTATGCCGGACGGGATTTTCGGCTCACCGATGTTGGCGGTCACGTTGTCACGGACATCCTCGGTTGAGCCTGAAAACCCGAGGGGAGGAACCGCAGATGAACGCAGATTCACTGAAATAATAAGGTCTTTTGGAAGGTAAGGCCGACACTCCGGAGCCTCCTTTAGTGGGTAAACTCTGCGTGGCGCAATTCCGCTGATAATCGGCGGATTCAATTTCGGTTTCCCAATTAAACCTAAAGGCAAACTGACGGTGGACTTTCCTTGAGGCTTCCGGCCGATGGTGTGTGATCAGGGCATGCCCCAGTCCGTAGAATTCGGCAGGACCGATTTCAGACATCCCGCGCCATGGAGTCGCCCGAGTGCTTCTCTGCGCTGGGGCACCGTTGTTGTCTTGGGGTGCCTGGGGCTTTTGGTTCAGACGGCGGGCGCGGCCACGGCCCCCTCGGAGGTCAGCGGGTATCCGGTACGATTGGAATGCGGCGAGGGCTCGGTGACCTTCAAGCTCCGTTCCAAGCCCGTGGTGACCTACCACGGTGGGCATGGAGTTCTGCCGGCCGGGGTGCCCGAGGAGTACCGCCGGGCGGGTTATTTGCATCCGTTGGTGAGCCCGTTGGGCCGAGTGGTCACGGGCGATTATCCGAAGAATCATTTGCACCATCACGGCGTTTGGGCTTCGTGGACGCGGACCGAGATCGATGGCCGCAAGCCCGACTTCTGGAACATGGGTGAAAAGAAGGGGCGGGTGGAGATGATCCAGTGGTTCGGGTCGCGCGAGTCGGCCGATGGAGCCGAGATCGAGACGCTGCACCGCTATGTGGATCTGACTGCGAAGGTGCCCACTCCCATCCTGCTCGAAGGGTGGAAGGTGCGAGTTCCGGTGACGCCCGCGGGCAAGCCCTACCGCATCGATCTGACGGTGCGGCAAACCAATGTGACTGAACACTCGCTGGCCTTGCCCGCATATCGCTATGGCGGACTGGGATTCCGCGGGCTCGACGCCTGGGATGGTGCGTCGAACTGCCGCTTCCTCTCTTCCGAGGGTGTGACGAATCGGGTGACGGGCAACGAGTCGCACGCACGCTGGTGCTGGATCGGCGGGGCGGCTCAGTCTGTCGAGGGTGGGGATGGGATCGCTGGGGTGGTTCTTTTGGCTCATCCCTCTAATTTTCGTTTTCCGGAGCCGATGCGCATCCACCCGACCGAGCCGTTCTTTTGCTGGTCTCCGCAGCAAGCGGGCGACTTCACTTTGCCGCCGCGGGGCGTGCACGCGATGCGCTATCGGATCCTTGTGGCGGATGGTCCGCCCGACCCGAAGGAAATTGAGCAGCAGTGGCTCGAGTGGTCCCGGGAACCCTGAATTTTCCAATACCTCGTCGCATGCCTTTTGCTCAATTCGTCCCCCGATCTCGCGCCGCACGCGTTGCCCTCAGGATTCACCCTTGGAGGGATTTCTGGAGTCGCTGGGTTGCCCTGGTTGTTCTAGTGATTTTTGCGCTCGGTCGCGCCGTTGCAGATCCCACACCGACCCTTCGCGAGTACGATGTCTTGCGATCTTTGCCAGCGGGATGGCTCGAGTGGCTTAGTCAGAATGACTTGCCCGACGATCAGGGGCTGGCCGGCGGGAACCGAGGTCAGGGACGCTGGATCGAGGCAGGGTCGCAGCGGGGTAGTTGCCGTGCCGTGATTGCGGCGGTGGTGGCCGGCGACCTCGCACGCGCCGACCGGGCTTGGAAGGGCGTCGAGGTAACCTTCGAGCATCAGCGCGACGACGGTGGATTCGTAGCGACCGAGCGGCCCAGCGGGGGGAGTTCGGCCTCCGGCGGCGCTGCCGTCGAGACGGCGTATTTCTTCCTGCAGGAACTGGGGCGGGCGATTCTGGTGATCCGCCAGTCGCCGCATGAGGCCCACTTCCATGACCGCATCCGGGCCATCGAACCGAAGCTCCGACGCGCCTGTGACTTCATCGCGGCCGGCGAATCCACAATCTTGCCCAAGAGCCGGAAAGCGGTGAATCGGGTGTTCATCGCCGCCAAGGCCTTTGGGACCTGCGGGCGGGTTTTGAACGACGAGTCGCTGGTGGCGACCTCGAGGCGTCTGGTGACCGAGGCGCTGCTTCAGCGGGATGAGGAGGGGATCTTTTTGGAACACGGCGGGCGCGACTCGAGCTACAACGCGGTGACGCTGCTGTTTGCGCAGGTGCTCGCATTGCATGTCCCGATGCCCGAGCTCGACGAGGCTCTGAAGAAGGCCGCCCGCTGGCAAATCTCGCGCATCCTTGACTCAGGCGAGGTGGACACCCGGGGTAACACGCGCACGGGCGTGGGCAAGGAGCCCGGTTACAACGGGCAACCTAAGGGGATCAACCACAACGAGGTGATCCTCGCCTTGGCGTTGCATGGGATCGTGCATCGCAATCCGCAAGCCCTCGACGCCGCGGGCCGGGTGATGGCATGGACTCGACGCGGTGCATCCAGCAGGGCGGTTCCAGCGGTCCAGACTGCTCCGGCCGTGTTTCGCCAAACCGCTCCCGCGCTGCGGTTGCTCCCCGGCTCCACGAACTTCCATTTCTCGATTTATGGAGGCCCGTCGGAGCCTCGCGAACTCGAATCATTCTTGAAGGCGCTCGAGACGCTGGGGCTCGCCAATGCGCTGGATCCGGGTCCTTCGGCGACGGCCGGTTCTCGAGGGGCCTTTGAGGTGCTCGCTCGACGGCGATGGCCGGTAATTCTCTACCCGCCCGATGGCGGGCGCATGCAGTTGGAGGGGAGTACGAGCGTGCTCTCAGCCGACGACGAGGCTGCGGTCCGTGTCCTCGATGACGCGGGCGTCTTCAATGCCATCCAATTGGGCGAATGGGGCTACCATTACCACCGTCTTCGAACGGACCCGAACTGGATGCGCGACGTGCTGGGCAAGGATTTCGAGACCCAGCGAAATCGATTCCTTCGACCTCCGGAGACCCAAGGGTACGAGCCCGTTCCGAAGACCCGCCGCGAGGCCTATGACCAGTTGCGTCAGTACTTTCTGTGGCATCGCCAGGCCAAGGGCGGACGCCTGATTAGCGTGACAGGCCATTCTCACTACGAGTCCTACGCGGCCGAGTGGGGGACGAGCGTGGTGGGTATTGAAGTGGGTGAGAATATCGGGTTCACCCAGTCGAAGTTTGCCTTCTCACGTGGGGCGGCTCGGCAATGGAATTTGCCTTGGTCGGTTCAGATGAGTCCGTGGTTCGGCAACGCCGTCACGACGCGGGGCCCGCTCGACACCAATGGGCCCACGGCCACCGGGTTGGATGCGGGACATTCGTTGAGCCTTTGCCTTCGGATGTGGAAGCACGCCTGGTTTGCTGGTGCGGCGCTGGTCACTCCGGAGAACAGTTTCAACAGTTTCTTCGAGACCGGGAAAGACCCGTGGGCTCTGACCCCGCACGGTCGGGCCGCCGCCGAGACCGTCGCTTTCATCCGCGGCCATGACCGGGGCAATCCGCACACGCCCTTGCTGGTGGTCTTGGATCACCTCGCCGGATACAACGGCTACATCGGCAAGACCTGGGGTTTCTTCCCGAGGACTGCCGCCGATCAGGAGGTGGCCGACCTCTTGGAGACCCAGTTGTTCGGGGGAGTGCCGCGGCCGCCGGTGCCGGGCAACCTGCCCAACCCCGAGGCGAATTATTTGCAGCCCACGCGCCACGGCGAGTTGTGTGATGTGGTGCTGTCGACGGCGACGGGCGCGTTCATGGGCCGCTATCCGGTCATCCTGCTGGCGGGCGAGGTAGAATTTAGCCCCGGATTTGTCCGCGAGCTGGAGACGGCTGTGACCGCGGGCAGTCGCTTGTTGCTGCAGGAGCGTCATGTGAAGGCTTTGGGCTCGGAGGCCTGGCTGCGGCTTCAACAGGCCGGGGCGACGGAGGTGCTGGCCGAGTGGGTCCACCCGGCCACCCGACGCCCGTCGGCGATTTCCGAGGAACGCCTTCAGCGCATTGCGAATGAGACCCTACCCGTCGCGGTGGAGGGCGATCCGATCCAATTCCAAATCAACCGGAATCGCCGTGGCTGGGTCGTGGAGTTGGTTCACAACGACGGTGTGATTAAGGCGGGCCGGACCCCGGCGCGCGTGTTCCCTGAAAGGGTTGCCAAGGTCCGTCTAACGCCCCGATTCAGCACGGCCAAGGCGCGTGATTGGCAGACGGGTCAAACTTGGGAGCCCGCTGAGCGAATCGAGATCGAGATGTCGCCAGGAGAAAGTCGGTATGTGGAGTTTGAAGCACCCTAAGTACCGACCTTGCTGTCCGAGACCTGGATCTCCAGTGGACCACCTCAGGTCGTCAGCATTTTCACCGCCACGACGGCGAGAATGACTGCTAAACCGACACGCACCCACTGCATGGGGGCACGGGTGCTGACCCAGGAACCCAGCAGCACCCCAGGGATGGACCCCAGCAGCAGGTTGCAGAGTAGGGTGGGGTTCACGTTGCCCATCATGAGATGTCCGGTGCCGGCGATGATGGTCAGCGGGATCGCGTGAGCCAGGTCGGTGCCCACTAAACGGCTCGGTGTTAGGCGCACCGGGTAGAGGTACACCAACATCACAGTGCCGAGCGCGCCGGCCCCGATGGAGGTTAAGGTCACCAAGATTCCTAAGATCACCCCAGCTAGGGTTGTTAGGACGGCTTGGGAACGTCCTAGGAATTCCATCACGCCGGTGGAGCCCCTGCTTCCCATCCGTTGAATCCAGTCTTTGGACAAGATGCCGACGGCCGTGATGAGCAGGGCGATCGCTACTGCCCGTATTAAGAATCCACCTCGCACCTGGGCGGTCGCTGTCAGTGTCATCCAGGCCAGGGTTCCGGCGGCAGCGGGAAGGCTGCCCAGGGCCAGGCGCCGGACCACCGGCCAGTCCACTGTGCCCTGACGATGATGGACGGCCGTTCCAAAAATCTTGGTCAGCGCGGCGAAAAGGAGATCGGTGCCCACCGCCGTTTGCGGGGCCACGCCGAACACCAGAACCAGCAACGGCGTCATGAGGGCGCCCCCTCCGACTCCGGTGGCGCCGACGACGATGCCGACCAGCAGTCCTGCGATGGCGTTGGGTAAATTAAGATCCACGGAAAGCGTTGCAACGTGCAGCAACTGGAACCTCTGGACAAGAGTTCACTCCCAGCCCAACTCCACGCGTACGGATCGAGTTCAGACGTTTCTGAGCGGCCGGTACGTTGCTGTCGCGAAACTCGTCGGAGAGGATTCAGTGGGTCGCGACTCAGACGGATGCCTTGGTTGGGGAACCTCAGTCGGCCCTCATAGCCGGAGAGGGTTGAACGTGGAAGTCTCGCCATCATTGTGGGGTCTTGCTGAGCTGCAAAGCTGCGCAGCTTGAAGGGGAGGCGGGCGGCAATGGGATCGGAAATTCTGGGGGTACGGAAAGCGCGGGACGTGGTCAGGATGCCGGCCTGGAAACAGATCATCTCGACACGCCGTTGAAGTAGAAGTGTGTTCCTCTAGGCTGGCGCACGTCGTCGGCGTGTGGGCAGAGTTCTGCATGACCCCGTCTCCCTTTCAGCCTGAGGTGTCTCGGCCTGTGCGTTTTCTTAATCGCCGGAGTTTCCTGGCATCCACCGCCGCCGCGATCCCGTTGGGGCTCCTGGGCCAGTCGCCCTCACCATCGACCGTGACCTCCGAGACTCTTGCGTCCCAGTTGCACGGATCCCTCGACGAGGTCCAGCAACGGGTGGTCTGCCGCGAGTTCAACGACCCACTGCGGCAGAAAGTTGACAATAACTGGATGATCACCGGCCGTTCCATTCAGGACGTCTTGCGTCCGGACCAGCAGGACCTAGTGCGTCAGATTTTTCGCAAGCTGCATCACCCAGATCATGCCGAGGCCATGATGCGCCAGATGGTCGAAGACTCCGAGGGCAAGGGCTTCGAGCGCGGCACCTCGGTGGCGCTGTTCGGCCGTCCTAGGAGCGGGGCCTTCGAGCTGGTGCTCACCGGGCGTCACTGCACGCGTCGCTGCGATGGCGACTCGGTGGCCGGGACAGCCTTTGGCGGGCCCATCTTCTACGGCCA
>Ga0114969_10001358_pt1 | contig 20781 bp, 24 predicted proteins | sample M_130807_MF_Meta_FD_87316 | JGI IMG/M metagenome (GOLD analysis project Ga0114969, IMG submission 87316) | Freshwater microbial communities from Lake Montjoie, Canada to study carbon cycling - M_130807_MF_MetaG | ecosystem: Environmental > Aquatic > Freshwater > Lake | place: Lake Montjoie...
AGAGCAATTACACAAAGACGAACTTAAATATGAGTTCATTAAAATCGCTGCAAGAAATTACAAATAATATTTATTAGTTAGAATAATATAAAACTATTATGGCTGCAAAGACAATTAATATTACCCTAAAAATTTGGAGACAGAAAAACTGTAATGCCAAAGGGAATATGGAAACATATACTTTAAACGATGTTTCAACTGCAAGTTCTTTTTTAGAAATGCTTGACCAATTAAACGAGCAATTAATTAATGAGAAAAAAGAACCGGTAGCTTTTGATCACGATTGTCGTGAAGGAATCTGTGGTATGTGTTCTTTATACATCAATGGACGCGCACATGGACCAGATACAGGAACTACAACGTGTCAGTTACACATGCGTATGTTTAACGATGGGGATACAATCTATGTTGAACCATGGAGATCTGCTGCATTCCCAGTGGTAAAAGATCTAGTTGTTGACAGAAGTGCATTTGATCGTATCCAACAAGCAGGTGGATTCGTTTCTGTAAATACTTCTGGAAGAACGATGGATGCAAATGCTATTCCAATTCCGAAAGAGGATGCAGACAAAGCGTTTGAAGCTGCAACTTGTATTGGATGTGGTGCATGCGTAGCAACATGTAAAAATGGTTCAGCAATGCTTTTCGTTGGTGCTAAAGTATCCCAATATGCTTTATTGCCGCAAGGTAGAGTGGAAGCAACACAACGCGCTTTAAACATGGTGCGTCAAATGGATGAAGAAGGATTTGGTAACTGTACAAATACCGGAGCTTGCGAAATTGAATGTCCAAAAGGGATTTCATTAGACAATATTGCTAGATTAAATAGAGAGTTTTTAAAGGCTTCTTTAGTATCAAATAAATAATTTACGGTTATCGTATTATTAACGGCACCGTATAATTACGGTGCCGTTTTTGTTTCATCCAACTTAATTTTATGAAGAAAGGAACGAAGATGTTTAGTATATGGAATGAAAAATGTCCAATTTGTCACGAAGGAAATGCTTTTCTTACTCCTGCAAAATATGATTTAAAAAATTTCCATAAAATGCCAGAAAGATGTCCCCATTGTAAGCATAAATTTGAAATCGAGGGTGGCTTTTGGCAAGGTGCCATGTATGTTAGCTATGGATTGACAGTAGCAATTTCAATCACAACTTTTATGACTACCTATTTAATTTATCCAGAAACAGATGCTTGGTATCATATTTTACTTATTTCTATAGTATCTTTGTTTTTTGCGCCACTAAATTATCGATTGAGTAGAATGATATGGATGAATATGTTTTCTTCCTTTAACGCTCAAAAAATGAATTAAAATGTCAAAATTTCGAGAAATAATTCAGTCTGAAATACCAACCTTAGTTGATTTTTATGCAACATGGTGTGGCCCTTGTCAACAGATGCATCCAATTTTGGATAAATTAAAAGATAAAATGGGGAGTGCTGTCCGTGTCGTGAAAATAGATGTAGACAAAAACCAAGAGGTAGCTGCTAAATTTAAAATTCGAAGTGTCCCAACCATACTTTTATTTAAAAAAGGAGAAATTCTTTGGCGTCAAGCTGGAGGGATGGATGCTAAGGGATTAGAACAAAAAATTAAAAACGCACTATAAAAAAATTAAAAAGCATGGCAAGAGTTTTAACAGGGGTTCAAAGTACAGGACGACCACATCTAGGAAATTTGTTAGGAGCTATTAGACCAGCAATTGAAATGGCTAATAATCCTGCAAATGAAGCTTTTTTGTTTATAGCAGATATGCATTCATTGACACAAATAAAAGATCCTATAGAATTACATGCCAATACACAAGAGACTGCTGCTGCATGGTTAGCTTTTGGTCTAGATCCGAATAAAACATTTTTTTATCGTCAAAGCGATGTTCCAGAAACAGCTGAATTGACGTGGTATTTGATGTGTCATTTCCCTTTTCAACGTCTAAACTTGGCGCATAGTTTTAAAGATAAAGCAGATCGTTTAGAAGATGTAAATGCAGGTTTATTTAATTATCCAATGTTAATGGCTGCAGATATTTTATTGTATGATGCAGAGATTGTACCAGTTGGAAAAGATCAATTGCAACATTTAGAATTTGCGCGAGATGTTGCTGCACGTTTTAATCATAAAATGGGGGAAGTATTTGTAATTCCAAAAGAAGACCTACAACAAGATACGCAACTTATTCCTGGAATTGACGGTCATAAAATGAGTAAATCCCGCAACAATTATATCGACATATTTCTTCCAGAAAAAGAGTTGAAAAAGCAAATAATGAAAATAGTTACGGATACAAAAGGATTGGATGATGAAAAAGACCCAAGTACATGTAATGTTTTTCAATTGTATAAATTAATTGCATCTACAGACCAACGTACCCAAATGGAATTAAATTACAAAACAAAGGGTTATGGTTATGGTCATGCAAAATCTGAATTGTTACAATTAGTTCTTACACATTTTTCTAAAGAGCGAGAATTATTTAATTATTACCAAGAAAATCCATCTAAAATAGATGAAATTTTAGCTGAAGGGGCAAAAAAAGCGCGCGCAATAGCAAAAGTAACTTTAAATAGAGTGCGGAAAGCAATCGGATTTTATCCGAATTAATCGTTTACTTTTTAGTAAGTGTTACTTCCGCAATCTTGTTCCAGTTTTTTCCTGTTAAATACAATTTCTTTGTGTTTTTATTATAAGCAATTCCATTGAGTACTTCTCCTTGACCTCTTGCTAGACTAACAACATTTGAACAATCGATAACTTTTTCTACTTTACCAAGGATAGGGTCTATTACTAAGATATAATTTTCCTGCCATACATTTGCATAAATTTTACCGTCTAGAAATTCTAACTCATTTAGATTTATTTTTGGCCCGATATTATCATAGATTTCGATGGTTTTAGTAATTTCAAAGGTATTTGGATTTCTAAAATAAATTCTTTCGGAACCATCTGACATAATAATATTCTTTCCATCATTGCAAAGTCCCCAACCTTCACCAACATAATTAATTGTTTTTTCAAGCGCTAGTGTATTCGCATCATAGATAAAACACTTTTGTTCTTTCCATGTAATTTCATATACTTTATCTTGAAATATGGTAATACCTTCTCCGAAACATGTTGCCTCGATAGTTACAGATTTCTTTACATTTCCTGAAGAAAGTTCTGTTTTCAGGACTTTACTTTCACCATATTGACCTGTTCCTTCGAATAATTCGTTTTGGTAAAATTCTAATCCTTGGGTAAAATTAACCGTGTTGTGAGGTGTAAGTGAAATAACTTTTGCATTAAAAAGTTGTGGTTTAATATCCGATAAAATCCGAATTAATCTACTCTCTTCTGCAACAAGTTTATTTTTTGAAAAAATATTTAATTTAATTTCTTGAGCTCCTAAAGGTAATTCTATAGAATTTAATTCAAATTCTACTTTACCAGAAGGAGAATTCCAAGTTTGCATTACAATGTCAGAAATCACCAATTCGATTTTGGAAACTGTATTGTTTTTGATAGAAAAACTTAATTTTTTAGTAGTTCCATGGTTTAACGTAACATTGTCTGAGAAATTGAAATTTGCCAATACTATTTCAGTTTCTTGAATAGGTTCTTTTGGCTCAAAATTATCTATTAATGGTATTATAAAATAGGCACCCAAAAGTAGTGTTAAGATGACTATAATTGAAATACGTCTTGCTTTTGACATGTTTTTATTTAATTAGATTTTGTACTTTTTCTGCGTCAATAGTTCCATGAGAATCTGTAAATATCACGGTTCTATTATTTGTAACGATAATTTGCGGCGATTGATGTTCTACCTTACTAAGTTCGGCTAAAAGATTGGAAACATCACGATTTGCAATTAAGTCTATAAAAAATAGTTGGGTATCATCCGAAATCCAGTTACGTTCAAAAGCACGAAGCGCCATCGATGAAATACTACATCGTGTACTATGTTTAAAAAAAACAGCAGGTTTTTCTAAAGAGTTCTCCCAAATATCATGAAGATCATCGATAGAATTTATTTCTTTCCAGTTAAGTCCCATATTAAATTGAAGGTGTAAATTGTTTTAAAAAACGAACATCATTTTCAGAATACAAACGAAGATCATTCACTTTATATTTTAACTGCGTAATCCGTTCTATTCCCATACCAAAAGCATATCCAGTATAGGCATTTGAATCGATCCCTGCTGCTTCTAAGACATTAGGATCGACCATTCCACACCCTAAAATTTCTAGCCATCCAGTGTATTTACAAACATTACATCCTTTCGCATTACAAATGGTGCAAGATATATCTACTTCTGCACTTGGCTCTGTAAAAGGAAAATAGGATGGACGTAAACGAATTTGCGCTTTTTCACCAAACATTTCTTTTGCAAAGTATAAAAGCGTTTGTTTTAAATCTGCAAAAGAGACATTTTTGTCAATGTATAATCCTTCTACCTGGTGGAAAAAACAATGCGCTCTTGCGGATATTGCCTCGTTTCTATATACTCTTCCAGGTGATATTGTTCGAATTGGTGGTTTTTGATTTTCCATAACTCGAACTTGTACGGAGGATGTGTGTGTACGTAAGGCTATTTCGGCTTCTCCTTTTTCGATGAAAAAAGTATCTTGCATATCTCTAGCAGGGTGTTCCGGCGGAAAATTTAATGCTGAAAAATTATGCCAATCATCTTCAATCTCAGGCCCTTCAGAAACAACAAATCCTATTCTATTAAATATCTCTATAATCTCTCTTCTGACTATCGAAATAGGGTGGTGAGAACCTACGGTGAAATTTTCACCAGGTCTTGAAAAATCGATCGATTCTTTGCTAGTCGTTGTATTATCTAAATTTTCTTTAAACGCAGCATATTTTTCTTCGGCTTGAATACGTAAATCATTTAATTCTTTTCCAATCGATTTTTTGTCTTCATTTGGCGCCGATTTTAGCTCTCCAAATAAACTTTTTATCTCACTTTTAGACCCTAAAAATTGAATACGGAATGTTTCAAGTTGAGTGCTGTCATTGATTTCAAAAGTGTTGATTTGTAGTGAAATATTAGCTATTTTATTTTTCATACGTTTTTGAATTGAAAAAGTATTATTTTCTTTTTTTGTATTTCAAAGTTACATAAATCTCTATTTGTATTCGAACAATTTGAATATTTTACTATTGAAATTTTACGCAACGTTAAATTTATATGTAACTTTGGGTTGAAAGATTAAAATTTAGTTTTAGATGAATCGTTTATTCAGACCTTTTTTAGTAACGTTGTTGGCGTTATTTTTTTTAAACTTAACTAGCTGCGAAAAACCTCAATCCCTATTAAAGGTTTTTGTAAGAGATGCTAGTGGAAATTTAGTAGGAGATGTTGAGGTGAAAATTATATCTAGTAATTCATCGGATCCTGTAACTTCAAAACATACAGATAAATTACGCACCAATACATCTGGCTTTTGTACTTTTAATTTAGATACTTTTTTCGCAACACAAGTAGCAACCTCCAGAGATGGTTATTTTGATGTTTTTGTTGATAAAGATCAATTTTCAGGTATAGGTTCTGTTCGTGCTACTTATCAAACAACACAAGTTCAGACTGTTAAATTTTCTATTGCAAATAATTAATTCTACAAAAATGAAAAATATATTTTTCTGTTTAATTTTGATTATCAGTGCTTTGTTTGTTACAAATTGCAAAAAAATTGGCCCAACTAAAACAGTTATTCAAGCAGTTGATGAAAAAAAACAGCCTTTATCTAATGTGAAAATTGTAATTCGTGCGCAATCCACACAAGGTACTCCAGCAAATGGGGATTTAGCAGACAGTTCTTACACAAATGCTAGTGGTGAAGTAGAATTTGATTTTTCAAGTGTTTATAAAGATGGTCAAGCAGGCGTGGCTGTCTTAGATGTTAAAGGTGAAGTTATAATGGGTAATGTTGAATATGAAGGTTTTTCTTATGTTCAATTAGAGCCAGGAGTAACAAAAGCAGCAACAGTTGTTATACGTAAAAAAGTTATAGAAGCAGCCCCATGATATCAGCTAAAGATAATTTTTTCTTCTTTAATTAGACTTTTACCCATCATTTTTCTAAGTAATTGAATCAAGGCAATTACGTCTTTTTCACAATAAACCTTGATTCGTTCAAGGTTTTTTTCTACGTAGTAAACACGCGCTACATCTTCTCCTGAAATATCATCTTTTGGTGTGGGTATCTGAAAAATATGGCATAACAGAGCGAGAGAGGTATATGCTTTATAATCTCCAAATTTCCATAGCTCCATCGTGTCTAAATGGCTTATTTCCCAAGGTTTTTTTCCAGCAATATCGAGTACTGTTGGCAGTGTTATTCCATGAATTAATAATCGACGACAGATGAAAGGGAAGTCGAATTCTTTCGCATTGTGTCCACATAAAATCGAAAACTGGTGATTTTCCTCTAAAAGTTTTACAAATTCTATTAATAATATTTCCTCATCCTCGTTTGAAAAGGATTTTAGACGAATTTGTTCTCCTAAATTACCTTCATGAATATATCCAACAGAGATACAGATTATCTTCCCAAATTCGGCATAAATCCCAGCTCTTTCGTATAAATCATCTGGAGTAATCGTATTGTCTTTTTGTAAAAACTTTGTTTTTTGACTGTAAAGTTGTTTTGTTTTTTCATCCAAATCTGTAAAAGTTGGATATTGAGGAACTGTTTCTATGTCTAAAAACAGAATTTTGTTGAGTGCAATTTTTTGTAACATAGTGTGTTTTTGTCTATCTAAATTAGTAAAAAATGAACTAACACGAAAGAATTGGTATAATTATCTTTCTATTATTAATATATTTGTTACACCAACTAATAAGTTTATGCGTAAAATACTATTTTTTGCAACATTGTTATCAATACTGTTAAATTCAGCTTGTTCGGATAGCAACGATATTTCAAATTTAAAAGCGAAAGGAAATGCTAGATACGGAGGTGTTTTCAGGTTTATGTCCGCTGAGAACATCAAAACATTGTTACCAATATCTTCTTCCAGTATTTACAACCAACGGGTAGGTAGTCAAATCTTTGAAACCTTATTAAAAGTTGACCCTATATCGAATGAAATTGTACCAAGTGTAGCTGAAAGTTTTACGGTTAATCAAGATGCAACCAAGTTTACGTTCAAAATTCGTAAAGGTATTTTCTTTCATGATAATGATTGTTTTGATGGAGGTAAAGGAAGGGAATTGACAGCACATGATGTTAAAAATACGTTGGAGTTTGCTTGTAGTAAGGCGGTTGACAATGAAATTTATTGGTTACTTATATCTAAAATTAAAGGAGCAAAATCGTATTATGCGAATTCTAATAAGGGAATTGCGCCAAAAAATTTAAATGCAATCAAAGTAATCGATAATAATACCTTGAGTATAGATTTAGCGTATTCTTTTGTTGGTTTTGATAAGCTGTTAGTGCATTATAGTTTAGGTGTTTTCCCGAAAGAAGCGTTTGATAAATATGGGGTTGAACTAGGTAAATACCCAGTAGGTACAGGTGCTTTTCTTTTAGAAGAATGGACAACAGACAAAATTACACTTGCAAGAAATCCAAACTATTGGAAGAAAGATAATTTAGGAAATCAATTGCCTTTTTTAGCAAATATTGAAATTAGTTATTCTAAAGATAAAAAGTCCGAGCTAATTGCATTCCGAAATAAATCGATCGATTTAGTTATGGATATACCAGTTGATCAGATAGAAAATATGTTAGGCGATTTAAATACTGCTATGGATGGTAAAACGGTAAAACACAAAATTGATATTAGAGAGGCTTTAGGTTCTGCTTATTATGGTTTTGCAAACACAACGGAACCTTTTAATAATATGGATGTAAGAAAAGCGTTCAATTTAGCAATTGATCGTATTTATTTAATTGAAAATACATTACAAGGAGAAGGTAATCCATCTATTTATGGTTTCGTCCCACAAATATTGGATTACAATGATACTTTAGTTAAAGGTTTTTCATTTAATGTTACAGCTGCAAAGCAGTTGTTAGCGAAGGCAGGTTTTCCAAATGGTGCAGGTTTTCCAACGGTAAAATTATTTGTCAATGCGAAAGTTGGTACTGCACCTTACAAGGTAGCTGTTGGAGTTTGCAAGCAACTAAAAAAGAATTTAAATGTTAATGTTTCCTTGAATTTATGTTCGATTGAAGAACGTGATAAGGCAATTCAGTCAGGTGAAGCCAAAATATGGAGAGGTGGTTGGATAGCTGATTACCCAGATCCAGAGAATTTTTTAAATCTTTTCTTTAGTGAAAACATTTCGAAAACTTCTGTTATATCGAATCCATTTAAATACTCCAGTAAAGTTTTTGATGAAAATTTCAGTAAGGCTATGCGTGAGCGCAACCCAAATACAAGAAGAAATTTATTTGTACAATGTGATCAACAAATAATCGATGATGCGGCTATAATACCACTTTTTCATCAGGATTTTATGACTATGGTGAATTTTAGGATTAAAAACTTTGTAACTAATCCATCAGAAATAATCGATTTTTCACGTATGTTTATTCGTGAACCAAAGAATTGAAATTGATTGAAATTTTTTGGATTACATAAGTAGATTCATGATTTTTTAAACAAGAGTCGCAATACATTTCGGCTTTACTTGTTTAATGACGTAACCATTTATTTGCTTTATAGCACAAATAACTTGTTCCTGCGCCTATTACCGCTCCAACGAGAACATCGGAAGGGTAGTGTACACCTAAATAAATTCTAGTATATCCAACGGTGCCTGCCCAAAGCATCGAAGGTGCTATTATATACCATTTTGGAAATTCTAAACTAAGCGATGTAGCAACGGAAAATGCTGCACTTGTATGTCCAGAGGGAAAAGACAATGATCCAGCTGTTGCATGTTTGAAAATATCGTTTGGATAGGTTTTGAATGGACGTTCTCGATTAACAGCAAATTTCAGCGATGTTGTAATTATTCCAGCAAATAATTCCGAAGAGGCAATCGTATAAAATTTTTGACGTGCAATGGAATCTTTTTTAAATAAAGAATACGCTAAAATTCCGGCTGGAACAGCTACCATAATTGGAGTTACGCTGTTTGTAATAACCGATTGTATTTTACCTCCCTTTTCTGTGTATGAACTATTTATTTGTTTTAATATGGTATAATCTATGTTTTGTGCTTTAGCTTGTACGAAAAATAGAATCGATATAAGACAACTAAAAATTATTTTTTGCATGCTGATTGGAAGGAAGGTGAATAGTTCTATGTGGATATGGTATAATAATTTTATATTCTCTGAATAAACGATTAATTTCCATGCGCACCTCTGATTTGTAATTACTTATATCCCAAGTATTTTCTGCCCAAAATAACAATTCCATTTCCAATCCATTTTCACCAAAATTCCGAAGTCTAACTTGTATTGGGTGTGATTTTTTCACTTTTGGATGACTTAAAGCAGCTTGTTTCAATAAATTACTAACTAAATCTGTGTCAGTTCCATATTGAACGTTAACAAAAATAGTGGTTCTAGTAGCTTCATTTCCTTGACTCCAATTTTCCACATATTCTTGCGTCAATTTGGCATTCGGTATAATAAATACGTTGCCATCGCGTGTTTCTATTTGGGTTGTTCGTACGTTAATTTTAAGAATTCTTGCAAATACTGGTTCTTTAAATTTGGAATCGCGTATCTCAATAATATCACCAATTTTTAAGGTTCCCTCAAATAAAAGCACTAGTCCTGAAAACATATCTTTAAAGACCTCTTGAAAGATAAAACCAATAACTGCTAATAAGGCGGCTGATCCTGTTAATAGTAGCGCTAGGTTGATGTTGAATAAGTTAAGACTAAAGAGTATCGAAAAAATATAAATGGAGTATTTACTCAGTTGTACATAGATATATTCGGTACTTGGATTGTAATTTTTTTTTTGTCTAAATTTTCTGTTAAAGTATAGTTTTACAAAATTCACAGACATTCGAGCTGCAAAAAATAGTACAATGACTATAATTATTTGGAAAAAAGAGATATTAATCGTTTTAGATTCAACGAGTTTAAAATTGAGAAATTCTTTAAACGAAACATTATTATTATTGATTTTAAAACTTAAAATTGCGATGTAAGCAGCAATAAGGTAGATGCTTTGACTAACCAAGCGCAACCATGTTGTTCTTCTTCCTTCTACACGAATGTTAACACCGATTAAATATTGTTTTAAGGATTGGTGAGCAACACGACGAAGTATGAATGCAATTAAATAGATGATAGCAAGTGCAAAAATATTCCATAAACATACATTATATGGACCTAATTCAAAAAGTGTTTGACTCATCATTAGCGTAAAATTATTCTCCCTAGTTGTTCTGCAAAACGCATTTTTGCTCGTTCATAATTTATTTGGTCAATCAATAACTCTTCCATTTTTTCGATTTCATCATCGCCTAATTGACTTATTTTTTTGCGTATTTCATTAATACGTTGTTGTAATTTATCCGTTTTAAAGGCTAGAATTGAGCTTGAAACAGCAGCCTTTAATTTATCTATTTCGTAATTAGTATCTATATTTCTATCTTTCAGCCAATTGTGACTTAATTCGTGTTTGTCTGTTTCAATTTCTGAGACAATTTTCACAATATCCTGATCTTCAGAACGTAAATAATGTTTTGCTTGAAAGGTTGTTTTTTGTTTATTAATACCTTCATTTGCATATTCATATATTTTTTGGAAGGTAGGGTGGTTAAAGGTTAATTCATCTCTAAATAATTCATTACAAATTAATTGAGCTACAGTTACATCTTCCAAAGATAATTCTCTTTTTTCATCAGGAATCACCAATGTGCCATATTTTACGAGTATACGAATCAAATCGTATTCGGCGGCATTGATTTGATCTTCAAGTTCATGATCATTGGAATGCGCTTGTTCAATTTTAGGTTTTCGCGTTATAGAATAATCTACTTCTGGAACAGTTTGTACTGGCTCCGTATTTATTTTCCCTAGCGCTGTTTTTCTTAGTTTTACTAATTCTTGTTCGACGATAGTTTGATCAATATCAAAACGATTCGCTATTTCTTTGGAGTATACAGTTCTGGATATTTGATCCGGGATAAGCGAAATAGAATGAACGATATCATGAATTAGCTTGGAACGCTGAATAGGATCGCTTGTTCCTTGTAATAATATTTCCGCTTTGAACGTGACAAAATCTTTGGTGTTTGATTTAATATAGTCGTCTAATTCAGTAGAACTGACTTTTTTAGAATAGGAATCGGGGTCGTCTCCATCCGGAAATAATACGATGCGTACATTTAATCCTTCTTCTAACAGCAAATCAATTCCTCTAAATGAAGCTTTAATACCAGCAGCATCTCCATCATAGAGAATGGTTACATTTGGAGTGTATCTGCGAATTAATTTTATTTGACCATGCGTCAAAGAGGTACCAGAGGAGGACACAACATTGGTAATTCCTGCCTGATGCATACTAATTACATCGGTGTATCCCTCTACTAAAAAGCAATTGTCGTATTTGATAATATCGCCTTTTGCAAAGTATAATCCATATAAAATATCACTTTTGTTGTAAATGATACTTTCCGGTGAATTGAAGTATTTTGCTATTTTTTTATCTGAAAGTAAGGTTCTACCTCCAAAACCTAATATGCGACCAGTTACAGAATGGATTGGAAACATGACTCGTCCACGGAAAAAATCGAAATTACGCCCATCTTTGGATTTGACTAACCCAATTTTTTCTAGATATTCTAGTTTATACCCTTTATTCAGTGCAGCTTCTGTAAAGTCGTTTCCTTTTTCAAGACAATATCCTAATTGAAATTTTTCAATAATATCTTGGCGAAAACCACGTTCGATGAAATAACTTAACCCGATAGCCTTACCTTCTTCCGTCGTATGCATGCGATCATGGAAATGGGTTTTCGCAAATTCATTAATGATTTGTAAACTTTCTCGTTCCGAAACTGCGGCTAATTGTTCTGCCGTTTGTTCTTCTTCTTCCGGTAGTGTAATATTATATTTATTTGCTAACCACTTAAGAGCTTCTGGATAGGAATAGTGTTCTTTCTCCATCAAGAAAGTTACGACGGAACCGCCTTTTCCGGTAGAGAAACATTTGAATATCTGTTTTGCAGGAGATACTACAAAAGATGGTGTTTTTTCATCCGTAAATGGGCTTAAACCTTTCAGACTTGATCCTGCACGCTTTAAGTGAACAAATTCACCTATTACCTCTTCAATACGAGAGGTTTGCATGATTTCGTCAATAATATGCGGAGGTATTCTTGCCATTAGTTTTGTCCGTAATCTTTTTCTTCGGTTAAATTTCCTTGTGCATCATACGATTTCCAGATGCCAATCTGTTGATCCATATTGTATTCCCCGTAATAATGTATTGCTCCATTTGGGTATTTCACGATGGAATGTCCATGGCGTATACCATGTTCGTAATGGGTAGTACTAAGCTCTAATCCTTCAGGACCATAAAACGTCCATTTTCCTTGTCTTTGGCCATTTGCATCTTGTTCCCCTTGAAATTTTTTCTGTTTTTTCCCAGGATAATACTCGGTGAAAATTCCGTCATGAATTTCAACAAGCGATTCTTTTTTAGGTAATTTCTTTTTTACTTGATTTGCTTCGTTTCGAGAACAAGCAACAATTAGGGATAGACTGAAGAGTAACAGGATGGAAATTTGTTTCATAGAAAAACTTATTTTTTTCGTTCAATCGAGTATTCCACTAATCCGATTAATGCTTTTTTAGCGGGGGATTCGGGAATATCATTTAATAAGGTAAGTGCTTCATTTTTTAAAGCGATCATTTTTTTGGAAGCATATTCTATTCCACCTGCATCTCGTATAAGTTCGATAGCACGTTTTATGGCTTTTGGATTATCGTATTTATTTTTTACGATATAAATCAATTCTTTTTTGATCGATTTTTCCGAATTAGCAATTGCATAGATTAAGGGTAGGGTCATTTTTTGTTCCCGAATATCTAAACCTGTTGGTTTCCCTAATTCTTTCGAATCGCCATAGTCAAAAATATCATCTTTTATTTGGAAAGCTAAACCAACTAATTCACCAAATTTCCGCATGTTTTCTGCTTGATCCTCGCGATCTACTGATGCACTCGCGGCTTCACATACCGTTGCAATTAGAGATGCTGTTTTTTGTTGAATTACTTCGAAATATACTTCTTCTGTGATATCTAACCTACGTGCTTTTTCTATTTGTAGAAGTTCGCCTTCGCTCATCTCACGAACTGCTCGTGCAACTATTTCTAGTACACGAATATTTTTGTTTTCAATGGAAAGCAGCAGAATACGAGAGAGCATATAATCACCGACTAATACGGCGATTTTATTTTTCCATAAGGCATTTATCGAGAAAAAACCACGGCGTTCGTTGGAATCATCTACAACATCATCATGTACTAAACTTGCGGTATGTAATAATTCTACTAAAGAGGCTGCTTGGTATGTTTTTGCATTAATTTCGCCTAACATTTTTGCGGTTAAGAATAAAAACATCGGGCGCATTTGTTTTCCCTTGCGTTTGATGATATAATGCGTGATTTTATCTAGTAATGGAACTTTTGACTGTAAATTGTTCCGAAAATGAAATTCAAATTTCTTCATTTCCTGTTCGATCGGCGCTAAAATTTCTTCTACAGTCATCATTGTACTTACAAATATAATAGATACTTTTTCAAAATTTAGGAAATATCATTTCATAATCGTATTTTTATTAGTAGATGTAAATCATTACGCTATGGAAACCCCTAAAAAAGAGAATAAGTCCTCCGTTTGGTTGAAATTTTCATCCTTGGGTTTACAGATGGGTTTATCTATTTATATAGCAAGTTTATTAGGTACTTGGTTAGATAAAAATCATCCCAGTGATATTTTTGGGTATAATAAAGTGTTAACTTTGTTTGCTGTATTTGGGTCTATGTATTCTGTAATACGTCAAGCAATTAACATGTCAAAAGAAGATGATAAAAAAGAATAATACACTAAAAAGAATCCTATTGTTTAATGGAATTGCACTTGTATCACTAGTGTTGTTCTATAAATTGCACATCTCATTGTTTAATGACTCTTCTTGGAAGTTAAATTTTTCGTTATTGTCTGTATATCTCTTCTTTTCAATTGCATCTCTTGTTATTATTTCTGTCATAGAGATCCTATTTGATGTTACTCCAGCAAACGCAGGGTATATTTTTTTAGTAGGAATTTTTATAAAAATGGGCTTATTTATTCTCATTTTTTATAGTAAAGGTCTAGCAGATGCAAAAATGAATGTCATTGAAAAACTTTCCATTTTTGCACCCCTTTTCCTTTTCCTTTTAATTGAAACATTGGCCATTACAACCCGTCTCAAACAAGATGATTAACAATCAATCCCAAATTTGTTAATAAAAACAAAAAAATCAACCAGTATCTAAGTACAAAAAGATTTGTTATTTTAAATTATTATGTACTTTTGTGCTCAAATTAAAGTATCGTTTGACAATTTCTTTACGCTAACATGAAAAATACAAAACAATATTTAGCTCTATTCATCGGTTTAATCTGTTTGGTTTTTACCTCTTTTACCTATGCTTCTCATGCTGAGAAAACAGAGAAACACGGAGAAGTACATGAGGAAAAACATGGAGCACAAGGAGAAGTCGATACGCCAGAAGAAATTCGCGAATACATTCTTCATCATACACATGATTCTCATTATTTCACACTATACACGGATGGTAAAACAGGACATCACGTAGGTTTTGCTTTGCCAATTATCTTTTTTGATAAAGGATTGCACCTGTTTTCAGCAGCAAACTTCAACTATGAAGAAGCTGTGGCAGAGGATGGAGGTTCTTTTTACAAGCTGCACCACGGTAAAATCTACAAAACAAATAAAGAAGGGGTATTAAGAATGGATGATAAACACCATCCTTTAAACTTTAAAGTAATTGACTTGTCAATCACTAAAAGTGTTCTTGGAATGATGATTGTTGGGTTGTTTATGTTGTTCTTCTTTGTTCGTTTAGCAAGAGGATACAGAAAAGGTCCAATCCCAACAGGTTTAGGGAGAGCATTAGAGCCACTAGTTCTTTATGTAAGAGATGAAATTGCAAGACCAAATATCGGAGAGCATAAGTATAAAAAATTCATGCCTTTCTTGTTAACAGTATTTTTCTTTATCTGGATTTTGAATTTATTAGGATTAACTCCTTTTGGGTTTAACGTTACTGGTAACATTGCTGTTACTTTATGTTTAGCATTATTTACATTCTTTATTGTTCAGTTCAGTGCAAATAAAGCTTATTGGGGACACATCTTCTGGATGCCAGGAGTGCCAGTTCCAATGAAAATTGTTTTAGCACCGATTGAAGTTCTAGGAATGTTTACTAAGCCTTTTTCTTTAACAATTCGATTGTTTGCGAACATTATTTCAGGACACATCGTATTAATGAGTTTGATCGCTTTGATGATTACACTTAAAGCTACTTTCGGACCGGTTGCTTCAACTGGAATGTCTGTGTTCTTATCACTTTTTATCATGTTAATTGAATTATTGGTAGCGTTCTTACAGGCGTTTATTTTTACAATGTTGTCTTCCTTATTTATTGGAATGGCAGTAGCGGATCATGATCACCATTAATTTTAAAATAGTATAATCGTTTTTTTTGTTTAATATATAAATCAGTAGTTATGTACAATTTAATTGGAGCTGGATTAATCGTTATCGGAGGTGGTATCGGTTTAGGTCAAATTGGTGGTAAAGCGATGGAAGGTATCGCTCGTCAACCAGAAGCAACTGCAAAAATCCAAACAGCGATGATCATCATCGCAGCACTTTTGGAAGGTCTTGCATTTGGTGCGTTGATCTTAGGAAAATAATCCTAAAAAAGTTAGAGTATTCTATAACGGTTGGTTATAGAATACTCTTTTTTAAACTATGATTTTTATTAATTGATATAAAATATACCGTATGGAAACTTTATTAAATGATTTTTCACCAGGACTTTTTATAATGCAGTCTATCCTTTTGTTAGTACTAATTCTACTAATGAGAAAATTTGCATGGAAACCAATTCTTAACTCTTTACAAGAGCGTGAAGAAGGAATTGAAAATGCTATTAATTTAGCGGAGCAAGCGAGAAAAGAAATTGCTGAATTAAAATCTGCGAACGAGAACTTATTAAAAGAAGCGCGCGTAGAAAGAGATAACATCATTAAGGACGCTAAAGAGACAGCAAACAAAATGGTGGAGGATGCTAAAAATAATGCAAAAGTTGAAGCTGAGAAAGTTTTAACAAGTGCACGTCATACAATCGAATTGGAGAAAGCTGCTGCAATCTTTGAATTACGTTTGCATGTTGCTTCTTTGTCGATTGAAATCGCTGAAAAAATTGTTCGTACAGAACTTTCTTCGGATGACAAGCAAAAAGCATTGGCTAATAAGTTAGCAGAAGATATTAACTTGAATTAATTGTTTGTATGAGTATCAATAGTACAAAATCAGCATCAAGATATGCCAAAGCATTATTAGAGCTTGCAATCGAACAAAATAAGATTGACAAGGTAGCTTCTGATATGCGTGCTATTGTTGCTGCAAAAAACGAGACAAACGAATTTCAATTGTTTTTGAATAGTCCTTTAATCCAATCGGATAAAAAGATTTCTATTCTAAATCACTTATTTGAAAATTTTGATACACTTTCTAATTCTTTTATTGCTTTAATAACTAAAAATAGAAGAGAAGGAATATTAGCTGAAATTGCTGCTTCTTTTGATGTATTGTTAAAAGACCACCAAGGAATTGTTCCTGTAACATTAGTTGCTTCTAAAAAATTAGACCCGTCTACGGTAAAATCGATTTTAGCAAAAGTTAAGCCTACCGTAAAAGGGACTATTGAATTAACTGAAACAATTGATGAAGCATTGTTAGGTGGATTTGTAGTGAAAATTGGGAATACGCAATTTGATTCTTCTGTAGCGAATCAATTTAAAAATTTAAAACAACGTTTAACACGATAGTTTGATTTGCCTTTAAGTAGGCGTAAAATAAAACAATATGGCAGATGTAAAACCAGCAGAAGTTTCTGCAATTTTAAGAGAACAGCTTTCAGGCTTCCGAACAGAGGCTGAGCTTCAAGAGGTTGGTACTGTACTTCAAATTGGAGATGGTATCGCACGTATTTATGGACTTGATGGAGTTCAATACGGTGAGTTAATTGAATTTGATGGAGGTTTACAAGGAATCGCATTAAACTTAGAAGAAGACAACGTAGGTGCAGTACTTTTAGGTAAGTCTACGCTTGTAAAAGAAGGTGACACAGTTAAAAGATTGGGTCGTATTGCTTCTGTAAAAGTTGGTGAAGGACTTGTTGGTCGTGTTATCGATACATTGGGTAACCCAATCGATGGTAAAGGTGAAATTTCTGGTCAATTATATGAAATGCCAATTGAGCGTAAAGCTCCAGGGGTAATTTTCCGTCAACCAGTTACTGAACCATTACAAACGGGTATCAAATCAATCGACGCGATGATTCCTGTAGGACGTGGACAACGTGAGTTAATCATTGGTGACCGTCAAACTGGTAAAACAACCGTTGCGATTGATACAATTATTAATCAAAAAGAATTCTACGATCGCGGAGAGCCTGTTTTCTGTATTTATGTTGCAGTTGGACAAAAAGGATCTACTGTAGCAGGAATCGTTAAGAAATTAGAAGATGCAGGTGCAATGGCATATACAGTAATTGTTGCTGCTAATGCTTCTGAATCTGCTCCAATGCAATTTTATGCTCCAATGACAGGAGCTGCAGTTGGTGAGTTCTTCCGTGACTCAGGTAGACCAGCATTAATTGTATTTGATGATTTATCGAAACAAGCGGTAGCTTACCGTGAGGTTTCTTTGTTATTACGTCGTCCTCCAGGGCGTGAGGCTTATCCAGGTGACGTTTTCTACTTACACTCTCGTTTATTAGAAAGAGCAGCTAAAATCATTAATGATGATGCTATTGCTGCATCCATGAATGATTTACCAGAATGTATGAAAGGGATCGTTAAAGGTGGTGGTTCTTTAACTGCATTGCCAATTATCGAAACACAAGGAGGTGACGTTTCTGCGTATATTCCAACTAACGTAATTTCGATTACGGATGGTCAGATTTTCTTGGAAGGTGACTTATTTAACGCGGGTATTCGTCCAGCGATTAACGTAGGTATCTCTGTATCTCGTGTAGGAGGTAACGCGCAAATCAAATCGATGAAAAAAGTAGCAGGTACGTTGAAATTAGACCAAGCGCAATACCGTGAGTTAGAAGCTTTCGCTAAGTTTGGATCTGATTTAGATGCTGCAACGAAATATGTATTGGATAAAGGTGCACGTAACGTGGAAATCTTGAAACAACAAGATGGTGATCCTTACCCAGTAGAGAAACAAATTGCTATTATTTATGTTGGTACAAAAGGATTAATCCAAAATGTTCCAGTGAACAAAGTAAAAGCGTTTGAGAAAGAATATTTAGATTATTTAGAGGCAAAACATGCGGATATTTTACTTTCTTTAAAAGCTGGTAAATATACAGATGAAGCAACTGACTTATTAACGAAAGTTGCAAAAGAAATCGCTTCAAAATATTAATAATTTTTAGTGTAGCTTAAGTAATTAGGCTTCACTTTTTTTGTTACAGTATGGCTAACTTAAAAGAAATAAAAAACAGAATTACTTCCATATCTTCAACGATGCAGATTACTTCTGCAATGAAGATGGTTTCTGCAGCAAAATTGAAAAGAGCACAAGATGCGATTACGCAAATGAAGCCTTATTCCAATAAATTGAAAGAAATCTTGGGGAATTTAAGTGCTACATTAGATTTATCTGAAAATGCGTATGCTGAAGTAAGAGAAGATTCTAATGTATTGATTTTAGCAATTTCTTCGAATCGTGGACTTTGTGGAGGATTCAATAATAATGTACTTAAGAAAGTAAATCATTTAATTTCTAAAGAATTCAAAGATTCCAATGTAAATATTTTATGTTTTGGAAAAAAGATTACAGATTCTTTTAGAAGAAGTCCATTACGTATTGAGAACGATAAAGTAGGAGTTAATGATATTTTTTCAAATCTTACCTTCACAAATGCGGCTGAAATTACAGATAATATAATTAAATTATTCTTGGAAAAAAAGTTTGATAAAGTGGTTGTTGTATACAATTCTTTTGTAAACGCAAGTGTCCAAGATGTTAAAGCAGAGCAGTTGTTACCTATCGTAGCGACAGTTACGGAAGGTTCAAGTGTATCAAATGATTTTATTTTTGAGCCATCTAAATCAGAGATTGTGGAAGAATTGATTCCAAAATCTTTGAAAACACAATTCTTCAAAGCATTGTTAGATTCTTATGCTTCTGAACATGGAGCACGTATGACTGCAATGCATAAAGCGACGGATAATGCGAAAGAATTAAAACGTTCGTTGACGTTAAGTTATAACAAAGCACGTCAAGCAGCGATTACCAATGAAATTTTAGAGATTGTTGGTGGTGCTGAAGCATTGAATAATTAGTTTCTAGTATACTATATTTATGAAGGCTATCCATTTTGGGTAGCCTTTTTTTTGATTTATATTTTATTGCAACTCTATTGCGTTTTTATTTATTATTCTTTTGTATTTTTGAAATATGAAGAATTTGTATGTTTTAGTCCAATTATTATTTCTTTTCATTTCGGGAAATACCATTGGACAAAATTGCACCCATAATTTCAGTGGAATAGTTTCCGATATACATAACGATGCACCGATTTCTGCTATTGAAATTTATTTAAAAGAATTAAATAAAAAGGTAGAAACAGATAGTTTAGGTCGTTTTCAATTTTTGTCGCTTTGTCCTGGAAGGTATACCATTGTTTGTAATAACCGCGATGGCTATAAACCCATTGTAAAATTGTTTGATGTGCAAGAAAACACCGTGTATAATTTCAAGATTGAAGTTCATTTAAAAGAGTTGGCAGAAGTTAAGATATCCACTTTAATTAAACCGAAAGATAAATTATCTACGCTATATGCAACATCCTTATTTGGGGATGAACTGGAGAAAAATCGCGCAACAAACTTGGGAGACATAGTAAAGTCTATTCCTGGTGTTAATTCTTTAAATACGGGTAATTCTGTTTCAAAACCGGTGATACACGGTATGCATAGTAATCGCGTGTTGATTTTGAATAATGGCATACGCCAAGAAGGACAACAATGGGGGAGTGAGCATGCACCGGAGATAGATCCATTTATTGCGGATAAAATTTCGGTGGTAAAAGGTGCAAATAGTATTATGTATGGATCGGATGCGATTGCTGGCGTTATATTAGTAGATACAAAACCTTTACCGGATAGTGCTAGTTTAGGAGGAGAGATTAATATGGTTGGTAATTCCAATGGAAGGGGTGGAACAATGGCTTCTTTTTTAGAAGGAAAATTTAAACGATTACCAGCATTTTCGTGGCGTGTACAAGGTACCTTGAAACAAAACGGGACTATTGCTGCGCCAGATTATTTGTTAATTAATACCGGTTTGAAGGAATATAATTTTTCGTATGAATTGGGTTGGAAAAAAAAGAATTATGGTGCTGAATTATTTTACAGTCAATTTAATACTACGTTGGGAATCTTTGGTGCTTCCCATATTGGAAATTTAACCGATTTACAACGTGCTTTTGAGAGTAAAGCTCCCTTAGAATCTACTTCTTTTACGTATGCGATAAAT
>Ga0114969_10001362_pt1 | contig 20761 bp, 36 predicted proteins | sample M_130807_MF_Meta_FD_87316 | JGI IMG/M metagenome (GOLD analysis project Ga0114969, IMG submission 87316) | Freshwater microbial communities from Lake Montjoie, Canada to study carbon cycling - M_130807_MF_MetaG | ecosystem: Environmental > Aquatic > Freshwater > Lake | place: Lake Montjoie...
TCAAAAGCTGATAGTTATCTTAAGAATGATGTAGATATCTATGATAATTCAGGTGATTTAGTGGCAAGATTTCACAAACCAGCAGTTTCTTATGGTGATAGATGGTCTTGTGAGATACTTAAAGAAGGAATTGATAAAAGGTTATTAATCTTTATTCCTTGTTATCTTTCTTCTACTTCTTCAAAATCAAAAAATGATAAGTAATATGAAGATGATTAAAACATATGAAGGATTCTTTGACTTTTTCAAAAAGAAAGAAAAGAAACCACCGGTTCAATTAGATGAGGTTATGGAATGTTTATATGATTTAACTGATGAGCATAGAATTAAAAATGATTTGAATGGTGATCGTTTCGATGGTATATTTGTTGATGATAGGTATGTGTTCAAAAGAAAACCATCAATGGGTTTAGGTGACGATCATGATGCTTTGATGAATGATGTTCTACAGATTTTGCGAGATTATAGAGATAGACACTTTAGGTTAAGTTCGGATCACTCTTCTAGTAATAATGCTATTTCATTTAGAATAATTTATACTCCATACGAAGGCTATTATACACAAGATGGAGAATCAAAGATATCAGATTCAGAAGTTAATGAGTTGTTATTAGATTGTAAGTCTAAGTTAGAGATATATGGTTGTAAGTTATCATTCTTTATTGGATGGGGTAGTGGTGAAGGTTCGACTGATGATAGAGAGTGGACTGATTTTATGAGAATGATTGATAAAACAATTAAGAGAAGTACTTTCCCACAAAGACCAAGAAACGTTACTATTAAAATAACATCACCTACTGGATTTAATTAATTATGAAACATATAAAATCATATACTTTATTTGAATCTTTAGATTTAAATAGTGAATGGAGTCAATCGGTTTTAACTGATGAGGTATGGAATGATATATCTGATATTTTATTAGAATTAGAAGATGATGGTTTTGTTGCTACTAAACATTTGCATGATTTTAAGAAGGTATCTAATAAGTTATGTGAGGATGTAATTGAGATAGTTGTTAATAAGGAATCAACAAAGAATTTTAACTATGAAGAGGTAAAAGATACTTTTATGAGGTTAATAGATTATTTAGAACCTTATGGTTGGAACTATTCTATTCTTTACTTTCCACCAATTGGTCAGTATCACTTTGATGAGTTTGAGTGTGGTGGTAAAGATCCTTTAATCTCACAACCCTTTGTGGATTGGGACATGGTCTCGAAGTCTCGATTAGAAAAAATACTAAAAGAGTGTCATGCGTTTAAGATATGTTTTTATCAGGGTATAGACCACTTAATAAATTAATTGAATTAATATATACTAAATGAAACATATAAAATCATATCAAATATTTGAGAGTTTATCAACAGAAGATGTAAGAGAGGATCTTACTGAGATTTGTTATGAGTTAACAGATGGTAGATTTGCTATAAAGATATATGATGATTCAGATTTTCCTGGATGGGGTCATATACCAGGTTCTGGTATGAATGTTCCTCGTGTAGAACGTGGTGATAAAATACTTTGTATTTATTTATCTGATTACAGAGACTATGATGGATTTTCTTTTGATGAGGTAAGAGAAGTTATATTAAGAATGGTTGATTATTTAGGTGATAGATATAAAGGATGTTCTGTTTTATCTGTTGGTGAACATGAAAGATCTAGTATAAATAAGAGAGAGGTTATTGAACACAATTGGTATGGTAATTTAACAAATTTAATAATTATATATAAATGAGATACATAAAGAAATATCAATTATTTGAATCTAATTCTGAAGATCAGATAGTATCTGATTTAGAGGATATAGTTTTAGATATTAATGACCTTAGTCATTGGAGTTGTCAAGTACGTGGAGGAGTAGATGGAACTCGTTTTCCATCTGATGCTAGAATGATTAGGATAAGTTTAAGTCTTGTTGATGGAGATAATGGTGATGAAGATTGGGACTTTTATAATCCACCACCAGTAGTTACTGAGGTATTTGAAAGAGCGATAGAGTATATGAAAATGTCTGGATGGGAACATCATAAGATAATTTTTACGGATGATTCACATAATGGAAATAAAGAGATTAATTTAGAACAAATTGAGAATTTTGATATTTATCCAAACGAGACTATTAAGATAATTTTTACCAAAGAACCGATTCTTCATAGATATAATTAATATATACTTTAATGAAGTATTTAAGAAGATTTAATGAGAATTTGAATTCGATTGGTCAAGACTTATCAGATATCTTTTTAGAGGTTAATGATGAAACATTTTGGAAGGTTGAGAGTTGGTATGTAGTATCACAGGAAAAATGGATTGTTATTATTCAAACTGTTGATGAAGATGAGGAATATGAATTAGAAGGTCAAACACCACTACCAATAGTAATTGAATCTATTGAAAGATCAATAGAATTTATGAGTGGTGAAGGTTTTACTAACCATCAAATCACGTTTGAAAATACAGATGATGTTTTTAATCAGTCAAGTTCAATTAATTTAGAAGATTTTCCTGATTTAGATGTTTGGCCTAATAACTTTATAAGAATAGAATTTATGAAATGAAGTACATAAAGAAATATAAAATATTTGAGGATTCTGAAGAAGAAGATGAGAATGCTATAATTCCTGAGGGGTTTAAGTATTCTTGGAATGATATTCATGAGTCATTACTTTACTTAACTGATATTGGATTTAAGATAGATGAAAAGTCTGAGAAAAGATATTTAGCAGATGAGAAAGGTGAACCGATAAAAGGTGGATATGGTAGTGATTATTATAATAGGGAATATAAGTCTAATATAGAATTGGCAAAGAATGCTATCTATGAAATCAGATTGTATAAGAAGAAAGACGGTGGTAAATTATATAAAAATGTTTCACTTGGTGGATATCCTAGTAGAGATATAAGTTATTATTTAGATAGTGATATTGATGGTTTACTTGGTATTTATGAAGAGATAGCTTCTTTCTGTTCTCGATTTGATAAAGCTTATCATAATTTAACTATTGAAAACAATGGATATTCTGTTTGGCTTGTAGCTTCTTCAGATGTTACTGGAGATTTTATTCAATCAAAACTTGAAAAAGAGTTAAATTCTAAAGTGGATGCTAGGCTTTCAAGAGGAATTCATAATACATTTGATAGATTATATAATAAAGTTTATACTAAGAAATTCAGAGAGGATTTCATCAGAGCTGGAACTCTTGGTGAAATAGAAAAAGGACTTTATATTAAGTTATTTAACTGGGGTTCTGTTACTAAGGGAGTTTATAATACAAACTCTGCACGATTTGATTCACACGTTGATGGAATATTAAAAGAATTCAATAGTACTGGGGAATATGACTTAGGTCGATATGGATATAAAGCAGAGTTTAGAGAACTTAAAGAAGCTGATATTGTAGGAGTAAGAGATCAAGAGAAAGCTAATAAATATATTGGAACAAAAGCTATCATACTTAAATTTGATTACAATAAAGTATTTGATAATATTAAAAAGGAACTTAATAGTTTATAATCTTGTAATTAACATTCTAAAACTAAACTGAGTGATTGAATCACTTATAGTAAAGTCTTCTTCTTTTTTACATCCTGTTAGAAATTCTGTACCATCAGACCAAAATCTAACACTCCAACCATTATCATAACAATATTCGGTTAATCTAATAACGGTATCTTTTATTTCAGACCACTCAAATAATGCTGTACGAAAACCTGGTTTACTAATTCTTACTTCATATTCAGAAGGTTTTGCGACAAAGTTTCTAGCTGAATATCCAGTTGACTTATTTAATCTAATATCAACAAGCATTCCTTCATCTTTTAATTCTAAGGTAATGTCTTCTAAATCATGTACAAATTCATTTTCTGAATTCCAATCAGTAGATTCGAATTGTTTGAAGTTTTTAATTTTCATAAAGTATATATTAATATATTTTGTCAGGGTTTTTTTATATATAGTGTAATGAGATATTTAAAAACATATACTCTCTTCGAGAGAGTTAACGCTAAGATTATATTACCTGCTATTAATGAACGTAAGTCTGATAGAATTTCGATGGAATTATCTAGGTTTGTTGTTAATCAGTTCAAGAAAAGAGAAGACTTTGTTATGAATGGTATTAACTTTGAAAGAGGTGATGAGTATGCTACATTTGACTTGAGTTGTGTTTTTATAGAAGATAGTGATTTCAATCATCCATTTTCTATAAATGCTTCTAGTGATGCGGAATCTTTAGACCTTGAAGTAACATTTAGAGAAAAAGATTTCCCTAAGTATATGAATGACTTCATTGCTGAGATAAAGGAAACGATTGAACATGAGATTGAACATATTGAACAACAAAACTTTGAGGATATGGGTGTTAGTTATAATTATGATCTTGAAGATGATGATAATTATAAGTATCTTACATCTAATCAAGAGATACCTGCTTATGTGAGAGGTCTTATTAAAAGAGCTAAAACAAAGAGAATAACTTTATCAGCAGCGATGGATGAATGGTTTGAGGAAAACAAGTTGAAGTTTGAAAACCCTGATGAAGAGTGGCCAATTGTTAAGAATATGTGGATGGAAGAAGCTAATAAGAGGGTTGGTCATTATAAAAAATTCAAGTAGTATGAAACATCTGAAGAAATATTTTGAGTCAATGGCTGATTTAGCAGGTGATAGTTATAATAAACGACAAGATCGTTTAAGAACATTAGAAGATATGTCACTTGATTTATGGGATGAGAATTTCAATGTTCAGGTTGGTTCTGAAGTTTTAAGTAGAGATGATAAGTATATAAAAGTTAATATACATAAGAAAAGTGAACCTTCACCATTGGGTATGTATGGAGCTCCTCGATTTGATTATAATAAGATTAAAGATACTTTATTATCAATGGTAAGTTATATGGAGTCGGAAGGATATTCGATAAGAGATATCGAAGTAAGTCATAAGTATGATCATACCTTAAGACCGGTTGAATTAAAAGGAGAGGAATTATATTTAGAGAATAATCCAGAAGAAAAGATGAATTATCTAATTGGACAATTAGTAATAAAATTTAAAGAATGAGATATTTAAAACTATATGAGGAATTTGATGAGATACCTTCTAACTTTATTAGGTTAGATAGTATTGGTCATGTTTTAGATCCTGAAGAAGGTGTTATCTATGCAATGTGGAAAAAAGGTGGTTATGACCACGAGAATGGATATGAAATTGATGATGGAAATCTGGTACACGATGGAGAAGATCAGTATGCAGATGGACTTTCCAATGAAGATATGAGTGTGATTGATAAGTATTTGTTATCTTGTGAACCAGTTGTTAAAGATAAAATTAATTTTGATTTAATGCAAACGGCTAAAGAAATATCACTGGATTTTCTAGATGATGGATACACTTTAGTTTCACAGGTTCTTATAGAGTCAGATGAAAAGGATGAAGATTCTAGTATATTTAATTTTATAGATTATTTAGTTTATTCAGAGATGTTCTCACACCGATTTACTATTGAAACTGAAAAAAAATATAGTAGATTTTTCTCAAATAGAATGAAAGTTGTTAAATCTAAATCAGATCTTATTTATAGATTTTGTTTAAGACCTGCTTCTTATTCAAGATTTAAAGGTACCGCGAATGAATGGTTTCGTCGAGATGAATTTAATAAAGAAATATTTGATAGGTTAAAAGGAATGTTTCCCGATGAAAATATAGTTAGTAAATGAGATACTTAAAACCATATAAAATATTTGAAACTTCACATGAAGAAATGATGGAGGTTCATTTCGGTGTTAACGTAATTAAAGAATGTGATTCTATAATTGCTGATATTAAAGATATGGTATTAGAGTTAAGTGACATTGGGTTATTTACTACGGTTGGTTACACACCGATGACTTTAACTTGGGTAGATAAAACTCCTAAGATAATGGTTGAGGTTCAAGGTGATTTAGAACTATGTGAGTCTAATGAAGATGATATTAATTCTACTTTTGAAAGGATTAAAGATTATGTTAAGTCAAAAGGATATCCTACCGGATTTGGTTCTTGGGAAAGAGAAGCCCCTAATTCCTTTGCCGTTATTGACAACCAATCTATTGGTCGTAAAAGATATAAAGTTTATCAAATGTTAATACAGAAATAAAATATGAAACACTTAAAAACATATAAACTATATGAATCAACTGAAGGTGATGTTGAGTATTTTCAATCAATGGTTGCTGATTTAGTTGATGAAGGATATGATATTGAAGTGAAATCATATGTTAATCCAGGAGCTTGGAAAGAAGAAGGTATTAGTATTTCTATTCAAAGAGAATACTCAAATCCAATTGTAATATCAGATATTGTTGAAAAGATTAAACAGATACAATCTGTATCACCAGAGTATGTTGTTTGGAATATAGCTATAGATTATTTTAACTTAGTTACATTAGATTATAAATCATTAGATGATATCAAAGTAAAAGATATGTTAAGAAGAGGTGGAATATATTCAGTATTAGAATATGGTATGGATGAATGGATAAGTGAGATGGTATTAGATAAAATAACTAAACCGTTTGAATTTTTTTCAGGACCTGGATATAAATATCATTTCATCAAACCTGATGAATCACCTGGTGGATCCGATCATGAATTAAAGATTGAGATTGCTGAAAGAGATATTGAAGAAGACGTTAGACCTTGTATAAGTTATATGAAAATTTGGTTAGACAGGGAAAATAAAAAAAATATTTAATATATACTTTATGAAACATCTTAAAAGTATTAATGAACTAAAATCAAGCACATATGCTTCTGCTGCTAATAAGTTGAAGGGAATGGGTCATATTAGACGTGCTGGTGAATTAGAACAATGGACTAAAGAAGTTGTAAATAAAGAAAAAGATGCTAAAGAATTAGAAAATTTTAATTCATTCAAACACGATGTTCCTTTCAAAATTAACTTAGTTAAAGTTAAATATAATAGTGCTACTAAAAGTAGAGATCATGAGATAATGATGACGGGTAATTTTTACTTAAAGCCTTCTTTTGATTTTTCATGGGCTCAAGATCAATACAATGATAATGTTGGTGAAGATGGTACTACTGAATACTCTTACCATATGCCTTTTGAAGTAGGTGTAATGGCAGCAGATGACGAAGCAAAAGAACTATTCAGATTAATCGAAGATAAACTTTCTGATGAAGTATATGAAGGTGTTTATTGGAACCAAAGACTTTATTATAAAATAATTAATGAAGGTGATAGAGAGATAACACCAACAGGTGAATTTTCTTGGGAGTGTAGAGAAAGTGATGAGATAATGTTTGAAAATAGAGCAGAGGCTTTAAGATTCAAAAAGATGTTTGTTGATGCTGTTCACGGTAGAAATACTTTTGGTAATTCAAAATGGTGTCCAAGTATGCATGAACAATTAAAGAAATTCTTTTTAGGTGATTGGTTACAAAGATACAACCGTGATACAAAATCATATGATAAATTAGACAGAACGGATATATTTAACGAAGAAGCTTTCAAAAGATTCTTAGACTCAACTAATAGAATGTCAGTAAATCAATTATATAGAAACTAATGAAACATTTCACCAACTATTCAAAATGGAATTAAAGAAAGAAATAAAGTAACTGAGATTAAATTGAAACAAGTCTTAGTGGAATTTAAAAAAGTAAAATAGTATGGATAAGTTAAAGAAATTATATAATCATTTAAAGAAACAAGAAGGAAAAAAAATTCTTTTCTTAACCACTTCTAACAGATGGGAAGGTGAAAAAGAACTTCCTAAATCTTCTATTATTGCTGAAGAACTTAGAAAGAAATTAAACAATTGTGATATTATAAACGTATCTAAGTTAAAGATATTTCCTTGTGAGGGTAATGTATCAAATCACAAAGGAAATGGTTGTGGTGTCAAAGATGCTATGTTAAAAGATAAGTCTAAGAATCCAACTGGAGATATTAGATGTTGGGCATCAATTAATAATAAATCAGATGAAATGCACAAAGTAGCAAATGCTATCTTTGATGCTGATATAATTATCTTCTTTGGTTCTATCCGTTGGGGTAAGATGAATGCTATCTATACTCAATTGATTGAAAGATTAACTTGGTTAGAAAATAGACATACTACTTTAGGTGAGTCTAATTTATTAAAAGATAAAGAAACTGGTATTATTGCTATTGGTCAAAATTGGAATGGTGAAGAAGCTGTTAAGTTAGAGAAAGAAGTTCTTAAATTCTTTGGTTTCAAAACTCCTGATGTTTTATCATTTAACTGGCAATATCTTAAAGATCCTAATGATGAAAGTAAAAAAGGATATAAGGATGCTTACCCAGATTTCTTAAAAGAATTTAACTTTGTTGAGTCTTTGAAAGAATCAATTATGAAGTTTAGAAATTGGATTAAAATATAAATATAGATATGAAACATCTAAGAAAATTTAATGAAGAGTTAAGTACTGAAGAAGCCAACTCGATGGAGAAATCTTTTCAGAAGGCTAAAGTTAGTCCAGTCACTGAAAAGTTACCTATTAATCGTGTGTATAGTGTTTTATTTATAGAACTATCTGATACAATAGAACATCCAGATTATCCAGGTAATTTTGATGAAAACTGGGAAATAGCTCGTACTCCAGGTGGTAAATATATGATGATTGATTTGAATTATAGTTCTTACATATCAGTTCATGAAACATTAGATTATGCGGTTGAATGTTTAACATCAGATGAATCTGTTAGTTATGATTATTGTGATAGTTGGGAAGTATTTAAAGGTCAGAATAGTGATAGGTTTGTTTCGATTTTAGATTATAATGATATTAATTTTCAAGAGATAGAGAATATATTACTTGATTATAATATCAATGTTGAAAATATGTGGGGATTATTAAAATGAAATATTTGAGAAAATTTAATGAAGAGTTAAGTTCTGAAGAAGATATTAAAAGTAACATAGAAGATATCTTTATCGACTTTTCAGATAGACACATACCTGTTACAGTTAGATACGTTTCGCGCAGTCTTTGTTCAATTACTTTAGGTGACTCGCCAACAGAAATACTTGACAATAATTTCAACGAAAGAATGATTAGTATTGTTCCTAAAGATAATAAAGATGAGTTTCTAAGGATATACGATTATATGGAATCAGAAGGTTATGACTTTTCATCGATGTCTTATGATTTTGGTGATTATCACCACAGTGGTGATATCGTTACATACCACTTCGCCTTAAAAGTAGTAGATGTTGGATTAGGTATAGATGCTTTCTCTAATCAGTTATTCAATGGTATAGATGAAACTTGTTACTTAAAATTACTTTTCAGAAAAAAATGAGATACTTAAAAACATATAAAATATTTGAAGCTAAAGAAGAAGTTTCTAAACTGAAATTTACTTTACAACCTAAAAAGAAAGGTGCTAAAACCGATACTTATAATGTAAGTAAAGATGGTAATGTTATTGGACAAATCAAATGGTATTCAAGAATGAGAGGATATGCTTTCTTACCAACTACTGATGTTAGTGATGAAATTAAAGACTTTATTAAGGATTTAATGAAAAAAAGAAGAGAAGAGAAGTGAAACATCTAAAGCCATATAAATTATTTGAATCTCGCATTCAAGATCTTGAAGATAATGTTCGAGATATTTTACTTGAGTTGGAAGATGAAGGTTTTCAAATTGAAATGAGTAGAATTTCAAAAGATGTTGAAGATGATACACTACAAAGAAGAACAAAAAGAACAGATGTTTTCTTAGAAGTTCGTGTATTAAGACCTTGGGGTTCTGAAGATAGAGTTATACCAAACACACCAACTCCTCCAAGTGGTAAATACCCAGGTAATATTTTTATATGGAGAGAAATCAAAGATGCTATTATTAGATTGACCGAGTGGTATTATTCAGAATCAATTTATGATCCAATAAATAAAAATCCAAATGCTTACAGATGGGAGAAGGCGGAATCACCTTTGAGGTTTTATGATGGTGGAATAGAATTTGGTATTGGTTGGTGTAAAGAAGAAGATTTCACTATAGGTGATCTTATAAGCCTCACACATTTAAGAATGGAAATAAAGTTATAAATCTAAATCATCTAAATCTTCTTCTTCATTAAAATCTTTCGGATCTATTTTCTTTAAGTTATCTTCATTTGGTAGAATCATATAAATAAATACACGATTGTGTTCTTTAATAAACTTAAGTTCACCACCATAACCTAACTCAAACATAGCTTTATCTTTCCAGTAGTCATAGATTTGGTCAAAGTTCTTTTTGAATAGACTTGCTTTAACCTCGCCTATCTTTCTAATACGCTCTTCCATATAATTTATATATTTTATTTAAAATATGTTTTGTATATTTGTAATATGACAAAAGACGAAGTATTAAAAAGTAAGATAAAATCGATTTATCTTATTGAAGAAGATAAATCATTAACTGGGTTACCACCAGTAGTTTCTGTTGTTGATAAGAAATTATTTACAGAACACTTTAAGAAGTATGAATTTTTTAATACTGATAACCCAAATAGAATGGGTCAATACTTTCTTTATGAGAAACTTTTAGATGGTAGATATAAATCAAATAGACCTCACGATCACGAATTATTTTATCCAAAGTTAGGTGTTTATCTAAATGGTCTACCTTGTGACCAAACAATTGAAGTTGAATGGGTTGACTATCGTAGAACTTGGGAATGGAATACTAAATATGATTATGAATATGATGGTAAACCATATAAAAATTATATTGGTGAATTACCAACAGAGATTGAAAGATTACCTTTATGGGATGATAGTCTTTTAGTTTATGGTGTTTGGGATTCTAAACCAAATTGGCAACAACTAAGACAAGCTTATGAAAGAACTTGGTGGTTTCACAGAACATCTGATGAACTAAGAGATTTACAATTAAATAGATTATTGAAATAATTTACATTCTTTCAATAATCTTCTTAACTCTTACAATACTTTCTAATGATTGATCTATTTTAATATAATAATCATCTACAAGATATGTATATGTTCTGTTTGTATTTTCGGAACCATATCTCAAAAGATTCTCTACAAAATAACCTAAAGATCTAGATATAGGATATCTATCTGATTTTAATACATTTCTAATAGAATTGATAAGCTGATTAACAACTTCAAAATCTTCTACACACTCAATGTGAGTTTCACTAATCTTACTATAGATAGTTGAACTTAAATCATCAATCGAATCTATAAATTCAATATATTTTTCAACTGGATGATCCAAATTAGTATCAGATTTTAGTTTATCTTTAATAATCTTTAGTGATTTTGATACTTCACTTGATTGCTTTAATCCATTTTTAAATAGTCTATTTGTTTTATCTGTTAATCGATTTATATAATATTCTTTATCTGAATCCTCTTTAAGAATTCTTAAATAATCTTCAATGACGTATGATATATCTGAATTAATATTAGTTGTAAAGATTATATATAAAGCGTTTTTATATCCTAATGATCTTGAAATTAACTTATCACAATTTGTGATATCCGAAGAAATATCTAAGCTTTTAGCTAAAGTTGATATATATCTTTCTATGTTTTGTTTTCTTATTCTATCATCTGATTGACTAGGATCTAATTTAGAACCAATTTTAGATACTTCTCTTTCGTCTTTTATATCACCGGTGGTTTTATATTCTGATTTTTTAATCTTTCCAAAATCTAAAACAATAGCAAAGTGTGCATCCTTTATTTGATTTTTAACATCAATATGAGTATCTATTTGTAATCCACTATAACTTCTTCTAGGATATAAACCAACATTCCATTCATATGGATTAACTTCTATCTTATCTTTATCTTTTACTATTGGTTTTAGTAAGTAAGCATCTCTATATTCACCTCTACCCATTCTCCAAGCATATCTATCAATACTTCTCCAACTTCCACTACCTGGTGTTGACCCAGAAGCTTGAGATTGAATAGCATAAATACTACTACCTTCTTTGAACATGTAACAAATCATCTCAACTCCTTGAATATTTGTTTTAATAATTGAACCAGTTTTCAATGCTAATAATTCATCGTGTGATAATGCTTTAACAACTTCATAATCACTTAGTCTTTTAGAATATTTAGCAGATCCAACATAACCAATAGGTCTAATAACACCATCAACTGCAGTAATTCCTTGTGATTTACCATCTTTGTCAAACCAAAATTTTAATAATTTTACTTCAGATTTCTTTGGTTTAACACCAGAACCACCACAAACTGGACAAGCTACTTCTCTTGTTCTAGCACCCCATTGTCTTTTTATTTTACCATTTGTACATTTTTCACCGTCAACAGCATATTGAGGAAACTCTGATTTACTTGTAGCTTCACAAGGTTCATCACCAGTCATAGAAGCTTTTTCAAGTGCTTTTTTGAATGATAAATACTCAAAAAATTCATCATTTAATTGAGAAACGGGATAGTTAATCTGACTACAAATACTTTTAATAGTTGTTAAAAAATTCTGTTTTTCAGTTTTATCTTTTATATATCCAAGTGTCTTTGACAAAATATTTGAGTCAAAAGCTTCAAATAATTTTATATATTGTAAGTTCTTCATATTACTGGACCAACTATTTCTACTTTTATTCCTTGTTTTCTTATTACTTGAATATATTCTTTTGAAGATTTATCTTTGATTAAGTCACCAGATAAAACTAATTTCTTAATACTTAAGTTCTCTGTTAAATCTTTTAATTCTTCTAATGAGTCAATTGTATAAATTACATGTAACTCTTCAAGTTTTTTGAATTGAGATAAGTTCATATCACCTGTTAAATCACAACTAATTATTTGTAGTTTACTTATATCTGGGTTAGCAGAATTGACATCATTAAATATTTTAGTATCAAATTTACACTTATCAAATGCTAATGAATCTGTTTTTATTTTACTAAAGTTTTCTAAAGTATTTATAGTTAAATACTTAAACTTAATCCACTCAGGACTCAAATTAATTTTAAATAAATCTTCTGGAATGTCAGTTGTTTCAATTACTAATTCTTTGATTTTAGCATCAGGTGCTATTCTACATTTAGACCAATCATTTAATCTATTTAAGTAAAGAGATTTTGTATTTTTACCAATATATGGCATTGTTCTTAGACCAAGTTTATCCATGTAAGGATCTCTAATTGAATCACCTGGATCAACATCTGGAGTAAATAAATAAGTTGCTCCATCGTTATCATCAATAGTTGATTTATTTTCAGAATATTTTTCAACTATCTCATTAAAAATATTCTTCATTCTATCTGGATAAGCTCTGTCAAAGAATATCTTAGCGTCAGCATTGTCATCAAATGTTTCAATATTTCTAATCATCATTCTTGAAAGAGGAAGATGGTCAGATATTTTATCATCACCCCAAAAAAGAGGAGATTCAAATACCAAAAATGCTGGAATCGTGTTAGGATCAAATACATTTCCTAAAAGTTGGTCTCTATATCCACCACCATATAAGTGTTGACAAGAAGCATAGAATTTAGAAATTGACATATTTAATATATCTTTTGGATTGTGAGATATTGATAAATAAATATCTTTATTGAATATTTCAAAATCTGTTGTATACTCTCTGTTATGATCCTCTTTTGCTAAGTTTCTTAAGCTATTGATATTTCTATTACTAAATACACCATTTTCTACTTTATCATTTGCATAACATCTGTTATAATCTTCAACAAAGGCATTAATGTTTACTAAGTTGTTTGAATAGATAGGGTCACCTGCATTTTTCTTTATCTTAATCATATTACCTTCTTCATCTTTAACTGGTCTACCATTCTCATCTTTTTGAATCATCTCAGTTGCTTGAGTTTCAGATAAAGATAATTTTCTAAATACATTATCATAGATGTAAACTATTTGGTCAATAGTTGGATTTTTAATATTAAAATCTTTGAAAATAGTAGTAAGTTTTTCACTCTTTAACAACTCTGAACTAATTGATTGACCTAATATATCAGTAAGTTTATCAGGTAAATCAGTAAATACCTTATAAACCTCATTCATATCACAATCAAAGAATTTACCTAATACGCGGTTCTTATCTTCATCAGATAGTTTCCACTTACCTTGTTTAATTTTAGTTGTTGGTGTTACCTCCTCATAATCAAGGAACTTTTCACTCCAATTTCTACTTACTTCCTTAGCTTGTCTAGGGAAGATAACATCACGAATCTTAGCTTCGTTTAAAAATTTATTTCTTGATTTAATCCATTTCATAAGTTATATATTAAATTTATTTGTATAAAAGTCATCTTTTAACAGAGTATATATTAAAAATGATAAACATTTATACCAATTATACAAATCATTTTTGTATTTTTGTAAAAAAAAAATAACAATATGGATTTTCAAATTAAACTTTTCGATTTTCAAGGTGTACCAGTTTACCTCAAACTTTGGTTCTTACTACTATTTGCTTGGGTACCATTTACTTATGCTATAGCTATTTTCATTTCTATTTTAATACACGAGTTAGCACATACTCATGTCGCCAATAGATTAGGATATCATGTATCCAAAGTTTATATTGGGTTGTTTAACGGAGCAGCTGAAATGAATCTCTCTCAAATTCATGAAAGAGACTCTATTAAGATTGTTGCTGCTGGACCACTGAGTAATTTACTATTGTTTTTTGCATCTCTTATTCCTATATCAATGGGATATAGTAATCAATTTATTACAGACTTTGCGAATGTCAATTTATTACTTTTAATTTTTAATATCATACCAATTTATCCGTTAGATGGAGGTAGATTATTGAGAGACGGACTTTATTTAATAGGTAAAAACAGAAAATCATCTGTTATGATTAGTTCATCTATTTCTTTATTACTAAGTTCTTTACTATTAGTTTATGCCATCGTTACTATGAATATATTTGCTGGTATATTTGCTGGTTTATTTATCTATTTCGCTATTAAAGAATTAGGTTGGATTAAAGGTTAATATATACTTAATGTGTGATAATAAAAGATTTCATCTAGAAGATTTAATTGAAGGAGTTGACTTCAATTGGGAAGAAACCAGTGGTGTTAAATTGAGAGTATTTACAAAAGAATATCTCTTAATGGTAAGAACTAAATGTTGTGAAAGCTCCTGTAGGAATTGTCCCTGGGATTATAAAAAAAGTATAAAAAAAGTATAAAAAAATGAAATTATTAAATTGGGTTAGTAGTCTCTTTAATAGGACTGAAAAAACAAGTCAAAGACCTTTAACTGATGATCAGTTCAATGAGTTAAAATCTAAAAAACAAAAAAAGATGGATGATATCTTAGATAAAATATCTAAGAATGGTTATGATAATCTTTCCAATCACGAGAAAAACTTTTTAAATAACTACCTAGATTAACATATTAGATGATTAAATTATTCTCTTATGGAACTTTATGTTCACCTCATGTTCAAATAAATGAGTTTGGTCAGAAGTTTTATGTTGAACCAGATTTAGATTATATTTCTGGATGGGATTTAATTGAATGTTATATCAATGATGGCTATTATAAACTTGCTATACCAGCTGATAAACATTCAATTTTCTCAGGAGCTATTGTTCATGTACCAGAAGAACTATTACCATTAATTGATAAATATGAGGGTAAAGAATATGTTAGAGAAGTTGTAAAGACTTTATCAGGAACTGAGTGTATAATGTATGTAAAAAGAACAGATAAAAAAACCCTTGATAGTTAATATCAAGGGTTTTTTATGCTAATTAGGTGTTAATTAGTTAACATTCTTACTAAGTTCAGAACCAGCTTTAAAGCGAGCAACTGTCTTACCAGGGATATTAATAACTTCACCAGTCTTAGGGTTTCTTCCTTTACGAGCTTCTCTTTTAGAAGTTGTAAAAGTACCGAATCCAACAAGTGTTACTTTCTCACCTTCAGTAAGTGATTCTGTAACAGATGAAACGAAAGCATCAATTACTTCGTTAGACTTGGTTTTAGTTAAACCTGTTTTCTTAGCGATTTGATTTACTAAATCTGTTTTGTTCATACTATGATTGTTTTTTTTATTACGATTTTATCGTATGTTTGTTATATATCTAAGCCCTGTCTAAGTTTTAAAAAGTTTAGTATTTTTTTATAAAATTTCATTATTTTTAATTATATTTGTATATGTTAGAAAAAATAATACATTGTCCAGGTTGTGGAGTAGAGTCAATGCTTATTGAAAACACCAATAATATCTATATTAATAGAATAGGTAAGTATATATCTGTTGATATGTTATCATATGATTGTAAATTTTGCAATGAGAGTTATACTACTACAGAATCAGATACAATAACTTTGAATAGAATAAATTCAAAGATTAGAAGTGAAGTTAGAAAAGATAGAATAAACAAATGTATAAAGTAGAAAACTCAATTAAATATAATGACTACTTTGGGTATATCTATGCACAAACATTTGATATAGATGGTATGAAAGTTAAAATAGAACACTTTTGTGATAAAGATCATAACGGAGAAAAAAGGTATTCTTATGAAGTGATTTACTCTGGTAGATTTTTGGGTGGTTCTTCGATACCAGGAAAACGTGGTACACATGCTTCAGGTGGATATGGAAATGATAATGAAATAGTTTTTCCAACTTTTGATTCAGCATTTGATTCAGCATTAAGAGTTGTTTGTTATCCACTTGAAGCAAACTTAGATAGGTATAGAGAAATTAAATTAAATATATTATTAGATGTGTAGAAAGCCGTGTAAGTCTTGTCCCTGGATTAATGATAATGGACATAGTTTGAAATTCAGAAAGTATTCTGAAAAGATGGAATCTATTGGTAAAATAGAAAACCATTCTTGTCATATGATAAATAAAGATGTGTGGGGTTATAATACAGATATTAATGATAAAAATGTTTGTGTTGGTTCACTAAACTTTAAGAATAAAAAATAATAAAAACAATATGGAGAAAAGAGAAATTAGAACATTATTGACGGAACCATTATTTACAGGATTGTGTAAAAACGGATTCATTAGACATCAAAGTACTGCGTCAGGTACATATGATGTTAGATTCACTAGAATTGATATCAAACAACTATGTGAAGGCAAAATTGTAGAAAAAGATACAGATGATGCTATCTTAAAATTCGCATTACAAGATTTAGGATTAGACCTTATCCGTGAAATCGTTAGACGTTCGCCTATTTATTCAGAGTTAGCACAAGAAATTTAATTATGGAACTAGCATTAATAGTATTGGCTTTCGCAGTACTAATTAGTTTAATCTTTATTGGTAAGTTATATTCAAAAAATACTAACTTACAAAAAGAGTTATCCAATATGAAGTTGGAAGTTGAAAAGGCAAAAAAATCTCAAGAAGAACTTGTTTCAATTGATCCAGGTGATAGAGCTATTCTACCAGATTATGGATTAAAACAAGTAGATACAAATGAAAGTTTTGAAGTTACTTATGAGGTTGAAATAGTTGAAGTATCAATGGATAAAGTAAAAGTAAAGGCGGTTGGTTTTACATCAAATGATAGGTTTGCTAAAGATCCAAAAAACAAATCTTCAATCATTAACTTCCTACAAGATAAGTGGGTAAAGAAAAAAGATATAGAATTAATTGTAGATGATTCTATGAGAAGAGATCGTAAATTACAACAAATTTTAAATTAATGACAATAGTAGAAAAATTAATTTCGGAACAAAATCAATATGATTTGTTCTACAATATTTTACTTTCAATCAAAAGTAAAAATCCAAGTGTTAGTGTAGAAGAAGATACATCAAAAGGTTTATGTAAGTTGGAATCAAATAGTATTTCAATCATGAAAACAGATGATGTTAAAACTGAAATTTCTTCATTTAATATTAAAATAGTAAGAGAATTAGTACCAAAAATATTTTCAAAGAACACATACAAGTATAGTATTTCAATTAATGGAAGTACTCGTGGTTATTCATCTTTTAAATCTATGTATTTCAAATCTGAATTATTGTCTAGTAGATGTAACAAGTCTATTGGTGATATCTTTGACTATCTTTTTGATATTGAAGAACAAAGAAAAATCGACCAAACAAATAATGCTATTAGAGATATGATTAATGATATCTCAACTACGGTTGATAAAGCTTTCAAAAGAGATAATAAAATTGACGAAGTATTAAACAATTAATAAACAAATAATATAATGAATATGAATAATACAAAAGAATTTCAAAAGTATGCCTTGAGTGAAGGCATTTCATCACTTAACCTACATTATTATCAAAAAAATATAGAAGGATCGTTGACACCTTATATCCTTGAAGAGAGAGAAATGAGAGTAACTCAAATGGATGTATTCAGTAGATTGTTACGAGATCGTATAATATGGGTATCTGGTGTTGTTAATCAACATATGTGTGATGTAACACAAGCACAACTTATGTTCTTGGATAATATGGATAATAAAGATATCACGATGCACATAAATTCACCAGGTGGATCTGTTTTACACGGACTTGGAATGGTAGACGTAATGAGATATATTAAATCTGATGTAGCAACTATCAACACTGGTATGGCTGCTTCAATGGGTTCTATCTTACTATCATCAGGTACAAAAGGTAAACGTTCTTCATTGAACTTTTCTAAAGTAATGATTCACCAAGTTAGTTCTGGTGCATCTGGACACGTTCAAGATAATCGTATCTCACAAATGGAGTCTGAGAAGTATAACTACATCTTGTTTAAGATGTTGGCTGAAAACTCTGGGAAATCATTTGATGAGGTTTTAGAAAGTGCTCGTAGAGACAAGTGGTTAAATTCACAAGAAGCATTAGAGTTTGGATTTATTGATGAAATTATCCTTAGTGATAAGACATCTTCAATCACAACTCTCATGGATGGTTTCGATGATTACTACACAAAAGAAATCTTACAACTACCTGATTTATCAAGTGGTTCAAGTGTAACTAAGAAGTCTCCGAAAAAATAATTCTTTTCGTTAGAAATTAAAACCCACCAAGTAATTGGTGGTTTTTTTGTTTATTGTAATTTATTTACTATCTTTGTATTATGAAGAAAGAATTTATAATGAGAGGTAAGTCTGACATAGACAATCTATTTGAAAAGGGTAAGTACCTTTCAGATGGTTTTGTTATGATCAAATTTGTAGACTCTGATTCTAAAAAATTCTTATTCGCTGTTTCATCTAAGAAGTTCAAAAGAGCTGTTGATAGAAACAAAATCAAAAGATTGATGAAAGAAGTTGTTAGAAATATAGAAGTTTCTAATAAAAACATTGCCATTGTTTACACTGGTACTGGTATTCCTAATTTATCTGATATGACTAGAAGTATCACTAACCTTTTAAATAAAATATGAAGATAACCTACGACTTAATTAAAAAGAATTTAGCAACTTACGCAGAAGCAAAAGAATCACTTCCGGTTATCTCTGACTATGAAAGAGGTGAGGTTAATATGAATGTTATGCGAAGTCTTGGTTTACAAGAGTTTGCTGAGTTCTATGATTTCTTAAAAAGAGTTGAGAATCCTATTGACGAGGGAATGACTTGGCGTAAATTAAAACTAATGATTGCTGAGAAAACAACCAATGATAGATTAAAGAAATTTGTTATGAATAGAACTCAAAGACAATTCAATGAGATTCTAATGGATGGTCTTCAGTTTGACCGTTTGATAAATGGTCGATGGGTTTCTAAACCTTCTTTAACAAGAAGAGGTCGTATGAGTTATGGACGTAGAGGTGATTTGAGTATCGAAGGTTTGAAAACATGTATTGTTCCACTTTTGAATTATATTATTCAAAGTAATATTGATGTTTATGAAGATTCAAAGGAATATTTTTATAAGAAATTTATCCAACAAGATTCGATTGTTTATTTCACTCGTTGGTATACTACAATGGAATTAAATTTTGATAGTGTTCCTAAAAGAGAGATTGATGTTACAAGAAAGTTATTAAATACTTTTGTAGAGATTATGGAAGAAACTAAAATTGACTTTCGCAAATTAAATTCAGAGTATATAATTTCATCTATTTCAAACAAGATTAAAAGCTCAATGAGTGTTCCTTCTGGTACTATGTTGAAGTGTTTGAAGGATGTTCCTTATGGTAATAAAATTGCTTTGGTTGCTAACAATTCATATGAGGTTAAGAGTAGTGGTTTAAATAGTAATGGATACTTACAGGTTTGGATAATGGATGAATTAAACAGATCCTCTTATTATCCTTATTCTTGTTTTGAGGATATGGCTTTTCATCGTGATGATTTATTAAGTAGTTTATTTGGATAATGAGATTTGTAGTAAATAGTAGAGGAGAATATTATCATATCATTGAAGAACTTGTTTGTCCTTTCAATGAAAAGAAAGATTACATCATCTTAAAAGATGGTGAGATTATTTATTGGCAGAATGCTAATGACTATTATCATGATATGAAGTTAGACATTGAAATGACTAAAGAACATATTAGTAAAATTGAATTGACTAAGTATAGAAGTGAGACAAGAAAGCAAAAGACTTTAGGTTTCTTGAGAGAAACTTTAAGTAAGATGATTGCTTATAAAAGAGAAATTAAAATTGAAGAAGTGTTAAATAAAATACCAAAAGAAGACGAATATAAATATTGGGTATGTTAAACTTAGAAAAAATATGGAAGTCAGCTCAAACAGAAGCTGAATGGTTAAATTCAGAACATACCCAACAATTCAAATTAGAGATCCTTATAGAGATTTATCA
>Ga0114969_10001363_pt1 | contig 20753 bp, 9 predicted proteins | sample M_130807_MF_Meta_FD_87316 | JGI IMG/M metagenome (GOLD analysis project Ga0114969, IMG submission 87316) | Freshwater microbial communities from Lake Montjoie, Canada to study carbon cycling - M_130807_MF_MetaG | ecosystem: Environmental > Aquatic > Freshwater > Lake | place: Lake Montjoie...
CTACCGCAAAATCGGTGATGTGCGAAGGCGCCGCGCCCGTGCCGTTGTACCAGAGGAGCTGGTACGTATCCTGGCCCGTGCCGCCGGTGTAGGTGTCCGCGCCGGTGTTGTAATCGACATATTGGAAGTAGTCGGCGCCGTCGCCGCCGTCGAAGGAGTCAGCCCCTTCGTAGTCGATGAAATTGTCGTTGCCGTCGCCGCCAAGGAGCGTGTCGTTGCCGGCATTGCCTTGCAGCGAGTCATCGTCGGCGCCGCCCAACAGGCTGTCGTTGCCGTTGCCGCCGTAGAGGCTGTCATTGCCCGCGCTGCCCTCCAGCGTGTCGTTGCCGTTTTCGCCGTACAGCACGTCGTTGCCGCTGCCGGAGTCGCCAAGCAGTATGTCGTTGCCGTCGCCACCGTAGATGGAGTCGCTGCCCCCGCTGCCTTCCAGCGTGTCGTCGCCGCCCTCGCCGTAGATGAGGTCGTTTTCCGTGCCGCCGTCGACGGAGTCAGCGCCAAGACCCGCGGCAATCGTGTCATTGCCGCCATTGCCGCTGATGAGATCGTTGTTGGCCGATCCCGTGAGCGATTCCCCAGTGCCGTCGCCGATGATCGTTTGGCCTGCGCCCGCGGGCGAGTAGCTCGGCGAGAAATCGTCCAAGGTGAAGCTGGCGGGCGATGTGCCCATGAATTTCAGCGCGGTCTGGTAGGTGCCCGCGCCCACGCCGTCCTGATCGATCTGGAACAGCGTGTTGCCCAAACCGTCGGAGATCAGCTTGAAATAGCCCGTCGTGAACGGGTTGGTGCCGCCCACATAACCGGACAGCGCGTTGTTCAGCGTCCAGCTCAGATCGATGACGTCGTGATCGACGCCGGCGCCCGGCGTGAAATTGACGATTTGGGAAGCTGTTGCGCCAAGCTGCCAGAGCAGTTCGTACGTGTCGTTGCCCGTGCCGCCGTCGATCGTGTCGCCTCCGCCATTGTAATCGACATAGCGGAACCAATCGTTGCCGCCGCCACCGGACATCGAATCGGCGCTTTCGTAATCGAAGATGGTGTCGTTGCCCGAACCGCCAAGCAGCGTGTCGTTGCCGGCGTTGCCCTCGATATAGACTCCGCCTGTGAATGCGCTGGCATCGACCAAATCGTTGCCGTTGCCGCCGCGCATGTCGTGGTACGGGCCATCGCCGGAAACTAGCGTGTCGTTGCCGCCCTCACCGTACAGCGTGGCCTGCCCTGTGCCATCGACGATGCTGTCGTTGCCTTCCTGTCCGTTCAGGTAATTGACGCCGTCGCCGCCGAGGATCACATCGTCGTCGTTGCCGCCGTAGATCGAATCGTTGCCCAGGCCGCCGTCCAGCGTGTCGTTGCCGTCGCTGCCCACGAGGCAGTCATTGCCGTTGCCGGAATCGCCTTCGAGCGAGTCGTTGCCGGCGCCGCCGTCGAGCGTGTCGCTGCCGTCGCCGCCTTCCATCGTGTCGTTGCCGCCGGCGCCGATGAGATAATCGTTGCCGATGCCGCCAGTGACGGTGTCGTCGCTCGATCCGGCGTGGACGGTATCGTTGCCGCCGGCGCCGTCAATCGTATCGGCAAAGGGCGTGCCGACGAGGTTGTCGTCGCCATTTCCGCCGGTCGTGTCGATGCCCGCTGTACCCGATGAAGGCTCATAACCGCCAAAGTTCTCGGGCGTGAAGTCGGCCGTGCTCTTGCCGGTGAAGACGAGCAGCGTCTGGAAGGAGCCATTCGCGTCTCTGGAGAAATCCAAGTGGACATTGCCGCTGCCGTCATCGACCAGCCGCAGATAACCGGTCGTGAACGGATTTCCGACCGAACCGTTTGCACCGGACTGAACCTCACCGCCCGTGCCGCCGAAGACCCAATGGTTGATGTTCGCAAGAAGATTAGTGAGGTCGACGACGTCGCCGCCTGCGCCACCCGTAAAGTCGGTAATCGTCGAGGCACTACCGCCGAAATTGGCATCCTGACAGCCCGCGCCGCAATTGCTGTACGAGCCGAAGTTCCGGAGCATGTAGGTGTCGATGCCCGTACCGCCGGTGAACGAGTTCCCGCCGCTGCTGCTCCAGTAATCGACGTCGCTGAACACGTCGTCGCCGTCGCCGCCGAGCACCGTGCTGCTGTAGAAATATGCGGAAATCGTATCGTTGCCGGCGCCACCATCGATCGAATGGCTGTTGCTGTTGGCATTCGTGTAGATCAGGTCGTTGCCGTCGCCGCCACTGATCGTCTCAACCGAGTAGTTGTTGATGAAGATCGTATCGTTGCCGGCCCCGCCGGAGATGTGATTGTAGTGCGAGGCGGTATCGATGCTGTCATTGCCCGCGCCGCCGTCGAGCGAGTTGCCCGGATTGGCCCCTTCGTTGTCGCGGTCGTAGAGCGTGTCGTTGCCCGAGCCGCCAACCATCGTGTCCCGGCCGGCATCGCCCTGGAGATAATTGTTGGCGATGCTCATGGAGGCATCGATCGAATCGTTGCCGGTGCCGCCGTAGAAGGAATCGTTGCCGCCGCCGATACCGGCGATCATCGTGTCGTTGCCGTCGCCGCCGATCAGGCAGTCGTCGCCCGAGCCGTCGGCGCCATCGAGACTGTCATTGCCCGACCCGCCATCAAGCGTGTCGCTGCCTAATCCACCTTCCATCGTGTCGGCGCCGAACTGGCCATAAAGCAGGTCGTTGCCGTCATTGCCGATGACGCTATCGCCGGCGCCTCCCGCAAACACCGTGTCATTGCCGGCCAATGCGTCGATTGTTTCTCCAACCGCTGTGCCTTGCAGCAGATCGTCGCCTGTCGTCGGCGTACCGGCGACAGGGTACGGATCGTAGCCGCCAAAGTTGAAGGCGGTGAACTGGGACGCATCGGTTCCCGTTAACGTGAGCATGGTGAGCCACGTGCTCCCATCGGGATACGGGCTCGCATTGCCGCAAGAGAGTGGGCTCGTTAGGACCTGCAAGAGCGAATCGCTGCCGCTCTGCACGATGCGGAGGAAGCCTTCAGCGAACGGGTTTGAGCTAGCTGTGTGCCCCCAATTGATGAGTACGCTCGCCGTGCGCGCAAGATCGATAACGTCGCCGTCATCGCCAGCGGTGAAGTCGGTGACCGTATCGGGCGCCCCCACGCCAGCACAACTCCAGTTACCGCCATCGTCGCGGACGGCCGCAACGGAATACGTGTCATGGCCCGCGCCGCCTGTAAGGATGTTGGTGCCCGAACTGTTCCAGTAGGAGACGTCGATAAACACGTCATCGCCCGCGCCGCCATCGACGGTGTCGGATCTGCCGTAAACGTCGATGGTGTCGTTACCATTGCCCGCGGTGATCAGGTCATTACCATCGACGCCATCAATGGAGTCATTGCCTTCGCCGGCGACAACCGTGTCGGCGCCAGGTCCCGCGTTGATGGAATCGTTACCGTCGCCGCCCGTGATGGAATCGTTGTCGTTCTGGCCGTAGATCGTATCGTTTAGCGCGGTGCCGGTGACCGTGTCGCTGCCGTTGCCGGCTTCGGCATAGAGCGCGCCGGTGCTTGCGGAGGCGTCGATGACGTCATTGCCGTCGCCGCCATAGAGGGAGTCATTTCCATCGGTTCCCGCGCTCAGCGTGTCATTGCCGCTCTCGCCGAGCAGGCAATCGTTGCCGGCGCCGCCCAGGATTGTGTCGTCGCCTTCACGCCCATCGACGGTGTCATTGCCCGCGCCGCCGTCGAGACTGTCATTGCCCGGACCGCCGGACACGAAATCATTGCCGGCATCGCCGGTCAGCGTATCCGCGCCGCTACCACCGCGAATGACGTCGTCGCTGTCGCCGCCGGAGATCACGTCCGCGTAGGCAGAGCCATATTCCGTATCGGCATTACCTGTCAGCGTCTCAGAAAGTGCGGTGATCGTATTCGGAGCAACGCCGCCGAAATTGGCGGCCGTGAAATTGGCATGGTTCGTGTTCTGAAGAACGAGGACCGTCGACCAATAATCGCCGCCGGCGCTGATATTGTTGCCGCCGTCCTGCGAGAGCTGAACCAGCACATCGGAGCCACTCTGTACCAGTTGAATCCAATGCTGAGCGAACAGATCCGTGGTGAGCAGGCCGAGCCTGCTCGCAATCACGCTCAAGTCGATGACGTCTCCGCTACTGCCCGCCGTGAAGTCGGTGATAACGGATGCGCCGCCAATGCTGGATCCGCAACCATCGTCACGGATCGAGTGCAGAACATAAGTGTCGGTTCCAGAACCGCCGGTCAGCGTATCGTTGCTGCCGCTGTTCCAGTACGAAACGTCGAAGAACCAATCATCGCCCGCGCCGCCGTCCATGCTGCTGGAACTGAGGTTGGCGTACAGCGAGTCGTTGCCGGCATCGCCGGTGACGGTGTTGCTGCCGGCATTGTTGCCGAACGATATGACATCGCCACCTGCACCGCCGGCGAAGTGGTTGCTGCCGCCACCGGCATACAGGTTGTCGTTACCTTCGCCACCGTCGACGGAATTGCTGCCGCCATCGATCGAAACTGTATCGGCGCCATCGCCACCGAAAACGGTTTCCGAGCTTTCGTTGCTGTGGAATGAGTCGTCACCCGTTCCAAGATCGGCCCAGATCGCCGCATTGCAACTGTTGACGAAATTCATGGAGTCGTTGCCGGCGCCGCCGAAGAAGTACGACCCGTTATTGCAACTGCCATAGAAGGAGTCGTTGCCACCGGCGCCATCGACGGTGTCATGGGTTGTGCCGCTTACACCAATCGTAAAAGTGTCATCCTCGTCGCCGAAGATGAATTTATCGCTGTAATCGCTGCGCGTGATGACGTCCAAGCCCGGATTGTAAACAAACGTGTCCTGACCCGAGCCGCCGTCGAGCGAATTGCCGCCCAAGAAATCTCCGGCCGTCAGCGAATCGTTTCCAACGCTGCCGGACAGCGTGTCGGGGCCCAGACCGCCATTGAGCGTATCGTTGCCGTTGCCGCCCAAAAGCGTGTCGCCCTGGTCACTGCCGACGACGATGTCATTACCGTCATCGCCGGAAAGCGAGTTGTTGCCAACGCTTCCGAATGCATCGATGGAATCGTTGCCGACATCGCCCAAAATCGTGTCGCTGCCACCACCAAAGCCGGCAATCAGCGTGTCGTCGCCGCTGCCGCCGAGGATCAAATCGTCGCCCGAACCGGACGCGCCCTCGATGGCATCGTTGCCGGGACCGCCGCTCAGCGTGTCGTTGCCGCCATTGCCGTCCAACGAATCGTCGCCGAGACCGCCGCCAATCGAATCGTTACCGGCGCCGCCATGCACGGTGTCGTTGACGATGCTGCCGAAGAAGGTCTCGCCGCTATCGCCCAGCGTTGTATCGAACGCCGTTTGTGCGCTCGGCGTATAATTCTGCGTGAAATTGTCGTGCGTAAAGGCGCCCGGCGCGGTGCTCTGGAAGCGCAGCGCAACCTCAAATTCGTAAGCCGAATTGCTGCCGTCCCGGTCGATCTCAAGCAACGTATCGGCGCCGTCCTGCACCAGCACGACATAACCGTCGGAGAACGGATTATCGCCGAAGGGAAGGCCGACAAGCCCCGCCAAGACATCGACAAAGTCGAGCTTGTCGCCGACGGCGCCGGTCTCAAAATCAGTGATTATGGAGGGCGCAACGCCCGTGGCCCCGGAGAGACGATAGGTGTCGATTCCAATGCCGCCCGAGAGGGTGTTTTGCCCCTGACCGACGCCCGTAAACAAATCGTCGCCGTCGCCGCCTACATAGGTGCCGCTCACTCCGCCACCGGTGATGCCGCCGCCAGAGGTGAAGACATACAGGCCGGCGATGCCGGTATTGCCCGGCGTGGTGGGCAGACCCGGCCAGCCGCCTGGCGGGAACGAAATATTCTGCGTGGACGTGCCGCCCGCGTTGAGACCGTAAACGCCCGCGTAATTGGCGGCCGTGCTGTTGATCGTTTCGTAACGATAAACGACATCGACAGCGCCCGAACCGGACGCGTCACCGATGAGCTGAAGCTGAAACGCGTTCGGCTGCCCGCTGTAGTAATCTCTCGTGTCGTCCCACGTTACCGTGAACACGTGATTTACGGTATCAATGTCCCAATAAACGATGTTGGTGCCGGCGGAATTGCCGCCCGGAGACGTACCCGTACCATACCAAGCGGCGCCCACCATGTATTCGCCGAAGGGCGCTAAATTACCGCCTTCGTAGAAATTGACGTAGCCGCTTTCCGAGATATTCATACGGGTGACGGTATGGCCGAACAAAGTCACGCCATTGCCGCCAAACGCCGACGTGAAGTCGATATAACCGGTGGTGTAATAATAATAGCCGTTGAGGCCGCTCTCCCCGAAACCGGCGGAACCGCCCAGACCGTTAACGAGGACGCCGCCAGTTGTGAGATATTGGTCGATCACGCCACCGCCGACCGCCAACGTATCGTTGCCCGCGCCGCCATCGACGGAATCCGTGCCTGAGCCGCCGGTGATGTAATCGTCCTGCGCGCTGCCGAGAATGGTGTCATTGCCCGTGCCGCCATCGAGCGAATTGTTGCCGACGCTGCCCGATGCATCGAGGGAATCGTTGCCAGCATCACCGATGATCGTGTCATCGCCACCGCCGAAACCGGCGATCAGGGTGTCATCGCCGGCGCCGCCGATGAGGCAGTCATTGCCGGTACCGGAGGCGCCTTCGAGGCTGTCATTGCCGAGCCCGCCGTCGACCGTGTCGTTGCCGCTGCCGCCATCGAGCGAATCGTCGCCGGCCCTTCCGCTAATGGAATCGGCGCCCAGGCCACCATGGACGGTGTCGTTGGAAAGGCCGCCTGTGAACGTCTCGCCGCCGTCGCCGAGCGTCACGTCGTAAGCGACGGGCTCTAAGGTGGTGACGCCGAAATCGGACGGACTGAAATCGCCGGGCGCATGGCCGTTAAACACCATGACGGTCTGATAATTGCCGTCATTGAATGGGCTGAGTTGCAGCAGCGTATTGCCGAACCCGTCATCGGTCAGGATCAGGAAACCGTCGGCGAACGGTTCGTCCACCGGGGCGCCGGTGAATGTCGCGAGTTCCGCTTGCAGCGCGGATAGATCGACATGGTCCTCGCCATTGGCGAAATCGTCGACGGTATCGAAACCAGTGGTAATTGCGTTGTAACCGCCAAGACCGCTCGCGAACACCGCATTGAGGATATACGTGTCGATGCCATCGCCGCCGTGCAGCAGGTTCGAGCCCGCCCGGAAGGCATAGGCGACGTTGTTGAACACGTCATTGTCGCTGCCGGCATCGATGGTGGCGCCGCCGCCGAAAAGCTGAAACGTGTCAACGCCATCAGCCGAGACGAGAGCATAGCTTCCTTCGGCGCTGACGATGAAGGAGTCGTCGCCGCTGCCGCCATCAACCGTGGCATTATTGCCAGCAAGTTCAATCGTGTCGTTGCCCTCGCCGCCGATCAGCGAATTGTATGAGGACGATGAGTAAAGCGAGTCGTCGCCCCACCCACCGTCGAGCGTGTTTTCACCGCCAAAGCCGTTGAGCGTGTCGTTGTCGTCGCCGCCCGACACCGCTGCTACGCAACCGTAGGAATCGATCGAATCGAAACCGGCGCCGCCATCGATCGTATCGTTTTCATTGCCATGGACGGAGTCGTCGCCGTCGCCGCCGGACACCGCGTAATAGGCGCATGCATAGACGGAGTCGTTGCCCGTGCCGCCGTCGATCAGACCGCCATTGCCTTCGGCATCGATCGTATCATCGCCTGCGCCGCCATCGACCGTGTCGCTGCCTCCGCCCGTCGCGATTTGATCGTTGTCATCGCCGCCGGCAACCGAATCGTCGCCCTCGCCGGCGTCGAGGTAATCCGCGCCGAAACCGCCATCGATCGTGTCGTTCCCGGCCTCGCCGTAGATTTCATCGTCGCCATCGCCGCCGTCCACTGTGTCGGCGCCATCGAAGGCTTCAATGGTGTCGTTCCCGTCGCCGCCACTGAGGCTGTCTTCATAGAAGCCCGAGCTCGCCGCATGAATGTAGTCGTCGCCGCCGGCGCCATCGATCGTGGCAGAGCCGTCCGGTACCACGATGTGGTCGCCCGTGCCGCTGCCGAGCGCCGTACCGCCGAGGAACTGCACGGCATAGGTGTAATGCTCGACGCCAGCGCCGACATCGCTCCAGGCACCGTCGTTGAGCACCTCGATCTTGTTCTCATCGGGAGAGGCATTGTCCGGCTGGCCGCCCGCCCAATTGGTGTAGGCGAAGGTTTCCGTGCCGCTGATCCAGGCCCAATCGCCGTCCGGCTCGGATGATCCGTCCGGCTGGTAACCGCCGACCATGCCGTAAAGGCCGAAGAAGTATTGGGTGAAGAGACTGTTCTCCGCCGAGCTGGTGATCGAGGCGAGCGTGCCGCCCAAAAGCTCGGCCTGAGCCTCCGCATCGTCCCACGTGATCAAACCAGGATAGGCGAACACAAAAATCTTCGGCGCGATGGTCATATCACCCTACCCAATCTACCCAATAGTTGCCGGCAGCGCGCGAAGGCGGTGCCGTACGGATCGATTTCACTATATAACTGTGACCTTGCTGTGACGACTGTGACGGACGTCACACAACCAAGAAGAAATTCCTGTGACAGATCGAACCATGACCGAAATTTTATCCAAAGACAGCGTCTCTCTCGCGTGCCAGCGCGCAGGTTCCGGCGCGCCGATTCTGATGGTACATGGCAGCGGCAGCGATAGCGCAAGCTGGCGTCCCGTCATCGCCGGACTCGCATCACGCTTGACAATTATCTGCATGGACCGGCGCGGACACGGGCGCAGCGGCGATGACAGTCTGTATACGGTCGAAAAGGAATATGACGATATCGCCGCGTGCATCGAAGCCATCGGCGAAGGGCCGTGCGACGTGGTCGGACATTCCTATGGCGGGCTGTGCGCGCTAGGCGCGGCGCGCGCGGGCGCTCCGATACGGCGGCTGGTGTTGTTCGAACCGCCGATACCGACCTACGCGGAAGCGTATTATCCCAATCATCTGATCGAAACGATGCGTAACGCGCTGGAGCGCGGCGATCGCGATGCGGCGGCGGAAGCATTTGTCACCGGCGTGTTCCGGAGCAGCACGCAGGAACTCGGCGAAATGAAAAAGCTGGCGATGTGGCAGCAGATGGTGAGCAAAGCGCCCATCGTGCTGCGCGAACTGCAAGCCGTGGACCGTTTCAAGCTTCTGGCGAGCGACTATGAGGGCTGGTCGATTCCCACGCTGCTGATGCTGGGCGGCGAGAGTCCGCCGCAATATGGCGCAACCATCAACGCGCTGCATGCGATCCTGCCCGGAAGCAGCATCGCCACGCTGAAAGGCCAGCAACACAGCGCGGTTAGAACGGCGCCGGATCTGTTTGCCACGACGGTACGGAAATTTCTGAAGCGGCGTATCGCCGGCGCTACGCCGGCTCGATCACGGGGAACTTCAAAGCGCCGAGTTCGCGGCGCTTAAGCTCGGCCGGCGCGTCGCGATGGTTGGAGGCGCGCACCATGTTTCCCGACCGCGTCGTCATGGAGGCGGCGGACCACATCAATTCCTTTTCGGCGGTCGAGAAGAAATCGAAATAGGTCTTGGCCCCTTGCGGCGCTTCGCTTTCCACGCCGGGCAGCGCCATGGTGCGGGCCAGTTCATAACGGCCGCTCATCTGTGTTTCAAACAATTTGCGCGTGGCTTCGGCCTGTGTGGGCAAGCGTAAGCATCGCTGTACCGCCCAGGACGCCAGGTGGCCCGAATACAGCGCCATGATGACACCGATGGAAAAGATCGGATCGACAAAGCCCGCCGCATCTCCCGTGACGAAATAATTGGGACCTGCGACATGGTCCGGCAGATACGAAAAGTCGCGGATCATACGAACGCGGCCATCGGCCAGTTCGGCCTTTTCCAGCAGCGCGCCAAGGTGTTCCGTCGCGCGGCATGTCGCCAGGAAATAGCGCTCCAGCGTGCCGTGCTCGGCGAGGCCTTTTTTGTAATCCTCCACCGGCACCACAATGCCGACGCTGGTGTTGCGCTTCAGCGGGATATGCCAGGACCAACCCCAACCGCCGAGACGCGTGACGAAGGTCATCGGCGGATGCTGCTGTATCTCGCTGAACGGCCGCACCACGCCGCCATTGCTGACGTAGAGCGAGTCGCGGAAGTAGCCCCAGAGCGAAACGAAGCGGAAATCGCTGTCCAGCCGCCGGCCGCCGGTCTGTTGCGCGACAAAAGACGCCTGCCCGCTGGCATCGATGAAATATTTGCACGGCAGCGTGCGGGTTCCGTCCGTCCCCGCGAGCGTAACATCGGCGCCGCCGTCACGCAGCGTGAAGCTTTCGGCTTTGACGCCTTCGTAAACGCGAACGCCCTTTGCCTTCGCGTTTTGCAGCAGCAGATGATCCAGCTCCGCGCGCTCGACATGCAGGCCGGGCCGCGAATAGGAGAAATCGCGAAACGCGATCTGGGTGATGTCGTCGCCCCAGACCACGACGCCGCCTGCTTTCTTGACGAAATTCTTCTCGACCGCGTCCGAAACGCCGAGCATGTCGAAATAGCGCCATGCGGACGGCAGAACGCTTTCGCCGACGGTTTCGCGCGGATGGTGCTGCCGGTCGATCAGGACAACATCTACCCCCGCGCGCGCGAGCTGTGTGGCCGCGCAGCTTCCGGCGGGTCCGCCGCCTATCACCAGAACGTCCGCTGTTTCGGGTAATGCCATTTGAACGCCCCTACACGCCGCCCAGCCGTCCGACCAGTTTCGCAACGGCCTCGGCGCTGGCGAAATTCTCCGGAATGAACTCGTCCACCGGCAGCGCAATGCCAAAGCGCTCCTCGATGAAGCCGACAAGTTGCAGGATTTCCACCGAATCCAAAATACCGGCTTCGATAATATTTGTGTCAGCGTTGACCGTGATGCCCGGAAAGCGGGCTTGCGCGGACGACCGTATCCACTCCGTCACAATCGGGAGCGCGTTTGCTTCAGCTTCGGGCACTTTGTTCCGCCATGGATCGCAACAGCGGCCGGTCACACTTGCCCGTCGCCGTTCGCGGCATTTCCGTCAAAAATTCGATGCGGTCCGGCTGATAATAGGGTGCGAGCCGCTCGCTTAGATATGTCCTGATTTGGGACATGGTCGGCTGTTCAGACCGTGCAACCGCATGCACCACCAAAACTCCCCCTGTACGCTCGTCCGGAACAACCGAAGCCGCAGCTTCTTTCAGACCGGGATGCGCATTGAGCGCCGCTTCCAATGCCAGAAGCTCGATGCGGTGTCCACGGAGCTTTGCCTGCTGATCGCGCCGTCCGCTCAACATGATTAATCCGTCGGAGCGGAAATAACCATAATCGCCGGTGCGGTAGGAATCGGCGCGGCCGGGAAGACGCGAGGCCTGCGTGCGTTCGGGTTGGCCCCAATAGCCGCTCATGACCGCCGGTCCGCACACGCAAATTTCTCCGCTCTCGCCCGGCGGAACGGGCGCACCCATTTCGTCGCAAATATCGACCGTCAGATGCTCGCAGGCGCGTCCGACGGGAAGGACATCCGCGTCGGACGGCGGGATGCCCGGCACCCGGTAATAGGTGCAGACATTGGTTTCGGTGGGACCATAGAGGTTGGCGAATTGCGGCGTGGGCAGCTGCGCCATCAAGCGGCGCAACGCGGGCATCGGAAAAACCTCACCGGCAAACAGAATGAGGCGCAGCGTGTCCGCCCCCCTAAGCGCCTGCCGTTCTTCCAGGTGGGCAAGCGCGGTCGGAACCGAATACCAGACGCTGATGCGTTCCTTGTCGATCAACGCCCGCAAGGCGCCGGGAAACCGCGCGGTCGTCTCGTCGATCAGATGCACGGCGCCGTGACGCGACAGCGTGACGAAGATGTCCAAAATGGAGAGATCGAAATGCAGCGGCGCATGATTTGCCGCCCGATCGGCGCTGGTGAACGCGAATGCGGTGGCCGCCCAGTCCACAAAGCTCATAATGTTCCGTGTGCTGAGCATGATACCCTTCGGCTCGCCCGTCGATCCGGAGGTGTAGAGAATGGCGGCCAGGCCGTCTGGCGATGATACCGGGGCATCTCCGGACGAAGGCCTCACAAGGGTCAAACCGTCCGTCCCCATGGCGGCAACGAGGAAGCTTGTGGGGGCGCCGTCTTGCGCGAGCTCGTTTGCAACGGAGGCTCCGGTCACGACGAGCCGGGGTTGGACATCCCTAAGGATGGACTGGACCGCGAGCGGAGGAAGCCTGGAATTTACGGGAATATAGGCGGCGCCAACCGCCAGCACCGCCAGGATCAATTCCACCGTTTCAATCGCTTTTGGAAGCACGATCGCGACGCGGTCGCCCGGATGCACGCCCGCCCGCATCAGCCATTCCGCCATGGCCGTGACGTCGCCATACAATTGGCGATAGCTGATGCGTCGTCCCGCATGGGTGAGCGCAGTTTGATCAGACAGCAGGCCATCGCCGCCAAGCACCGGCGCAACCAGCAGCGACATAACTGAGGCCAAACTCATTTTTCGAGCTGCTCGGACACGAGCGCACGCGCAATGATGTCGAGCTGAATGTCCGATGTGCCCGACGCGAACAATCCGCCGAGCGTATCGGCGTGCGCCTTGCCCAAATCCAACGGACGCCCCTGCCAGCCCTGCCCCGCCATCGTTTTCAAAAGCTGGCTGGCGGTTTCTTCAAGGGCTTCGCTGATCGCAAGTTTCGCCATTGCTGCGGCAATGGCGTCCTCGCGCCGCTGGTCAATCGCGGACGCCGACGCAAGGCCCAAGAGGCGCGCCGATTCCAGCTTGATCTTCAACCGCGCCAAACGATGGGAAACAGCCTGATGGCGGAACAATGGACCGCCACCATCGCGGCGCGTCCGCAGCGCATGCACGCAAATCGCCAGATCGCGTTCGGCCGCGCCAAGAAGCCCTGCCAGCAGACAGGTCCGTTCCCACTGCATGGCACTCGCGAAAACGCGCAAGCCGGCACCGGGCCGTCCCAAAACAGCTTCGGGCGGCAGTTTGCATTGCGCGAGGCTCACGGTGCCCATCGGCGCCCCGGCAAGGCCGAGCGCCGGAATGCGCGTGACCGATAGTCCCGGCGTGTCGCGCGGCACCAGAAACGCCGTCAGCCCGAGCGGCCCGCGGTCTTTGAACTGCCGCGCCAGAACGAGCAGCAGCCCCGCGTCGGGCGCGTTACAGATGAGCGTCTTTTCCCCGTTGAGGACATAGCCGCCGTCAACTTCGCTGGCCTCCGTCCCAAGAATATCGAAGGACGAGCCCCCGGCAGGCTCCGTCACCGCCAACGCGCCGACAATGCTGCCATCGCAGAGTCCGGCGCCCCATTTGGCCGATTGCGCGGGCGTCCCGTGCGCCGCAAGCGGGATGCCGCAACCGAACACATGCGCGCCCGCCGCGAACAGCAAACTGCGATCCATGCCCCCGCGTCCGAGCGCCTCGAATACCGTGAAGGCCGCAACAGCGCCTTGCGCGCGGCCGCCCCAGTCTTCCGGCAAGACCGTTTGAAACAAGCCGAAGCCCGCCGCCTCGCGCCAGGCATCGCGATCGAGCGACGCTGCCGGCGGGTGTGCCGCCGCATGCCCTTGCGCGAATTTTCTCGCTTGGGTGGCTTGTTCACGCAACGCGGGCGTCAAAACCAAATCCATGGGATCATCTCAAAAGCGCAGCTGATGCCATTTTCTTATCCGGCAGCTGAGCAAAATACGTTCTCGCCCCGTCATCGCGCACGTTACGCCAGTCTAGTGGATCGTCCCAGTGTGTGATGCGTTAGCCCCGGCTGAAATCGAGCGGCCTTTCGCAATCGATGCCCGTGAGATTGCGCTCGCGCGTCTCGCGTCCATAGAGGGCGACCAAAAGCGCCCCAGAAAGCACCGGAACGGTCAAAGCCAATGCGGTAACGGTCAGCGCGGGCACAACGCCCGCAGCCGTGATGATCTGTCCGGCCAGCCCACCGAGTTTGCTGCTTCCGGCGACAAATCCCGTCCCACGCCCGCGTACCGCCACCGGATACGTTTCGGCGCTGTATGGCAGCATGACCGCAATCATACCGTTAGCGCCCACCATCAGGAGCGCGATCAGCAGCACGACGCTGTTGCCAAAAAGCGATGCGGTGGAGCCGATTGTTGCGACACCCAAGAGACCTGCCGCCGTGATCGCGGAGAAAAGCACCAGCGTCCATTTGGTGCTCCAGCGTGCATAAAGCCAGGCCGTCAATGCCGCAGCGGGCAGAGCCACAACGGACGATTGCGCCAGCAGAACATCAGAGGCGGCCACGTCAAATCCGAGCGCCCTGAGGTCCGCGGGCAACCAGAGCAGAAGCCCAAAATTCACGAAGCCCCACGCCAGAGCAGCCAGATTGATGCTCGCCGATATGCCGGCGAAAGGCGCGCGGAACAGAACCGATGTGCGCGTCGACGGGGCTTGTACGCCTTCCGCGCAGCCCCATTGCTCCACGGGAATGCGCGCTTTGAAACGCCGCAATATCGCAATGGCAGCTTCGCTCTGTCCTCTGAGCAGCAGAAATTTGGGCGACTCCGGAATGTATGCGTTCAAAAGGATAAGGATCACGCCCGTGGGCAGGCCCAAAAACCACATAATGCGCCAGCCGAAATGCGGCTCAAGCAACGCCGCCGAACCGGCAGCGGCCAGATATCCCGCGGTCAGGGCAACGCCGCCAAGCAGAACCAGAAACCAGCCGCGGTGATGCGAAGGCACCAACTCGGCCAACAGGGTGTAGGTGATGGGCAGCATGCCGCCGGCCGAGGCCCCCATCAGGAAGCACATGATCAGATTCCAGGTGAAGGACGGCATGGCGCCGCAAATCGCCGTGCCGATGAACATGATCGCGGCCAGCAGGATCGCCGCCCTGCGCCCCAGGGAATCCGCGATAAAGCCCCAGACCAGAGAGCCAACAGTGGTTCCAAGCAGCGCGGAGAACGGCAGCAGCGCCACCATCTGCCGCGACAAGCCATATTCCCGCGCCATTCCCGGAACGACAAAACCCAGCGAAGCCGGCTTCATCGTGTCGATAATCAGCGCAAAAACCAGCGTGAGCATCAGAAGCCAATGCGCGCGGGTCAGTTCGCCTTCATTGCCGCCGGTCGCCATAAGATCGGGCGGCAGCGCCCCCAACGGTTCCGGCTGGGAGGATGGGATGAGCCCATAACCGGCGAGGGCGCAGCCTATGACAATCAGGAACATTCCCCCGATCATCCAGGGATCCATCGCCATGCCCGCCAGCCTGTAGCCCATCTGCGAGGCCATCACGAACATCGGCAGGTGCATGAGAACGCCGGCCGTGACGGCCGCCGCGCCCAGCCAGAAAGCCAGCAGGCTCTTCCTTTCACCGCGCGCGAGAACGCTCATGCCCGTCTACCCTCTCGTGACCGCTAAGACGCTTTGCTTTCCGCTTGCGGTTGCGCCGCGCCTTCCTTGGCCTTCGGCGGTCCGCGTTCCGCGACCATCTTCAGCCGCTGCCGGTCGATCTTGCCGTTGGCGTTCTTCGGGAGCTCTTTGACGAAAAACACCCGGTCGGGAAATTTCTCTTGGGGAATGTTGGCGCGGCAATATTGCGCAAACGGACCCTTCTGCGGCTCGGTGCGCGGAACGACAAAGCCGATCACCCGCTGCTCCTGGGGGCCTTTTTCCTTGTCGGTTGCACCCACCACCGCAACCTCGGCGATGGATTCATGGCCTGCCATGATCTGTTCCAGCTCAAGCGGCATGATTTCCACACCGCCGCGGTAGATCACATCGGAGACGCGGCCTCTGACCGAGAGGTAACCCGCCTCGTCCATCGAACCCAGGTCGCCGGGATAATACCACCCGTCGCGAAAACCCTCGGGCCGTTCGGAATTGTCACCGGAGCTCCCAAAGAAGCCCATCGAAATCGTCGGTCCGCGGAAACGGAAATGACCGACTTTTCCCGGCGGCAAAAGATTGCCTTTGCCGTCCACCACATTCATCTCCAGGCCGGCGAAGGGCCGCCCGACGGACTCGGAGTAATCGGCGATTTCATCCGGCGGAAGCGTCGAAATAAACCCGCAAGCGGCGCTGCCGTAAATCTCGCGGAATTTCGGCGTCAGCTTCTTGATGACCTCGAGCTTCTCATCGGCGAACAGGGGCGAAGCGCCAATGAAGAGCGCGCGCATCTTTGAAAACAGAGGGGTATCGCCGGATGCCATGCTCAGCAGTTTTCGCGCGGCAGGCGGCGTGATCAGTGTTGCAGTGTCCTCATAGCTGTTGATTTTTTCCGCGACCAACTTCTCGTTATAGTTTTCAGCCATCAGCACCGAACGGCCGCCGATAAAAAGCTGGTTGGAGAGGAAGAAATAGAACGCCGAAAAACCCATGCCGCCGATCACCAGCAAGGTGGGCGGTTTCTCGGGCGTGAGCACGTCGGGAAACAGCGTCAGCGCGCTTTCGAAACGAGCCTGCCATTGGCGGCGTGACGTCATCACCCCTCTGGGGGCGCCGGTGCTACCGGATGTCATGCTGAAATTATGCAGCTCATCGGCGTCGCGGACGACACGGTGGTCGCCGGTCTTCTGCTGAATTTCCGCAATGAAAGCCTGATCAAAATTATGAAACGTAATTTCAGGCGCACCGCCCAGAACCTTGCCCTGGCGGATAACGCGTTTGACATTGAACAGCTTGACCGGATTGGCCACAGCGCCCGGCGGCGGCCGGGGCGGCAAATCGAGCGGAATGGCCCCCGCGCGCATCAGTGCAAACGACAGCACGACATGGGGAATGTTGCTCGCCATGGCGACGGCAACGATCTCCCCGGGGTTTACCCCGAGATCGCGCATCATCACGCTTGCTTTCGCGATCCGGCTCGCCAACTCGCCATAGCTAACCGTCACGTCGCCTTGGACGAGCGCAGGCGCATTCGGCTGCCGCTCGGCATGATAAAAGATCGGATCGGAGAGATTTTCCCAAACAGTCTGCATGACAACCCCCTGATGCTCCAAATTAGGTGGAGCCCTACGCCTGCTCTCCGGCTAATGACCAAACCGGAAGTGTGCAAGAATTTAACACAGTTTGCATTAACGGAAGCTAGGCTTGGCCCTGGAAAAGGGATTGTGTCCAAGTCCTTAAGCCAAAATCGGATTTTTATGAACCGTCATAAGCGCGCACGCATCGGGCAGTCCCAAGTCTGCATCGCTTTGGGCCTTCTTAAGAAGGCCCCTCCCGTTGGAAACCAATTTGCGTTTGGGTTCTGTCCTACCTCCAGGCAAATAGGCTAGGAACTCGTATTCTTCTGTCGAGGGCACCGTATGAGTTTGCGTTCCCATTCGTCCGGCGTGCGGAAACCGCCAATCGACCAATATGCCAAGAACATGCAGGCAGCAGCCACGGCCGAGCGGGAAAAGCGGCCCTTTGACGCGCGCCAGCTGTATCTCACCGCGGCCAAGTTAAGGGCTGGGGACGTTACCGCTTTGGAGGGCGCTGCCCGGGCGGCGTTCATGGTCAAAGACACCGCGGGCGCCATCGAGCACATGCGCGCCGCCCTTAAGACCGATCCGGAGCGCGACGCGCTTCGCGAGCGTCTCGCTGGGGCGCTGATGAATACCGGCGACCTCGCCGCCTCCGAGGATGAAGTTCACATCCTGCTCGGAAAGCGTCCTAATGACGTCAATCTGCTGAACCTGCTGGGGGTCGTTCAAAAGCGCCGCGGCCGCTTCGCCGACGCGATTGCCGCCTTCCGTAGGGGTGCGGAGCTTGAGCCGGCCAATCATTCGCCCTGGTATAATCTGGGCAACACGCTGCTCGGTCAGGCGGAATATGCGGACGCCGTGCCGGCTCTAAAGCGCGCCGCCGAATTGAAGCCGAAAGATTCCGAGACCATGCGTCTGCTCGGCCAGTCGTTCATCGGCTTGGACGACCATGTGCTTGCCATGGCGGCGTTTGCCCGCGCGCTTGAGCTGAACCCTGACAATTGCCGCGTCTATACGAGCCGCGCCACCTCGCTGCAGCGCGCCGGCGCATCCGACACCGAAGTGCTCGCCGAACTCGATAAGGCCATTGCGGTCGAGCCAGCCAATCCCGAGCATATCCGCGCCAAGGCGGCATATTACCAGCGCCGCAGCCGCTTTGCGGAAGCGGAAGCCGTGCATAAGGAGCTGCTGGCCAAGGATCCCAACGATCTGGAGACGCTTCTACGTCTGGGCCACCTGCTCGGCTATTCCCTGCGCCGCTACGAAGAGGCCAACAAATATCTCCGGCATGCACTGGAATTGCACCCGAACGATCCGCGCTGTCTCTCGGCGTTGTGCAAAAGCCTGCTTGATAGCCGCTATGGCGTGGAATCCGATCACATCGAAGAAGCCGGACAGGTCGGGCACCGCCTGATCGCGACCGGGACCGACCTCGTGCCGCACGCCGCCAACCTGTCCGGCGTGTTCCTGCGTCTGGCCGACTATCCGGGCCTGGAGGCGCTGGGGGACCGCTCCAAGCTGATGTCCTATTGGGTGGACCGGATGAATGTCGGCTCGCTGCACAATCAGCTCGGCCGCGTAGTGACGCATGAAGACCGGCTCGAACTTGTGCACTGGCATCGCGAATGGGGCCGGCGCGTGGAAGAAGGCGTCGCCAAACTGCCGATCAAGCGTCCGGCGCCGCGGAAAGCCCTGCGCGAGAAGGTGCGCATCGGCATCATGTCATCGGACCTGCGCGATCATCCCGTCGCTTATTTCGCGCTGCCGATCTTCGAGCATATCGACCGGGAGCGTTTCGAGATCGTCTGCTACTCGTTCTATCCCGCCCCGCCCGACCGAGTGCAGTCCTTCATCGAGCAGCGGGTCCTGAAATTCCATTCCATGCTCGAAGCGACGGATCAGGAGATCGCCCAGCGTATCGCGGACGACGATCTCGACATCCTGTTCGAACTTGGCGGCTCGACGCGCTATAATCGGCTTGAGGTCATGGCGTATCACGCAGCGCCCCGGCAGGTGAGCTGGCTCGGTTATCCGCACTCCGCCGGTATCGGCGAGATCGACTACATTCTGGTCGATCCCTTTATCAAGCCGGACGATCCGGCGCTGCTGGTCGAAAAGCCCTTCATCATGCCCGAAAGCTGGGTGGTGCTCGGCCGCCTTGGCTTCCGCGAAGAACCGATCGAGGACGGCATCCCGGCCGACCGCAACGGCTTCGTCACCTTCGGCACGATGAACAATCCGTACAAATACACACCGGCATTGTTCAAGCTGTGGGCCGATGTGATGAACCGCGTACCGGGTTCGCGCTTCCTGTTTGTGCGTCCGGAAGCGGGCGCACCGAGCTTCCGCGCCAATATCGAACGCGAATTTGCCAAACACGGCGTCAGCGAAGATCGCCTGATCTTCGAAAGCGTCCGCGGCAAGCATATGCGTCATTACAACCGCATCGATGTCGCGCTGGATTCGGCCCCGCACACCGGCGGCACGACCACCTGCGAAACCTTGTGGATGGGCTGTCCGACCGTGACACTTGTCGGCGAAGCCTTCTTCGAGCGGCTGAGCTACAGCAATCTGAGCAATGCGGGGCTGGGCGATCTCTGCGGCTTCACCACCGGGCAATATGTCGATATCGCCGTCAACCTCGCGAACGACAAGGAACGCCTGCGCGATATGCGCGCCAACCTGCGGACCCGGTTGAGAACCTCTCCGCTCGGGGACGCGCAGCGTTGGGTGAAGAGTTTCGAGTCCAGCGTCGACAAAGCCGTCGGGAGAAGCTGAGCTATGAAAGCGGTTATTCTTGCCGGCGGCCGCGGCACCCGGATTTCGGAAGAAACGCATCTGCGTCCCAAGCCCATGGTGGAGATAGGCGGCAAGCCTATCCTCTGGCACATCATGAAAATCTACGCCCAGCACGGCGTGACGGATTTTATCGTGTGCCTGGGATACCAGGGCTATGTCATCAAGGAATATTTCGCCAATTACCTTCTTCATACGGACGATGTTTCGTTCGACCTTCAATCCGGCCGCATCGAATATCTCGGCACGAACCGGCGCGAGCCCTGGCGCGTGACGCTGATCGACACCGGCCTTTCCACCGAAACCGGCGGCCGCGTGAAGCGGCTGAAGCCACTGCTCGAAAACGAAGAGGCGTTCTGCTTTACCTATGGCGACGGGCTCGGCAGCGTGGACATCACCAAGCTCCTGGCTTTCCACCGGGGGCACAAGAAACTCGCGAGCATGACGGTGGTGCATCCGCCGGGCCGCTTCGGCGTGGTGGATCTGCAAGGCGATCAGGCTGTCACGTTCCAGGAAAAGCCGAATGTAGAAACCGGCTTCATTAATGGCGGATTTTTCGTGCTCTCGCCGAAGGTGCTCGATCTGATCGAGGGTGACAGCACAATCTGGGAGCGCGCACCGCTGGAGCACCTCGCCAAAAACGGCGAACTAGTCGCCTTCCGTCACGACGGCTTCTGGCAGCCCATGGACACACTGCGCGAAAAAGAACAACTCGAAGCCGCCTGGGCCACCGGCAACGCGCCGTGGAAGATCTGGGAATGAAGCCGAACGCACAAGAGATCCTCCCCCGCAAAGCGGGGGAGGGGGACCGCCGCAGGCGGTGGAGGGGGCTGCCCCAGGCTCAATCCTTGCCACGCCTGCAACCAACCGGGATTTCGACATACGCCGCCATCTGCCAGCGCGCGGCAGGCCCCCTCCACCATGCTTCGCATGGTCCCCCTTGTAACTTGAAATCGTCGTCATCGGATAAGCTGTCCGATGCGGTGGCGGGCGGAAGACCGATTCCCCCCAGGGTTCGAGCCCGTGGGGA
>Ga0114969_10001365_pt1 | contig 20710 bp, 11 predicted proteins | sample M_130807_MF_Meta_FD_87316 | JGI IMG/M metagenome (GOLD analysis project Ga0114969, IMG submission 87316) | Freshwater microbial communities from Lake Montjoie, Canada to study carbon cycling - M_130807_MF_MetaG | ecosystem: Environmental > Aquatic > Freshwater > Lake | place: Lake Montjoie...
CGCAGCTAAGGATCTAAAAGCCTCGATCGACGAGCTCACTAAGACAATTTCAGAGATTAAGGCGATACAGCAGGGCACAGGTGTTGGACCATCGGGCTCTGCGTTATTAAACGATCTTGAGTTTAAACAGAAATCCACAGCGATGTCGGACAAATTAGGTGTAAATCACCAGCAACTGATGGGGTTGATGAATTTCGAGAGTGCGGGGTTGAACCCCGGAGCAGTTAACACACAGTCTGGAGCTACTGGATTAATTCAGTTTTTGCCTAGCACTGCCCAGGAGTTAAAAACTTCGACAGCGGCTCTGAAAAATATGTCTGGGGTTGATCAGTTACCATATGTTGAGAAATTTCTTTCCCCATTCCTGAAAAACGCAAAAGACCAAAACGGCAAGGTGTCTGCTAGTGATTTATATGCTGCTGTGTTTATGCCCGCAGCGGTGGGAAAGGCTGATAATTTTGTTCTGGGAGAGCGAGGTAGTGATACCCTCTCTTTAGATAAAAACGCATCTCTTGATAAAATTTATAGCCAAAATCCGGGATTAGATGTTAATAAAGATGGTAAAATTACCAAAGGTGAACTGGGCGACATAATTACGCGGGAAACAAAAAATCTTTTTCCTGAATCACCCGGCAGAGCACTGGGCAGCTATGGCATGACCGGCAAACTATTCGAGGACTTTGGCGCTGGCACCGCCATCACAGCACATGGTTCCGAAGCCATAGTCACACAGCCGCAGATGGCCACCATTGTGGAAAGCAGTATGAGCAAGATCACCAGCACACTGATTCAGAGTCAGACAGATGGGCAGAATCAGATGATATCTTTGCTGAATGAGATGTTGTCAGTGCTGCGTCGAGCCAATCGTTACCAGGAACAGATTGCTCAGAATGTATAAAAGGCCAGTGAGTAATAGTCCAGGATACTGAAGTCAAGGCTAAATATCAGCATGACACTGGCAGAACAGCTGACATCATTGATTGCGGGTCTAAATTCCACATCTTTTCCCAGACTGATTAAACGGCACGCTGGTATATTTCAGTCATTGATTTCAGCGACCGATAAGTTCAATCCCAAGAACATCAATCATAGAATTTGGATAGTAATTCACGGTGAACCGCCAGTATGCAGTCAAGGCAATCAGTTGCAATTCAACACCTGGACCAAGGGTTACAGAAAAGGCTGTATACTGGGCAATAAATGCCAGTGTGTGGGCGTAATACGAATGAAAGGCCAGCGAGCCACTTTGCAACAGAAGTATGGAGTAACCACAGTAAATGCTATACCTGGTGTCAACGCCCGCAGAGAACAAACCATGATTGACCGATTCGGGGTTCCGTTTGCAGCCCAGAATGCTGATGTAATGAGTAAACGAAAAGAAACTGTTAAAAATCATTCAGATGCCCAACGGGCAGCACGCACACTCCGCGCCCGTGAGACCTTTATACAGCGTTACGGTGTTGATCATCATATGCAGACTGCGGCCAGTCTGGACAAACAACAAGCAACTAATATACAACGATATGGTGTTGCTAGGCCCATGCAGAGCCCCGAAATAGCAGCCAAAGCCAGCGCAACTCAGCGGCAACATACTCAGATACAGCGTCAACACAAATTATCAGCACAACAACAAACATTATTTACGAATCACGGAGTATCGGCAGCTAGTCGAGTTGGAATAGCTTTATCAGCCTTGGCGATACTAGACGACCCAACGCTGTTCACTGAATATGCCAGTACTAGATCTCGTGAGCAAGTCAGTACTGACCTTGGCATTCATATGCATACAGTTTACATGTATGCACGCAAACATAACTGTCAATCTGTGTTTCAGAAACCCAGCATGAGCAAGTTTGAACGCGAAGTTGGCGATTTTTTTCTGGGTCTGGGTATAACCACAGTTTCTGGAGATCGATCTATACTGGCTGGCCGCGAGCTGGATATTTGGGTACCTGATCATCAGTTAGCGGTGGAATGCTCGGGATTATATTGGCATTCAGAAAATTCCAGTGGCAGAACCAAGGAATATCATGCAACAAAATTTAAATCATGTTGGGCTCAGAATATCAACTTGGTTACTATCTGGGAAGATCAGTGGAACAATCAACAAATTCAGATTAAGAATAGAATTCTGCACATGCTTAAACTCAGCCCCAGGGTTGCGTCTGCTAGACAATGTACTGCGAAATTGATAGATAACGCCACAGCCGCAGATTTCTTACAACAACATCATCTGCAGGGAAAATCCAGAGCTAAAATAAATTTAGGACTATTTAATAATAATCAATTAGTCGCAGTTATGACTTTTGGACAACCCAGATTTAGTACCCATGCTGACTGGGAACTTATACGGTATGCGTGTGCAGGGTCAGTACCAGGGGCGGCGCGGAAGTTGTTTGCATATTTTGTCAATGAATATCGTCCAGCATCGGTACTGAGTTATGCAGACAACAGCTGGGGTCCAGGTAATATGTACCAGACACTGGGGTTTGAGTTTGTGAAGTCACAGACAGGTTACTGGTATACTGATTACCAACACAGATTTAATCGTATGGGATATCAAAAACACAAAATTGTGTCACTGGTTCCTGATGGTGCTGACAAAACTGAATGGCAAATAGCACAAGAGCTGGGGTTAGACCGTATATGGGATTGCGGACAAAGCACTTACCAGTGGAGCAGTAAACATAAATAACGGAAACGAGGAATAACCCAATTGTCCTGGAAAAAATACTTCAAAGCCCCTAATACTGGCGGTGGCCTAAGTCCAATTAATGGCGGAGGTGCTGCTCAGCAGAACTTCAAGTTTCAGAATTATGGTAGTCTGCTGCCTGAAGTGTACATGGGCCATCCTAATCGCATTGAACGGTATAATCAATTCGAGAGCATGGACCTTGACAGTGAGGTCAACAGTGCATTGGACATCATCGGTGAATTCTGCACACAGCCCAACGAACAAAATGGATTAGCATTTGATATTCACTATCATGACAAGCCCACTGAGACTGAGATTGGCATCATCAAGAAGCAGTTACAAGCATGGTGTAGCTTAAATCAGTTTGATCGCCGAACTTTCAAGATGTTCAGAAATGTGCTGAAGTACGGTGACCAAGTATTTGTCAGAGATCCCGAAACATTCAAGCTGATGTGGGTAGACATGAGTAATCTGTTGAAGATCATCGTTAACGAATCTGACGGCAAAGTACCCGAACAATATGTAATTCGTAACATCAACCCTAACCTGGAAAATATGAGTGTTACTCAGGTCAGTGCTGAAAACTTGTATTACAGTCAGCCTAATACTGCTGGCTCAGGTGCATCAGCATACAATACACCCAACAGTCCTTTCAGCAACAACAGCCGGTTCATGCATGGCATCAGAGAAATCACACTGGATGCTGAAAATATACTACATTTAAGTCTAACAGAAGGTCTGGATGGAACTTGGCCATTTGGCAACAGTATCCTGGAAAATATCTTCAAAGTATACAAGCAGAAAGAACTGCTGGAAGACTGTATTGTAATTTACCGTGTGCAGCGAGCACCAGAACGGCGTGTGTTCAAGATTGATACTGGTAATATGCCCAGTCACATGGCCATGGCGTTTGTGGAGCGTGTGAAAAACGAAATACATCAACGCCGTATACCCAACAGCAATGGCGGACAAAGCTTCATGGACAGCACATATAATCCCATGTGCTTGGATTTAACTACACGAATTCCGTTACTGGATGGCCGTACACTGCCGTTGGCTACAATCATTGATGAATTTGATGCTGGCAAAGAGAACTGGGTGTACAGTTGTGATCCCATAACTGGAGAAGTTATGCCCGGGGTAATTGACTGGGCAGGCATTACCAAACGCGATGCTGCTGTAATTAAGCTTACATTGGATAACGGAGAAGAATTAATTTGTACTCCGGATCACAAGATTCCGGTATTGGGTAAGGGGTTTGTTGCTGCTCGGGATCTCACCACTACAGATAGCCTGATCGCATATAATACACAAGATAAAAAAATATCTAACAAATCATCTGAATATCAACAAGTTTGGGACCATAAATCCAAGTCCTGGGTATGGACTCATAGAATGGTAGGAGAATTTTTCAGAAAACTCAGTAAACATCAAGAATTTACATATCTTGAAGAAAATATTAGTAAAACTAAAGCTGTAATTCATCACAAAGACAGCGATAGATACAATAACGACCCAAGCAACCTTGCTTACATGAACAAAGCTGATCATATCTTATATCATGCAGCTCAAAAGAAAAAATTCTGGGATGAAATGACACCAGAATACCGGGCTCAGATGACCGGGAAGATTTCTGCAACAGTCAAAGATAACTGGAATAATTTAACACCTCGGGCTCGTCAAGTAGCTTTGGATAATATTCGTTCAGCACAGAAAAAAGCTATATGGATGCGACAGCATGATCCAACTACTATGGCAAATTATAAGAAAAATGCCGGGGCAAGTAGACGCGGGTACATTCAAAAAAATCCTGCTTGTAAGCAGCAACTACTTAAAAATTTAGAAAATCGTGTTTTCTTACAGAATCAGCACATAAATTTGACTCAAGAAATGCTGGGTGTTGTGGTAAATATTGTTAAATCAAACTCTACAAACAAGAATCAAGTACTGGATATTTGCGATCACCACACTGAATTATTGTCGTTAGTTAAACAAGCCAATCCGATCATTGATGGTGTCCAATGTAAAATTGATTTCTCTAAATGGGGTTACAGTAAGATGGATAGGTTACTGAACCAGTTTGGTTATAAAAATTGGAAGACATTTGTTAAAAATGTTGACTTATATAATCACAAAATTGTCAGTATTGAAACTGTGGAGTCACGTGATGTGGGTACTATTACTGTTGACGGTAAAGAAAGATGGCATGCACATCATACATTCGCCATTGAGTCTGGCATATTCGTTAAGAACTCAATAAATGAGGATTATTTCTTCCCACAGACTGCTGATGGTCGTGGTAGCAGTGTGGATATCCTGCAGGGCGGGCAGAATCTAGGAGAAATAGATGATCTTAAATTCTTCACCAACAAGATGTTCCGTGGTTTAAGAATTCCCAGTAGTTACTTGCCCACTGGCGCTGAAGATTCAGCAGCAGTACACAATGATGGTAAAGTAGCCACAGCATTGATTCAGGAACATAGATTTAATCAGTATTGTATGCGGTTACAGTCACTGATATGCAAGCCACTGGATACAGAATTCAAAGCATTCCTGATGTGGCGTGGATTCAACCTGGACAATACCATGTTTGAGCTGCGCATGAATGAGCCACAGAATTTTGCTAAGTATCGCCAGGCTGAAGTAGACACTGCGAAAATTTCCAGCTTTAGTCAGCTGGAACAGACGCCCTACATGAGCAAACGTTTTATGATGAAGCGTTATCTGGGACTAAGTGAAGAAGAAATCCTGGAAAACAATAAGATGTGGCGTGAAGAAAACACCAAGCCTGAAGAAGCCGCTGAAGTAGACAGCAGCCTGAAGAATGTAGGTATCACATCTGGCAACATGGAAAGTGATCTGGAGTCACTAACACCACCTGAACCTGGTCCCACAGAAATCGGAGCAGAACCCATCACAGCTACCCCAGTTGCACCGCCACCCACTGGAACCGCGCCCACGGCATAAATAATCATATGCTGCTAACTGAAATATATACTGCTGGTGCTCCTGGGTATAACCAGCCCAAGAACGATCAGAGCGAGCCCAGTCTCGGGGATGTAAGAAAAACTCGTCTCACACTGAGTCAGATTAATTCTCTGAGATTGATGAACGATGTTCGTCGCTTTGAGGAAGAACATCGCCTAACTGACATACAGAGACAGTTTGGTGCTAAACCAGCTCAGTAATTTCAGAATCAGCGGTTTTGAGCTTTAATACTGGGGTTTTCTGTGTAGTAGAGTAAATACCTTTACGAATTCATTGCAAGGAGATCCTATGGGACGTAACTTTGAAAAACTAATTGAGCATATCATTAATAGTGACGAGGCTGGCGCTCGTAAACTTTTTCACAGCATTGTGGTGAACAAGAGCCGCAGCATCTACGAACAAATTGAAAACGAAGGCATGGGATACGGCGCCGAAGAAGAAATGGAAGAGGGCGCTGGTGACTTTGTTGATCAAGTAAACATGGATCATGAGTCAGGCGGCATGATGGAAGCCGATGACGAAGACATGGTACCTGAAGATGGTGATGACGAAGACATAGACCTGGGCGGCGCTGACGAAGACATGGGCGTCGAGCATATGGGTGCTGAAGATGTAGAAGCCCGGGTTGACGATCTGGAATCTGCACTGGATGATCTCAAAGCTGAATTTTCCAAGCTGATGGCTGACGAAGACGACGACGAAGACATGGGCGACGACGACGAAGACATGGGCGACGACGACGAAGACATGGGCGACGACGACGAAGACATGGGCGACGAAGACGCAGACATGGACGACGAAGACGAAGAAGACATGGAAGAAGGCTTCATTCGTGAATACACTGAAAATGTAGGAACACCGTACAAGGGTGGTAAAGTTGCCGGAACTTCAGAACACGACGTCAACTCTCGTAGTGTAGTTGCTGGTAAGAACAACATGGGTGGTTCTGCCCATAACCTAGCCCAGGGCGGTGAAGCCAAGGGTCGTCCAGCCCCCAGCACCAAGCCAATGAGCAGCGGCAAGTTCCAGAATGCCCAAGGTGGCGGCTCTGGCAAGCCCAGCGCAGGCCCCAAGGCTGTGAGTAAAGAACAAAGCGGTATCAACAAAGATAGCGTATTTGAGTCTCGCAAGACTGTAAAACCTTCAAACAAAAAGAAGTAATCAACTCCGTAATGATTTCGTTTCTGGGCCCTGTGGTAGAGATATCACAGGGCATACAGAATAAAGGATTCAGAATACATGAATAAAACAGCACTTTACGAATATATCAACCCCAGTTCAGCTGCTGTGACTCTGGAATCTGACGAATCACACGGTGGTAAAAATCTCTACATGAAGGGTGTGTTTATCGAGGGTGGTGTGCGTAATGCCAACCAGAGAATTTACCCTGTCAATGAAATCGCCAGCGCCGTTAAAACATTACAGAATCAGATTAATGAACACGGTGGTGTACTGGGCGAGCTGGATCATCCCAGTGATTTAAAAATCAATCTGGACCGCGTAAGCCATATGATAAGTGACATGTGGATGGACGGGGCCAAAGGTTGTGGTAAATTAAAAGTGTTGCCCACACCCATGGGTAACCTAGTAAAAACCATGCTGGAAGCTGGAGTCAAATTGGGCGTCAGCAGCCGAGGCAGTGGTAATGTAAATGAGGGCAGTGGGCATGTAAGTGAATTTGAGATCATCACAGTAGATGTGGTGGCTCAACCCAGTGCTCCCAATGCTTATCCCACAGCCATCTACGAGGGATTAATGAATTATCGTGGTGGACAAAAGTTATGGGGAATTGCACAGGAGTCAGTGCATCGCCCAGGCGTGCAGAAGTACTTGCAGGCTGAAATTGTAAAATTGATTCAAGATCTTAAATTATAGGAGAGACCCATGGATGCTCTAAAATCATTACTGGATAGTGGTGTGCTAACCGAAGAAACGCATACAGCTATCAATGAGGCTTGGGAAACCAAGTTGACAGAAGCTCGTGAGCAGATCCGTACAGACATTCGTGAAGAATTTGCTGGACGGTATGAGCACGACAAAACTGTAATGGTGGAAGCTATTGACCGCATGGTAACTGAAGCTCTTCAGGTTGAGATTGCCGAGTTCCAGAAAGACAAGAAAGCCATTGCTGAAAATCGTGTGCGCACAGTGCGTGAAATGCGTACTAAAAGTTCACGATTTGATCAGTTTATGACTGAAAGACTTGCTGAAGAAATCCGGGAGTTCCGTAAAGATCGCAAGCAGATGCAGGAATCAACATCTAAGTTGGAAAACTTTGTGTTCCGTGCATTGGCTGAAGAAATTTCGGAATTTGCCAAAGACAAGCGCAAGGTTGTTGAAACCCGCGTGCGTCTGGTAGCAGAAGCCCGTAATGAACTAGGTAAACTCAAGCAGAAGTTTGTGGCCCGCAGCAGCAAAGCGGTCGCAGAAACAGTTACCAAGCAGTTGAAAAACGAACTTTCACAATTACGTGAAGACATCACCGCAGCCAAGAACAACAACTTTGGTCGCAAAATTTACGAAGCATTTGCCAGTGAGTTTAGCAATTCACAGCTAAACGAAAGTGCTGAGCTGCGTAAGCTGTACAGCATTATTTCACAGAAAGATGCAAAACTTTCTGAATCTCAGAAGATTGTAAGCCAGAAGCAAGCAATGTTGGAGAGCAAAGAAGTAGAAATTCAGAAAATGGGCCAGCGTGCAACTCGTGCTGCCATTGTTAATGAACTCTTGAGCCCACTGAACAAGGATCGTCAAAGAACAATGAATGATCTCTTGGAGGGTGTGCAAACTAGCCAGTTAAGAAATGCTTATCAGAAGTATTTGCCCGCTGTGCTGAACGAGGCTGCACCAGTTGCTGCTAAAATCAAGACTGTGGTAACAGAAGGTAAAACTTCAGTCACAGGTAACAAGTCTGCCAAAGCTGATGACAAGAACAATATCATTGACATCAAGCGTCTGGCAGGGCTATAAGAATAAGGATTAGGAGAATTAGGAAAATGAGTAATCTTTTACTAGAAAGTCGTTGGAATGATACCAAAGACGCCCTGCTGGAAGGCCTCCAGGGCGGCCGCCGTAGTGTAATGGCTACGGTTTTAGAAAATACCCGCAGAAACCTGCTGGAAACTGCAAGCAGCGGCGCAACAGCAGCTGGCAATATTGCCACACTGAATCGTGTGATCCTGCCGGTTATCCGCCGGGTGATGCCCACAGTTATTGCTAACGAAATCGTGGGCGTTCAGCCCATGACTGGCCCAGTTGGCCAGATTCACACCCTGCGTGTGCGTTATGCAGAAACTGACAGCAGCAGCACAGTCGCTCCTGGCGACGAAGCACTGAGCCCGTTTAAGATTGCTACCACTTATAGCGGTGCAAGCACTGGCAATGCAGCTGGGTCGGCCGCGCTGGAAGGCGCTGGCGGTAAGAAGTTGAACGTTCAGATTCTGAAGCAGACAGTGGAAGCCAAGACTCGTAAGCTGAGTGCTCGCTGGACATTTGAATCTGCTCAGGATGCACAGGCTATGCACGGCATCGATGTTGAAGCCGAAATCATGGCAGCCCTGGCACAGGAAATCACTGCTGAAATCGACCAGGAAATTTTGGCTAGCCTGCGCAGTTTGTCAGCTACCGAAGAAACCTTCGACCAGACCAGCCTCAGTGGTACCGCAACATTTGTTGGTGACGAACATGCCGCACTGGCTGTGTTGATTAACCGTGTTGCTAACAAGATTGCTCAACGCACTCGCCGTGGCGCAGGTAACTGGGCCGTGGTTAGCAGCGAAGCACTTACTGTGCTGCAGAGCGCAACAACTTCAGCTTTTGCTCGCACAACTGAAGGTACTTTTGAAGCTCCAACAAACACTAAGTTTGTGGGTACTCTCAATGGTGCAATGAAAATTTATGTGGATAGCTATGCTCCTGGAGGCACATCAGTACTGGTGGGCTACAAGGGCGCAAGTGAAAGTGACGCAGCAGCGTTCTACTGTCCATACATTCCGCTGATGAGCAGCGGTGTGGTGCTTGATCCTACTACCTTCGAGCCAGTTGTGAGCTTCATGACTCGTTATGGTTACGTAGAACTCAGCAACACAGCCAGCAGTTTGGGCAACGCGGGAGATTATTTGGGCGAAATCACCATCGCAAACGTATACTTCAGCTAAACCTGATACAAACAATCAACATCAGAGCCGGCGAGCAATCGCCGGCTTTGTTGTGAGTCACGCAGCACGCCAGACAAATTTAAGTTTACCACAATCCCAAATTCTATCAAATCCCAGTTCTTGCATTCGCTGCCATTCAGTCTGAGTGGAAAATTCCTCACAAATCTTGCTTTTAGAGAATTGCAATTTGTGATATCTATGTGAGTAATTTTCCACATAACTTTGCATGGGTGGCACAGTACTGCCTAAGGTGAACCCCAGAGTATAATACAAATTGCCTTGACTCCAGCGCAAATCAGCAAAGCTATATACAGTCTGTGGAGCAAGGTTGGTGACAAAATGAGAAAATAACTTACTGGCGCCGCCCACGACTCTGAGCGCACTGGCAAATCGTACCAGTTCATATTCGTCGGTGGATTTTCTTTTGAAGCTCATAACACTGATTAATTCACCATTGTGATATAACCCCAGAGAGTATCCCAGATATTTAGGACTGCCTTGAATATGATATTGATCATAGAATGATTTGGCTGTGCTGGACTCCAGATGTTGAACCTGACATTTTCTAGCGAAGACTTTGTGGCTATTCAGTCCCAGCACATCACGCAGTTTGCTCTGTGTTTGCACTTTTTTTAAATTCCACTCATCACTGAACAATGTGATTAATCTGATGTTCTGCCCCCGACACAGCTGAAGTTTTTTCTGGTGATAATTCCAACTCTTATGACCACCCAGTTCACTGTGCCAATATAACCCGCAATACTCGATAGCCAGGTTCAGTTCAGGCAAGTAAATATCTAATTGAAACGGAGTAATCACTGAACGATCACCCTGAATAATCACACCAGAATAAATGGATTTGATAAAATCAAATACCTGTTGCTCTTCGCCCGACACATACTTAACTTTACTTGGATTACATTGGATACATGATGGAGGAGCAGCATAGTCAAATCGTTTCTCGAAACAATACCCGCATCTGGTGCATTTAAACTGCATCAGCGGTCTGCTTGCGACTCCGTGGTAATCTGAAACCAGAGTCAATACTATGACTTCCCAGTTGTTGGTGACCATCTCGCAGAATTTTGGAAAATTCTTTCTGTATAACTCGGCTGGATTAAACTGCTGTGCTCTGGATACTATGCTTTTGTTTTTAACATCTGTGTTTTGCATGGGGTTACTGACACCAAATTTCGCCAGTACCGTGTCACGGATCTTGTCGTTAACCCCAGGAATATGGCGTGGATTGCTGACGCCATATTTTGCCACCAGTGTAGTTTGCTGTGACAGCACTGCTGTTTTAACATTTTCATCGATATTGTAGAATTCTGTATGTTTTGCTCGAGCAGCCTGACTCTGGCCACTGTTGCTGACATTGTATCTCAGAAGATTTGTTTCTTCTCTCTTTTGATTAGTAATTTGCTTTTGCAAGGCGGTTTGTGCCTGCTTACTGATGCTGACTGATTGAGATACTTGCTGATTAGCACACTGGCATTGACCAGCACGGTTGCAGAAACGCCAACCTTGCAGGAAATTGTGATATTGCTTGGTGTTTCCATTGATGCAAGTGGGTTCACCATGCAGAATACAGGCAACTTTAAATTTTAATTCATGATTGACATACTGCTGATCAACTTGTGAATCGATCCATGCCATTAATTCCGGATTGGCGGAAATCATACGAGTCCAATGTTTTGGATACTGTGTATATAGTTGATGAATTATGTCGGTCACACTGATATTTATACCTTTGAGCCTGTGGCTCTATTAACCCAGTAGGACCCAATTCCCACAATCCCAATACCTACGCCAGCCAGCAGCAAACATATTTTCACTTTCGCTCAGTGCTGGGTCAAAGTTGCTGAGCCATTTGCCTAACTGGTGTTTTTGTGATCGATATCTGGACACAGTAACCGTGCCATTGGTCCAGCAATATCCAGGATCAGTGGTTCTCAGTAACTTAAACCCTGCTGCCTGATAACCAACACCATTGCTGATGGATCTGTCGCAATATGTGAGAATCTCAGCACATCCAATAGAGGATTTGGCATAAGCAATCAGACGACTCAGCCCACCAGTTATGTTTACCCCAGGCTGACTACACATGCGAATTAATTCCCAGGGATATTCCTTGTTCCAACGACTAGCACCAATGGTGATGACCTGACTCAGCTGATCTTGATAGAACAAACCAAAATGATGAGCTGCTGCGCCTGCGCCTTGTAAATGATATTTTTTAAGAAAAGTGCTGGATTGTTTGCTGGTAATAGACTTCACCACACATTTTCTAGCTCCAATTTTTTGATTAACTCCCAACTTGGACTGAATGATACTCTGTACTATGTCAGGTTGATTGTGCCATTGCCAGTCAGTGATATGCAGCAAGGTAATACCCAGCTCGGCACATCGCTGAGATTTGATCAGGTGGTGATTTCTCTTTTCTGGAGAGTTTTTGCTGGGATGCCAGCTGTGCCAGTATAGTCCGTTGATTTCGATGGCTAACTTGTGAGTGGGTAGGTAAAGATCTAATTCCAGATTACCCAACATATCCCAGTTGCTAGTTTCATGCGGAACACTCAAGCTGGTCAACCAAGTACTTACTGCCAATTCTTCACGACTGTACTGACTACGTTGCCGAATAACCACTCCGAATTTTTTTAGATGATCTGACACTGTGCTGTAGTAGATACCCAATTGATCTGCGATATCCACCAGACTGCGGGATTGATTGATATATTGTTCTCTGAGCCAAGTCTCATCGTTCAACAATGCAGATACCGCATCTGAAGTTTTGTGTTTACTCCAGATATGGTGTATATCAGCCCGCTGACTATTGTAAGCTACGCCATATGTGGTCAACATGGTGTCTTGTCTCTTTTGTTTAATTGATACCTTTTTGTCGGCTGTGTAAGAACACTTGGCTATACTGACTTTTTTACTGAAATTCTGTGCCAGACATACACAGGTTTTTGCTGGCCCGCAATATCCCCACCCGGCTTGTTGATTCAGCAGTGGCTGACTACATCCCTGTGGACACATACCCGGGGTGCCAGACACTGCACTGAAAATTGTCGCTGCTATGGACCCCTCTGTGATCTGAGTATTGGCTAACACCCAGGACCACATCTCTGAGTTTTTTTTAATTATCTGGCTGTATCGTTTGGGATGATTTAGGATTATTTCTTGGATTTCAGTACGCATGGTGATAGCTTAGCCTTCTACCTGTATTTAGTATAACACAGGAGATCAACTATCTCAGCGTAAACACTGATTATTAACTGTTCTGGTGGTAATGATTTAATTTATGCCACAGGTTTTCTGTGGCAAATTTTTCAGCCATACTCAGGGCATCAGCAGTACCAAAGGTATGTGATGCTGCTTTAATTTCATGCTGAATACCCTGCAACACTAGGTTTTTAGCGTGGGTGGGGGTGATGCCATGATGGTCTGCCAGATCAATAATTCTCCATTTAGATTTCAACGCTTTAACAAAATCTGGTAAAGTATACCTATTACGCTGCAATATTTCTATTATTTTGTTAGCAGTATCATAATTGCGGCTGGCAGGTTTTCGCTCGTTGCTGAGGTCAGTATCCAGTCCCAGCACATCCTGTGGGCGCCATTGATACTTGACGTTGTACAGCAGTTTAGCTGCTCTGGGACTTAGGTCAGCAGTGTTTTTTTTGTGCCAAAGTTCCAGCCAGTCTGCCAGATAATTGCTGGATCCATAGTCTTTACGAGTTGCTGGAGTACCCACTGACATGAAATTTAATTGTTTTGAACTCAGTGCGCGGGCTTTATTTTGTGTCAGCCAATTTTTTGGATTAGCATATCCCCACAGTGGTATTCCCCGACGTTTAGCTATCAATCGTATATGTCTCAGCAGTTTACCGTACAACCGGGCCAAGTCTGGATTTTGAATAACTTCACCCACCAGCACATGTATTTCAGTAATAGCATCAGCTGGTATACTGGGTTTCTTACTGAACACTCTGTCTTCTTGCTCGCTGGTGCGATTTGGGTTTCTCCCCCAGTAATCCACAGCAGCACTGCGATAGTGGCGATTAAACCAGTCGCCGTTTAATTTAAACACTACTCCGTCGTTGGTGTTTTTCTCATGATACCCGCCTGCACGGCTGCGAGATGTACTGAAGAAAAATGGATACCCCGACGGTTGCATAGTATTTTCGTAAGAGCTGCCCACAGTACTGCTGAGCTTAAATTGCCAGGTTTTTAAAATTTCCGCAGCACCTTGCATATTGGTATAATGATACACCACATCATGCACCCGTTCTGTGAGTAGTTCTTGGATTACCATATAAGTATTCGTTCCTGCGACTAGCTATCAGTATTTATACCACCAAGCTCAGTATAAATACTCACACAGGAGATCAACTTTATGCCCTTTGATTGTAACTTCAACGCTGATGTACTGGCACAGATGTTGCCCAACAACCAGCAAACTTCTGAATGGTTCTATTACATGGATCAGATCTTGCCCGACTATGGCATCACCACTGTGCCCAGAATAGCCGCTTTCATGGCGCAGTGTGCGCATGAAAGTGCTCAGTTTACTGTGCTGAAAGAAAACCTCAACTACAGTACTGAGGGTCTATGCAGAGTATTTCCCAAATATTTCCCCAATCCAGCATTAGCTCAGGCATACGCCCATAAACCTGAACAAATTGCCAACAAGATCTATGGTGGTCGTATGAATAACGGTGCTGAAGCCACTGGTGATGGCTGGAGGTTTCATGGTCGTGGTATTGTACAGATCACAGGTCGTGATAATTACACCCGATGCAGTCAGGATCTGTATGGTGATGACACCCTGTTACAAAATCCCGACAAGCTCACTGACAAAGATGGAGCTATCTACAGTGCCTGTTGGTTCTGGTTTGGCCGTGATCTTAACACACTGGCTGACGCTGGTGATATGCTGAATATTACTAAAAAAATCAATGGTGGGACTAATGGTCTACAAGACAGAATGTCTCATTACAATGCTTATCTACAGATGATGTAGATAAATCATAAATACAATATCCTCATACGGAGGTTTTATGCGGGACTTGCCGCGTAGGGCTTAGAACGCCCAGAAGTACAACAAAGGAGATTTATTGTGGGAAGACCAATTAATAAGAAATATTTCGGAAATCGTAACACTGGTGATCCGCTGAGCACTGCTGATAACTACGGTATTGGTGGAGCAGGTGTCACGGCTGTGGCACTGGGAACTGCTGGCAGTGCATATTCGCAGGGTCTGACGGCAACATTCGCCGCTCCGGGTCTGCCTGGTGCCGCAGCTAGAATTCCAGGTGCTGTGCAAGCCACACTGAGTGTGGCTGTTTATTCCGCCAATGGCGCAGTCAGTGGATACACTGTAACTGACGGTGGTTCAGGTTATCTATCAGCTCCTGCGGTCACACTAGTTCAGCCTGGCAATGTGAATCTATTGGCTGGTAATGTCACAGCCAGCGGCTCTGTTCTCACGGTGAGTAATATCAGCGGAATTTCTGTGGGTATGAGGGTTATTGATACCACTGCTGGTGGCAATATAGCCAGTGCCCCCAGAATTGTTACCAGCCTGGACACAGCCAACCTCACAGTCACAGTAAGTGGCGCAAGTATTCCCAACGGCAACGTAGTTGCTGACAACATAAGATTCTATGACGCTGGTACCAGTGCAGTAGCTGGCTCAGTTACCATGACCGCAGTGGGTGTGAATGCTGGTTTCACGTTCCCCACCTTGAGTATCAGTGCTTATGTACCTGGCGGCAGTGCCAAGGTAGGCGACATCATCAAGCAGGAAAGCAAAACTCGTTTTAGAGTTGTTACTGCTGACGGCACTGCTGTATGTAAGCTGACCACCAACAGCAGTGTTGCCAGTGGTGAGATTCGTCTCAGTGCCACTGACAGCCACAGCAACACTTATTACATCAGAAAGATCAGTGGTAGAACCGCCACAGTTTGGCCCAGTAACCAGACTGGTGGTGGAAGTTACGAGTTTGGAAATGTAAGTACCAACGTCAACGGAACCAGAGTGAGATGGAATGTTGTTGCTGCTGTGGACACCCAGAGTGTCGTAATTACCACAATATAACTAATTGAATAATTAATTAGTTGCGCTGCGCAATGCAAGTTGCTATACTTAAAGTATACAACTGACATTGTAACCTTTATTGGGACGGCATTATGCCGTCCCATTTTTCTTGTCGTCGATACTGACTCAGAACAATAAATACATCAGGGAACGTCAATGTCAACTCAAAATTTTAACGTAGAAACCGGACTAATCATTGGAAATGTTGTAGCCAATGCGGCAGCTAACAGTTTAACCACCAGCGGTAATATCACAGCTGGTAACCTGACAGCCAATATCCTGCTCAGCACTGTGAATCTCAGTGTGACCGGCGTCAGTAACCTGGGCTCTGTTGGCAACATCACCATCACTGGCGGAGCTAATGGTCAGTATCTACAAACTAATGGATCTGGCAATATCAGCTGGGTTAACGCCACTAGCACTGGCACGGTGAACAGCGGCACAGCCAATCAACTGGCATACTACAGCACCAGTGGCAATACGATATCCACTGCAGGTGCTAATTTAACCTGGAACGGCGCAAATCTATTAACCATCATTGGCAATGCTGCTGTGGGTAATATATCAGTAACCAGTAATGCCAGTGTGGGTAATATTGGTGCTACAGCCGCGGTGATCACAGCCAATGCTACATTTGGTAATATCAATAGTGTGAGTGGTATACTCAGTGTCAGTGGCAATGCCAATGTGGGAAATATTGGTACTAACAATGCAGTGATCTCAGCCAATGCTACCTTTGGTAATATTAACAGTGTAAGTGGTATACTCAGTGTCAGCGGCAACGCCAATGTGGGTAATATTGGTGCATTTGGTGCTTATGCTTCCTACCTGTCAGCCAGTGGCAACGCCAATGTGGGTAATTTAAATTCAGCTGGCAATGCCAATGTTCTGAATGTGTATACCACCAATGTTGTAGCAACCACTGGTAATTTTACTGGAAATATGGTTGCTGGTAATGTGCTGGTGGGTAATATCACTATCTCAACTGACACCATCAGCAGCAGCACCAGCAATATCACTATTGACCCCAGTGGTGTGGGAGTTGGCGGAAATGTAATTATTGCTGGCAACCTGCAGGTTACTGGAACCACAACCTCAATAAACAGCGTAACACTCACAGTATCAGATATCAACTTCACACTGGCCAAGGATGCTACAACTTCAGCCCAAGCTGACGGGGGTGGCATAACTGTTGCTGGAGCAAATGCTCAGATCACATACAGCAACACTGGCGATCAGTGGCTAATCAATAAATCAGCTAATGTAGCTGGTAATATAACTGGATCAGGTATTTTAAGTATTACTGGCAATGCCAATGTGGGTAATATTGGCGCCAGTGGTGGATCAATCTCTGGTAATTTGTATGTGGGTAGAATTGGAACCACCAGCGGCGCAGCTTATGCGTTACCCACTGGCGATGGCAGCAATGGTTCTGTATTAGCTACCTATGGAAATAGCCAGACATACTGGACTTCAGTAGCGACCAACGGCACGCTTGGACAGGCGCTGACAAGCAATGGCGCCGGTGGATTTGGCACAGCGGTGACGCTTGCCACCGTGGCAACATCGGGTAGCGCATCTGATTTGTCAGCCGGAACATTAGCAGCGGCTAGAATGCCAGCTCTGACCGGAGACGTTACCACCACGGTTGGCACGGTAGCAACCACGGTATCAAAGATTAACGGAACCACACTGTCTGGCCTTGCCACCGGCTTGTTGAAAAACACAACAGCGACCGGCGTGCCATCCATCGCGGTAGCTGGTACCGACTTCATCGGCGGCGTGGGCAACCTCACCACAGTTGGCTCGGTGCCGTATGTCTCGGCCTCTGGCACACTCGATCAGGACGCTGGCCAGTTCTTCTGGGATGCCACAAACAACAGGTTGGGGATTGGGACGGCAACGCCAGCGTATGCTTTAGATGTTCTGGGGGGTTTAAACACTTCAGACGTTGCTGCGTCTCAGTACCACACTACTTACGCGACTGGTGTTATAAACAATTTCGGTGCAAATAATTTTCTTGCATTCCAATCCGCTGGCGCAGAGAAGATGAGAATCTCATCTACAGGAAACGTCGGCATTGGGACGAATGCACCGGGGCTATCACTGGACGTTAACGGTGTAATTAGGGCAGCATCAGAAGCTAATGCTATAAACACGATTAATATTGGATTAGTGGTCCAACGAACAACCAATGATTCCCAACTTGCTATAGGTTACAAGGCTACACCAGATGCTTGGATTATTGGATCAAGTTACAATACCACAGGTGCGTATAAACCGATTGCATTCGCTACATCAGACGTAGAAAGGATGAGAATCCTGGCCAACGGCAACGTCGGCATCGGGACGACATCACCGGGAGAAAAGTTGCATGTGAGTGGTGGAAATATCCTGCTCGATAACACTTATAGTTTGAAATTTAAAAATTCTGCTGGGACTGCGGTGAATATCCTGAATGTGAGTTCTGCGGACAATGTAACTTTGAGCACTCCTTCAGGCGGGGACTTGTACCTGAATCAATCCAGTTACCTTGTTGTGAAGAGCACTGGATCGGTGGGTATCGGAGCGGTTACTCCATCAAATAAACTTACTGTTGTGGGTTCAATGTCAGTAGGTTCTGCTACGTACAACACGGCGGCTCCGACAAATGGAATGATAATAGAAGGCAACGTGGGCATCGGGACGACAAGTCCGTCAGCACCGCTTCAAGTTGTTGGAGCTGATGGCTTTTCCATCCCGCTAAAACTGACGCAGTCAAATGATGGGGCTGGAACGGAAGTCACCAACATAGGTTTCGGCTCAGCATTAGTGGCTGAAGGTGCGAACATTGTTAAAGCCGGAATAGGATTGCGGCGAACCAATAGTTTTGGCAGAGGATTTTTAGACATATATGTAAACAACACAGCAGACACTTCTGATATCAGTGCGACCAATGTGGTGAGTTTGTTTCATCCGACAGGTTTGGCTATTACCACATCAACCACTGCTCCTTATCAGGGATTCCAGCCGCTGACTGTGCGAGGTGGCAGTTTGTTTGTTGCATCAGCAATTGCCGGGGCATTTCTGCAATTATGGAAGGATGAAGCCGGGACATCTGGCGCTCCTACCAAAGCCGTCGCAGTGGGAATGAGCCAATCTGGTGGATCACCTGGAAATGATTTGTTTCTAAACACGTTCGATGGGACTTCATGGGCTAGTCGGATGACGGTGTTAAATGCCAGCGGCAACGTGGGTATCGGGACGACAACGCCAGCTAACCTGCTAGACATTGCTACGCCACTAGGGTCTGGGTTTGGATTTGATAGTCCTGGTCATTTACCAACACTTAAATTTTACCGGTATGCTGGTGGAGCTTCTACAATTGGAGCTTATCAACTTGTGGTCGGCGAAACCGGAGCGAGCGCGGGTTCAGATCTTTCATTCAAAAGTGGAGGATACGCTGCTAGAGGTAGCGAGACGATTACAACCAAGGTTACTTTTACGAACACAGGCAACGTCGGCATCGGGACGACAACTCCCAGCACGTTTTTGCACGTATCCGATTCAACTAATACGCCGGCCGTAATCGCAAGATTCCAGAATACTAGTATTAGTGGTGGTCCAATTCTGCAATTAGACCGACCCGCAGTTGAGCGAGTCACTGCATTGCAATACAGCACTGCTGGAGTAGCCGAATGGAGTGTGGGAATATTCCGGGATGGTGGCAATTCAATCAAGAAATACGCCATCAATCTTGGGAATGATTATTTACTGGGGACTGCATCAAAGTTAGTAATAGACATAGCAGGTAACGTGGGGATTGGAAATACGTCGCCGGTCAATACCCTAAGTGTTACTGGTAGCATGTATGTAAGTGGCAATGCTGCTGTGGGAAATATCAGTGCAACCAGTATTGTGGGTACATTAACCACAGCAAGTCAAACCAATATTACGTCGGTTGGTACACTGGGCTCGCTGAATGTTACTGGCAACATCACTGGTGGAAACTTGATTGGAACACTGGCCAGTGGCACCAGCAACATCACCATCACGTCCAGTGGAAATGTCAGTATTACATCAGCTGGTGCAGCCAATGTGCTGGTAGTCACTGGTACTGGTGCTAATATTGCTGGTACATTGAATGTTACTGGTAACGTCGGTATCGGGACGACTACACCTGTGTATGACATAGACATATATCGCAATTCCTCCGTCGTAGGTTTGCGAGTTGGCAATAGTTTTGGCACGATGACAGTTGGGCCATATACACTAACATCAACACCAAACTCAACGGCAAGTGCCCCTAGAACTAATATGTATTTTGACCTAAACTCCGGTAATGGTGGCGCTATTGGTAGTTGGATCTTTAACAATGGGGCAGTAAATTCTGGAGTACTAAAAATCACTAACTCAGGCTCACTGATAGTAGGATCAATCAACACATCAGAGCCAGTTGATAATAATTTCAAACTGGAAGTGGCAAAGTCTGGAAGCGCAGGCACAGCACGGTTTTACGACCAAACCGCAAGCACTGGTTCAACGCTTGCAGTGTTTCGTGCTGGTGCAGGGCAAAGCACTAACGACCTAACGCAGTGGCAAAACAACGCTGGAACTGCTTTATCGGTAGTTACATCCGCTGGGTGGCTGGGCATCGGGACGACTAGTCCTGCTTATGCTTTGGATGTTACAGGTACCATTCGATCTTCTGCCGGAATATTAAATACAACTAATACTTTTGAAAAAGTTTTTTCTTCAGTAGTTAATTTCCCCAATGCTGTAGCCAAC
>Ga0114969_10001368_pt1 | contig 20682 bp, 37 predicted proteins | sample M_130807_MF_Meta_FD_87316 | JGI IMG/M metagenome (GOLD analysis project Ga0114969, IMG submission 87316) | Freshwater microbial communities from Lake Montjoie, Canada to study carbon cycling - M_130807_MF_MetaG | ecosystem: Environmental > Aquatic > Freshwater > Lake | place: Lake Montjoie...
CAGGAGGTTGTTTTATTGTTACTAGTGTTCCAATTTCCATATGTTTATTCTACGCTTTCAATGTTCAATTTACACTTTCACAACAGTCAAAAATAAAGTTAGAGGTAGACCAACAACTATTACCATCACTCCATAAAACAAAAAACCCGTCTTTCCAATGGTTTTCTACTGACCTAACCTCAAGAATAACACCTACTAGTTTATATAAATACTCGTTATCTGCTTTAACCCTAATTAAATCACCAAATTTTAATTCAGTCTTCATGATATAGATTTAAAATACACAAGCACCGCGATATTGTGGTAGTTGCACCGGCAGGATTCGAACCTGCATTTCCCGGGGTCCCGGGTGTCTTTACCATAAGACTACAATGCGCTGTTCAGAACTACTCTATGTTAATTTCATTTTCGGGCATGTTACGTATCAAGTTGCCGTTTCTTTTAACATATCATAGTACTTAAATTATATATTACTTTATATCGTCATGACTTTACACTGACAATTCTTTTATTTTTCTGTAGTTTTCTGTAGAGATCTTTTCTTGTCTTTTGTGTAAACCAAACAGGTATCACATCATTTTCTTTACAGAAGTCTTCAAGTAATTTTCTCTTTACCTGAGATTCATTATGATACCTTATCCATGTTTCGTTAAATCCGAACTGCTCAGATTTACATTCTACACAATATCTAACACCATTGCACATGATAATATCAAAATCTGGATTGTATGTTCGTTGATTTCCTTTATCATCTACGTAAGGAATCTTTTGTTTTGAGCGGGTGGCAGAAACTATCTGCCCACTATACTTCTCAAAAAAATCTTCTAACGCACACCATTCAATCAGTGAATCACAATGTATGTCTTGACCATAATTCGCATACTTTATCCTACGACCAAAAGATTGAAAAAAGTTTCCATCTACATTTCTCTGAATCATTTTTTCAGACATGTGTTTTATGTAACATTCTTTAGAACAAGATCTTGCATGTCTTTTATCCCAACTAACTTCAAAGAGGTTTGAACAACCATTGCATATATTTTTCCTACAGACAGATTCCCATATAACCCTTTTTGGATGCATAGGATAAATTTTGTCTTTTAAAGTTTTTCTTGTTTTTTCAGAAATTTGTTTTCTAGCATGTGATGTTGAAAAACTACAAGCACACTTCTTAGAACAGAATCTACCAGTAGAATATTTCTTCTCAGGTGTTATTCCACAAGTTTCACAGGATGTTATTGGTTTCTCTTCTTTAACACCATATCTGCTAATATTAAATAATTTTCTTGAACAAACTTTTCCACAACACTTTACGTATTTTGACTTTGTTTGAAAAATACATAAACAAATAATGCAGGTTTTTTCGATTATTTTAGTCATGTATATAACTATATCGAACCTACAACATTTGTTTATTTATAGCGCACCGGGTGTGACTTGAACACACATTTTTCGCTTTAGAAGAGCGGGGTCTTATCCATTAGACTACCGGTGCAGTTTGGGGGTTCCGTGATAGAACCTTATAGTAAGACTATACCACGGAACGTTAAAGATTACACGAATCGTTTAAGATACTTTGACATTTCGTTATCGCCTTGGATGGCAAAAGATTCCACGACCCATTTGCGATCTTCTCGATCAATTGATGTCGGGTTTTTGACCATAGTACGGATGAGTTCAATGTCATCCGTATTAAAACCACAGAGAAATGCGCGCTTTTCGATTTCAGAGATTTCGTACATGACCATAATTTTTATTATTTGTTATTGTTGAGATTGATTGTTTCGGGGTTGATACTGATACTATATACTAAGTTAAGATGGTTTGCAAAAGTTTTTTTAGTTTTGGAGTTCTTTTCCGTCGATGACTCCCCATTCGTTGGGGCCAATGGTATAGTAGATCTTTTTCGGAGCTTTCCGGGTGAGAGCTGTCATACAGGAGGGACATGGCCTTGCCATGGCATATTCCCCATTGGCAAGAAGTCGAACCACATATACGATGCTTCCACGAGGAATGGCGCGGCAGAGTTTAAATTCTGCATGAGCCTGTGGGATAGGTCGAAAGTAGTTTGCGGAAACGATTAGAGGCAGATTCTTAGCGTGATAAATGCGTCCGTCTGGAGCAATACCAACTGTACCAAGACGAAAACCCCTCCGTTCAAGTTTACCGGGACCGCGAGTAAAATGAGCGGCAAGTTCAAAAGCGTCATGCAATCTCATGATTCATACTCGTCAAACATTGTTCAATTTGATCAATTCGACGAACAGCTTCTCGATAAAGTTTCTTAAGACCATGTAAATCTTCGCTATCATTAACCGTTACAAAAAATGCATCAAGGCGCTCAAGATATTCTTCAAAATTTTCTTTTTCAATGAGGAGATAATTGTATGTATTCATTAGTTTGTCCGTTGGTTATAAAATTTTTCAAGGAAGACATAAGTATCATCCAAGACAACAATCAGATTATCAAGTCCAACCCTAGTTTGCATAGCAAAATTAAGCCTTGGATCAGAAAACATTATTGCCTGTGCAATTGCATCATCCAATTCCAAAAGAGAATGATAAATGCGTGCAGGCGATACACTCTTTCTATCAGCAATTTCTAACGTGACATTATTTGCTGTAAACAAAATTTCACCAAAATAATTTTCTAAATCAAAAACATTAATCATATTGTCAGACATTGTAGCCTCCTGATAGAATTAGTATATCAAACGTGGGAGGGTTTGCACATTCCCCCTTCGTTTTAATTACACAAAGTTATCTTGCATCAAAATCAGCATGCGCGTGTGACTCTTCATTTTCATAAAAATAGTGTCCACAGTGAACATCATCGCCATTGGCAGATGTAGCTATCCACGTTACCCACGGCGTGATGGTGTTTTCTGGAAGATTGCACAATACAATATATTGATTTCCTCGAAGTTTCGCCTTAAGAACTTTAAATTTCATGATATCATCTCCAATAGTAAAACTACTATATCATACTGATGAAACTTTGCATCAAACAAATACCTGACTTATACCATATCATATGTAAAGCATTATTTCAGCATTAGCATTTCTAACTTTTTCAAAATCAAAATCCCAGTTTCGCCAACAAAAAGAATCCCACTTAAGCCGTTTACATCTATCTTCTTGTGAACCTTTGTGTATTGTTACACCTTTATTAGTAATTTGTTTAATTGGCCCAATGTAAGTTAAATGAAACGAAGAATATTCTGCAAAATCACCAATATTAAAAATATTAACACCTATAATTCCTCCTGTTTCATTAACCGTGTGGATTTCTACTTTACTACCCGGCGTTATAAAACATCGATAATTACAATCAAAACCTGCATTAATCATAATGACAGTAATGTTTGTATTGCTCATATCATATATTCCTTAATTAACAAACTTACTATATCAAATGATATGAGCTTTACACAGGTTTCATAAAATCTTCATGAAACACACAATAAATTTCCAGATTATCAACACTCCTGGCTAACCAAGCATTTGGTTTAAGCTTTATTTCATGAGAAATTAAAAATAGTCTGGGCTCATCGAACCAAGTCGTTAATCCCCAGACTAATGATCCTTGTTTAATTTTCATCTCGAATTTATATAAGGTGACATATAAAGTTCAATCGTGAAATTACAATTACCTAATTTGTTTCAATTGTGTTTTCAACAACTTCATCAAGAACTTCTTCTATACTATCAAACATTTCTTGAAGTGTGTTATAAGAATCAACGATATTAGTAATTAGTTCCTGCTGACTTTGCATTCTTTTCACAATCTTTTTTCTGCCTACATCACAATCTAAGTCATCTGCAATTAACTCAAAAGAATTACGTATTACTGACATCTTACCAGAAAGCTCATCCAACGTATTTACAATATTTTCCATGTTTACTGTAGCAGTAACAACCTTTTCTATAAGCTCATGTCGTTTATAAGAATAAACGCTCTTAGACTTTTCAATTTGCTTAGGTTTCTCATCAACAATCTTAGATTTCTTAGCCATATTTATTTTCCTTCTTGACTTAATATATCATATTAAAATTTAGTTTGCATAATTAATGAGGATTATTTTTTAGAAATTGGACATAATTAATGACATCCTGAACTTGTGCATCATTCAAATCTTTATATGACGCGCCAAATTTTTCTTTAATAGCATGCCAAACATGAGCGTATGAATTCCTTGAAGGTTTCTCCGGTGTGGACGGGAGTTTATCTTTAAGATACTCACCTACCTCGTAAACTGCTTCCCTAATCAACTTTTTAGATTCAACGTTCATATTCTTTTACCTTACTTTTCTAAACAAGTCAAATAGCTGTGACATAAGTTCATATCTTTTCTTGAACTTATGTCTAAAGTTAGTATATCAAGTCACGTTCTGATTACAGGAAAAAAATTATTTTGATGTTTGATTAGGTCTTGGCAAATCTTTTTGAGGTACGTATGGTATTGGACCACGTACTAGATCATCCTGTGAAAACCCAAATGATTCAGGACCTACACAGTGATATGCATAACATAACTCTAACTTTTCACATTTTATGCCACACCAACCACAATTGTTGGGATCTTTTGACACATCAACACAAATCTTACCACCACATGCCATTTCTGGATAGTCACAAATTAATGGCTTTGGTGGATTTGAGTTGTAGTCCTGATCAATCTTGCCATAGCCAATCTGATCTGTACTTATTGGGCCGCACCCTAGAAATAATAAATTGACGAAAATAATTCCTAAGATTTTCATTTTGTATTAAAAATAAGTATCTCATTTTATCATCTTCGTCAACAAAAAACGTTTTGTTTTTAAAAAATATTACTTACATCCACCATCATTTTACCATAACAAAGTTATCAATACTAGTTTCAAAATCTTCGGTAAGTTCTGCACCATCACTAAATAATTGCTCAAGCTTTTCATATACTTCCTCAAACTCAAGTTGAAGCTTCTTACGATTATTACCCGATTCAAGCCTATTTACAATTTCTTCAGCATCACACAGCAAAACATCAAAAATGTGATGCAACTCCCGAAGTCCATTAATCTTAGCATCAAAATCCTTCATAAGATTATATCGAGAAACCTTATAAACTCGTCTACCATTCTTATTCTTTTTAACCATGTTAGTCAACTATATTCTTTAATATACCAGGAATCACTCAGTTTGGACAACAGAAACTGCTTTTCCTGGAAACATCTTATATGCACGATTAATTGCATCATTTGTATTATTTGCATATAATTCATACTCACTATGTCTACCATCTGCTTGCCATAGTTTAACAATATATTTATTCATTCTTCCCACCCCATATCACTCTTGGTGAAACTGAATACCTCACAGATGTTACCTATAACAGTTTCTGTAATAGCCTTACGAATGGCATTCTCAGTTGGATTGTCAACGTACTTATGAGCAAGGTTCCAACCACGATCAACACCCTCATCAATTGCTCGTTGTAGGATTATAAACACTTTCGGCTGCATATGTTCCTCCATATGATCCCAATATATCACATCATACACAGAATACACGAATCCCGGAATTTTTATCTCCCGGGATTCACAAATTCTTTCTCAGTCATCAGATGTCTTGAATGAACGCCGCGAAAGAATCCTCATTATCGTTTATCGACTGTGCGCCGTCTGACATGAGTTCCTTATCGAGGTCACGAGCAAGAGATTTGAGTTCCGACCTGCTACCATAGGAGAGGAGTGAATCGTACTCTTCGGAGTATCCATCGCCCGTATCGAGAGCGTTTGCAGGTTCAAATGAGATGGACTTGTACTTCTTTGCCATGCCCTTGACCATACCAACAAACTCCTGAACAGGCATGTCTAGATCTTCGGCACGCATAGAGATCTCTGGGATTTCGAAGGAGGCATCTGCCTCTTCTCCACCACCTTCCAATGATTTTTCAATTTCTTCTTTAATAATCTTTCTCAGTTGCTTAATCGTTACCTGTGTCATATTTATCTACTTTCTTACTTAGTACTATACTATACAAGATTATATATACCACATCATACACAAATACACAAATCCCGGGGTTTATCTCCCGGGATTCACAAATTCTTTCTCAGTCACCGGCAATAGCTCTTGTCTTTTTTGACGATGGCCGTGCACACGTCGTCGCCACAATAACTAACGTCCATCGCGGCGACACCTTTGCAGAACGAATTGGAACAATAACTCTTGTCACGCCGCACGACGCCTTTGCAATCGTTCGACTGACAATAACTGACATCGCCTGAAGCCCAACCTTTGCAGTCGGTGCTGTCGCAATAACTCGCGTCTCCTGAGGCAAGTGCTTTGCAGTCACCCCTCGACCAACGAGTGATGTCAGCGTGAGCGGTTCGCCCCATGATCAGACAAGTAAGGAACAACAACGGCTTAATCACGGTTGTTCCTTGACATCGTCCGCAACCTGGGCAACTCGTATTGTAGATGCTTCAACAACACAGTTAACAGGAAATACATTACTGAGGAAGAAATATCCGTGTCGTCCATCATCAAGTGTCACAATACAACGAATCCGTGACACCTTTTGAACAACACCACTACACCCATTAAACCGAACCAACTCACAATTCTTCATGGTAACTCGATCACCAACAACTGGCTTCCATTCAACATCAATAGCGTTTTCAAGTGTCTTACGGCGCATCTCATAATCAGCATATGCCCTTACAGCCTCAAGATCATCAAGATTCAACAGTTCAAACCCTTTAACCAAAAGAGCAATTGATTCATTCGGCACTGGCAACTTAACAGCCCGAGCAAGAAGCTTGTTTTTAAATGATGGCTTCCTTGAACTTGCAATAACTGATTCAGACATATGCTATATTCTCCTTTTATTAAAGACCGGGGTTGTCCGTCCTTAAATTTACTGTATCACTCTCAACATCGTTTACATATCAAAATATATCGATGTCATAAAAAGAAAATGCTCAGTATTTCTACCAAGCATTTCCCATTCTGTGGATCCAGGGCGAATCGAACGCCCAACCTTCGCCTTAAAAGGGCGTTACTCTACCTGTTGAGTTATAGATCCAGAATTTCAGTCCTCACCGCCGGACTCGAACCGGCACGCCCTAGGGCAGAAAATTTTAAATTTTCAGTGTATACCGTTCCACCAGGTGAGGTTGTTTATATCTTTAACTATACTATATTCTTACTTACTTTACACAACTTTTTCGCCCCCGCGGGCAAGCATGTTACAAAATTCCTAATGCCGTTAATTCAACTTTCATAAGCATAGTCAATTTCTTGTCAGGATTCTGCTCAACAACCAATTCCATCTTACGTTTACATTTTTCGGGATAATATCCCTTAATTTCTATGTACTCATTTATTTCAGGAAGATAAAAGTCTGGATGATAGTACCTTTTAATACCAAAATCATCTGTATATCTAATTCTCAATTCATGTTTCTTTGTCCAAAGAACATTATTTTTATTCAGCCATTCAGCATATTTCTTTTCCCAAGTTCCTTGGACGCAAAGTTCTGAATTTTCATATTTACTATATATAGGAAACAATTTTACAAATTTAAAATTACTAAGTTTTTTAAATTCAATAATTTTATTTCTATGCTCAATGGAAATTTTCTTGCCTAAAAAACTTGGTTTAAATTTACCTATTTTTAGGTTTTGATTAAATGTTTGAACACTTTTTTTTAAAGAAAAATGAGTTTCTTTGGTAAAGCCTTTATTCCATCCTTTACCAGTAAAATGTGATATATCTATTTCTAAATTCCTTACCCATTCTTTAATAGCTTTATCTCTAGATCCACTATTTGCAACACCGTAAATTTTTATTAATAAATCTCTAAAAGAAGTTGAAATCTTTACAATTTCTTCTAATTCTTCTTTTGACATACTTTTAAACGATTTCTTTCCAGAATTTTTCTTATAAACAATTCCAGTATGTTTTTCAGCATTTATTTTTATGCTGTTATTGTTTTCTTTTGTTTGGCCTTTTGCCCAATCTTTACCCATATATATTAAATATACTAATCGTTTTAGATGTGTATACCGTTTCCGACAACTTGTCCTCACCGCCGGACTTGAACCGGCACGCCCTAGGGCAGAAAATTTTAAATTTTCAGTGTATACCGTTCCACCAGGTGAGGATATTTTTAATTAAGAGTGAACCTGGATTGGATACCAGGACTGAGCCGGTTTGTATCCCGGTGTCTCTAATTGGACTATTCACTCAGTGCGCCTGCTAGGAGTTGAACCTAGACACAAAATTTATAAGATTTCGTAGGGCTATACCCACCCGTCCAAGCGCGTTATTTGTTTTGCTTACTTCTACACTATACTCTATCTTACTTTACTTTACACAGGAATTTTTATTTTTGTTTCCTTGTTCCCGAGGTACGATTTGAACGTACACATTCTTGATTCAAAGTCAAGTCTCCTGCCAATTAGAGTACTCGGGAGTGGAGCTGCTTGGGTAGGGATCGAACCTACGTAGGAGGGACCAAAACCCTCAGTCCTGCCGTTAGACGATCTGGGAATAACTTATTAGATAAGTCCTAATTGTTTTAAATCTTTTTCTTTCAAAACGATTAATTTACCTGGAAATTGAGACCATTTTATTTTATCTTTCTCTGTTTCATATCCTTTGATTTCTACATACTCATTTGTATCTGGTAAATAAAAATCTGGTGTATAATATCTAACTTTATTTTCGTATGTATACGAAAATCTTTCTTTACATCTTTGCCATCTTACATTTTTCTGATCTAGAAATTTTGCGTATAATAATTCCCAAGTTCCATGAAAATCAACTCCATTATATGGATGATGCATATTTTTAGCTAACGAAACATGCCATTCTCCATCTTTTACTTTTTGACTCACTTTTCTTGAAATATTTTGACTCATTTTAACAAGTCGTGGATCATCTTTAGGAAGACCAGTAGACCAAGGTTTATGTCCTCTTTGTTTAAAGGTTTCGCCTTGTTTTGCTAATCTAGGATCAGATTCTTTTGTTTTTCCTTTATTCCACGCTTCATGACCTAAAGTAGAACCAAATGGTACAAATCCTTGTCCATCACCATGTAATCTCCAGTAATGAGATGAGATTCCGTTTTTACTGAATTGTTTAGAGCATGTAGGACAAATATATTTACCATCTTCAGTAATTTCAAATTGTGATAAATTTATTTTAGAATCTTTTTGCTCACCAGTGCAAATTTTTTCATGTTTTTCAAAATTGGATAGAGAAATTTCTCTATTGCATTTTAAACATAATTTTTTTTGTCTTGGTTTTGCCATTGCTGCTGGGGTGTGGGTCGAACACACATATCAGAAATTAACAGTTTCTCCCATTGCCTATTATGGTACCCAGCAATATATACACACTATATCAAGAATTTATGTTATATACATAAAAATTACAGTAATTTGAGGCCTTCAGGACCTACCCATACACCTGAGTTATCTTGTTTACATATACCAACACATTTGATGATTTTTATAAGAACTGAATCGCCTTCTCGAGACCTATTTGAATTAATAGCTGAAACAACACCTTCAATAAGCGAACCGTCTAATGAAGTATATTGTACTTTTTGACCGATTTGGACATCTTTAAATTTCATGATTATCTTTTATTATATTTATATATTAAACTATTTTGATGAATGATTAAACTATTTTTGCAAAAAGAATTGTTACATATTAAACAAAAATATATTAAGTCTAAAGATAACATAGAACCAACTAAAAAATGATTGCCCAATACTTAATAAAATTTCATTATTAAGAAGATAAGAAATTATTGCTGCAACAGGTAAACCAACAATATAACAACCTAGAAAAATAATAAATAATTTTTTTTGTTTCTTATTCTTATATACAGGAAGTTTAAAATGATCATCACTTTTTACTTCTTCATATAACTTAATAGTTGAATTATAATTAAAATTCATGTTTTTAAATCTTATATTCATAATAATTTTAGATTTGTGGAACGTCTAGGATTCGCACCTAGGCGGGTATGGTAACCGATTCGTTTTGCCAGCGAATTGCCGTCGTCTGCTTGGCTAACGTTCCATAATAGAATAATTGATTTGTTTGCAAAAACAGGTTCAATTATTAAGACCTATAAATTAATCTTACACTTTCTCGCGATCTTTTTCTCGATATAATTGGCAGTTTATTGTTTTAACCCAATATTTACCGCCTTCATATTTGATTTTACAATTATGTGGGCCTGCTGACGACACCAGTTCGACAACAGTACCTGAAGAAACATACTTATCTTCAGGACCCACTCTTGTTTTGTATAGAAGAACAGATGAAAGACCAAGTGTAGATGAAAGTTTAACTTTATCACCTTTACTTAAATTTTCAACTGCATTTCTATCAGAATCAGCAGAATACTTTTTCTCTATTGCTTCTAAACACAAATCATAGTAAAGATCATTTAATCTCATATCAAAATTAAATATTCTGTTAGTTAATTAAAACCCTACTCAAAAACCCTCATTTGCATAATGTTTTCGTAGAAGAGCATACAAGGTACGTGCTTCTCGTCCGGTAAGGGTCGCCCCAAATCCTGAACCGGGACGTGTAATATTTAGAGTTGAATTACCGTGAGTAGTTGTACCAATAGACATATTAAGTGAACCAGGTTCACGTTGCGAAGTATAAGTTACTCCCCCACGAAGTGTATTCTTATTTGGAATTGATACGATACGAGCATTTTTATTTTGTGACATGTTATTTGAACCTCTTACTTTAATTTACACTATGGACACTAGCTTTACACAAATTTATTCGGTTGGCAAAGGATTCTTACGTGGACGTCCGCGCTTCCGCTTAGGAGCCTCATCAGTCACTTCAGGAGACTCCTGATGAATCTTTACCGGTTTTTCCTTAGACTCATCTTCTGTACCTGTGCGACCACCTCCCATGCGACCAACCTTTACAGAAACTGCTTCTTCACGAGCAATACGCATTACCTTATGATCATACTTCCAAAATTTAATTCCTCTTTCAAGACCATTAAAAAAGTTTGAACCAACATGGCTAGTTGCCCCATGTTCCAAAATAAAGAAATCGCCATTAACATTCATGGAAACAATTTCCCCAATTGCTGACGACCGCCAAATAGCTGGATACTCGATAACAATATCATCACCAATTTGAACTGAAGGTAAACCACCTTCAGTTGCAGACTTTAGCCCACGTGTTGGTGGCTTCCAGGCTTTAATTGCCGTCTTAATGTCATCAGTATCAATCTTCTGGGTTGTCTGGATATTCTGTTCGATAATAGTCATAATCTTCTTCTTCCTCGTTATCTACAACATAATCATTTAAAAGGGTTAAAATATGTCTATAGGCATCCTTGGAATGACCTGAAATATCCCATATTTCTTGTTCCTCAGCAGATTTGGCTGATATTGCATCATATATATGTGCAATTGTTTCAACATTTTTATGTTGAAATATAATATGCCATTCTGCAGTTATGGAAGTAATACCATTACCTTCTAATGGTTGACCAAAGAATTTAACGAGAGTATCATATTTAACTCTCATTTCACCTTGGACTACTAAATCATCGATAAAGATATCTCTATCCAGATGTGTTTCGTATTTCATAAGTTACCCCTTATATTATATTTATAACATAATACAAGGTTTTTATAACTTACGTCAATTTATTTCAAAATGTGTACGTAAAGGAAGTGCAGCAATCTTATGAAAATAAGCACTGACCTCGTCTTCAGTCAAAAATCCTAGTGTATCGTTTGTCACAGGTGTGTCATACACAATACAATCATTGTATATAACTGCTAATTCATATAAACCTTCATCTCCACCATAGGAGTTTGGACCTGATACTACACTAGCGCCATATCCATTTGAAAAATAAATCCTAGCAGCAATACTTTTTGCATCAATTTTAATAAATTTTAAATCTTTAAATGAATATTCCATTGTACCCTTCATTTTTCCTTGATCTCAATATATCAGGTTAGACACCGATTACACGAATTCTTTGTAAGGGAATTCAAAAGAGTTGAGCCCACTGCCAGAGTTGCACTGGCGACATCCACGTTACAAAGGTGGCACTCTGCTGTCTGAGTTAAGCGGGCGAAAAGGTGGGGGCCGAAGCCCCCGGGAATCACTTCTTCTTTTTAATTGAGGTTGTGGTGGAGCCATCAGAAGAAGTGGAAGTCGTTTGATTCTTTACAGCGTCTGGTGCATAGATTTTAAGAATCAATTGCCCAGTATACTTATGTAGAAGTTTAATTTGATCAAGACGTTCTGCACCAGGCGAAGCAATCTTTGTCCAAACAACAATCACCAATTCGCTAGGTAGATCTTTACAAAACTTTCCGAGATTACAAGCAGTTTCGTCTGTAAGTGAATGTTCTTTAACGTATTCATCAATCTTGTCAATACAGATATTCCACTTTTCTTGTCCCAAAGACATCACCTTATCACGCACCTTGTCATATCCAAAAAGAATCTCTTCAGCTTTCACTTGGCGTTCTTGATTCTTTACAAAGTCAACATAAGCGATTGATGCCTCCTGTCCAACAAATCCACGACAAAGATTATAAAAAAGTGGATCTTCTGGCTTATCACAAAGATTAGCAGATTGATGTGCACCATCAAGTCGTTCCCAAGAACGGCGACTTGGTTCAACAGCTCCTGGCTCTTTACCAACTGGATCTAGAAAGCGAGGGTTGGCCTTAATGAAATTAACTGTGTTGGGGTGTAGTTTTCCATCAGCCCATTCAGACCAATCCTCTGCAGTGGGTCGTAGGTCAACAACCCAAAAACGATCTAGAAGTGCAGGGTCAATTTCATTGACAGAATAATTAAAGCTTGCATTTACAGCCGCAAATACTCGGGTACCTGCATGAAGTTTGTGTCCATTAAGCTGACGATCCAAAACAATTTGGAATGCAGCCTGCATAACTTCTGGCGTTGCCCGATTAAGTTCATCAAGGAATAGAAGTCGTGGCTCACGACACGCTTCCATATACCAATCAGGGGGAAGAAAACGAGTCACATCATCTTCAATCTTAGGAAGACCGATGATGTCGCCTTCAGACATCTGAGACAAACGTCGATCAATTGTCTTAAGTTGAAAATGTTCACCCAATTGAAAAACTGTATGGCTTTTACCAATTCCGTGATCACCTCGAAGCAGAACCGAAATGCGTGCCGGAAGCTTCTCGGCACAAGACTTAAAAGTTGCAATATCCATCATATTTGACATTTGTTTTCCTCAATTTATTGTTGTTAATTAGTGGCTCCACCCACCATTAATTCAATCTATCACATCACTCAAGGTTTGCACACTTTTTGCGGGTATAAGTAACATTTCTTCCAATCTCATCCAATTATTTCCGCAAGTCCAAATTACATTATCTGCGTCATCAACTGACCTATCCCAAGATCTAAAAGGATCTGGACAAGGGATGTTATTAGCTACTACCATTGCTTCGTAGAGCGACTCATAGACATCTATATTGGTCTGCATTGTTTTGTCACCACAAACAAGAATATAAACTTTCATATTATTAATATATACTATTTACGTAACTTTACATAGAATAGTCGCACAACTTTTTCATTTCAAAATCTACGAGCTCAAGAAACTGCCTGACGCTTCAATATACCCACCTTATTTTGAAGATGCAGCCTTCTTCGCAGCCCGGGCGGCACGTCGAGCATCAAGACCTTTTTGTAGCTTGCGCGCCAAGCTCTTTGACCACGGACCGCGACGGCCGTCAAAACCGTAGCCGGAAAGTAGAGCAGCACGATTAGCTGCAGCAATAGTTGCTGCGGTTTCAGTTACAGGAAGTTCAACCAACCACATCATTCCATCATCTTTTAGTTTTTGCAATCCCACTTTTGTGATTAAATAATATGGGGTCACACCTTTCTTACAGGAAACATACACAAATCCCTTTTCCTGAATGTTCTTAGGCCCATACCAATATGAAGAATTTGATGTCTCAATAAAACGCTTGCCTTCAAAGGCAGCAACATATTGCATGGTATCCCACCTTGATGCACCACCAGTGTTGGCAAGGTATGCAAGAATCAAATGAGTTTTTGTTATCTTTTGCTTGACCATGGAACCATTATACCACACCAAACACTGTTTGCACAAGAAAAAAATTTTAGTATATTGTGCAATCCCATCACTGTATGATATACTAAGAATGTAAGGAGTGAGCAGCATGGACCAAAAAGATTTTGAAAGACTCATTGTAAGTGTAATGCGTGAGAATGCATTCTTTACAACTGTGTCGCGGTATATCAAAAAGCAAGCAACTGATAAAATCCCCACGGCCGGTGTCGGTTATGACAAAGAAGGTGACGATATCACTCTTTGGTATAACCCAACCTTCTTTGACGGTATGACCGAGGATGAACGTAAAGCTGTACTCTGGCATGAGTTTTATCACCTCACCTTTATGCATCTAACGGGTCGTCGTAAGAATCCTGCACGTCTCTGGAACATTGCAACTGACCTCGCAATCAACTCCATCATTGTCAAGGACAATAAGGGTAAACTTCCCGATATGTGCTTCCTCCCAGGCAAACCACTTAAGGGACTCGAGAATGGCAAGGTCACCATCACCGTCCTTAAGAAGGACGGCACAATTGAGATGAAGGAACGTGATCTTACCCCTGAGGAAAAAGAAGTCAACGAAAAGTTCTCAAAGCTCATCGCAGATATGCCTGACAAACAGGCTTCAGATTGGTACTTTGAAAAACTTTTGCAATTCAAACAAGACAACCCAAACTTCGGCCGCGGCCAAAAAGTTAAAAAACAACAAGGTAATAGTGAGCCTGGTTCAGGGGCTGGCGAAGATGGTGATGTTGAAATTGAATCTGACTTCTTCAGTGACTCATTTGATGATCACGAAGGTTGGGATGATGTTCCAGAAGAAATGAAAGATATGATTGAAGGACGACTTCGGGAAATTGTTCGCAAAGGTGTTCAAGAAGCAGATAAGTCAGCATCTGGTTGGGGAAGCATTCCCCAAGCTATTCGCGAAGAAATTCGACGAAGTGTGTCACGAGCTGTTGATTGGAAATCTGTTCTTCGTAATTTTGTTGGAATCCTTTATCGAGGGGAACGTTCTAGTTCAATTCGTAAAATCAATCGTAAATTTCCTTATATCCACCCCGGCGTAAAACGCGGTCACGTTGCAAAACTCCTTATTGCAGTTGATCAATCTGGCTCAGTTGGCGATGAAGCCCTTGAAACTGTATTTGGCGTTCTTAGTGAACTCAGCAAAAAGGTGACATTCGTTGTATGCCCATTTGACACTGAAATGGATAAACCTTGGGAATGGCGTAAAGGTCAGAAGCCAGAACCAATGCGAGTGCGCAATGGCGGCACAAATTTTGAAGCACCAACTCGCTGGATCAATGATCCAAAACGCCGCGGCGAATTTGATGGAATGATTATTATCACAGACGGCGTTGCCCCAAAACCTGGTCTTAGCCGAGTTAAACGAGGTTGGATCTTAACCCCAGGTTGCAAACTCGATTGGCAAACAGACGAAATGGTCGTTAATATCGATTCAAATAAAACATAAATCTATGTCATAAGTTTATCTGTACTGGCAGGCTACAGATTCCCTTTCCTTACACCGTCTGCCCCTTTTTTTTATTTACTAGAATGTGACATAATAACCATGTCAAAAGATATTATTTTTATAACCTGTTGGCTCATCGGAGCTTTTTATACCATTTCCAAAATGTATCAACTATTCGTTGATCCTTATACCGGAAATATACCTGACCCAATAAAATTACTTGCAAATGTAGGCAGAATCATTATAATACCTGCAATCTGTTGTTTTGCCTGGCCTTTCTTTCTCATTACTTTTCTTCATTTCAAAAACAAAAAGATTTAATTAAAATTTTTATGCAAATATATGATTTTTGTAATATATTTGAAATAGGATACTAACATGGTAGATCAATTAGAAAAACCGTTACCCAGAAACTTATTCCTTCAACAACAAGTTGATCAGGAATCTATGAATGATTTAACTAAATCAATCGTGGAAATTCGAGAAAATGATGACTTTCTAAAAAAGTTCTATGCACTTCATAATTTAACCTATAATCCTACACCAATTATTTTACACGTTGACTCATACGGCGGTGCAGTTTATCAATGTTTTGGTTTACTCTCAATCATGAAAGCTAAAGGCACACCAGTTAACACTGTCGTTACAGGTTGCGCGATGTCTTGTGGCTTTCTAATCGCTATCCACGGCCATCATCGCAGTGTTCACAAAAATGCAACGCTAATGTATCACCAGGTTTCTTCACATATCGGTGGCACAGCCGCTGACATTGAAGAAGAAGTTATTGAAATCAAAAGACTTCAAAAAAATATAGAAAGTATGACACTGGAACATACAAAAATTACAAAAAAACAACTAGAAAAATCATACAAAAAGAAAAAAGATTGGTACATTACTGCCAAAGAAGCAGTTAAATGGGGCTGCGCTGACGAAATCATCTAATGTTAAAGTCTCATGTTCTTTTAACGTCTATTGTCAAAAGACATAATTCTCTAATAAAATCACCCGAAATTGGTAGTATACTAATCTACGCAATTAATCTACCAAAAAACTCAAAGAATATAAATAATGCAAACTGGGCAATCGTTACAGAAATCCACGAAAATTGGTTCAAAATTATCTCACCCAACAAAAATTTCTGCGGTCGCAGAATCAACATCCAAGATAGTCGATGGATCATCCTTTAAGCAGGGCCAAGTCGTTCTTTGGGCAGGCTACTCAAAATATGTCACAGATTCACCCGGCATCCTAGTCATCTTAGTTAAACCCTTTGATTACAGTAATACTTCATTTGATTTCTTTGACAACTGCAATGAACCAAGATGGGTCTGCTTATACTTAACCACCCCAGACGACCCAATCATTATCAAAGAATCAGAACTTCTTCAGGTGTGACATGAAGCCCGGCTCACTAGCTTCAATTTTCTGGTGGGATCTTAAAAAAAATTGCAGATTAGAAATTCCCTGTATCTATATAAACAAAATAATGTATTTGTCAAATCCTAATAGATCACTATATAACATTCTAATCATACTTCCTTATACAACAAATTTAATAATAATAGAATCAACCCAGAAACCAATTCAATGCCTCTCATAATTTTAGCAGTTCTAATTGTTTTAGGTTTACCATTCTTTAAATTTTTATTTCTATTCTTTGCAGTCTATATGTTAATTGTTTTACTCGGTTTAACTTAATTCACTTAAGTGTGTCACACCAATACATTCATGCTCGATAAGCCCAGACCACAAACCTGGATTGCTATCGGGCATCGAAGCATTGTATGTCATAACAAACATCATAAACCAATCACCAACAGCCACAATCCCGTTCATACCAAATAACAAAATATCTAGACGAATTTTCTAACTGACCCATATCAATTTACTGGAGATAATTGTAGCCACATCCAATAAACCTGGCCACAATTATCTCCATATCAACTTCCCAATAAATTATTAACTTGCCGACGATACCAACTCCCAACAACTCTTTCTGTCACATTGGTTGCAGCCACACTCATCATCATCATCGGTGGCGATAACCCAACATCAGTCATTGTCAATCTCCCAACAATAAACTCAAAATCAGTCTCATGTTCTGGATATTGCACCCGGGAACAAGCAAAAAATAAATACAAATTCACAGGTACCTCCAACCCAATATTCCCGCCCAACACATATACCCCCAACTTATCCATCCCACCCTCTAACTCACTCTCAGTCCAGCTCCAAGTGTCAGTCCCATTCCATTCCACTTCAGTACTCGCTAAACTACTATCACTATACAACCCCTCATATAATGAAAACCCAAACCCCACCCCAACATGCCCAGGCAACTTCATCACCCAACTCGATGCATCAATACCCGCTTCCCCATAATACCCAGACACTTCCCCCGGTATAGCCAACACCACACTCTCAACCTCATTAGTCACACTATTCCACAACGTATACTCAAATCCCCCAACATCCTCAATCGCCCAAGTCATCTTACATATCCAAAACTTCGGCGTCGCACTCGGTACAATGTCAGCATACGCTTCACCTACATTTACATAAAATTCAGGCGGCGCAATAGCAGGATACTCTTTCACACTCCCATCAGGCTGACTCATCTATCTTCCCCTTTATCCCTATATTCTACTACACCCCCAATCCCTGTATCACAACACAACAAACAAACAAAATTCAGTGAAATTCACTGAATTTTGTTTCAAGATAATTACTACCTTTATTTGGTGCCTTAAGTAAGGGTGTTGTCAGTAGCAGTGGCAGCAGCATCACCGTTAGTAGTGGTGTCAGCAACGGGGGTGGCTCCGGTGTGTCCGGCGTTGTCAGTACCAGTGGTTGCTTCAGTAAAGGCGGCGTCCATGGCTCCAACAGCAGCGTCGTAGGCAGTTCTCGTTTCGGTGATTTTATCAGCAAGCTTCGTCATCATAATGTCAAGTCCAGTCACATCTAAATTCACTATCGCTGGTACATCACCGATGAGTTCCTTCGCCCGTGCGAATAGATGTTTAGCTCTCATAAACCTGTCAGACATTATGTTAAGTGAATCGACCCATTCTGCACCGAAGCGGCCGACCAGATTTAAAATAAATCTAGCAACTGTATTTACTTTATCTTGAGGCATTTTGTTTCCTTATTTTATACGTATACGTAAAATATTTACGCAATAATAAATATAAAAATTTTAAGAAATATTCAATAATAAACAGAATATTTCGTTGTTTGTTCAACTCAGTCTTAAACCCACTTGTGTAATATATTGTATCACAACAAACAAACAAAATTCAGCGATATCGCTGAATTTTGTTTCAAGTTAATTACTTCAGACTGACTATGTCTTGGTTTCTTCGGCATTGGCTGTTGGAGTGTCGTTGGCTGTTGGAGTGTCGTTGGCTGTTGGAGTGTCGTTGGCGCCCTCAGCAACAGAGTTGTCAGGGACAAGCGTGGTCTCGCCGAGCTTCTTGACGGCATCGTTTGTTTGATCAGTAAATTCGGCCAGCGCGGCGGTGAGGGCAACGATTTGTAGTCTAGTTACGTCAGACAACGACTGGTCTGCGTAGAGTTTTGTTAACAACATGACTACATCTTTAACAGCAATGCTGGCCTCCACGGCGTTTACGACCAACGCCGTGCAGTCTTGAACCCAACCAGTAAGAGTTGCAACAATACTTTGTTTTTCTGTATCAGACATTTTGTTTCCTTATTTTATACATATATGTAAAATATTTACACACTTATAAATATAAAAATTTTAAAAAAAATACTATATAATAGTTTTATAAATAATAAAATAAAAAGTTTTAATAAACTATTATTATGTTGAAGATACAATTCCGGATCAACCTAAAAAATGATCTCTCGGATATTCCCGGATAAAGCGGGAATATCCGAGAGATCATAATTATATATGGTCCGCCCAAACTATTCTCACCCCTATTATACTTTTTTTTATTTTTTTTCATCTACCATCTAGGGAAAAGTAGTCCCAACTAGAACCCATTCCCCCTACCACACATTAGCACAAGCTCAACCCACTCACACACTCTCCCCCTTACCCACAATATCATACCCTTATCCCCTTATTCCCTACTTTATTCTCATTACACCTACTATTCAAATCACATCCCCATTATACAAATTATTATTTCTATTATACAAGGTATTACCTTATATACTCAATGTATTATATACCAATACTCTATGTATATATCCTTAATTATACTGGATTGCACAGATTTATACACGGTACATCACTAGCATTAGTTTGTAATATATTTACAATATTATTTCAGTATTACAACAATTATACAACAGTTATACGCATTATTCCATATTATTTCCTTATTAATAGCGTATAGTAAATGTATTACAGGCGCAAGTCCCCTGTGGTAGAAAAAAATAAAAAGGCTGGTAGGGGTGTAGCAGGGTAAAAAAAGTATACAGGTCGTGCCCGCTCTCGCGGGCGAGAGTTGGGTATAGAAATGTAGCCATTAGAGGGTAGATGTTGAGTAGATGGGTAGAGAGTATTGGCTGGATATTATTGATTAGGAATAAAGAATAGAGTAGATGATAGTTGGTCTTATAGTATAGAAGAAAGTAGAAGAAATAATATAGTCTTGTCGTGAGAGGGAATTGGGAATGTTTGGGATCTAGAGATAAATGTTATGTATGTGATTATAAAATAAAATTAATATATTTATTTTATGAAACCTGATAAAGAAAATAGTACACTTTGGTTTTCAATTGGTGAAAATTGTCTTACGTTGAATATTTTAAGGAGATTTAACTTAAATAGTCCTTCAACAATATATTCTTCAGCTAGGTCTAATATACAACATTTAATTAAATTAGAGAAAAGTGATTATGATGGATTTTTAGAACCAGATAATTTATATGAAGGAGTTACGTGGTCATCTATAGACGTTTTTTTTTCAAGTTTACATAGTTCAGATACTAATATGTTTAAGCATGGTCCATCTTCAGATTTTGAATTTACACATGTTAATCCATTATCTTTAGACATGAAAAAAAGAGTTACAAAACAATTAGAACTTCG
>Ga0114969_10001369_pt1 | contig 20675 bp, 13 predicted proteins | sample M_130807_MF_Meta_FD_87316 | JGI IMG/M metagenome (GOLD analysis project Ga0114969, IMG submission 87316) | Freshwater microbial communities from Lake Montjoie, Canada to study carbon cycling - M_130807_MF_MetaG | ecosystem: Environmental > Aquatic > Freshwater > Lake | place: Lake Montjoie...
CAGGAACCCGGTGTTGCCGCATTGCACGCATCCCTGCCCGCGCCACCAGCGCGCGTGACGGACGCCGTTCTCCGGCAGGAGTCGGAGGGAGGCCTCGGCGGGTTGGTATTCCCCGAGGCATTCCATGCAGTTGAGCCGCACGAGGCGTTGGTTGAGGACCGCCAACACCGCGCTGGACGCCCGCACCGCGTCCACTTCCAGGCTCAGCATCCGGGGGAAAATGCCCGTGACCTGCTTCGAGTGAACCGTGGTGACCAAGAGGTGTCCGGTCAGGCTGGCTTCCACCGCGATCCTTGCCGTCTCGGCGTCCCGGATCTCGCCCACCATGATCACCTGCGGGTCCTGCCGCAGCATCGCGCGCATCGCGTCCGCGAATCCGAACCGGCTGCCGGGCTCGACCTGGGACTGGCTCAGTCCGGGGACCGGGAACTCCACCGGATCCTCGATCGTGGCGATGTTCCTCTGCCCCCCGGAGCGCGCCAGGATGTCGAGGAGCGAGGAATAGATCGTGGTGGTCTTGCCCGAATTGGCCGGGCCGGTCAGCACCAGCATTCCCTGGGGTTCGTCCAACAACGACTGCCATCGGGCGAGGATCGGCCCGTCGAGTCCCAGCGCGCCGAGGTTGAACGCGCGTTGGCTGAACAAGCGGAGGATCACCCGTTCCTGGGCCTCGCCCTGGGATTGCACCGGCATGCTCGAGACGCGGAAGGAAACGTCCTCGCCCGCGACGTGCAGGCGCCCGGCACCATCCTGCGGGGCGAACACCTTGAGGGTATCCATGCCCGCGACGACCTTCATCCGCCCCGCGAGGAACTTGCCTTGGATCGGTTCCAGACTCAGCAGATCGCGCAGCGTGCCGTCGATGCGCAACCGGATCCCCACCCGCTGGTTGTCGGGAACCAAATGGATGTCGGTCGCCCGCAAATGCAACGCGTCCTCGAGCAGGAGATCGAAAAACTCGATCGCCTTGAAATGGTTGCGGAAGCCGAGGGATTCGAGATAGGCCGCGGCCTTTTGCCCGGGCACCGACACCTTCTCCGACGGGGTGCCGAAGAGGCGCCCCAAGCCGAGGAGATCTTGAAGACGGCTCATGCGGTGGGTTGGGTCATGGAGGTGGCGGCCGGCTCCTGCGGGGGTCGCCGTCGGCGGCGATGTTCCGGTTGGACTTGGCTTTGTCAACCTTTGCACCCGGCGCCGTGCCTGCCGCGCGGAGCGCTTTCGGACTGCGGTGGCAAGGCCTTCGGAAGGCCGCGACACCGCCGTGAGACCGTGTCCAACCGAGGGGTTGGTTGGGTCTGGTCGCAAAGCGGAGTGGGCGTCGCTGACGCTCCTACCCTCCGCACTCCACGGCGCTCCGCGCGGGGAACCGCCGCGACCTGTCTCCCGCGCGAAGCGCCTTCGGACTGCGGTGGCAAGGCCTTCGGAAGGCCGCGACACGGCTTTCGAAACCGGAGACGACCATGGTGCGAAGGCGTGGTTGTCCGGGGGGCGACCTTGCGTCCGGGGGCGGTTTGCAGAGGCGCCGGATGGCCGCGGGAACGGCAAACGACGGTCGGCGTTGGCCAAAGCCCGGCGAGTCTCGGGGCAAGTCCCGGGGCAGCGTCCACACGGTGCGGGATCTACCCGCGCCGTTCTTCATAATCCACACAAGGAATCCCATGGCCCGCTATCTGTCCCTCCTCAAGTTCACCCCGCAGGGTGCCGCCCAGATCACCAAGTCGACCCGTCGCGCCCACGCGTTCGCCAAGGCGGCCGCCAAGGCCGGCGTCACCATCGAGGGCCAGTATTGGACCCTCGGTGCCAACGACGGCGTGCTCATCCTCGAATCCGACTCCGAGGCCAAGGTGCTCCGTCTCCTCGCCGATCTCGGTGCGCAGGGAAATGTCCGCACCGAGACCGTGCCGGCTTATACCGACGCGGAATTCGACGGCATCCTGAAGGGATAGGACGGTGGTCGGGAGATCCCGTCCGCCCGCTTGGCCGTGCCGGTCGCGGGTGGCTGCGGGGTTTACATTCGGCGCGCGCCCGGGCATCGTGACGAAGTCCGCGGGGAAACTTCCATGCCGCGGGCACGTCAATTCGAACTACCATTACACGACCTATGGGCGACAAATCCCCGAAATCCAACCAGAAGAAGTCCACGCAGAAGCAGGCCAAGGCCAGCAGCGCGGCGACCAAGAAGACGGCCGCGGTGGCCAGCAAGCAGGCTGCCGGCAAGAAGAAGTAGCCGTTCTCCGGCGCGATCGGGGATTCGTTTCCCCGAGTGCCGACCATCGGGGCCTGGGCAGTGTCCAGGCCCTCTTTTTTTTTGCCCCGACCGGGTTCAACCCCAAATGACGGATCGATCGATGTCGGCAAGGGTCGGTCGGCCGGTCAGGGCCATGGCCTGCTCGAGTTCGTCGCGCAACAACGCCACCACCCGGGCCACGCCGTCGGCACCGGCCGCGGCGAGTCCGTGCAGGTAGGGGCGACCGATCAACACCGCGTTCGCCCCGAAGGCCAGCGCCTTGAGAATGTCGGTGCCGCGTCGCACGCCGCCGTCGACCAGCACCGGGATGCGGCCGGCGACGCGTTCCGTCACCGCCGGCAGCGCCGCGATGGTCGCCGGCGCGGTGTCGAGCATCCTGCCGCCGTGGTTCGACACGATGATGCCCGCCACCCGCGACGCCACCGCGCGCTCGGCGTCGTCGGGATTCAGGATGCCTTTGAGGAGCACCGGCAGTCGGGTCACCGATTGGAGCCATTCGATCTCCGCCCACGTCATCCGGGTGTTGCCGCCCCGCAGCAGCGAGTCGCGTCCCTTGTTGACGTCGTCCATGTACGGGAGCGAGAGACCGGGGGAGAGTTTGAACTTGGCGCGCATCTGGCGGTAGCGCGGGCCCACCACCGGCGCGTCCACCGTGACCACCAGCGCCCGGCAACCCGCGGCCTCGGCCTCGTGGACGACGTCGGTGACGAAGCGGCGGTCCGACTGCACGTACAACTGGAACCACAGCGGCCCGGTGGCGGCCCGGGCGATGGCATCGAGGCGGGTGTTGGTGGCGCTGCTCACGACCCACAGGGCCCCGGCCTTCCCGGCGCCGCGCGCCGTCTCGGCCTCGCCGCCGGGGTGGACCATGGCGTGGTACGCCGTCGGCGCGAGGAGGATGGGGAATGGCAGTCGTTGGCCGAGCAACGTGAGGCCCGTGTCGATCCTCGAGACGTCGACCAACACGCGCGGGCGAAGGCGGATCTGGTCGAAGGCCTCGCGGTTCCAGCGGACGGTGAGTTCGTCGGCCGCGCCGCCCTTGACGAGGGCGCGCGAAACCTCGGAGAGCCGTTCTTCGGCGAGCGGTTCGAAGTCGGACACGCTGACGAGGTCCGCGAGGGGAGGGGTGGCCGTGCCGGGTGAACGCGCGGCGGGTGATTGGGCCTTCGCCGGCAACAGGAACGCGGCGCCGACGAGGGTGGAGGTGGACACCAATGCTTTCCTTCGGCTCAAGGGCATGACGCTTCTGTGGAAAAAATCGGGCGGAAGCGCGAGCCCAAACCGGGCGGGTGTTTGGAGTTTCGCAAAACCCGCCGGACGTGTAACCCGTGCGGGCACATGGAGCCATCGCCCGATTCCAACGACGTCCATCGGCGGTTGATCCTGGGCGGGTTGGTCGGCAATGCCGCCGCGGCATCGACCGTCGGCGCCAGCTTTCTTCTGGCCAAGTTGACCAACGACGTGGTCGGCACCTCGCTGGCGATCGTCAACGTCGCGATCGTGCCGGTGATCGTCGGGTTGGTGGCGGCGTGGTGGTGGCGGAAGATTCCCATGGGCCGCGGCGAGGTGGCATTGCACTCCATGTGGGTCTGCGGGATCGGTCTGGTGGGCGCCGCGCTGGCGTTTTCGGAAGGGGTCCTTTGTCTCGCGATGGCGGCCCCGCTTCATTACGGGGCCATCGCCCTGTCGATCGGCTTCGGCCACCGGATCTTCGGCGGTTCGGGCGACGGTGTCCGCGTGGTCGTGTTGCCCTTCGCGGCGCTGGGCATGATGCTCGAGTCGCGGTGGGCGCCGCCGCCTGGCCCCGAGGTTTTCGCGGACGAGATCCGCATCCACGCGCCGCCGGCCGCCGTCTGGCCGCACGTGGTGTCCTTCGCCCCGATCGCGGCCCCGCCCGACTTCTGGTTTTTCCGGATGGGTCTTCCGTACCCGATGGAGACGCCGCCGGGTGCGGACGCGGTGGGGAAGGAGCGGTTGTGCATCTTCAGCGGCGGCGTGGTTTTCAAGGAGAAGGTGGTGGTGTTCGAGCCGAACCGGCGGCTGGCGTTCGACATCGTGGAACAACCGCCGGACCCGGAATTGCTGGGGCATTTCGAGACGCATCGCGGCGAATTCGAACTGCGCGACGAGGGCGACGGCACCACGACGCTCATCGGGCGCAGCACTTATACCCTGCACATGCGGCCGCATTGGTATTTCGACGGGTGGACCCGTCATCTGGGGCGCGCGGTCCACCTGAGGGTCATGGAAAATGCACGCCGCCTCGCCGAGTCGCATTGAGGCCGCTTTCACGGGCCTCGTCCGCCATGGACGCTGGCTGGGGCGCCTGCCGTTGTTGCCGTGGTTCGCGGACGCGCTGTTCCAGACGGCCGTGGCCATCGCGGATCCCGGGCGCCTGCGGGCCATGCGCGCGGTCGAGCGCGCGGCGTCGGCGTGGCCGGGCGTGGGATTCGGATGGCACCGCCATGGCGGGGTGTCGTGCCTTGCCGACGGCCGGGAGTTCGCGCACCTCCACGGCTGCGGGCTTTTGGACGTCTGGCTGGGCCGGGACATCGCCCTGAAGTGCATCGCGGAGGGACGCGCGGAACCGCACCACGTGTTCGGCGAGTCCGGTTGGGTCAGCGTCTGGGTGCGGGACGCGGGCGCCGTGGCGGGCGCCGTCGAGTTGCTGCGGATCGCGATGGAAAGACGCCCGCCACCCCGGCCATCGGCTTGAAAGTCGGCGGTGCCATCCGGGAGGACTGGCGATCCGGCGCGCCCTAGGGTCTGGCCAACCGATACCACTTCGGGCCCGACGTCGTGGGCACCGTGGTCGGATTGTTCCCGCCGCCCGGCATGCCGATCCATCCCGCCGGATCCAGGCTGTCGTTGACCTGCAGTTGGAAGCCGAGGGCGCCGGCCGGCCACGAAACGACGGCCTCGTCCGGATTCGCGCGCACGATGCGAAGGGACGGCTTCCCTGCCAGGGCCTGGATCTCGCCTGCGTCGAGGACGCGCGGATAGATGGTCACCTCGTCGAGTTGCCCGTGGAAATGGCGCCCACCGCTTCCGGGATCGCTTCCGAGAACGATGGGGGCGGCATTGTTGGGAATCCAGTTGGCCACTGCGACCGGGGTGCCGGCCTCGCCGTCCACGTAAAGCACGGCCGAGCGCCCGTCGCAGGTGATGGCGAAATGATGCGGGGCGCCGTCGTCCACCCGGTGGAGGTTGAACGCGGTCGTATAGGTGTTTCCGGTTCCCAGGTCGGATCGCAGGATTCCGGCACGGTTCGGGGCGAACCCGTTGTTGCCGCTCATGCCGATCTGAAAGCCGGTGGTCTGTCCGTTCTGGAGGAACTTGCTCAGCACGCCGGAGAATTCGGCGGTGCCGGACGTCCGCAGCCAGCCCGCGACCGTCAGGCCTTCGCTCACGATCGGTGCCGCGGGATTGGGAAACTGCACCGCATCGTCGCTGCCATCGAAGTCGAACGCCTGCCCGCCGGCGCCGGGTGCGATGCCCGGCGCGAAGGTCGTCCCGTTCAGGAGCGTCCCGTGGTTGTCCCCGGCGGAATCGTTGGCGTTGCCGTCGCCGCGCCACCACGCCAACGGGCCGGTGCCGGCATGGAGCGCCAAGCCCGCCGCCAAGCCCAGCAGCAGCAGGGACGGCGGGGATTTCGGATTGGGGAATGGGTTCATGGACAGGTTCGGCGGGTTTTGGAAACGGTCGGATCAACGGGGGGCGAGCCTGAAAAACGCGCGCGCGGCGGCCGGTTCCACGGCAATCGTCTCCCAGTCCGCCGAGGTCACCGGCGCCTGCGCGACGGGCAACCACGAATTCGGCTCCAACGGATCCGCGCTCGATTGGAGCACGAATCCCGTCGTCGTTGTCGGCCAGGAGATCTCGACCTTCCCGGCCGACCGAGCGACCCGGAGCACGGGAGGTTGCGGGGCGGGCGTCACCGCCATGTTGTCGGCCATGAAAATCGGGCCCCATTCCTGGCAGGTCGGAGGCCTCGAGGCATAAACGACGACCACCCGGTCGAAGGGGGTGGCGGAATCCAGTCGGAGGGTCTCCGTTGGCCACGTGCCGGGGTTCGTGGCGGTGGCGGTGGCGATCCCGACCTCGACTTGGTTCCGGTAGGCCGTCGCGCGCAGGGTGGCGGAATCGTCGCAGCCGAGTTCCTGCGGCGAATAGAGGATCGAGAAACCGACGAGGGGTTGGGAAAACATCACGATCAAGTCGGCTGCGAACACGCTGCTGGGATACAGGCACAACCCCGAGAACCCGGGCGGCGTGAAGCCCATGGTGTCGGCCCGCTGGATCGAGAACCCCTTCCCGGTGGCGGAGAACGAGGCCGTCAGGCCGCCGGCGGACAGATCCAACGGGAGCGGCGAACCGATCGGCGCGCTATCGAAGTCGAAGAGGACGGACTGGGCCGCGACCCTTGCCAGAACGCCGGTCGCGACGCCCCAAGTCATCCATGCCGTGGCTTTCATGGCGATGCCCCATGTCCTGCCGACGGACCGGACCCCGTGCCCCGTGGCCGGGCCGACCGAAGGCTATCGGCACGCTAGCACGCATTCCCGATTCCACTCCCCGCCGATTGGCCGGGTCTCCCCGCGGGTGGTTGCGATCGTCCGCCGGTCGCGGGTTCGGTGGCGTTGGCCGGCGTCACGGCTTGGTGCCGACGGTCTGGGGCAGCACGCGCACCGTGAGTTTGGAGGCGGCCCGGGCCGAGCGGTGGATCCTTTGGGTGGCCTTTTGGAAATCCTCGGCGCGGGCGTTGTAGATGTTCACGAAGGTCTGGGGATTCCGGTCCACCAGGGGGAACCAACTGCTTTGCACCTGCACCATGATCCGATGCCCGCGCCGGAAGGTGTGCAGGACGTCGGGCATCTCGAAGTTCACGGGGGTGACCTTCCCGGGAACCATGGCCTCGGGCTTCTCGAAGCCGTTGCGATACCGTGCGCGCATCACGTCCCCGCGTACCAATTGCTGGTAGCCGCCCATGGCCAGATAACTCGGATTCGGGGTCGGGTCGGGATAATCGGGATCGTAGACATCGATCAGTTTGACGACCCAATCGCCGTCGGTGCCGGTGGTGGAGACCTGGAGGGCGACCCCGAGCGGGCCGGCCAAGGTCACGTCTTCCTCGAGCGGTTCGGTTTCATAGACCACCACGTCGGGACGGGAAGCGGCGAACCGTTGGTCATGCGTGGGAAAGCCCCGCGGATAACCCGTGGTGACTTCCAGCGTGAACGGCACCGGTTTGGCCGGGTCGCTGGTGTACTCGTCGAAGGCACCCTCGCCCTCGCCCGGCGGGGTCCCGACCGCCAGCTTCCCGGCGGCGTGGAAATAGAGATCCGTCTTGCGCGTCGCCGTCGGGGGCCACGCGTCGAATTTGCGCCAGCGATCCGTGCCCGTCTCGAACATCTGCGCCTCGGCGACCACCCCGTTGGTGTCGCCTTTCAGATGGCGCCGGAAGAAGGGCAGCTCGATGTGTTTCCTGTAGTACTCCCCCGTCTTGGAACGGAACGCGATGTCGCCCACGCGGTCGCCGTCGCCGCGGCCCCATTGGCCGTGGGTCCACGGGCCCATCACGATCTGGTTGGTGATCCCCGGGTTCAGGCGTTCGGTCCACCGGTACGTTTCCAGCGCGCCGAACAGGTCCTCGGCATCGAACCAACCCCCGACGGTCAGCACGGCGCACGAGACGTCCCTGAGATGGGGACGGATGTTGCGGGCCTGCCACCACGCGTCGTAGTCGGGATGGTCGAGGAAGTCCTTCCATGCCGGGACGCGGCCCTTGAAATGGACGGACTCGGAATTCCGCAGGGGTCCCATGCGACGGTAGAAGTCGTAGCCGTCGGGGTTGCCGAAGAGGAAATGTTTGTCGGCCTCGTGGAGCGGGTCCTCGTTCCGGACCTCGAACGCCCAGAAGAAGTTGAAGTTCTGCGAGAGGAAGAAGGCGCCGTTGTGGTGGACGTCGTCGCCCATGAACCAGTCGCTGATCGGGGCCTGGGGCGACGCGGCCTTGAGGGCGGGGTGGCCGTGGATCATTACCATCGACGTGTAGAAGCCGGGGTACGAGATGCCGAACATGCCCACCCGGCCGTTGTTGCCCGGCACGTTCTTCACCAACCAGTCGATGGTGTCCCACGCGTCCGTGCTTTCGTCGGTGTCCTTCGGGCCCTTGGCGGGAAGGAAGGGACGCACGTGGACGAACGTGCCCTCGGACCCAAAGCGGCCGCGGACGTCCTGGGTCGCGAGGACGAACCCGTCGCGGGCCAGCGATTCGAAGGATCCGCTGGGGTCCGTGTAGCGGTCGGGTCCGTAGGGTTTTAGGGCATACGGGGTGCGGGTGAGGACGATCGGGTAGTTGGTGGCGTCGTCCTTGGGGACGAAAACGCGGGTGGCGAGCCGGACGCCGTCCCGCATGGGGATGCGGAACTCGTACTTCGTGTAGTGCTCGGCCATCCACGCGGCGTCGGTGGCGTCCTTTTTGTCCTGCGCCCGGAGCGTCGCGGAAAAAAGCCATGCGATCGCCGCGATCCCGAGCAACCAGCCCTGCCGTTTCATGGGCCGGAGTTAAGCGGGGCGGGCATGGGTTGGCGAGTGCCGCGTCCGCGGCGGGCGGTTGCCCGCGTGTGCCCACCGGGGGATGGAAAACGCCCACCGTGGATGCGCCGTCCCGCGCCGCGACTGCCAGTCGGGTCGATTCCTCCGCAAGGCGGCGGACCCGCGGTCTGGGCCTTGACAGTTGGCAAGAGCCCGACAGGTTGACGCGCCGTATGGCCGGGGTGTGCCCACGGAAGCGTGGGGAGGGATCCGATGAATTCAAAGCCGACATCCAGTTCGACGACCGCGCCCGACGGGGATGCGCCCGACGCGGATGCGGCGATCGAGTGCCTCGAACGATTGGCCGGCATGACGGGGGTTGCGTGCGAGGCGCGGCAGGTGCGCGCGGCGGTGGGCCGGGCGTTGCAATCGGTGCCGGGGAACGACGCGTCGTGCCGGTTCGAACGATTGGCGGCGGCCGCGAGCGAATGCGGCCTGCGGGTGGAGACGGTGCGCATGCCACTGGCGGACATGCTGTGGCGGGCACGGCCGGATGTGCCGTTCGTGGCGATCACGGCGGATGGATCGTGGCGGATCGTGGCGGATCGTGGCGGATCGTGGCGGGGCGCGGGATGTTCCATGCCCGGGTTCTGGGGCCCGGCACCCGCGGGTCCCCGCGGGAGACCCGTCGCGAGGGGTTGGCGCGCGAGCTTGGAATGGCGGACGCGAACGTCCCCTGGGATTTTGCGGTGGTGCAGGCGGCCCGGCCCGTGGCGGAGCTCGGGGCGCGGGCGGCTGAGGACCACGGGGCGCACCACGGGGAGGACCATCCCTCGCCGCACCGCCGCCTCTGGGGATTGCTGCGCGCGGAGATGCGGGACATCCGGGCGCTGGTGATTTTCAGCGGCATCACCGGGATCCTCTACCTCGCGGTGCCACTGACGGTGGACGCGGTGGTGAACAACATCGCCTTCGGCGGACAGCAGCGCGTTTACCTGCAGGCCCTGCTGGTGCTGTCGGTGGCGTTGCTCGCGGTCCTGGTGCTCCTGGCACTGGTGCGGGCGGTGCAGCACTATCTGGCCGAGGTGATCCAGCGCCGCATCTTCGTGCGGCTCGCGGCGGACCTTGCCCACCGGTTGCCGCGCGTGGCCGCGTCGGCGATCGACCGCGTCCACGCGCCCGAGTTGGTCAACCGGTTCTTCGACGTCGCGACGGTGCAGAAGAGTTCGTCGCTGCTGTTGCTGGACGGCGTCAACCTGGTGCTTTCGGCGGTGATCGGGATGGTGGTGTTGGCCTTCTACCATCCGTCGTTGCTGGCGTTCGTGCTCGTGCTGCTGGTGCTGTTGTGCCTGCTGGTCTTCGGGCTGGGGCGCGGCGCGGTGCGCACCAGCATCGAGGAATCGCGGGCGAAATACGCGGTCGCCGGCTGGCTCGAGGAACTGGCGCATTTCCCGAATCTCTTCAAGGGCCCGGGCGGTTCGCGCTTCGCGCTGGACCGCGCCGACCTGCTGGCCCGCCGTTACCTCGAATCGCGCCGGTCGCATTTCCGGGTGTTGATGCGGCAGATCGGCGGGCTTCTCGCGCTCCAGGCGCTGGCGTCGTCGGCGTTGCTGGCCGTCGGTGGCTTCCTGGTGCTTTCCGGGGAGCTCACGCTGGGCCAGTTGGTGGCGTCCGAGATCATCGTCACCGCCGTCGTCGCGTCCGTCGCCAAGCTCGGGAAACACCTCGAGGGCTGGTACGACGCCATGGCGGCCATGGACAAGATCGGCCACCTCGTCGATCTGGAAACGGAGCGCGAGTCGGGGGAATGGCCCTCGGTTGGCGCGGGTCCCGCCCGTCTGGAGGTGCGCGGGCTGTCGTTTGCCTATCCTTCCGGGAACCCGGTCCTGCAGGAGGTCACGTTCGCATTGGAGCGCGGCACGACGACGGCGCTGGTGGCACCGGTCGGCGGCGGGGCCAGCACGCTGCTCGATCTCCTCTACGGCCTGCGCCTCCCGTCGTCCGGCCATGCGAGCCTCGACGGGCTGGACCTCCGGCAATGGTCCCTGGCAGCCCTCCGGAAGGACGTCTCGCTGGTGCGGGGACACGAGATCATCGAGGCGTCGGTCGCGGACAACGTGCGGATGGCGCGCCCGGGAATCGGGATCGACGAGGTCCGGGAGGCGCTGCGGTTGTCGGGGTTGCTCGACGACGTGCTGTCGATGCCGGCGGGTCTGGACAGCCCGGTGCTGCTGGGGGGGCGCCCGTTGACGAGTGTCCAGCGGACCCGGTTGGTGCTGGCGCGGGCGATGGTGGGCAAACCACGCCTGTTGTTGCTCGACGCGGTGCTCGACGGGTTGGATCCCGAGGTGCTCGGCCCCTTGCTGTCGACCCTGTTTGCCCCCGAGCGCTCGTGGACGGTGCTGGTGGCCACGCGCGACCCGGAAGTGATCCGGAACTGCGGCTTCCGCATCGGGTTGGGCGCGGAGCGGGTCGGCGGCACCGCATCGAATCGCCCCGAATGACCATGGACACCCACGAGACATCCCAAACGGCGTCCGAAGGAAGGTCGTCTAGCCGGCCGGCGCTGGCCTTGTGGGACGAGGGGGGCGGGCTTCCGGCATTGGCGCTCGCGGGGTCGGGTCGGGGCGCGCGGTTGTTCAGTTGGATTCTCGCGGTGCTTTTCGCGCTGCTGCTCGCCGGGATCGTGGTCCTGCCATGGCAGCAGTTCGTGGGCGGGACCGGCCGGGTGGTGGCCTACGATCCGCTCGAGCGGGCGGTCAACGTGGAGTCGCCCCTGCCGGGCCGCGTGTCGCGGGCGCACGTCGTCGAGGGCAAGGCGGTGAAGCAGGGCGACACGCTGTTCGAGATCGTGGACAACGATCCGAACCTGCTGGGGCATCTCGGCCTGCAGCGGGAAGCAGCGTTGGTGCGGAAGGCGGCGGCGACGGACCGCGAGGGGGCCATCGCGCGGCAGATCGAGGAGCAGCAACGGTCGCTGCGGCTTTCCATCGAGGCGGCGAGGACGCGGCTCGACGCGGCCCGCTACGCGGCCGACACGGCGCGTCTCCAGTTCGAGCGGATCGATTCGCTCTACCGGGACCGTCGGGGGTTGGCCTCGCAGCGCGAGTTCGAGTTGGCGACCCTCGAGCGCGACCGCACGGCGGCGGAGTTGGTGCGGGCGCAGGCGGACCTCCAGCGCACGGAGACGGACGGGTTGGCGACGTTGAATTCCGTGGCGGCGGCGCGGGAAGCGGCGCGGGCCGACCTGGCCTCCGCGTCGCAGGCGGTGGTGAGTCTCGACATCCAGATCAGCCAAAACGCGATGCAACGGGTGGTGGCGCCGCGGGACGGCGTGGTGTTTCGGGTGACGGCGACGGAGGGCACGTACCTGCGGGCCGGCAGCCCGCTGTGCACGCTGATTCCCGAGACCGAGAGCCGCATGGTCGAGTTGTGGATCGACGGCAACGACATGCCGTTGGTGCGGTCGCGGGAGGTCGGGCCGGATGGCAAGCCGCGGCGGGAAGGCAGCCCGGTGCGCGTCCAGTTCGAGGGCTGGCCCGCGGTCCAGTTCGCCGGTTGGCCCTCGGTGGCGGTGGGAACCTTCGGCGGCGAGGTCGTCCTGGTGGACCCGACCGACAACGGGAAGGGGAAGTTCCGGGTGCTGGTGGCGCCGAAGCCCGACCGGATCCTGCGCGGCGGCAGCGAGACCGCGCTGGCGTGGCCCGCGAACCGATGGCTCCGGCAGGGCGTGCGGGCGAACGGCTGGGTGCTTCTGGAACGCGTGCCCCTGTGGTTCGAGATCTGGCGCCAGTTGAACGGATTCCCGCCGGTGGTTTCCGGCGGGGAACCCGGCAAGGACGGGGGCAACCCGGGCCGCTGAATGAAACCCGTCGCCGTCATCTCGCGTTGGATCCGCGGCCGGGTGCCGGGATGGGTGGTCGCGGCGGCGGTCGGTTGGACCGCGGCCACCGCGTCCGGAACCCTCCGCGCGGCCGGGGCGACCAACACGGTGCGGCCGTTGGTGGCCTCGCCGTTCCCCGTTGCCGGCCCGATCCGGTTGCCGGACGTGCTGCGCTCGGTGACGAACCAATACCCGCCGCTGCTGGCGGCGTTCATCGAGCGCGACATCGCGAACGGGCGGTTGCGGAGCGCGCAGGGAGCCTTCGATTTCCAAACCTTCGCCAAAGCCTTCGGGACGCCCTCCGGATACTACGAGGCCGGGACACTCGACGCCGGGTTCGAACAGTTCCTCGGGATCTGGGGCAGTTCCGTGTTCGGCGGCTACCGGATCCAGCGCGGCACGCTGCCCGACTACGACAAGAACCGGACGCAGGCCGGCGGCGAGCCGCGGATGGGCCTCCGCATCCCGTTGCTGCGCGACGGATCGATCGACCGCCGCCGGGCCGGGATCCTGCAGGCCCGCCTCGACCGGGAACTGGCCGACCCATTCGTGCGCCGGCAGCAGCTCGATTTCATCCGCGCGGCCTCGGTGGCGTATTGGTCGTGGATCGGCGGCGGGGAACGATTGCGCATCGCGGAGGAATTGCTGCGCGTCGCCTCGGATCGCGGACGCGCCCTGACCAACCAGGTCCGGAGCGGATTGATCCGGCCGATCGTGCTCACAGACAACCATCGTTTGGTGGTGTCGCGGCAACTCGGCGTGGTCCAGGCGCGGCGGCGCTTCGAGGCGGGCGGGATCGCCCTCTCGTTGTTCCTCCGGGATGCCGACGGGAATCTGGTGCCCGCGGCGCGCGAACGCTTGCCCGTGGGCTTCCCCGAGACGCCCCCGCCCGACGCCGCGCAGGTCGACCGGGACATCGAGTTCGCGTCGAGGAATCGGCCGGAGATCCGGCGGATCCGCCTGCAACTCGACCGTGCGGACGTCGACCTGCGGTTGGCGCGCAACAACCTTTTGCCGAACCTCGACGTGGGGGTCGGCGTGAGCCAGGACTTCGGCGCGTCGCGGTACAAGGACAAGTCCGAACTCGAGGTGGAGGCGGGCGTCGAGCTGAAGATCCCGCTGCAGCGACGGGAGGCCAAGGGGCGGGTGGAAGCGGCGCAGGCGCAGATCGAGCGGTTCAACTCGGAGGAAGGGTTCGCGCGGGACCGGATCGGCGCGGAGATCCGCGACGCGTTTTCGGCGTGGGTGGCGGCGCACGAGCAGACGCGCCAGACCCGGCTCAACGTCGAGTTGGCCCGCACCCTGGAAGAGGCGGAGCAAACGATGTTCGAGCGGGGCAGCGCCGACCTGCTGGCGGTGCAGATCCGCGAGCTCGCGAGCTTCGAGGCCCGGGTGTTGGAGGCCGACGCGCTGGCGGAATACTTCCGGTCCCAGGCGGACTACGAGGTCGCCACGGCGCGTCGTTGACGGCGGATTCCATTGCCGTCGCCAACGCGCCCGCGGTGCCCGCCTCGCCTTCGTGGCGGCTGCCAGCCGGGCAGCCGACGCCGCGTGACGATGGACCCCGATCCAGCCCGTGGAAATCGGCCTCGTCACCCCGATGGCGACACGGTTGAGTGGCCGCCGTCGCGAGACGGGAGTGCCCCGAGACCCGGATGCGCCCCCCGCGAACCGTTCCCATGTCGCAGCGTCGCAGCCTGGTTTGGTTCCATTGCCTGTTCGCCTTTTCCGGGGCGGCCGGGCTGGGCCTGCAGTTGGCATGGACCCGGATGCTGGCGTTCGGCCTCGGGCACGAGGCGCCGGCGACGTTTGGCGTGGTCACCGCGTTCCTCTTCGGCCTCGCGGCCGGCGCCTGGCTGCTCGACCGATGGGGCAAGGCGTCGCCGAACGCCGCCACCCGGTGCGCGTGGCTCGAGGGGATCACCGCGCTGTGGGCCGTCGCCACCCTCTGGGTCATCCCGGCATTGGTGGAAGCCGGGCGGCATTGGGTCGGCCCCGCGCCGGCCGCGGCGGTCCATTGGGGCATCAGCCTGGCGTTGCCGGCGCTCGCTCTTCTGCCGGCCACCCTCGCCATGGGCGCCACGTTGCCGGCCGTGGAGTCGTTGCTGTCGGGTCTTCGGGCCGACGGACGGCGGGTGGGTCCGTTGTATGCCGCCAACACCTTCGGTGCCGTCGCGGGCGTCGTGTCGTCGGTGTGGATCCTGCAACCCGCGTTCGGCCTGCGCGGGACGACCCTGGTGTTTGCCGCGGTGAACGGCCTGTGCGGGATCGGGTTCCTGCTGGCGGGCCGCGGCCGCATCGCGGCGGTTCCCCGCGCCTTGGGGACACCCGGCCCGGCGCCGTCCGCCGCCGGCGGGACCCGCGGATGGGCGACCTTGTTCGCGACCGGACTGATCGGGATCGGATTCGAGATCCTGTCGGTGCGGTTGTTGGGACAGGCGTTGGAGAACACGGTGTACACCTACGCGAGCATCCTCGCGGTGTACCTGCTGGGGACCGCCGCGGGCGCGGCCCTTCGCAACCGTCTGGCGCCCGATCCGGTCGCCGCGATCCCGGTGCTGCTGCTGGCACTGGGGGGGGCGGTGGCCGTCGCGGGCTTCGTGCTCGTCCGTGTGCCGGAGTGGCATCCATGGCTGCGCGCCGCGCTTGGCGAGGGGGCGGCGGCCGTGGCGACGGCGGAGTTGCTGACCTCGGCGGCGGTGGTGGCGCCGGCGACGTTCCTGATGGGCCTGCTGTTCAGTTCGCTCGTGCAGGCCGCGCGGTCGCCCTCGGGACAGTTGGGCCGGGCGGTGGCGTGGAACACCCTCGGCGGCGCGCTCGGACCGGCCGTGGTCGGGCTGGGCCTCGTCCCGTGGATCGGGAGCCGGTGGACCTTGGTGGCCCTCGCGGCGGGCTACCTCCTGCTGCTGCCGCGGGTGCGGGGATTCCAATGGATGCTGCTGGCGGCAGTGGTCGTGGGTCTGGCCTTCGAGCCGGCGGGCCTGCACCTCCAGCGGTTGCCATCCGGGGCCCGGACGGTGGCGATGAAGGAAGGTCCGGGCGACACGGTGTCGGTGATCGAGACCGCGGACCACCAGCGGGCACTCCGCGTCAACAACCGGTTCACCATGGGCGGGACCGCCTCGGCCAATGCCGAACGCCGGCACGGCCACATCCCGCTGCTCCTGCATCCGGATCCCCGCAGGGCATTGTTCCTGGGCTACGGCACCGGGATCTCGTTCGCATCGATGGGAACCCATCCCGGCGTGGCGTCGGACGGGGTGGAATTGGTGCCGGAGATCGTGGGGATGCGGGGCGAGTTCGCGCCGCACAACGCGCCGGGGGCCGGGCAGCGGATCCACGTGGCCGATGCGCGGCGCTTCGTGCGGGCATCGACGACGGAATACGACGTCGTGATCGCCGACCTGTTCCATCCGGCGCGCGACGGGGCCGGGGGCCTTTACACGCGGGAACAATTCCAGGCGATCCGGGCGCGGTTGTCGGGCGACGGTTTGTTTTGCCAGTGGTTGCCGTTGTTCCAACTCGACCTCGCGACCCTGCGGACGATCACGCGGACCTTTCTGGAAGTGTTTCCGGACGGGGACGCATTCCTGTTGCGATTCAACGCGGACACGCCGGTGCTGGGGTTGGTCGGGGGACGGCACCGCCTGCAATTCGACGCGGGCTGGTACGGGCGCCGGACCGCGGACCCGGCATTGCGGGAGGCGTTGAAGCCGCTGGTGCTGTCGGATCCGTGGCAGTTCTTCGGCACGTGGTTTGCCGACGCGGCGTGGCTGCGGGAACTGTCGGCGGATGCCCCGGTGAACACCGACGACCGGCCGGTCGTGCTGTTCCAGGCGCCGCGGACGCTGACGGGACATCCGGTTCCGGGATACGCGCTGCTGGAACAACTGCTGGATCGGGCGCGGCCGGCACCCGACGGGTTGTTCACGGCGGCGACGCGCGCGGGGGACCGGCCGTGGTTGGACCGACTCGTCGCCTTCCAGAAGGCGCGGGACGGGTATCTGCGGGGATTGATCGCCGACGCCTCGGGGCGCCGGTCGGAAGCGGAGGGGGCGTTCCTCGGGAGCGTGCGGACGAGTGCCGACTTCACGAGTGGTTACTCGCAGTTGCTGGCGCGGGCGACGCAGCAGGCCCGGACGGATCCGGCGGCCGCACGGCGGTTGCTCGAGTTGCTGGAAGCGGCGCGTCCCGAGCGTCCGGTGGCGCGCGAACTGCGCGGGCGCCTGGGACTTTGAAACGCGAGCCGCCGGTTGACGGGGACACCGGATATCCCTAAGCTGCACGAGAGTTTCCCCATGCACCTCCCGCATAGCCCGCGGGGAGTCGTCCGGGGCGACAAACCGGTTTTCCATGGATCGATCCAGAATTTCGTTCGGTGGCGGCACGGCCCGGTGGGCGCGGCTGCTGTTGGGTGCGTGCCTGGTGGCGTTCGCCGCGGCCCGGGGCCGCGCGGCGGGCCCGGGTGCGATCGATTTCAACCGGGATATCCGGCCGCTGCTGGCGGACAATTGCTACCAGTGCCACGGGCCCGATGCCGCCAAGCGGAAGGCGGGACTGCGGCTCGACCAACGCGAGGGCGTGCTGGCCAAGCTGGAGTCGGGCGACGTGGCCATCGTGCCGGGCAAACCGGAGACGTCGAAACTGGTCCAGTTGGTGGCGAGTCCGAAGGACGACGAGCGGATGCCGCCGGCGAAGACCGGCAAACGGCTGACCGCCGAACAGGTGGCCCTCCTGTCCCGCTGGGTGGCGGAAGGCGCGCCGTGGAAGCCGCACTGGTCCTACATCACGCCCGAGCGACCGCCGGTGCCCGCCGTGAAGAACCCGCGGTGGCCGCGCAACGAGATCGACCGGTTCGTCCTGGCGCGGGTGGAGAAGGAAGGATTGGAGCCGGCGCCGGAAGCGGACAAGCGGACCCTGGCGCGGCGGTTGGCCTTCGACCTGACGGGATTGCCGCCGACGATCGACGAGGTGGACGCGTTCCTGGCGGACACGCGTGCGGACGCCTACGACAAGCTGGTGGAGCGGTTGCTGGCCACCGAGGCCTACGGCGAGCGCATGGCGGTGCCGTGGCTGGACCTGGCGCGTTTCGCCGACAGCGACGGGTACCACGCCGACGCGCCGCGATCGATGTGGCAGTACCGGGACTGGGTGATCGGGGCGTTCAACCGGAACCAACCGTTCGACCAGTTCGTGGTGGAGCAATTGGCGGGCGACCTGTTGCCGAATCCCACGCTGGGGCAGCGGGTGGCGACGGCATTCAACCGCAACGGCATGTCGAGCACCGAGGGCGGGGCGGATCCCGACGAGTACCTCAACAAGTACGTGACCGACCGCGTGAACACCTTCGGGACGGTTTTCCTCGGGTCGTCGGTGCAGTGCGCCGAGTGCCACAACCACAAGTACGACCCGTTCACGCAGCGCGAGTACTACCAGTTGTACGACTTCTTCAACCGGATCCCGGAACGGGGATTGGACAGCGATCCGGCACCGCCCTTCGTGAAGGTTCCGACCGAGCAACAGGCGCGGGAACTGGAGCAGGCGCGTGCGGAAGCGCGGACGTTGGGCGGTCGGTACGACGCGATGTTGGCCGAGCAGAACGAGGCGTGGGACCGGTCCCAGCGGGAGTGGGAGGCGCGCTGGGTGGCGGCCGAAGGGAAGGCCGAGGGACTGCGGTTGGGCGCCTGGCAGGTGGCGGGACCCTTCGTGGTCAAGGACGCCAAGGCGGCATTCGGGAAGGACTTCGGTCCCGAGAAGGGCGATTCCTTCGACCCCGCGGCGAAGTTTGCCGACGGGAAGGTCGGGTGGACGCCGCGGCCCGAATGGAAGGACGGCGTGGTCCAGACATTGTCCGGCGAATTGGGCGCGACCTACCTGCATCGGACCCTCGGCACCGACGCCGCGCGCACGGTGAGCCTGTTTCTGGGCAGCGACGATGCCCTGAAGGTCTGGCTGAACGGCAAGGAAGTGCTCTCCAAGGACCTCAACCGCAGCGTGGCGCCGAACTCGGACGAGGTGAAGGCCGAGCTTCGGGCGGGCGAGAACCACCTGCTCCTCAAGGTGGCGAACTACGGCGGGCAAGCCGGCTTCTATTTCTCGACCGACCGCAACGCGGGCGACGAGAAATTGCGCGCGCTCCGCGAGGTCGCCCGGATGTCCGCGACCGAACGGAAAGCCGAACAAGCCGCGCAATTGCGCCGGCATTTCCGCGAGACCGAAATTCCCGAGATCCGACGGTTGTCTGCCGACCTTGCGGCGGCCAAGAAACGGGAGGGGGACGCCGACCGCGGGATACCGACCCTGCGGGTGATGGACGATTCGGGAGAGGCGCGGGCGAGCAACATCCGGGTCCGCGGCGATTACCGGGCCAAAGGCGAGCGGGTGTTCGCCGATGTCCCGCGGAGCTGCCTGCCGCCGGCGCGGTACACCGGGCGCACCAACCGCCTGGACTTGGCCCGGTGGGTGGTGGATCCGGCCAATCCGCTGACCGCGCGCGTCGCGGTGAACCGTTTCTGGGGAATGTTCTTTCCGAACCCCATCGTGAAAACCGCCAACGAATTCGGGACCAACGGCGAGTTGCCGTCGCATCCGGAACTGCTCGATTGGCTGGCGCGCGACTTCGTCGACGGCGGTTGGAACACGAAGTCGTTCGTGAAACGGATCGTGACGAGCGCCACCTACCGGCAGTCGTCGAAGGTGACGCCGGCCCTGCTGGCCCGCGATCCGGCGAACCGGTTGCTGGCGCGCGGGCCGAGGTTCCGGTTGCCGGCGGAGATGATGCGCGACAACGCGCTGGCGGTGAGCGGATTGATGGTGCGGAAGATCGGCGGTCCGAGCGTGCGGCCCTACCAACCGCCGGGGTTGTGGGAAGAGAAGATGTTCGGGGGAAACAAATACGAGGTGGGCAAGGGGGACGAAGTCTACCGCCGCAGCCTGTACACGCTCTGGAAGCGGACCGTGCCCAACCCGACCCTGCAGACCTTCGACGCCCCGGACCGCGCCCTCTGCACCGTGGTGCGCCCGAACACCTGCACCCCGTTGCAGGCGTTCGTCACCATGAACGACGTCACCTACGTCGAGGCGGCGCGGGTCTTTGCCCAGCGCATCCTCCGCGAGGTGCCGGCCGGCAACACCGCGGCCCGGCTTCGGTTCGCGCTCGCGACCGCCTTGGCCCGGCCGCCCTCGGAAAGCGAGATCCAGACCCTGGCCCGGGTGCTGGACGACGTCCGGGCTTCCTATGCCGGCGACGAGAAATCCGCCGACGCGATCACCCGGCTCGGCAATGCGAAACGTCCCGCGGACACCCACGTCGCCGAATTGGCGGCGTGGACCGGCGTGGCGAACGTGATCCTCAATCTCGACGAAACGGCAACCCGCGAGTGACCATGACCGAACCGTATTCCCACGCCCAACAGTTGACCCGCCGCCACTTCTTCGGACGCGCCGCCCGCGGCATCGGCACCGCCGCGCTCGCCGCGCTCGTGGATCCGTCGCTGCTCCGCGCCAATTCCGACATCGTCGCCAACGAGCGGGGCGTGATCCGTCCGCTCCACCGGCCGCCCAAGGCGAAGCGCGTCATCTACCTGTTCCAGTCCGGCGCCCCGTCGCAGCTCGACCTGTACGACTACAAGCCGCGGCTCATCGAGATGAACGGCAAGCCGATGCCGGAAAGCCTGACCAAGGGCCAGCGCATCGCGCAGCTCATGGGCCAGCCGCTCAATTGCGTCGGCACCCGGTTCAAGTTCCGTCGCCATGGCAGGGGCGGTGCCGAGATTTCCGAACTGCTCCCGAACATCGCCTCGATCTCGGACGAGATCGCGATCATCCGCTCGATGCACACCGAGGCGATCAACCACGATCCCGGGGTCACGCTGATGCAGACCGGGCACCAGCAGGCCGGGCGCCCGGCGTTGGGCTCGTGGATCTCGTACGGGCTGGGCAGCGAGAACGACCAGTTGCCGGCGTTCGTGGTGCTGGCCTCGGGATTCGGCCAGGACCAGCCGCTGC
>Ga0114969_10001370_pt1 | contig 20674 bp, 27 predicted proteins | sample M_130807_MF_Meta_FD_87316 | JGI IMG/M metagenome (GOLD analysis project Ga0114969, IMG submission 87316) | Freshwater microbial communities from Lake Montjoie, Canada to study carbon cycling - M_130807_MF_MetaG | ecosystem: Environmental > Aquatic > Freshwater > Lake | place: Lake Montjoie...
GCGTGCCGATCACGTGCCACACGCGCGCGATCGACGAGCTTGGTACGCCGCTGCTCGACATCTTCGACGACGAGGGGCTCGACCTGCGCGCGGTGACGATTGGTCACTCGAATGACACGCAGGACCTCGACTACCTGCGCGGGCTGCTGCGGCGCGGCGCTACGGTCGGCCTCGACCGCTTCGGGAACGGTGACGCCGAGTACATCGCGCAGCGCAGTGGCGTCGCGCTCGGGCTGATCCATTCCGGCTTCGCGGGCCAGGTCTCGCTCGGACACGACGCCTCGCCGGCCGGCCTCTGGGGACGCTGGATCGCTGATGACACTGTCGCCGAGGCGGCATGGACGCGCGTCTCAGAGCTCGAAGTGCCGTGGCTGCTGGCGAACGGTGCGACCGAGGCGGACATCGACGCGATGCTACGCGGTTCGATCCGCGCGACCTTCGAGGCCGCCGCGAAGATGGCCGGCAAGGCGTAAGACGCGTTCGTGCGTTAGGCGTTCTCGACGGCCTCGAGGCGGCGCTTTGCTTCGGCGACGACATCCGCTGGCAGCGGCCCCTTCGCGAGCGCATCGATGTTGCCGCGCAGGTGGTCGGGGTTCGCGGTACCGACGATCGTCGTGTCGAGGTCCGGGTGCGAGAACGTAAAGCGCAGCGTCCACTCGATACGCGAGGCGCCGTCCAGCAGCTCGTCGAGCTGCGCGGCCTCCCAGAGCTCGCGTGGGCGCTCGGCGGCGACTTCCGGCAGGCGACGCACGTCCCAATCCTTCGCCGCCGCGCCGCGCACGGCGCCGCCTCGGATCACCGTGCCCGCGCCGGCGCGCTTCGCCTCGCTGATCAGCGCCTCGTGATCGCGTTGCAGCACCGAGTACGGGATCTGGAACGCGTCGAAGACGCCCATCGCGATCTGCGCGGGCAGCTCCGGCAGCACGCCTGAGACGCCGATGTAGCGGATCTTGCCGGCCTGCTGCAGGTCGTGCAGCGTCTCGATCGCCTCGCCCTGCTCCAGCACTTCGGGCGAGGGGTTGCCGTGGAACTGCACCAGGTCGAGGTAGTCCGTGTGCATGCGCGCCAGGCTCTGGTCGACCGCTGCGGTGATGTTCTCGCGGTTGTAGACGTGGCCGCGTCCGGCGGACGGCGCGACGGGGCAGCCGACCTTGGTGGCGATGAAGTACTCGCTGCGGCGTGAGGCGATCGCGTCGCCGATGCGTTCCTCGGACGGACCGTAGTCGGGCGAGGTGTCGATGAAGTTGATGGCGGCATCGAGCACCGCGTTGAGCATGGCCGTGGCCTGCTCGGGGCTCACAGGCCCGAAGCGGTCGGGGTCGAGCGACATCGCGCCATAGCCGAGGCGTGTGACCTCGAGGCCAGTGCGACCGAGCGTGCGAGTTTCGAGTGCCATGTGTTGTCTCTCTCGGACTATGTGATGCGGTAGGTGGGATCCTCGGCGCGATGCTTGAGGCCGGCCGCTTCCCACTCGACGAACTTCTTCGCAGTGCCGCCGATCAGCGGCCAGATCAGCGCGGCGAGCCAGCCTTTGGCTTCAAAGATCAGTGTCGCTCGCGAACGGCCATCCCCGATGGCCTCGACGTAGTGTCCACCCCAGCCGTACATGCCGGGCCGCGGCGCCTCCCAGGCGAAGCCATGGTTCGAGGTCAGCTCGATCACGCGCCACAGCGCGCCGGGCGAGCGTGGCTGCCATACTCGTGCGCTGCTGCCGACGCCGAACTCGCCGCTATCGAGGCGCTCGATACGCACGATCGAGGGCGTCCATTCAGCCCAGCGCTCGATGTCGGCCATGATGCCGTAGACCGTCTCCGGGCTCGCGTTGATGTCGACGGAACGCTCGACGCGCATCGCCATGCTCGCGCCTCCTCGATACAGAGTTACTGGGCCAATGGTACGAGGTGGAGCGGGCTACGCGGCGGCCTCGGCGACCGGGCGCTTCGGCGCCGGCGCCAGGATGAAGAACAGCGAGCCGGCGGTCGCGAGCGCCGCGAGGATGTTGAAGCCGATGCGGTAGGAGCCGGTCACGTCGTAGACAAAGCCCGCGATGACCGGGCCGCTGATCGTGCCGATGATGATCAGTGCGTTCGAGACGCCGAGGATCGTCGCGAAGTGCGTGCGCCCGAAGTAATCGGCGCGAATCGCCGCCATCTGTGGACCTCGGAGGCCCCATGCGAGGCCGTGCAGCGTGGCAAAGGCGAGTACGAGCGGCACGGTGGTGACGTAGGCCAGCCCGATGATCGCGATCGCGTGCGCCCACATGCAGCCGACCGCGACCCAACGCTTGCTGAAGCGGTCGCCGATCGGCCCGCCGAGCAGCGTGCCCACGAGGAACAGCAACGGCAGCGTGAGAGAGAGGGTGGCCGCGAACCCGAGCGTGAAGCCGAGGCTCTCATGCAGGTGCGAGATGAAGTGCACATTGAGCGCGGCGACGATGAACAGCGCCGAGCCGTGCCCGAAGCCGACGAACCAGAACTGCCTCGTGCGCATCGCCTCGCGCAGCGTGAAGTCGCGCGTGCCGTCGGCGGAGATCGCCGCGCCGGTGCTCGTCACCTGCTGGATCACGTCAGCCTCGGGCGCAATGCCGTCGATGTGCAGGCCGTGATCGACGGGCCGCCAGCGGATGAACTGTGCTAGTGGCAGTCCGACGACCAGTAGCAGGATCGCGGAGAACACGGCGGTCTGTCGCCAGCCGTAGTTCTCCATCGAGAGCACCGTCACGCGCACCAACAGTCCGCCGATCGCGCCACCGGCGGCGGTGAGGCTGAGTGCGGTCGCGCGACGCCTCTCGAACCACTGCACCATCGAGTAGGTGAGCGTGAGGTAGCCGGACATGCTTGCGCCGACGGACATGATCAGGAACGCGCCAAAGAACTGCGACACGTTCTGGATGCGACTGAAGAGCACGAAGCCGATCGCGAAGATGATCAGCCCGAGCTGTGCGATGCGCCGCGGTCCGTAGCGCGAGAGCAGTACGCCCTGGAGCGGGCCGAGCACGCCCGACTCCATCTCGCGCAGCGAGGAGGCGGCCGAGAGGATGGTCTTGCTCCAGCCGAACTCGTCGCGCAGCACGACGACGTACGCGCCGAAGGCCTGGCCGAGGGTCGCGCCCTGAATCACCTGCAAGCCCGCCGCGGCGAGCACCATCCACCAGCCGTAGAACACCTTGTTGCTCGTCGCCGGGTGTGCTGCCTCGAGGTCTGCGGGGCGCGCGGACGGCTCGGGCGGGGTCATGCGGTTCTCCGGTCCTGGGCGAGCGACGAGTGTAATTGCGGCCCTGAGTGTGAACACGGTGACGTACGCGTGAGGGGTAGTGGTTCGAGGCCGGGCGAGGCCCGAAGATGGCGGCGTGAACACCTCACCGAGCTCGACCCCGCTGAACCTGGCCGACTACGAGCGCGCAGCCGCCGAGCTGCTGCCGATCATGTCGTACGACTACTTCGCGTCGGGCTCGGGCGACCAGGTCACGCTGCGCCGCAACCGCGAGGCGTTCGAGCGCCTGTCGCTGCGCTACCGCGTGCTGCGCGGCGTCGGCGAGCCCGACACGAGTGTCGAGTTGCTCGGACGACGGCACGCGCTGCCGATCGTGATCGCGCCGACGGCGTTCATGCGCCTCGCGCACCCGTTCGGCGAGCTCGCGGTCGCCGAGGCCGCGCGAGATGCGGGTGTGACACAGACGCTGAGCACGCTCTCATCCGTGAGCCTCGAAGATGTTGCGCGCACCTCGGATGCCCCGAAGTGGTTCCAGCTCTACGTGCTGCGCGACCGCGAGCTGACCGCCTCGCTCGTGCGTCGCGCTGAGGCCGCGGGTTACGAGGCGATCATGGTGACGGTGGACGCGCCCGTGCTCGGCACGCGCGAGGCGGACGTGCGCAATCGCTTCTCGCTGCCTGGTGGCGTCGAGCCAGCGAACCTCATCGAGGAGCTGCGCGACCTGCGCGCCTCGGGCGCCGCGTCCGGGCTGCAGCAGTACTTCACGGCCAACGTCGACCCCACGCTCACCTGGGCAGACATCGACTGGGTGCGCTCGATCACCTCGCTGCCGGTGTTGGTGAAGGGCGTGATGCGGGGTGACGACGCATCCGAGGCCATCGAGCATGGCGTGGCTGCCGTGATCGTCTCGAACCACGGTGGACGTCAGCTCGACGGCGCGCCCGCGACGATTGAGGTCGTGCGCGAGGTTGCCTCGGCGGTTGCGGGACGGGTGCCGGTGCTCGTGGATGGGGGCGTGCGGCGCGGCGTGGACGTGGTGCGCGCCCTCGCGCTGGGCGCCGACGCGGTGCTGATCGGCCGCCCCGTGCTGTGGGCGCTCACGGTTGGTGGTCGCGAGGGCGTCACGCACATGCTCGAGCTGCTGCGAGCGGAGCTGTTCCAGGCGCTCGCGCTGTGCGGCTGCCGTTCGCTCGCGGAGGTCACACCGGACCTGCTCGGGCCCAGTGGGACGTAGCGGTTTGCACTCGGGCGCTCGCGCTCCGAGGATCGAGGCGTGGAGGTGCTGATGCGACGTGTACTGGCTGTGGTGATGCTCGGAACAACCCTCGTGACGAGCGCAGGTTGCGACATGATCGTCGCGCCGAAGGCGGCGCCCACGGCGTCAGCAACGCTCCCGACGGGCTCAAGCGCAGGCGCAGCGGCGACGGCTACCGCGGCCGCGACCTCTGCTGCTACCGCGACCAGCACGGCGAGCGCCGCCGGCAGTGCGGCTGCCAGCCCAACATCGAGTGCGACCTCGGTCGTCTCGACTACGACCGGCTCCGCCGGCGCACCGGGCGCGCGCGGGAACGAATCCAACGGCCAGGCGCCCGGCATCCCCGCACTGAGCGGCGAGATCAAGACGACCTCGAGCGGGCTGCGCTACATCGACGAGACGGTGGGCTCCGGCGCGACCGCGTCGGCGGGCAAAGTTGTCGCGGTGCACTACACCGGCTGGCTCACCACTGGTGCGAAGTTTGACTCCTCACGCGACCGCGGCCAGCCCTTCGCGTTCCCGCTCGGCGCCGGCCGGGTGATTACCGGCTGGGATCAGGGTGTGGCCGGGATGAACGTCGGCGGGAAGCGCCGCCTGATCATTCCGCCTGCGCTCGGGTACGGTGCACAGGCGCTGCCGGGCATCCCGGCGAACTCGACGCTGATCTTCGACGTCGAGCTGCTCGCGATTCAGTAGTGCCGCGGCGAGCGCGGTAAGCGCATCGCACGAGTCGGGGAGGTCCGCGATGGGGCGAGTATTCCTCGAGGTCGTGCTACCGGTCGCGCTCGTGGCGATCGCGGGCGGCCTCGTTGGCTCGTGGCGCAAGGTAGCGCTGCAACCGGTCTCGGCGCTCGTGTTCTATCTGTTCAGCCCGATGCTGGTGTTCCACTCGCTGGCGACCACGCATCTGTCTGCCGGCGCCTCACTGCGCATCATCGGTGTGATGCTGGCCACGTATATCGCGATGTTCGTCGTCTCGATCATCTATTCGATGGTCAGGCGACATGAGGCATCGATGCGCGCGGGCTTTGCGCTGGCGGCGACATCCCCGAACGCCGGCAACATGGGGCTTCCAGTGGCGATGCTTGCGTTCGGGCAGGCGGGCTTCGACGTGGCAGTGATGAACTTTGTCGCCGGCGCGATCCTCGCGAACTCCGGGGGTATCGCCATCGCTTCGATGGCCAGTGGTGGGTCACGGCTGGAGGCGCTGCGCGCGCCGTTCCGCTACCCCTCGGTCTACGCAGCGCTGGCTGGCGCGGTCGTGAACGTGTTCCACCTGCAGCTGCCGCCGGTGATTGACACGCCCGTAGCCACGCTCGCGGCTGCCGCGGTTCCGGTGATGCTCGTGGTGCTGGGGTTGCAGCTGAAGCAGGCGGTTGGGCTGGATCGCCTGCCTGATCTCATCGCGTTGAACGTGGTGCGACTGACGGTTGCGCCGGTGGTCGCATGGTTCGTGGCGAGCGCACTCGGCCTCGAAGGCATCTCCCGCGGGACGCTGGTGGTGCTCTCGGCGATGCCGACCGCGGTGATCGCGACGATTGTGGCCACCGAGTTCGGCGCGCAGCCGACCTTCGTCACGCGTGCAGTCGTGACTACGACGATCGTTGCGATGGCCTCGCTGACGGTGCTGATCACGCTCGTCCGCTAGAGCCGGACGAGCGCGTCAGCACTGGTGCGAGGTTGAGGCTAGCGGTGGCGGCTGTTGCTGCCGCGAGCTGACGGTGCGTGATCATCGCTGTCGCTGAGCACGCTGTCACCCGGCAGGTGTGATCGCAGGAAGTAGGCCTGCAGGTCGACTTCCTTCTGGATGTCGATGAACACGTCCTGCGTCGTGGGGTCCTCGGCCTGTTCGCACTGCTCGATAGCGTCGCTCACCGAGTGGCTGTAGATCTCGAGGCGCTGCAGGATCGCGCGGATCGCGCCCTCCTCGTAGATCTCGCCGATCGCGATCTCCGGCAGCGGCGATTCCTTCACGGCCTCGCGGATCGTGCCGCGCGGGATCGACTGCAGCGAGCGAATGCGCTCCGCCATCGTGTCTCCGTGCAACGCAACCATTGCCGCGACTTCGTCGAAGAGGCGATGGATCGCGATGAAGTTGGGACCGACGCCGCGCGTGCGCATGCCTCGACCGCCGAAAGCACCAAGCAGCTTGCTGACCTCAAGGCGGCGATGACGAGTGCTGATCAGGCTCGTGTGACGTTGCAGACTACCGCGCAGCAGGCGCAGACCAACGTCTCGAGCATCACGAGTCAGCGCGACGACCTACAGAAGAAGCTCGACGACACCTCGAAGCAGATCACCGAGGTGCAGGCGAAGCTCACTACCGCGGAGAGCACTGCCAATGAGCAGACCAAGCTCACCGGTCTGCAGAAGCAGCAGATCAAGGCGCTGTCTGACTGCTTGAGCGGCACACAGGTCGCGGTCGAGTTCGGCCGTAGCGGTCGCTGGAACTCAGCTGATCTGGCGCTCCAGACGGTTGCTGCCTCCTGCACCGCCGCGAAGTCGGCGCAGTAGCACCGAAGCCGACCTCGCCTCGAAGGTTACGAGGCTGGCTGGATGTCGAGCCCGTTAAGGATGCAGCCGAGCAGCGCCTGATAGCCGAACGTCGCGACGAGGTCTACGACGCCCTTGTCGCCAAGTTCGTCGCGCAATGCTGCGAAGTCTGCGTCATCGACTTTGTGGTTCTGGAGCAGATCCCGTCCGAACTTGATCACGAGCGCGTCGAGCGCCGGAAGGCCGGCGATGGGGCCGTCGTGCTCGACCGCCGCCATCGTCTCCTCGGAGACGCCGGCTTCGCGAGCCGCGTGCGAGTGCCCGCGCCATTCGAGCGCGCCTTCGCAGATGTGCGCACCGAGGCTCATCGCGAGCTCGTGTACGGGCTGCGGCAGCGACTTCTCAAAGCGCACGTAGGTGCCGAAGTGCGCCGTGCGGCCGGCGATCTCTGGCGAGTTCATCAGCACGGCGAAGAGACCGCCCACGCGCCCGCGGCTCGCCGCGATCGAGTCGTATGCCTCGTGCGCGTCCTCAGGCAGGGCGTCGCGGTCGGTGAGCTCGGGAAGTCGTGCCACGGGGAGCCTCCAGCCATGCAGGCCTCGGAACGTCCGAGGCTCGCGGCGGATGATACGCAGCCACGAGTCTCTGCGGACACGGAGGGGACAGCAGAACGCCCGGGACGAGCCCGGGCGTTCTGCTTACTGACACCCTCCGCCCGAGCGGAGCGCATTAGCGCGAGGAGCTGAACACCATGCGGTAGCCGAGCAGCAGCACGATCGCGCCGATCATCGCGGTCAGGATGCTGCCGATGTCGAAGTTGTTGACGCCGTCCCCGATGCCGAGCGCGACAGCGATGAAGCCGCCGACGACCGCACCGGCGATGCCAAGCAGAATCGTCACAATGATCCCGCCCGGGTCACGACCCGGCATGACCGCCTTCGCGAGCACACCTGCAAGCAACCCCAATACGATCCACGAGAGAATGCCCATCGCTGTCCCCTTTCGGTACGCCTTAGTTGTAGCGGCGGGCCGATCGCGTCCTCACTACCAGCGCCGCCTCGCACCTCGCAAGAGAGTTACGACTCGCCTATACGGTTCGAGGTCGTTCCAGCCGTCTATTACGGAGTGGGGGCGCTCCGGGAGGTGCGTGATGGGTGAGGCAGGCGAGGTCTGGACGCGAGTACACGAGGACGAGCGGGCCACGCTCGCCCGCATCGAGGCGATCGAGGCGCAGCTGACCGGCGAGCGACGTCACCTCGATGAGGTGCGGCTCTTCCAGTCGATGCTGAACGGGTACGACGCGACGCGTCCGGGCGAGGTCCAGCCGGGGCACGGCGAGCCCTCGCCGCTCATGGCCGCCGCGCTCTCCGAGGCGCAAGCGGATGAGCTCGACCGCCTCAATCGGCTGTTTGGGCTCGCGCCGGGAGACGACCAGACGTCCTGACAGGGTTCGCATTTGCAGGACAGCCGCGCGTCTCCGATGCTGAAGGCCTCGGAGGTCCCGCAAACATGCCCAAGGACGAATCGTTCGACATCACCACCGGCTGCGACCCGCAGGAGGTCGACAACGCCGTGAACCAGGCGCTGCGCGAGCTGACTGGCCGCTACGACTTCAAGGGTGCGACCGTCGAGGTCGAGTACGACCGCGGCGCCAACACCATCTCGATCCACACGGACGATGAGTACAAGCTCCAGTCGATCTGGGACACGCTGGTGACTCGGTTCGTCAGCCGCAAGGTGCCGGTCGAGAATCTCCGCCGCTCCGACCCGACGCCGGCTGCGAGTGGCACGGTGCGCCAGACCGTCAAGCTGGTGCAGGGCATCGACAGCGATACCGGCAAGAAGATCAGCCAGTTCATCCGCGACCAGAAGCTCAAGAACGTGAAAGCCGCGATCCAGGGCGAGGCTGTGCGAGTGAGCGGCCCCAGCCGTGATGACCTGCAGGCTGCCATGGCTGCGATCAAGGGCAACGACTGGGGCATCGAGCTCGACTTCGGCAACTATCGCTAACGATCGCCGCTGAGCGGTTGCTGCCGGCTGGCCTCACAATGGTGTCATGGAGTCGCAGCCGGCCTCGTCCTTCTCCTCGCGCCCGCGTTGGCAGCGGTGGCTGCTGATTGCCGCGATCGTGGTGGCGGTGCTGTTCGCCACAATGCAGTTGGTAGGCGCCGCGCGGCAGGTCTCTCGCGTGTTCAGCCATCGACAGGACGCCATCGCGCCGTGGATGACCATGGGCCACGTCGCCCGCATCCATCGCGTCGCCCCGACAAGCTCGAGGCGGCGCTCGGCCTCACCCCTGGCAGCAGTGGGCGTCGCCCCCTCGGCGCGATTGCGTGCGATCAGCACGAGTCGTTCGAGGCGTTCCAGAGGAAGGTGCAGGCCGCGATCGATCAGCTCGGCGGCATCGAACCGCCACCCCAGCCACCCGGCCCACCGCCCAAGGCACCCGGTGCCAGCCCGTGACCGACGCCATCCTGTCGTGGGTGCCGGAGTTCGGACTACCGGCGCTCTTTGTGGCGCTCGCGATGGGCGCGCTCGGGGGGCCGCTGCCGGGGACGCTTCTCCTCATCGTGTTCGGGGCGCTGGTCGCGCAGGGCGACCTCTCGTTGTGGCAGGTGTGCGCGACGGCTGCGGTCGCGGCTGTGATCGGCGACCAGGCTGGGTACGCGATCGGACGACTCGGCGGCGAGCGGCTGGCGACGCGCATTGAGGCGAGCCCGGCGACGGCGCGCAGCCTCGGACGCGCGATTGCCTACGCCGATCGCTGGGGCGCGGCGAGCGTGTTCTTCACGCGCTGGCTGATGGGGCCGCTCGGGCCGTGGGTGAACCTCAGCAGCGGGCTGGCGTCGTACTCGTGGCCGCGGTTCCTGGCGTGGGACGTGGCAGGCGAGCTGGTGTGGGTCGCGCTCTACGTGACTGCGGGCATGGTGTTCACCGATCAGGTCTCGGCAATTGCTCAGCTCTCCTCGGACCTTGCGTGGGGGCTCGCTGCGCTCGTCGCCGCCGTGCTTGGTGGGCTCTGGCTACTGCGCTCGCGCGTCAACGACGACACGGCCGAGGTCGAGGTGGGGCCAACTCAGACATAACGATAGATCGTGAGCTGTCGCAATCCCTGCGGGCCTTCTGAACTATTCATAACGGACGATGGCTCACGAGCAAGGCTGGGCGTATCCTCACCGGCCTATGGTCCTAATTCGAGCTTTCGAGACGCCGGCCACCGACCGGCCCACGATCGTGCACGAGCACTGTGGCCGAGTAGGGGCGGCGGCGGCAGCCGCCGTCGTTGACGCTGTGGTCGTCATCCCAGTCTTCAACGAGGAATCGGCCGTCCTCGACGTGCTCGATGGCGTCGAGCGCGCGGGCTATCGCTCGCTGGTGCTCATCGACGACGGTTCCACCGACGCCTCGCCGCAGCTCCTCGACACGTGGGGCGCGAGCCGGCCCTGGGCGCGCGTCGTCCACCTTCCGGAGAACCGAGGCAAGTCCGCCGCGCTGCGCGCCGGCTGGGACGCCCTGCGTGTGGGCCTCGAGGCCGGCGTGTACTGCGAGGACACCGTCGTCGTCTGCGTGGACGCGGATGGCCAGCACGACCTGCAGCAACTCGAAACGTTACTCACCCGATTGCGTGCGCTGCCTGCCGACGCGGTGATTGCGCAGCGCGACCTCGGCTACCACGGCTGGTACAAGCGCATCGGCAACCACGTGATGGCGGCGCTCGGCAGCCTGTGCGCGGGCGTGCGCATCCATGACATCGAGAGCGGCTACCGCCTCGTGCGACTCGGGCCGCTGCTGCATGCGCAGGAGTTCTATGCCGGCCGCCGCTATAGCGAAGGCGTCGAGCTTGCCGTCGTGCTTGGCCGCCTCGGCTATCGAGTCGACAACGACTACGTCGTGCAGGTGCCGATCCCGCGCACTCGCACGCACCTCAGCGACGCCGCCAACCACGCAGCGACCATGCTCGGTGCATGGTTCCGCACCGTGTCCTGGCGAGATGTGCCGCGCGCGCAGCGTTCGCTCGTTGCGACGAGCGTCGCCGCGGTGCTCTGTGCTGGGTTCGCGCTGTTCATGGCTGTGCTGCTCGTGCACTGCGTCTACCTCGGCAATGACAGCGCGCAGTCGTACGGCCACGTCTGGGCGATCGCGCACGCGCTGGCCTCGGGTCACGGCATTCCGCTGCGCATCGATCAACTCGAGCTGGGCCACGCGTTTACGTTCCCGTACGCGCTCGTGCCGTGGCTGCCGACTGCACTGCTCTCGCTCGTGCTGGGTGAGTGGGCAGTCACGCTTACGATGGGCATCGGCGTCGCATTGCTCTTCCTCGGGCTGTGGTTGTGGCTGCCGCGTACTGCTACGCCGCTCATGACCGGCATGCTGCTGCTCAACTGGCAGCTGTGGAACGGCGTGCTGCAGTTCCAGCTGCCGACGATCTGGGCTTTTGCCTTCGCCTGCCTCGCTGCCGCCGCGTTCGACCGAGGTCGTCCGCGCACCGCCGTCGCACTCGCCACGCTCGCGATGGTCGCGCACCCGCTGCTCGGCGCCGCCGCGCTCGGCCTCACGCTGCTCGCGCACATCGAGGCGACCCGATCGCTGCCGGCGCGCCGTATCGCGTTGCTCGCGCTCGCGACCCTGCTCGCGGCGCCTGCGGTGTGGATGTTCCTGCAGACCCCGTCAATGGCCGTGGCCGGCACCTGGTCGTGGCGCACGCCGGCCACCATCATCGCGCAGCGCACGAGCATGCTGTCGTGGCCGTGGCTGGTGCAGCGCTCGCTGCCGCTCGTGCTCATGCGGCGCGCTCAGGTGCCGTTGCTCGTGCTCGGCGCATTGCTGCTCGTGCGCAACGTGTGGGGATCGAACCCGCAGAACATCTACTGGGGCTCGCTGCCGCGCTTCCCCGACTACATCGGCGCACACCTTGTGGCGCCCGAGGTGCACTACCGTGTGCTGACCATGTCAAATCAGGAAGACGGCATGACCCAGCTCATGCAGGCTGGCGCGCACCTCGCGCAGGACTACTTCGACGAGAGTGTCGCGCGCCACTCGTTCGGCGACACCGCGACCTATCGTTGCTTCCTCGCCGCGAAGGGTGCCGATCGCGTGCTCGTGCAGGGCGAGTGGATCCGTCGAGGTACCTCGAACGAAGTGCAGCGCCTGACGGACCTCGTCGCCGAGGGCAACGCGCTGCTGACGTATCAGGGCGCTGCCGGCACGCGCGAGTACACCATCACCGCGTCGCCGCCCGCCGACTGCGCGCCCACCGCGAGCGTGCGCTAGATGCGGTTCCGCCTCGGCCCATGGATGTCGAGCTCGCTGCTCAGCGTCGCGATTGTCGCGGTGCTGGTCATGCTGTTCGTCGCCGGCCGCAACGACCAGGGCATCACGCACGGCCCCGAGGACTCCTCGATGGTCGCGCTCACGTTCGATGATGGCCTCAACGGCGCGGACACCGAGAACGTCGCGGAGATCCTCGAACTTTACGACTCGCGTGGCACCTTCTTCGCGGTCGGGAAGAGCCTGCGCGGCGACGCCGAGCTGGCTGAACGCCTCGTCGCGAGCGGCCACCTGCTCGCGAACCACTCGCTCACGCACACCCGCGCCAACCCCAACGACGTCCCGTACTACGAGCTCTCCCGCGCGCAGCACGAGTTCGCGGCCGTGACGCACCAGTGCCCCGCGTTCTATCGCCCGCCCTACGGGGTGGAGACCGGCTTCACGAAGTCGGCCGTGCGCCGAGCGGGGATGACCACCGTGCTCTGGAATGTCGAAGTCAAAGACTGGTCCGAGACTGACCCGGCGCGTCTGGCCGCGAATGTGCTGACGAAGGTGAAGCCCGGCGCGATCGTGCTGCTGCACGACGGCACCGAGGGCCACCCCGGCATCGACCGCTCCGTGCTGCTCAACGCCCTCCCGGCCATCCTCGAGGGACTGCACGCGCGCGGCCTGCGCGCCGTGCGCGTCGACGAGCTGCTCGGCATGCCGGGCACGCTCAAGCGCTGCTAGTACCGGCGACTCCCGCGCTAAAAGCGGCGCCGCCTCGCCCCGACGAGTGGCGCGAGGATCAGCACGACGATCATCAGCGCACTCAACGTGCCAATGAATGACTCGAGGATGTGCCGCTGATTGACGCCGCGCTCCGGCCGAGGCCTGTGCTCGTGCTGGTCGTGGCGGCGGTGATGCTCGTCGCGGCGTTCGCGTCGGTGCTTCGGCATGTGACTTCCTCGATCGCGCTGGTGTCGCTCGATCCAGCGTACCGCCAGCTGTCGCGTTGCCGGTTACTGCGCGGGATCAACCGATACGAGCGACGAGGACGGCTCGGGCAGCACCCCGTTCAGCTTCGCCACTGTCTGTAGCAGATCGCCCACCGCCGCGAAGTCGACCGCGAGCAGGTTCGGCGTCTTGCCGGCCGCGGTCACGCATGCCTCGACGTGCTGCAGCAGGGCTGACTCGCTGTTCACGCTCGTTGCGTCGAGGGTGCTTGGCGTGTTGCGCGAGATCCAGTGGTTGAGCAGCAGCAATGACTGCGAGACGTGACCGCGCTCCCGGGCGCACGAGAACGACTCGCCCGCAGTGACGTGGTACGAGGTGTCCCACGCTTCTCGGTACATCGGGCCGTACCAGGTGTTCGCACGTCCGGCGTTCTCTGCCTCGACGATCACCTGCGCAGCCTAGGTGTTGTACGCGTGGCGCACTCGGATGCCCCAGTCGTGCGAGACGATGTCCCTGCCGTAGCCGACCTCGAGCAGGAGCGAATGCGCGCCGGCCCGTGCGGGGCGGAAGGGCAGCTCGTAGCGCGCAATTACCTCGCCCGCATCCTCTCGGCGCTCGATCCCCGAGGGCGTGAGCGGCACCACCGAGTAGGCTACCGCACCGCCTTTCTCGGGATGGGTCACAAAGATGCGAGGCAGTGTGCGCGACTCGCGTACCTCGATCGCCTCGCCGCTGAACACCGCCACGAGCGAGAGCGTGCAGTCGCCAGGCAGCACACGCAGCGCGATCGACTCCTCGAATGGCGTCGAGGTGGGCACGCGGTCGGCGTCGTGCTCCGTGTAGCTGGCGATCTCGAGGGAGGTGAGTTGCACGCCCGCAGCCTATCCGACTCTAGTCGGTAGAGTACTTTACGATTGCCTCGAGGCTGCTACGCTGGCCCCATGCAACACCGCTCCATCGAGCCCGACCGCGAGCCACTCCCCATCGCTGACCGCGCTGCGGACAACCTGCGCTTCATCCGATCCGCGATGGAAGGCTCGGCGCGCTTCACCGACATCTCCGGCCTGGGCATGGTGCTCATCGGCCTGAGCGCGGTCGCCGCCACCGTGATCGCCTCGCAGCAATCGAGTCCGCTCGGTCGCGCGACGGTCTGGGAGCTCGAGGCCGCGCTCGCGATCACGATTGGCTTGCTCGCGACGCTGCAGAAAGCAGGCGCGCGTCGTTCGCTGCTGCTCGGCGGGCCCGCTCGCAAGTTCGCACTCGGCTTCATCCCCGCGCTCGTTGCAGGCGGCATTCTCACGATCGTTTTGCAGCGTGCCGAATTGTTCGCGCTGCTGCCGGGCATGTGGCTCGTCGTCTACGGCGCTGTCGTTGCGAATGCCGGCGCGTTCTCCGTGCGGCTCATCCCCGCGATCGGCTTCAGCTTCATGGCTGTCGGCGTGCTCACATTCCTCGCGCCCGAGGCGTGGTCCGGTTGGCTGCTCGGCGTAGGCTTCGGTGGCCTGCACATCGCCTTCGGCGTACTGATCGCGAGGCGCTACGGTGGCTAGCGAGCGCCTCCCTCGACGTTCGCCGCGCACGCCCGTCCCGCGACCGGCGCCCGAGCGCAGTGCTGTCGCGCACTCGGCCCAGCTCGACAACGTCATTCACGAGCGCACGCGCCTCGGCATCGTCAGCGCCCTCGCCGCGAACGAGCACCTGAGCTTCGCCGAGCTCAAGGCGTTGCTTGAGGCCACTGACGGCAACCTCAGCGCCCACGCACGTAAGCTCGAGGAAGCCGGCTACATCACTGCCACCAAGCGCTTCGAGGGCCGCGTCCCGCGCACCGAGTACGCGCTCACCGCCGCCGGCCGCAGTGCATTGGAGCGCTACCTCGGCCACATGGAAGCGCTGATCGATGCCACCCGTAATCGCCCGGATCGCTAGCGGACTGGGAGCGGTTGATACCATGCCGCTCACCAGCAGCTGCCCACCAGCATGAAGACCGGAGAGCACGACACATGCCGATCGATCTGAACCCGTACCTCAGCTTCAAAGACAACACGCGTGACGCGATGAACTTCTACCAGTCCGTCTTCGGCGGTGACCTGCAGATCTCGACGTTCGAGGAGTACCAGGCGCCGGTCGAGGACAGCGAGAAGTCGCTGATCATGCACTCGGAGCTTAAGGCGCCGAACGGCCTGCGCTTCATGGCGTCCGACACGCCGAACCACATGGAGTACAACCCCGGCACCAACTTCTCGATGTCGCTCAGTGGTGACGACGCCGCCACGCTGCACGGCTACTTCGACAAGCTGGCCGAGGGCGGCGCGATCGGCATGCCGCTCGAAGAAGCACCCTGGGGCGACACCTTCGGCATGTGCACCGAGAAGTTCGGCGTCGCCTGGCTCGTGAACATCACCAAGAGCTGATGTTCGTTCCCACGCTGAATCGAGGTGATTTGATGCGCCGCATGAGACCGCGCGACCGGCTCCCACTCGTCGTCGCGATCGTGCTCGTCCCGTTCTGGCTGCAGAGCCGTGCGGCGCATCCCTCGAGCCCCGCACTCTCCACGCCAGCGCCAAGTGCGATCGTGGCGCCAGCCCTCGCCCCACCGACCGGCACGCCGCATCCCACGCTCGCCACCTGCTACTACCGCCAGCTCGAGCTCGCCACGCCCGAGTCGCGCGAGATGCTCACGGCCATGCTCGCCGTCGCCGAGCCGCCCGACGCCATGTGGAACGCCCAAACCTGTTGAATCTCATTCGGTTGTTTCACGTCCGCTGAAACGATCGCGGTGCTCAGGCGGCTATAGTTCGCCCCTGCGCTGCGGCGTCGAGGGGGACACGTGCAACGACGAGTGATCCTGTCTGCATCGCTGGCGCAACGAGTGACTCGACAATGAGCGCTCAGGCCGAGCCGGAGCGGGTCTCGCTGCGAACGCGACGCGGCCGGGAGGTATTGACCGGGTTCACCGCGGCGCATTTCTCGCACCACATGAGCAACAGTCTGCTCAACCCGCTGCTGCCGTTTATCCGCGATGCATTCGGCCTGAACTACAGCCAGTCTGGGCTGTTGGTCTCGGCGTTCGCGATGAGCCTGGGGTTCTCGAACGCACCCATTGGGTACCTCGCGGATCGGTTCGGAGCGCGGCTGGTGGTGGTGGTCGGTCTGATCCTGACTGCGATCATCAGTGTCGTGGTGGGGATGGCCGGCAGCTATTGGCAGTTGCTGGCGTTCCTGATCGTGATGGGACTGATCCACGGCTCGTACCACGCACCGGCTTCGGCGCTGATGGCTCGAGTATTCCCGCCTTCCGAGCGCGGCAGCGCGATTGGCCTCCACATTACTGGCGGACACCTGGCGTTCTTCGTCGCCCCGGCGCTGGCAGGCTGGCTGGTGACCCGGACTGGCACGTGGACCACGCCGTATCTGTGGTTCGCCTGGGCGCCCATCCTCACGGCGATCTGGATCTGGAAGTTGGTGCCCGCTGACGGCGGTCATCGAGGCGACAGCACAGATCGCCTCGCGGTGTTCAGGGAACTCGGCACCGTGGTGCGAACGGTTGGGCCGCTGGTCTCAGCGTCGATGGTCTTCCAGGTAGCGCAGGCGGCACTGGTCGCGTTCATGACGTTGTATCTGGTGGACGTCCGTGGCATCGAGCCGGCCTGGGCAGCGGTGCTCTTCGGGCTTCCGCAGTTGATCGGGCTGCTTGGAGCGCCAGCGGCTGGCTATCTCTCAGACCGCATTGGGCGACGAGCCGTGATCTTGCTGGCTATGGGCCTGATGGGACCGTCGTTCTTCCTGCTGACCCTGGTCCCCAACGAGCTTGTCATGCTCCCCTTGATTGTGCTCGGCGTCTCGGCTGCGATGCGCCAAACCCCGACCGAGGTCCTGGTGATGGACACCGCGCCGGAGCACCGCCGCGCCACAGCGCTCGGCGCGTACCACATGCTGACGCAGCAGAGCGGAGGGATCGCCGCGCCAGCGCTCGGCGTGCTGGCCGGGGCGATTGGGATCGGACCGGCGTTCACAGGCCTGTGCGCGTTCCTCGGCCTCGCGTCTATCGCGGTGATCCTGGTCAGCCGCAAGCTGTAGCCGGGTCCGCCGAGTCCTAACAGCGCATCGAGGTCAACTCGAACCGAGCAGCAGCTCGCTCGCCTCGGCAAGGTTCTCGCAGATGTGCGTGGCGCCAGCGGCCTGCAGCTCCTCGGCTGACTCAGTACCCAGCAGCCCGATCAGGATCGGGATCCCAGCGTCGCGCCCGCACTGGATGTCCGCGGTCGCGTCGCCGATGAATGCTGCCTGCGCCGGATCACACTCGAGTGTCGCGAGTGCGAACAGCGCGGGCTCGGGGTGCGGCTTCTGAAACGGCCGCGTGTCCTGACCGACGATCACCCCGAACGCCGAGCGCCACCCGAACAGCGCTAGGATGTCGCCGGCGAGGCTCTCCATCTTGTTGGTGACTAACCCGAGGCGAATGCCGCGAGCCGCCATCGCTGACACGATCTCGTTCGCGCCAGCGGATGCCTCCAGTCGCCCCGCCATCGTGGAGCCGAAGCGCTCGACGTAGGTCGCGTAGATCTCTCTCGCGGTTACCTCGTTGATGCCGAGCAACTGTTGCAGGAGCGGGATGTAGAGCGCCCCGCCGTAGCTGGCAACTTCTGAGAAATCCAGGTGCTGTCCATGTGCGGCCGCGGCTTCGACCAGTGTGCCTGCCGCGAACGCCAGCGATGCGGTCAGCGTGTTGTCGAGGTCGAAGAGCACCGCGAGTGGCGCGACCTGGATCGAAGTACCGGCTGTCATTCCCGCACCCTTCAACACCGTCGGGCAGGCGGCCAGTGACTACCTACGAGATGTTCTCCGTGCGCTTAACCGCGGCGCGGCCCCTTGCTCGGCTGACGCCGCGGGGGAGCCGAGGTCTTCACCTCGCCCTTCGTGCGCGCTCGTGTGACATGCACGTCGCGGCCATGCAGGCTCACCAGCGAGCACCGTTCCAGCACGAGCATCGCGGACTTACGTTGGATGTCGACCAACGTGAAGTCGCCGAGCATGTCGATGGTCCCGATCGCGGTGGCGTCGATCCCGGCTTCGTTTGTGAATGCGGCGACGACGTCCTGCGGACGGATGCCGTGCTGGCGCCCGGCGTCCAGATAGAGCCGGACCATGCCGCCTTCGCTGGCGGCCCCGCCGTCTGATTGCTGCTCCTCGACCGGCTCGTCGTGGCGTCCTGAGGCCCCGCCATTCGCGAGGTAGATCGCGGCCGCGGCGATCTGCGCGGCGTCGTGCTCCTGCCCGAGCTTCTCGACGAGCGAGGTGTACATGCTCGCAGCGCCTGACTCGATCGTCTCGACCAGCGAGTTGTGCAGTGTCTCGCGTCGACGAGCTGCGATGTCACCTGGTGTCGGCACGCGGACCAGGCGCAGGTTCTTGTGAATCTGGTGCTCGATGAACCGTAGCTGTCGCATCTCGCGTGGCGTGACGAAGGTCACGGCGTCGCCGGCCTTCCCCATGCGCCCGGTGCGGCCGATGCGGTGGATGTACGCGTCCGCGTCGTCCGGAATGTCGTAGTTGAAGACGTGTGTCACATCGGGGATGTCGAGGCCGCGCGCAGCCACCTCGGTCGCAATGAGCAGCTCGGCCCGCCCGTCGCGGAACGCCTGCAGCAGCCGCTCGCGTTGCGACTGATTGATGTCGCCGTGCAGCGCCGCCGCCGAGTAACCGCGCGCCTGCAGCGTCGCCGACAGTTCGTCGACCTCGCGCTTCGTGCGGCAGAACACGATCGCCGAGCTCGGCGACTCCAGGTCGAGGATGCGCGTGAGCGCCTCGACCTTGTCGCGCTGCATCGTCTCCACATACATCTGTCGAGTCTGCGGCGCGGTCAGATCTTCCTGCGCGATCGTCACGCGCTCTGCGTCGCGGAGATACCGCTTCGCCAGCATCTCGATGCGGCGCGGCACGGTCGCCGAGAAAAGCGCGACCTGTCGCTCCTCTGGCACCGCGTTGAGGATCAACTCGATGTCTTCGACGAAGCCCATGTCGAGCATCTCGTCGGCTTCATCGAGCACGACCATGCTGACGTTCGACAGGTCGAGGGTGCCACGTCGGATGTGATCCATCACGCGGCCCGGCGTCCCCACTACTACCTGCGCGCCGGCGCGCAGACCGTAGAGCTGTCGGTCATACGCCTGCCCGCCGTACACCGGAAGCACGGCCACCCCGCGCGCATTACCGAGGTTGTGCAGTGACTCGGCGACCTGCACCGCCAGTTCCCGAGTAGGGGCGAGCACAAGTGCCTGGACTGCGCGCTTCGCCATGTCGATGCGCTCCACGATCGGCAACCCGAACGCAGCCGTTTTCCCGGTGCCGGTCTGCGCCTGCGCGAGGATGTCGCGCCCGGCGAGCAGCAGTGGAATGGTCTGGGTTTGGATCGGCGTCGGCTCCTCGAAGCCGAGCACATCGATCGCGCGGAGTGTGTCGGCGCTGAGGTTCAAATCCGCAAAGGTGGGCGCCATCAGCTATTCCTTCAAAAGTATTTTCGGCTTACGAGCGTACGTTGACTGGCGGTAGCCGTCTGTAACGACTGGCGGAGCACGATGACATTACCCCGAGGGGGACTGTTTCAAGATGCGGTCCGCCCTTCCAGTATCGGCCCACAATCCCGTACGACATAATGCTGATAATTCTGAGTGAACGCGGTCCTGGGGAAGATCGTAGGCGTCAGCACGGGCAGTGAGGTCGAGGAGCGCCTGGGCACCCAGGTCGTGCACGTGGTCGTCGGCGACGAATACGACAGCTTGCTCGACGGACTCGTCGACCCCGAGGCATAGCGCTCGATCGATAAGTCCGGACGCCAATGAGAACGCCACCCGAAGGTGGCGTACGAGGCGAGACTGAGTCAGACGTTCTCGTCCTTGTTCGCCTGAAGGATCGACCGGACGTTCTCGTCGGTCGGCGGTTCCCCGAGTACCGAAATGCGCCTCCGCATCTGGCGATACCGGACGGCACCAAAGGCGACCGTGCCGAATCCAGCCACGATCAGGAGGATGCCGGTCGTCTCGAATACCGGGCCTTCGAGAAAGTGGATTAGCGCGACGCCGCCGCCGGCAGAGGCGAGCGCGGTTCGGATGTAAGACAGTAGCGTCCGCTCGTTTGCGAGAATCGTCCGGTCGGCGGCGAGGTAATCACGGAGGATCATCTCCTCCGCGCGGAACGCGCCGTAGGGCCGAGTCTGGCGGGCTGGCTCGCGTGACTGCATACGCCCCCCTTTCGGTTGGGAATCTACAGCAGTCGGCCTCCATGTCCTAACGTGCTATCAGGTGTAGTGACGATTTGTTCGATCGCAGCACGAAACGCCACCCGAAGGTGGCGTCGATTCGAGACCGAGTCTCGTGCTAGCGGGTTATGGTGACCTGACCCCCTGAAGCAGATCCACCGCGAGCGAGAGAATCGCGGTGGACAGGAAGGGGTCTTCGGATGGTGGCGAAGCGGAAGCGGTACGGTGCCGAGGAGATCATCGGCAAGCTGCGA
>Ga0114969_10001371_pt1 | contig 20658 bp, 14 predicted proteins | sample M_130807_MF_Meta_FD_87316 | JGI IMG/M metagenome (GOLD analysis project Ga0114969, IMG submission 87316) | Freshwater microbial communities from Lake Montjoie, Canada to study carbon cycling - M_130807_MF_MetaG | ecosystem: Environmental > Aquatic > Freshwater > Lake | place: Lake Montjoie...
CGAGGGCTTCTTCGACTCGATCGAGCTGACCGTGCCCGAGGGCTGCTGTCTCAACCCGCCGCCGGGGCGCTCGGTCGCCGCCGGCACGCACCACCCCGGCACCGAGGTCGGCGAGGCGATCGCGACCGCGCTCTCGAACGTCGTGCCGACGCGCTGCTGCCCGCAGATCTACAAGATGGGCATGCCGACCGTGATCTTCGGGACGAACCCGCGCACCGGACAGACCTTCATCGACCACTCCGTGGACACCTTCGCCGCATACTGCGGCGCGGTGAAGGGGCAGGACGGCTGGGGCGCGATGAACGTGAGCTTCGGCAACCTGATCCGGGCGACCGCCGAGATCAACGAGTCGATCTTCCCGATCCGCCAGCTCGCGCGCGACTACGACACCGACTCCGGCGGCGCCGGCGAGTTCCGCGGCAACTGCGGGAGCGTCTACCGCAAGCAGGTGCTGACCCCGGCGACGATCTACACCTACGTCGTCGGGCGTCGTTTCCCGATGCCCGGAATCGCCGGTGGCCGCGACGGCTCGCCGAACGAATTGTACGTCCGCGTCGGCTCGTCGCAGAAGCGCACCGTCGGCGACTCCTCCGAGCGCATCCTCCACGAGGCGGGGGAGTGCTACGAGTACCACTACGGCGGTGGCGGCGGCTGGGGCGACCCGCTCGTGCGGCCCGCCGACCGCGTGTTCGAGGACGTGCTCGACGAGTACGTATCGATCGAGGGTGCGCGGCGCGAATACGGCGTCGTGCTCACCGGTTCGGTCGAGGAGTGGACGCTCGCGATCGACCGCGCGGAGACCGACCGCCTGCGCGCGGAGATGCGCCGCGAGCGCGAAGCGCGCTGACCGGGCGGGCCGGGCGGGCCTCTCCCGGTCGATCGCCGGCGCCTCCGCGGCTTCTCACCCGCCCCCGATGACGCCCTTCCCGCGCAGCGCGCGCAGGTCGTCGTCGCGCAGACCGAGTTCGTCGCGCAGCACGGCGTCGGTATGCTCTCCGAGCGTAGGCCAGCGGCGCGGCGGTCGCTCCGGCGTGCCCGACAGCTTGATCGGGTTGCCGACGACCAGCATCGGCTCGCCGCCGTCGGGGCGTGGCACGCGCAGCAGCATGTCGTGGCTCGCCACGTGCGGGTCGACGACCAGGTCCTCCGGCGTGAAGCACGGCCCCGCCGCGATCCCCTGTTCGGCGAGCACGGTCGAGGCTTCGAGCTTGGTCTTGTCCGCGGCCCAGGACTCGACCGCCGGCCGCACCACCGAGTCCATCTGGTCGCGCCAGCCTTCGCGGGTCGCGAAGCGCGGGTCGGAGAGCCAGTCCTCGTGGCCGATGGCGCGCGCGAATTGCGCGAGTTGGTGGTCGCGCACCGCCTGCACCACGAAGTAGCCGTCGCGCGCGGCGAAGCCGTCGAAGATGCCGGGGGTGCGGCGCTTGCCGCGCACCCCCATCGACCAGAAGTGCGGCACGATGTCGGCCATCGCGATCATGGCGTCGAACATCGCGACGTCGACGTGCTGGCCGCGCCCGTTGCGATCGCGCCCACGCAGCGCCGCAAGGATGCCGATCGCTGCGAAGAGCGAGGTGCCGATGTCGCCAAGCGCACCGGCCGGGCTGACCGCGGGCGGCACGCCCGGCTCGCGGCGGTACTCATAGAAGCCGCCCATCGCCTCGGCGATCGGCGCATACGCAGCCCAGGCCCCGTAGGGCGAGGGCAGCAGGTTGCCGAAGCCGGAGACCGAGACGTAGACGAGGCCGGGATGCAGCGGCGACAGGTCGCGGTAGCCGAGCTTCATGCGGTCCATCGTGCCGGGCTTGAAGTTCTCGCCGAAGACGTCGAAGCGCGGCACGAGCCGGTGGATCAGGTCGCGCCCCTCCTCGCTCTTTAGGTCGATCGCGATGCTGCGCTTCTCGAGGTTGTTGCGCAGGTAGGTGGCGCCCACCTGGCGACCGTCGACGTCCTTGACCGCCGGCAGCGCGCCGCGGCCGGAGTCGCCCGTCACCGGGTGCTCGACCTTCACCACCTCGGCACCGAGCCGTGCGAGCAACTGCGTCGCGAAGGGCAGCGCCTGCATCTGCTCGACGGCGAGGATGCGCACGCCCGCAAGCGGGCCCTCCGCCGCCGTGACGGCTCCCCCCTGCTCGTGTTCGTCGGACATCGTCGTCATCTCCCCGTGGCCGGATCGGCTTCGTCCTCTAACCCGTCGACTCGGTCGGCCGCCAGCGGCGCGCCCCCGTCGCGGGCCAGTGCGAGGGCCTCATGCAGGCTGGAAAGCAGCCGGTCCGGGCCGATCTCCCCCGCGATCCCGTGGCGCTCCATGTCGCTGCGCAGGGAGGGGTTCACCCGGCCGAAGGCCAGCTCGATGCCGCTCTCGCGCAGTTCCTCGCACAACTCCCGCAAGGAGCGAGCCGCGGAGTAGTCGAGGTCGGTGATCGCGCCGGCATCGACGACCAGCCAGCGCACCGGATCCGGAGCATGTGCGACCAGGCTGCGGACCTCGTCGGCGAAGCGGTTTTCGTTGGCGTAGAACAGGTCGGAGCCGAAACGGTAGACGACGAGCCCGCGGGCGGACTGCGTTCCCGGCACGACGGGCACCGGCTCGAGCCGCCCCTCGTGATCGATGACCATGACGGAGGTGTGGGGACGGTAGCTGTGGTGCACGTGCCGAAGCAGGGACAGGGCGACCGCCAGCAGCACCCCCTGCTCGACACCGACCAACGCCACCGTCGCGGCGGTGACCAGCGCCACGCGGAACTCGCCGGGACTCTCGCTGCGGATCTGGCGCAGGCCGCGCAGGTCGATCATGCCGAGCCCGATCGTGAACACGATCGCCGCGAGGACCCCGTGCGGCAGGTAGGCGAGCGGCCCGGTCAGGAAGAGGAGGACGGCGAGGACGACCGCGGCGAACGTCAGTTGCGCCCACTGGCTGCCGGCACCGGCGCGGTCGGCGACCGCGGTCTGGGTCAGGCTGCCGTTGACGACGAAGGTGCCGGAGAGTCCTGCGGCCGCGTTGGCGGCGGCGAGTCCGAGGATGTCGGTGTCGATGTCGTCGCGCTCGCGGTGCATGAGCGCATAGGCGCGCACGGTCGCGGCGCTCTGCGCGATGACGACGAGGGCACGGGAGAGAGCGACGGGCAGGAGCGCCAGCGTCTCCTCCGGTCGGATCGCACCGAGGCCGGCCGCGAGCGGGGGCAGTCCGCCCGGGATCCGGCCGATCACCGAGAAGCCACGGCTCGCGAAGTCCCCGTACCAGCTCGCCGCCGTGGCGCCGACGACCGCGAAGAGCGGCACCGGCACACGGGGCAGCAGCCGCCGGCCGAGCACTACCGCGCACGCCACCGCGGCCGACAGCGCGAGCGTCGGCAAGTGGACCGCCTCGAACCCCGCCGCGATCTCGCGCAGCTGGACGAGCGGCTGTCGCGAGGCGACCGGCAGGCCGAGCATGTCGCCGAGCATGCCGACCGCGACCTGGAAACCGACCCCGGTGAGGAAGCCGACCAGTACGGTCCGCGAGAGGAAGTCGGCGAGGAAGCCGAGCCGGAACAGGCGTGCGCCGAGCAGCAGGGCCGCGACCAGTAACGCCAGGACCGCCGCGAGCGCCACGTAGTGATCGCTCGCGGGGGTGGCCATGGCCGAAAGACTGGCGGCGAGAATGGCGGCGGTGGCCGAGTCGGCGGCGACCACCAGGTGGCGCGACGAACCGAGGAGCGCGAACGCAACGGCCGGGAGGAGCCCCGTATAGAGCCCGGTCACGATCGGCATCCCGGCGATCCGGGTGTAGCCGAGCAGCTGCGGGACGTTGATCGAGGCGAGCGTGAGCCCGGCGAGGACGTCGTGCGCGAGGCGCGCGCGGTCGATCGGGAGGAGTCCACGCAGGAACCCGCGCGGCTCGTTCACCACGGGATGCAGCCGCGCGGCGAGCCGCACTCGCCTGGTCGCGCAAGGGCTTCGGGGCAGGCCATGTTCGGCGAGGCCAACCGGATTCCCGGCGCAAGTCAAGGCATCCGCGGCGGGCGGCGGGCGATCGCGCGTTGACGGCGGCGCGGCGACCCGGCTAGCTCGCGGCATGACACGCGTTTCGAGAGCCCGCGGCGGACTCGCCGCTGCGGTCGTCGTCTCCACCCTCGCAGCCCTCGGCAGCACCGCCTCGGCCGCGGTGGTGGACGAGGTCTGGAGTCGCGCCGCAGCACTCCCGAGCCAGCCCGTGCTCGTGCAATTCCGGGCACAGTCGATCGGCGTCACGGGAATGGCCTCGTCGGTGAGAGGACCCGCTGGCTTGCTGCGTGGCGGTTTCTCGCGCGATGTGAACGCCCGGCTCGCCGCCGTGCTCGCCGCGCGGGCGCATCGCCTGCGCCGCACCTACGAGGCGATCCCGTTCGCGGCGGTCGAGGTGGGCGCGGATGCGCTCGCGGCCCTCGACGCCTCGCCCGACGTGCTCTCGGTCGTCCCGGATCGCGCGGCCTCGCTCGACCTGATGGACACCGCCCCTCTCGTCGAGGCGCCTCCCGCCTGGGCGCAGGGTTTCGAGGGCGGCGGTCGCGCCGTCGCGGTCGTCGACAGCGGCGTCGAGACGACGCACCCGTTCCTCGCCGCTTCGACGATCGCCGAAGCCTGCTTCTCCTCGTCGGGCTGCCCGAACGGGGCTACGTCCCAGATCGGTCCGGGAGCGGCCGCGCCCTGCAACTTCCTGCCGAATACCTGCGGACACGGCACGCATGTCGCCGGCATCGCCGTCGGGCACGGCCCGGCGGAGTCGCCGCCGCGCTGGGGTATCGCGCGGGGCGCCGGCCTCGTCGCGGTGCAGGCGGTATCGCGCGCGGAGGGAGCGGACTGCGCGCCGGCTTCGTCGCCGTGCCTGGTCCTGTTCCAGTCCGACATCCTCGCGGCGATGGACTGGATCCACGGCGTCGCGGCCAGCCATCGCGTCGCGGCGATCAACCTGAGCCTCGGTGTCGGCAACTACGCGACTCAGGCCGCCTGCGATGCCGCCGAGCCCGCGTACAAGGCGATGATCGACGCGCTCGCGGCCGACGGCATCGCGGTCGTCGCCTCGTCGTCGAACCGCGGCACGAAGACCGGGATCTCGGCGCCGGCCTGCATTTCGAGCGCGATCGGCGTCGGTGCGACAACCAAGAACGACGAGGTCCCGGCGTTCTCCAACTCCGCGTCGTTCCTGCCGCTGCTCGCCCCGGGAGCGGGCTTCAGCGCGAGCGAGGGCATCACCTCCTCGTGGCCGGGCGGAACCTGGAAGCGCGTCTATGGCACCTCGATGGCGGCACCGCACGTGGCCGGCGCGATCGCGCTGCTCGCAGAGGCCCACCCCAAGGCGAGCGTGCCGGCGTTGCTCGCGGCCCTGCGCGCCGGCGGGCTCCCGGTCACCGACCCGGCCAACGGCGTCACCACGCCCCGGCTGCGCATCGCGCATGCGCTCGATGCGCTCGCGGTCGGCGGAGCCTGCGCACCCGCGTCGGACACGCTCTGCCTGCTCGGCGGACGCTTCTCGGCGACGCTGCGCTGGGACGACGGCACGGGTACAAAGCCCGCCTTCGTCGCCGAACCCAAGGCCTCGTCCGACGCGTCGGCCTCGGGGATCTTCTTCTTCTACCCGGAGGACCCGTCGAACTGGGAGGTGCTCGTCAAGATGATCGACGGCTGCGCCAACGACGACCACTTCTGGACGCTGGTCTCCGCGTCGACCGGCTTCGGCTGGGTGCTCGTCGTCACCGACGAGACCACCGGCGTGCGGCGCACCTGGCAGCATCCGCTCGACGGACGCGCCTCAGGGATCTCGGACTTCCAAGCCTTCGCCTGCGGCGCCTGAGCAGGCGAGGCGACACCGGGGCCCATCGGACCCCGGTATCGCCCTTCATCGACGTTCGCTCAGCGCATGCCGAATTCGCCGGCACAGCCCCGGTCGACCCACAGGCCGCCGGGCAGCACGCCCCAGTTGTCGCCGCGGATGCAGGGCTGGTTGCTCATCTGCTGCTCGAGCCGGAACTGTCGGCCCTGCGTTCGCACCGGGCACATCTCGTAGGACCAGCTGCGCGACTGGCAGACGATGCGCGACGTCGGGCCGCCGGTGCCCTGACCCGGCCGGTCGTACTCGCCGCTCCAGCCGTCGGTCGCAGGGCGCCCGCCCTGGCCGTTCCAGCCCGGGCCCGGGCGAGGCGGCGCCACGACCACGGGCGGGCCCGGGCGAGGCGGCACCACGACCACGGCCGGACGACCCGGCCACGGCGAGACCGCGAACTGTGCGCGGCAGCCGCTGCGCACCCACACGCCGGCCCCGTCGGGATCCGGCCCCCAGGTGTCCCAAAGGATGCAGGGCGTCCGGCTCAACTGGCGGACCAGGCGCACGTCCCCCTGCCCGAAGGTCCGGCACCAGCCGGGTCGACCCCGGTTCGAGTCGCACTCGATGATGCGCGGCCGCTGGGCCTGTGCCGCGCGCGGCAGGGCCGCGGCAGTCGCGAAAAACGCGGCGGTGGCCGCGACGACGACGAGAGCTTTCTTCATCCCCAGGTTCCTCCTCCACTTCTTCCCGAGTGGCAGCTGGCGCCGCCGCGAGCCACGCAGCGGCGCATCGATCATCCGATCGCGGTCGGTGGTCGTCCCGGCTCGCTCGGCCAGACCGGGTGCCAGGGCCGCTCGCGCTCGAAGGCGCGGGCCGCCTGCAGGACCAGGTCGTCGAGATGGCGCGGGCCCACGATCTGCAATCCCATCGGCAGGCCGCGCTTCGAGAGACCGATGCGCACGGTCGCGGCGGGATTCCACGACAGGTTGAACGGAATCGTGAACGAGCCGACGTTCGACCAGGCCTGCCTGCGGCCCTCGGTCTCGGTCGGGTACGGGCCCGGCGCCGCGTAGGGATCGAACGGCACGGTCGGCGTGAGCAGCAGGTCGTGGTCGGCGAAGACCGATGCGCACCACGCGGCGACGCGGTGGCGCAGGGCCGCGAGTTCGCCGAAGACCGCGGGCGTCATCTCGCTGCGCGCGAGTTCGACGCCGGACATGAGCCCGCGCCCGAGCAGGTGCTCGCGGCCGGCGAGATCCTTCTCCAGGTGCGCCGCGAGGAGATACGCGCCGAGCAGCCCCCAGGTGCGCCCGGCCTCGGGCGGACCGCCCGCGATGCGGGTCACGCGATGGCCCATGCGCTCGAACACGCCCACCGCGTCCTCGACCGCCGCGGCGACGTCGGACTGGACGACCGCGTAGGCGAGGTCCGGCGAGTAGGCGATGCGCATGCCGCGCGGCAGCGGCTCGCGCACCCGGTCGAGGTAGGAGAATCCCGGGTGGGGCAGGCTGTAGGGATCGATCTCCGACTTGCCCACCACCTGGTCGAGCACCAGCGCCGCGTCCTCGACCGTCTTGGTGAGCGGCCCGTAGACGGCCGTCGCGCCGTACTCCCAGAGGCCGTCGGCCTCGCGCGGCACGCGGCCGTAGGAGGTCTTCAGCCCGAAGCATCCGGTGAAACTCGCCGGAATGCGGATCGAGCCGCCGCCGTCGCCCGCGGTGACGAGCGGAAGCACGCAGCCGGCAATGGCCGCCGACGATCCGCCGCTCGAGCCGCCGGGTGTCAGCTCGAGATTCCACGGCGAGCGCGTAACGCCGAAGACGCGGTTGCGCGTGAACGCGGGTGCGCCGAATTCCGGAGCGTTCGTCTTGCCGACGACGATCGCGCCCGCGCTCTTCAAACGCTCCACCTGGACCGAGTCGTGGGTCGCGACCCGCGACTCGAAGAGCTTGGACCCCTCGGTCCACGCCAGCCCGGCCGCGGGCTCGAGTTCCTTCACGCCGAGCGGGACCCCTTCGAGCGGCCCGCCCTCGCCGCGGGCGAGGCGGGCCTCGGCGGCGCGCGCGTCGGCCATACAGGCGTCGCGGTCCCGTCGCACGACGACCGCATTCAGGTCGGCGTGCGTCTCGTCGATGCGTCGGAGGACCGACTCCATCAACTCCACGGGCGACAAGCGCCGCTCCTGCAAGCGGTTGGTGAGATCGACCAGGCTCCAGCCGAGAAATTCGTCCATCGGATTGGTGAACCCCCGGCCTTCCGCATATCCCACTCCCGACGGGTCGCGCTAGTTGCCGCGACGGGATGGGCGGAGGGACGTAGGCAGTGGCCTCGGTTGTGGACCCGGGCCCACGCGGCTACGCCGCCGCAGGCCTTCATGAGGAAGTCACGTGGGGAATTCGGCCTGCTAGGGACTCGTCCGATGGATCCACGCACCCCCGTCTTGGTCGGCGTCGGTACGGTCCTGCAGCGCGAGGTCGACCCGGCGCGCGCGCAGGAGGCCGTGTCGCTCATGATTGCCGCAGCGCGGCACGCAGCCGACGACAGCCGTGCCCCGGCCCTCCTCGATCGCGTGGACCTGGTCGCGGTGCCCCGGGGCATCTGGAGCTACGCCGACCCGGCGCGACTGGTCGCCGCGGACATCGGCGCCACGGCGCGCAGCCTCGTCGCCGAGATCGGCATCCTGCAGCAGTCGGTGATCTCGCATGCCTGCCTGGAAATCGCCGCGGGTCGTTCGGAAACGGTCCTCGTCTGCGGCGGCGAGGCCAAGCACCGCGCGCTCCAGGCGATGCTGGCCGGCGGCGCCGCGCCCGAGCGGGAGGACGCCGGCGCCGAACCCGACCTCGCCCTTCGCCCCGCGGGCGACATCCTCGCGCCGGTCGAGATCTCCCGCCACCTCGCCGTGCCGGCCCACCAGTACGCGGTTATCGAGAGCGCGCTGCGCCACGCGGCGGGACGCACGCCCGAGGCGCACGGACGGCACCTGGGCGCGCTCTGGGGTCGCTTCGCGCGGGTCGCCGCCGCGAATCCCGACGCCTGGGACCGCTCCGCCCCGGCCGACGAGGCGATCGTGCGGCCCGCCGGCCACAATCGCGTCGTCGCGGCGCCCTACACGCGGCTGCTGTGCTCGCAGTGGAACGTCGACCAGGCGGCAGCACTGCTGCTCACCACGGTCGAACGGGCACGCAGCGCCGGCGTGCCGCGCGAGCGCTGGGTCTTTCCGCTCGCGTCGGTCGAATCGAATCATATGCTGCCACTCACCGCGCGTGCCGAGTTGCACCGCTGGCCCGCGTTCCGCATCGCCGCGCGAAGGCTTTCGGAACTCGCCGACGGCGGCGATCGCGGCGCGGCGGGCGCCGGGACCGACGGCGGCCCGGTCGACCTGTACAGCTGCTTTCCGGCTGCGGTGCAGGTGCAGGCCGACGAACTCGGTCTAGCGCACGAGACACCTCTCACCGTCACCGGCGGCATGACCTTCGCCGGCGGCCCGCTCAACTCCTACGTGCTGCAGTCGACGGCGACGATGGCCCGCGTGCTGCGCGAACGCCCGGGCGAGCGCGGGTTGGTCACCTGCGTGAGCGGCATGCTCACCAAGCCGGCGCTCGCGCTCTGGTCGACCGAGCCGCGCGAAGGCGGCTTCGTCCGCGACGACGTCGGCGCACGCGCCGCGAGCGCCACCGGGCAGCGGCCGATCGACGACGCTGCGACCGGCCGCGCGACCGTCGTCGGCGCGACCTCGCTCCCCGAGGGCGGAGAACTCGCGCGCGCCGTCGCGATCGTCGAGTTCGACGACGGACGGCGCAGCATTGCCGTCGCGGAGGACCCGGACCTGGCGCGAGCCTGGGCCGAGCAGGATGCCGTCGGCTCTGCCGTTCGGGTGAGTGCTCCCGGCCGGCTCGCCTGATCCTGCGATTCGAGTCGGTACGCCGAAAAGGCTTGCCCCGGGGTTCATGCGCGGGTGTATGGTGGGCGTCCTGAGGAAAGCCGGGGCCTCTGCGGAGGGGGTTCTCGAACGCCTGGTCACGCGGCAGCTGGCCGTGGGGGACTTTGCGACGCCTACGAAACTGGAGATCCAGAACAATAGCAGGGGCAGAAGAGTTTGAATGAATCCTCAGCCTTCAGATAGAACAGGTTCATGCTTTTTGTGACTCGGCTTTCGAAACGACAGGCAAAGCGCTGTCTTTTCATTTCACGTTTTCAGGAGCAAAAAAATGTCTCGATCGAAACTCAAAGTAGCAGTCATACAGATCGCTCCTGTCTATCTAAATGCAGCCGCGACCTGGGAGAAGCTTGAAGCCCGCATCTGCGAAGCGGCCGGCCATGGCGCAGAACTGATTACATGGGGTGAGTCCTTGATCCCGGGCTACCCGAACTGGACATCCATTTCGACTGGTGGCGATCAAAAGCAAATCTACGCTCGATATTGGCGCGAAGCCCTGCGCCTGGATGGACCAATCGTGACGGCGATGAAACAACGCGCCGGAGCACTCGGAGTCATGCTCATGGGAGGCATTGCCGAGCAATACGCGGGGTCAACCTATTGCACGTTACTCACGATCGGACCTGATGGCACGCTGTGGGGACGACACCGCAAACTCAAGCCTACCTGGCTCGAGCGCCTGATCTGGGCCGATGGTGATGGCCAAGGCTTGGTGACATATCCCACGAAAATCGGTCGCGTCGGAGGGCTTTCCTGTTGGGAGAATTGGATGCCGCTCGCAAGGGCGGCCTTGCATCAGCAGGAGGAAGTCCTGCATGTATCGACATGGCCCGGAAGCCTCTCTCTCACGAAGGACATCTCCCGTTTCATGGCGATCGAAGGGCGCTCCTGGATTATTTGTGCCAGCGGACTGCTTCGCGCCAGCGATTGGTCGAACTTGTCGGATGAGGAGTTCCCTCTCAAGGAACAAATGTCGAAGAAATTGGTCTGGCAGGACGGGGGTTCCATGATCTTAAGTCCAACAGGAGACATCGTGGCGGGCCCACTCGTTGGCGAGGAGGGCATTCTTTATGCAGATGTCGACCCGGAGGTCGTCATAGAGGAGCGACAATTGCGCGACATCAGTGGACACTACTCCCGCAATGATGTTTTGCGCTTGGAACTGCAGAAATGAGAGGGAATGTCTGCGATCCGATCTCCGGACTGCATACGGGTGTCCGGCGGAGATCCCGGGCTGCGGCGGCCATCGCCATTGCGAGGACATGAACCATGGCTGTCGGGCTGCTTGCCCCTGTCCTCCTGAGGGCTGCCGCCGGGGGCGGAGATCTGCTGCTCCGCCAGCTCTTTGATGGGGACACCGGCACCTTCACCTACCTGCTCGCCGACGTGAACAGCGCCGAGGGCGTGTTCATCGATCCGGTGTTCGAGCAACACGACCGCGATCTGGCCCTGATTCGCGAGCTCGGCATCGATCTGGTGGCCTGCTTGGATACCCATGCCCATGCCGACCACATCACCGGCAGCTGGCTGATGCACCGGGCCACCGGTTGCGCCATCGCCCTGGCCGCCAAGGCAGGCGCCGAGAACGTCACGCGGCCCTTGTCGCATGGGGATCGGGTCGCCTTCGGAAGCCGCTGCCTCGAGGTGCGCGCCACCCCCGGCCACACCGATGGCTGCCTCACCTTCGTGCTCGACAACGAGTCTCTGGCCTTCACCGGTGACGCCCTGCTGGTGCGCGGCTGCGGCCGCTGCGATTTCCAGCACGGCAATGCCCACACCCTCTACAACTCGATCACCGGGCAGATCCTGTCGCTGCCCGATGGCTGTCTGCTCTATCCGGGTCACGACTACGTCGGCCGCAACATCAGCTCGGTGGGCGAGGAAAAAGTCTTCAATGCCCGTCTGGGCGGCGAAGCCACTGAGTTGGACTTCGTCGTCTACATGGAGTCGCTGAAACTGCCCCACCCGGGCCGCCTTGCCCAGGCCCTGCCCGCCAATCTGCGCTCCGGCAAGCCGATCCAGGAGGAGAGCCAGGTGACGATCTGGGCGCCGGTGCAACGCAGATATGCAGGTCTCCCCGAGCTGGCTCCCGAGTGGGTGGCGGAACACCGGGGTCAATTCACTTTGCTGGATGTACGCTCCCCCGAGGAGTACGACGGCCCGGATGGCCATGTGCCCGGCAGCCATTTGATTCCCCTGCCGGAACTGGAGGCCCGCCAGACTGAACTGCCCCCCGGCCTACCCGTGGTGGTGCTGTGCCATTCGGGCAGCCGTTCGGCCCTCGCCACCCAGCAGCTCCAGAAGGCAGGCCTCACCCGGGTGGCCAGCCTCCGAGGCGGCCTGCGGGCCTGGGAGACTCATGGTTTCCCGATCGAACGGAGCCGTCGGCTGGTTTGAGCGGGTGTCCGCTCCCCTTTGCCTGTCCCGCCAGAGAGGGGAGCCACCTCGGGTGGTCACGGCAGTGCGGCGAAATCCGATTGCGTCCGCGACTCGAAGTCGTCGATGAACGCGGTGCCCCTGGAGCTGACCCCGAGGCCGCCGAGGAATCCGAGTTGGACACCGTCGATCACCGCCAGGTGGTTGTCGACGCCGGGCGTGACGACGGTCGTGCCGTCGACCTTCAGGGTGAGCGTTCCGTCACCCGCCCCGGCGCCGCTCGCCCGGCGCCAGTCGAGTTCGACCGAGGCCCAACCCGGGCGCGGCAGCACGATCGGCACCGTCTGCCGGGCCGTGCCCCCGTCGTCGCGTACGACGCCGTAGATCGTCCAGGTGGAGGCCTCGAAGCGCAATCGCAACTCGAAGGGACGGTGCGACGGATCGCCGGCGAGGCGACCGGCCGCGAGGCGCAGGATGCGCGGATCGGTCGGCACCTCGATCGTGTTCAGGTCGAGCGAGAAGCGCGCGCGATAGCGCGACACGCCCGCGGGTGTCGTGTCCTTCACCCAGAGCTTGGCCCGGTTCGCGGGGGGCGGGAGTCGGTCGACGTCGAAGAGCAGGCCCGCCGCGCCGTGGCGCGCGGCGATTCGCCGCACGGCGAGCTTGCCGTCCTTGGTCGACGTCGCGCTCCAGCGGCCGAGGCTTCCCGACTCGAAGTCGTCGACGAAGAGCGCGTCGCCCGGCGCGTCGAGCGTCGTGTCGATGCCGCGGGTGACCGCACCCGCGGCGACTGCGACGAGGTCCGCCGCCACCTCCTCGCGGCCGTTCCACCAGCGGGCGACGAACCGCAGGGTCGCGAGACCGTCGGAGAAGCGCACCCGGTAGCTGCCGCGCTGCAGTCCGTAGACCGACCATGCACCGCCCGACGCGCTCATCGCGCTGCCCGCCGGCGCGCGGGTCGCGGCGTCGAAGACCTCGACGAGCACGCCCGCGAGCCCACGTCCGGCGGCGTCGCGCACGGTGCCGCTGAGTCCGCCGGAGGCGGCATACTCGTCCGCACCGACGTCGGGCGCGGATCGCGTGTCGCCGTCGACGTCCACGACCGCGGTGCTGCCGGTCGCCTGGTCGCGCGCCGCGGAACCCGAGACCAGGTGGTAGTCCCAGGCCGGCTCGCCGGGCGCCGCGAAGCCGGCCGACGCCGGGTGAAGCGCGGTCGCGAGACCGGTGACCGAACCCGCGGCACCCGGGACGCCGTCGACGTTCGTGTCGCGGGTGTTCGCGGACAGGACGGCGCGGTTCGTGACGAGCGAGTTCCCGGGCTTCACGTGGAGGGCGGCCATCTGCCAGGCGGCGAAGCCCGCGTGGCGCGCGACGACGTCGTAGGCGAACGCCGCCGTCGCATGGCGCGCGTCGGGTGCGCCGACGGGTGCCTCGATGAGCAGGACGGCCTGCCCCTGCATCGAGCCGTCGACCAGGTTGTCGGCGATCGTCGTGTGCGTGACGGTGGCCGTGGTCGCCTGGATCCAGAGGCCGCCGCCGCCGCCGCCGGAGACGTTGGTTCCGCCGCCGGCCCGGACCGAGTTGCCGGCGACGACCGAGTTGCGGATGTCGAGGGTCGAGTCCGCACCGCGCATCCACGTCGCGTTCACGGCGCCGCCGCCGGCGGCACCACGGTTGCCGGTCGTTCCGTCGCCACCCTGGGCGACGTTGCCGATCATCGTCACGCGGTCGAGCGAGGTGTGCGAGTGGATCGCCTCGATCGCGCCGCCGTTGCCGAGCCAGCCGTTCAGCGCCGCGCCGCCGATCGCCGTGTTCCCGCGCAGGTCCGCCTCGAGCAGCGCGAGGCTCGCCTCCTCGAGCTTGAAGGCCCCGCCGAAGGCCCCGCCCGCCCAACTCGTGGCGAAGCCGCCGAAGGCCGCGTTGTCACGCGCGGCGACTTCCTGCAGGGAAACCACGCTGCCCTGCTGGAAGGCGGCGGCGCCGCCGAAGGCGTCCGCGCGCTCGCCGTCGGCGCCGATCCCGCCGCCACTCGTGCCGCCCGCGATCGAGGCGTTGTCGCGGAACACGAGGCGCGCTCCGGCCAGCTTCGATTGGAAGGTATAGAGGCCGCCGCCGACGGCGAAGCCGCCGCGCCAGGTACCGGTGCCGCCGAGCGCCTCGTTCGCCTCGAAGCGCACGTCCTCGAAGACCGCGTCGTCGACCCAGCGCAGCGCCACGCCGCCGCCCGAGCCGGCACCGCCGAACTCCCCGGCGACGTCGTCGCCGACCGCGCGATTGCCGACGAAGAGCACGCGACGGACCCGCAGCGAAGCGACCTCGTCCGCCTGGAGCCCGCCGCCGAAGGCGTAGATCGAGTCGAGCCCCGGGCGCAACGGGGTGCCGCGGGCGAGGCCGTCGCGGATCGTGAAGCCCTCGATGTCGAGAGTCGTCAGCGGCCCGGTGCCGATCGCGAGCACGCCGCGGCGGGCCGAGGCGCCGTCGATGGTCGTCGGGTTGCGCACCGGGTCGCTCGTCGTCCAGTCGGCGGTCGAGTAACCGCCGCGCAGCAAGATCTGCTTGTTCACGATACAGACCGCGGCCGTGTTGCCGAGCGGCCCCGAGCAGGGATCGAGAGCTGCGTCGTAGCCGTAGGAGGTTCCGCCCGGGCTTCCCGCGACGAGCACGGTGCCGCTGGTCGCGACGAGGTTCACCGCGTACTGGATCGAGCGGCAGGGCGCCGCGGCCGAGCCGCAGGCGGGAGCATCCGCACCGGTCGGCGCCACCCGCAACACGGTCTCGGCGCGGACCGCTTGCGGGACCAGCGACAGGGCGAGTGCAAGCACGAGGCCGAGCGGCACCGCCTCGCGCGACACCCGGGAGCGCGGCGCGCACCTCCCCTTCGATCTCGCGGCAGCGGCGCGAGCCTCCCACGGGGGCCACCCTTCGAGCGTTATCGTGTCCGTACCTTCTCCGCGGGGTCGGCCGGCGGACCGGATACGTCCGGTGGCCCTCCCCAACTCATCGGTAGGACCGCACCGCCGCAGGAACAAGCCGGGAAATTCCGTAGCCCGCCCCCGGCCCTCCCCCGGGGGGGGCCGGACGGAGGCGGCTCGGGCAGGGCCGTGGATCCCGACCCGAGCCCCGGCCCGCGAACCCGGGGGGCGTCGCCCGCGGCGGGGCGTCGTGGTAGGCGGCCGACATGGCACGGATGCAGGTGAACGGACAGGTCGAATTGGAGTACGAGGACATGGGGCCCGCCGACGCCCCGCCGGTCCTCCTGATCATGGGGCTCGGCTCGCAGATGATCTTCTGGGAGGACTCCTTCTGCGCCGAACTCGTCCGGCGCGGGCGCCGGATCGTCCGCTTCGACAACCGCGACTGCGGTCTCTCGACCAAGTTCGACGAGCACGGACTGCCCGACCTGTCGGCGATCGTGGGTGCGGTCCTCGAAGGCCGGCGCCCCGACTCGGCCTACCTGCTCTCCGACATGGCAGCCGACGTGCGCGGACTCATGGACGGCCTCGGACTCGCCTCGGCGCACGTCGTCGGCGCGTCGATGGGCGGCATGGTGGCGCAGACGCTCGCGATCGAACACCCCGAACGGGTGCGCACGCTCACCTCGATCATGTCGACCACCGGCCGGGCCGGGCTGCCGGGGCCGACCCCCGAGGCGCAACTCGTCCTGCTCACCCCGCCACCTCCGGATCGCGCCGGCGCGATCGAGCGCGCGGTCGAGACCTGGCGCGTCATCAGCGGCCCCGGCTTCCCGTTCGACGAGCAGGCGGTGCGCGATCGAGCGGGACGCGCCTGGGATCGCAACCACTCGCCGCAGGGCACCGCGCGCCAGTTCGCGGCGATCATCGCCTCGGGCGGACGCGAGACGGCGCTCGCGAAGCTCGCGCTGCCGACGCTGGTCATCCACGGCGACCTCGATCCGCTCGTGCCGATCGACGGCGGGCGCGACACCGCGGCGGTGGTGCCGGGCGCAGAGTTCTTGGTCGTGCCCGGGATGGGCCACTCGATGCCGCGCGAGGTCTGGCCGCGACTGCTCGACGCGATCGAGCGGCACACGGCGGCCTGAGTTCGCGCACGCGCGGCGCGCGCGCCGGCGGCTCAGGCCAGGGCCGGCGCCCCCTCCGAGCGCAGCGGCGTGTAGGCCGGCGGCTCACCGAGGGCGAGGCGGTGGCGTACCGTCTCGAGCGGCAGGCCGAGCAGGGTCTCCCAATCCTCGCCGGGCAGCCACTTCGCGGCGCGGCCGCGCCGATAGGCGTTGCGCATGAGATCGCGGGCGAAGCCCGCATCGCCCTTCGCGCGGAGCCAGGCCACGGCGACGATGAAGCCGATGCCCGGATTGCGGGTCTGGGCAAAGGTGAACGACAGCAGCGAGGCCTCGCCGAGCAGGTCGCGTCCGTAGCCTGTGACGACGTGCCAGAGGTCGTGCATGTCGCGCAGGCGCTCGTAGAAGAGCCGGCGATCCTCGTCGAGATCGACGCGGCGACGCGCGGCGATGCTCGCATCCGCGAGTCCCTGTCCGGTGATCTGCTCGCGCTGGGCGAATTCCGCGTAGGTACGGCCGAGGCTGCCCTGCGGCAGGCCCAGGAGCCGCGGCCGGTCGTCGAGGGTGGCGAGCAGCGAACGTCGCTCGCCGAGGATCGCGCGGCCGGTCTCGGTGCCGACGAAGCGCAGGTAGAGGCGTTCGCCGACGTTGCCGGAGAGCGCGTCGATGATCTCGAAAACCTGCGCCGTGTCGTCGGGATTCCGCAACAACTCCCGGATGGCGCGGAGCGCGCGGATGGGCTGGATCGGCTTGCGGGGTGGGCTGTCGGTCATGCTCGGATCTCCGGCGAAGAATGTCGATCTAGAAAGAGACATATAGACCGTACGCCGGGGCCGCGCGAGAGCGCCGGTCCCCGATAATGCACAGCGTCATCGCCTCCGGCGCGCGCCGCAGGGGTTTTCGGCGTGAAGGAAATCGCCCCGGGGTCCGCGGGGTGGGAGCGTGGAATGACAAAGAAGTCGAAAAGGAATTGACTATGGGTCCCGAAACGAAGCAAGGTCGCCCCGGGGCCGAACCGGACCCCGGACCAGGGCCCCGGACCCAGAGCCGAACATCCGAAATCCCAGGAGGAAGAACATGCGCGAAAGACTCCATGTCTGGTCGGTGATTGCCGGCCTGACGCTCGCCTCGAGTGCTGGCGCTGCCCATGCGGGGCTTGCCAGCACGCCCACCATCGGGCGTTACGTCGTGCAGAACGGCCCCTCCACGCTTGCGGGCGTTACGTCGTGTGCAAGCGCGGCGGCCCAGAGCCAGGGGCTCACCGCGGGCTGGATCTTCCTGGAGGATCCCGATGCGACGCAGTCGCTCGTCGATACCGACGATGCGCCGTGGATCGCGCCCCTGCCGGCCGGCAACGGCGCTCTCGAACAGGTCATCCCGGGTACCGGTGGCGCAGCGAAGGCCTACTGGGTGCTTTCCGCCCTGCACGGCGCCGCGCTCGGCGGCTCCAACGGCGGCTTGCTCGGAGCCCTGAGCAACCTCGGCTACAGCCACAACGAGCACGTCGCGGAGAATCCCGCGAACGCGCCGGCTTTCTACATCTTCGTCGACCGGATCCCGGGATCGGGCCCGACCTTCGACGACGTACTGGTCTGGGTACCCGCCTCGCAGAGCGCACCCTGCATCGCCTCGCCCGACGACTGGAAGGCGTGCAATGCGCTGAGCGGCACGGTGATCCCGCTGAGCAACAGCATTCCGACCACGCTCGCGGCCTACGTGGCAGCCAACCCGGGCGTCACGATCTCGTCTGGTTCGGGTGACCCGGTCTTCGGAGTCGTCTCCTCGCAGATCGATGCGCCCGATGCGACGCTCGACCTCGACGCGGCGTCGGACCTCGTGACGATGATCGCGACCAGCAGCATCTTCACCGATTCGTCGGCGGGCGGCTCCTTCAGCCAGCTCCAGACGGACTTCGAGAAGGACTGCTCGGCCTACGGCGGTGACGCCGACGGCGACTGCCGCTGCGACTCGACGAGCGGCGGATCGGGTGCCGGAGCGTTCGTCCTGATCAACGGCGACTCCTGCCCCGGCGATCCGGCGCCGACCGATGTCGACGGCGACGGCGTCTGCGGCTACCTCGACAACTGCCCGACCGTGGCGAACGCCGACCAGGGCGACATGGACGGCGACGGCATCGGCGACGCCTGCGACAACTGCGTCGACTTCGCGAACACCGATCAGGCCGACACCACCGGCAACGGCGTGGGCGATGCCTGCGAGGTGCCCTCGCTGAGCGTCCGCCAGATCAAGCTCACCGACCGAACGAAGGCGGACGGCGACGCATGGACGGCGAGCGGCGAGCTCGACTCGACCAGCACGCCGAACTTCCTCGACTCGATCGACACCGGCGGGCTCCTGGTCGCCCTCCGCAACGTCAACTTCGACAACATCTCGATCGAGTCGTTCAGCGCAGCGGAGTGCACGCCGTTCACCAAGACCGCCGGCAGCATCCGCTGCAAGAACGCCAACGGCAGCCGCGTGACGCTGAGCAAGCGGTCGGCAACCCAGTTCTTCAAGGTGTCGATCCGGGTCGCCAAGGCGGACGTCTCATCGCCGACGACGACGCCGATGTCGATCATCGTCGTGAACCCGGCTGGGCGCACGCGCGAAGACGGCACGACCGATTGCAAGACCACGGGTTCGAACACCGTCGTCTCGGTCTGCAAGAACCTGCCCTGATCCGGAGAAGGTGGCGCCGCCCTGACGGCGCCACCTTCCCGCCCCCGGGAGGGCCGCCGATCCGATGGATCGGCGGCCTTCTTCTTTTTCGCGGCCCGGCTTCTTCTCCGCTTGACACCGACCGAGACGCGCCCGCAATCTGCGGGCATGGCCGAGCCGAATCTGCCCGAGCAGGGTACGCTCATCATCGCAGCCCTGCTCGTCCTGGCGCTGATCTTCTCCGCCACCTGGATCGTGCAGTGGGCAGCACCCGGGGGAAATCCCCAGGCCATCATCCCCTGGTTCCTCGCGGCCGCCGGGGCGATCGTGCTGCTCGGCGGTATCGTCTTTCTGGTCGCACGGAGGCGGGGATGAACCGACGCAGCTTCGATCAGGCGGGACCAACGCGAGCCCGGAAGCGCTGGCTCCCGGTCGCGGCCGCCGCCGGCCTCGCCATCGCGACCGCGGCACGGGCCGACGGGGGAGCGGGGCTGCGCGTCGAACGCGATCCCGCCACCGGCGAACTCGTCGCACCGCTGAAGCCGTCCGCGAGCGCCGCACCTGCGGCGGCACCGGCGTCGTCGCGGGGACTCGTCGAGCGCCGGGGTACGACCAGCGGCGGCGGGTTCCTGGTGGACCTCGAAGGGCGCTTCGACAGTTCGGTCTCGGTCCGCGGCGAACCGACCGGCGATGCGGACGTGCGCTGCCAGCCGACGACGGCCGCCGCGCGACCGGCGGGTTCGACGCCATGACCCGGCCGGGCTTGCCGGCGCTCGCCCTGGTCTTCGCGGCCATGCTCGCGCAGCCGGCAGCGCAGGCCGCGGCGGCGGCGATCCTCATCGTCGATCGCGACTCGACCGGCGAGGGTCTCGACGACCCGACCCCGGCCTCCCCGGTGGGAGCGAACCCGGCGACCACGCTCGGCGCCCAGCGCCGCTGGGTGCTAGAGCGCGTCGCCGCCGCGTGGGGCGACCGACTGCACTCGGACGTTCCGATCGAGTTCGCGGTTTCCTTCGACCCGCTCGAATGCACGGCGAACTCGGCGGTGCTCGGCTCGACCGGGCCGAGTACCGCGGCCCACGACTTCGTCGGCGCTCCCCGGGCCGACACCTGGTACACGATCGCGGAAGCGAACGCGCTCGCCGGCGTCGATCTCGCGCCGGGTACCCCGGACCTGAGGGGGCGCTTCAACAGCCGGCTCGGCGCCGCCGGATGCGGCTTCCGCTTCTATCTCGGCGCCGACGGTAACGCCCCGGCCGGTGCGATCGACCTCTACTCGGTGGCGCTGCACGAGGCCGCGCACGGACTCGGCTTCCTCGCCTTCTTCGATCCGACGACCGGCGAGAAGTTCGCCGGCCGGGACGACGCCTTCCTCGTCCGCCTCGTCGACCTGCCGAGCGGGCGGGCGCTTTCCTCCATGACGAGCGGGGAGCGCGCGGCCGCCTGCCTCCGACCCGACCAAGTCGTCCTGACGGGACCGGCGGTGGTCGCGGCGAGTTCCACGCTCACCGCAGGCGTCGCTTCCGGAGGCCGGGTCCCGATCTTCACGCCGACCACCTTCCTGCCGGGCTCCTCGGTGTCGCACTTCACGACGAGCCTCTCTCCCAACGAACTCATGGAGCCGTACTTCACGCGCACGCCGCCCGATCTCGACCTCACGACGGCGCTCTTCGAGGACGTCGGCTGGCAGACGTCCTCCCCCGGCGGCGGCGGGGCGTGCGCTCCGTCCTCGACGACGCTCTGCCTGCTCGGCGGCCGCTTCTCGGCGACCCTGCGCTGGGACGACGGCTCCGGGCCGAAGGCGGCGTGGGTCGCCGAGCCCAAGGCCTCGTCCGAAGCCTCGGCCTCGGGCCTCTTCTTCTTCTACGC
>Ga0114969_10001374_pt1 | contig 20618 bp, 27 predicted proteins | sample M_130807_MF_Meta_FD_87316 | JGI IMG/M metagenome (GOLD analysis project Ga0114969, IMG submission 87316) | Freshwater microbial communities from Lake Montjoie, Canada to study carbon cycling - M_130807_MF_MetaG | ecosystem: Environmental > Aquatic > Freshwater > Lake | place: Lake Montjoie...
AAAGAGTTGGATTGCTTAGAAGAGTCGCCATGCTTAGAAAAAGAGTTGGATTGCTTAGAAGAGTCGCCATGCTTAGAAAAAGATTTTGAACTTGTTGAAACAACTTCTACTTACAAAATAAGTAAAAATAACGGTTGGTTACGATTTATTTTTTAGATTTTTTATTTCTTTTATTTTTACTTTTCTTTTTCATATGTTTATTTTTATTACGTTTTGTTAAACCACCCACATAAGCTTCTGTTACTTCATTTTCATCGTTGGAACTTAAAATTGCGGGAGTATCATAATATCCATCTTTATCATGCTGATCATGTAGTTTTTCATCTGGAGTAGACTTTAAGTATAAAGCACCCAAGCTCAAGGTAACTACTAAAGCAACTGCTATATAAATAGGATATTTTTTCATTATAATATAATATAATATTATATTATATCGTTTATAATATATAAATTTGTTATATATTATATTATAATGAAAGTAGCTCTTTGCTTTATTATTAGTTATAAACATATTTTAAATAAAGAACAACTTTGGATTAATTGGATAAAAGAAAATCAAGATATTATTAATGTCTATTTTCATTACAAAGACATTAATCTAATAAAATCTCCTTGGATTAAAACATTTTCTATCCCACCTAAATATATTCAACCGACTACTTATTATAACGTAGTACCCGCTTATATGTCATTATTATCTTACGCATTTCATCACGATCTTGAAAATAAATGGTTTTGTATGTTAACTGACTCTTGCGCTCCTATTATTAGTCCCGCTAAATTTAGACAAATGTTTTTTGATAAATGTCGTGTTAGTTTGTTTAGTTGGAAACCCGCTTATTGGAATATTAATATCCATCGTCGCGCTAACTTACGTCTTTTCAAAAAAGACTATTGGCTTGCCAATGATCCTTGGTTTACTTTAAGTAGAACGCATGTTCATAAATGTATCATATTCATGGCCGCAAAAAATGGGATATACCAACTTGTTAATGACGGCGGGCTTGCCAATGAAAGTATATTTGCTATTATACTTCAAACATTTAATGAACTAACAAATTCAGATAAGCTTCTTAATAGTGTTAGTACTATCACTGATTGGTCTCGCATGTCCAGCCCAACTAGTCCTTATTTATTTAAAGAAGCTACTGATGAAAATATTAATATTATTTCAAACCTACTTAAAGAAAATTCGAATGCGATGTTCTTGAGAAAAGTGGACCGTGAATTTCCTGATCAAGCTATTTTAAATATAATGAATACACATTCTAATGCTGATACTCAGTTAATTATTAAAAAAAAAGATTATAAACCAAATTATTTTTTTTATTGGGGTGGATCGTTATTTTTGATTTTTATATTGTATATTAGTTACAATTTATTTATTATTTAAAAACAATTTGCTATTATACTGTATAGAATAATAACATGGGTGGAAAACATAAAAAGTGTATTCATAACGATGAAGGAGAAGCTTGTAAATTAATCGCATCATTTGGATTTAATAAACAAATAGGAACAAAATTTTGTAGCAAACATAAAGAACCTGGAATGATAAATTTATTATGTAAATTATGTTCTTGTGGAAAGGCTAGACCTACTTATAATTTTCAAGGACTATCTGCTAATTTTTGTTTAGAATGCAAAACCAGTGATATGATAAATGTAAATGACAAAAAATGTTTTTGTGGAAGGGTAAAACCTACATTTAACTTTGAGGGGTTAACTGCGGAATTTTGTGCTAAATGTAAAAATCCTGATATGATTGATGTATATAGTAATAGATGTGTATGTGGAAAAAGTTGTAATGCGGGGTTCAATTATGAAGGATTAAAACCAGAATATTGTTCTCAATGTAAAGAACCTGATATGATTGATTTAACACATATAAGATGCAAATGTGGTAAAGTTCAACCAGCATTTAATTTTGAAGGATTAAAACCAGAATATTGTAAATTATGCAAAGAAGATGGTATGATTATGCTTAGAAAACGATTGTGTATTAAATGTGATACTAAGCAAGCTACATTTAATTTAAATGGGTTAAAACCTGCTTTCTGTAATACATGCAGAACTCCTGAAATGCGTAATGTTGCTGATAAATGTAAAAATCCAGATTGTTTAAATTGTGGTAATGTTAAATATAAATATTATTGCACTCATTGTTTCTCTAACTTGTTTCCAAACGACCCTTTAACTTTACAAATTAGAACCAAATCAAAAGAAAATTATGTCAGAGATTATTTGAATGAAAAATTTGAAGGATTTATACATGATAAAGCTTTATGGACTGGACATTGTGATTGTTCACAAAGACGTAGAATTGACCATCGTAAATTAATAGGCAATACATTACTTTGTATTGAAACCGATGAAAATCAACATAAGAGTTATGATGAAAAAGATGAAGAAATTAGGTATGATGATTTATATATGTTACATAGCGGCAAATTTATTTTCATCCGCTTTAATCCAGATAAGTATATTAATAAAAATGGAACTAAAGTTGACCCATGTATGAAAAAAAGAATGATTGATTTGTATGATGAAATTAATAAACAAATTGAAAGGATTTATGCTGAGGAAAATACAGAACTATTAGAATTACATTATTTATTTTATGATGGTTATCATTGATTAACATGTTTTCCACCTGCATCCACAGTCTAAACACGAAATGTACACCGTCATGCTTTCATCTGCACTTTTGGTCTGCATTTGGTAGTATGTACATTTTTTTGATTTACATTTTCTACACGTAAATGTGTCTGTACATGCTTCTAATCGTGTTTCAAATTTGCTCTTATCTCGGATGCTTTTAATTCTAATCATTTCAGCCCATTTTTCCGGCTGCATTTCGTGGTGCATCATAAAGGCAATTGTATGCGCCTTGATTTCGCCAGATATAACTTGTTCAATCAAATGGTCGTTTTTTAGATTTATATAGATGCTACGCAAATGGTCTAAATAAATTTGGACGAAGAATGGATTGTCCCATTTCTTTACAACTTTTCTATTGCCGGCTTCTTTTAAAGCCCAATTATAAATTCCTTTTTCAAGATTTATTCCATGCTTTTCGTCCCCACCTTTATTTAAAAAGAATGGACTCAATTTAGCGGCAACATTGACTCTAAATTCATCCGGATTTTCGACAGTTTTAACAGGCATTGTTTACTTAAATATATTATGAAAGATATATTTAAGTGATTGTAATATTATAATTTCAATTTTTTAAGGACATATGAAATAGTACCTAGGTTACTATTTCATATGTGTTATGTTCCTTCCTTTTATACCTTTGCACATTTCACACGTTAGGAAAACGCCAATTATTGATATAAAATAATATAAAAAATTTATATTATTTTATATATAATGTCAGAAGATTTTTGCTATATTCCATATAAATATGATTGGCATAAAAATAAAAATACATTAAGATATAAACATTTTCATTATATGTCTTGTAAAAATGATATATTAGAATGTAATAGAAATCTTAATAAAGAAAAAATCCCAGTTACAATAATAGATGAATATTTTGATAACAAATTTATTGATTGCACCAATGGATACTCTAACTATCAGTTTAGACCATTAAATACAGATTACCTTTGGTCAAATGTAGAAAACGCATTAGAAGAATCATCTATACAGACTATTAAAAAATGGTGCCCTGAATATGGAGTTGTTTGTCGGACTTTTAATGTTCCTGTTGAAAACTATATTCTTAAGGATAATACTTTACAAAAAGAATTGACTTGGTTAAAATGGAATAAACAATATTATGACCCAAACTATTTATATACATTTATTGGTGATGATGATGATACATCTGGCATATTAAAAAAATTATGTCCATTAAAATGGACGGAACCAGAAATAGATAATATGGAATCAACAGGAAGAAAAATATTTACTCAAAAAAGAAGAAAAAAAAAATTTGTTCAAACAAATGAATGTTATTATCAGATTGATCTCGGTCACCCCAAGCATATCCAAACAATTGTTACATTTGGTAAATATCCAAGCATTAGACCTTTTCCAAGAAAAAAATATAATACTTACGGATATTATTGTGATACTAACAAACCATATGTTAATGTGGTTGAAGTCGTCAATGATGATTCATATGTTACAAATTATTCAGTAGCATATAAAGATTCACAAACTCAAAAATGGGTGAATTATAACGAGTTTGAAGGCAATGTAAATTCATATACCGCAAAAATAAATAAAGTTGATATTTATTCTAGATATATTAGAATTAAACCATTAGAATTTGTTAAAACGAAAAGTATGATTATTTATGTGTATGTTTCAAAAAATACAAATAAAAACGAAGACAAAAGTGAAGATGAAGATGAAGAAGTTGTTAGTTATACCTTAGTGCCTTCAAATAATAAACAAATAAGATATGATGGGTATGGTGAAACACGTTGTTCGCCTGACTATTTTTATGCTCAATACTATAAAACTGAAAGAAAGAAAAATATCAAATATATGATGGAAGAGCAACTTAATGATTTTTATTTATAAATTCAGTGTTTTTCTAACATGTGAAATCAGCAAATAATTGTTACTATTTCACAGACCTTTTACGAAGTGTCTTTGATTACTTTGTTTTTTTGGGTTCGTCATCAGAAGTACTATAATCATAAGCTTCTTCGGACAATTCTGATCCAATATCTTCCATTATCAATTTATCTAAGTCTTCCGTCTCATCGCTATCATCTATTTCGCTTTCATCATCGTCATCTATTTCGCTTTCATCTGATCCGGAATGTTCTGAAGATGACTCTGTATCCACTACAAATCCGTCTTTCAAATAACCGCCGTTTTTTGTCTTTTTTGATGCTGGAATAGCAGCTAATTCGTCCTCTTCTTCTTCGTCTTCCACCGCAGTTAAAGCCAAATTTTCAAATCCACCAAATAATTTTTCATACATTTTTTCCCATAGTTCAACCGATAAATTACATAGATGCTTTTCTTTTGCTACGTTTAATGTTGTTGCTACTAAAGCGCATGCTCCAAAAAATAATTGGGTGTCAACTGGTGGAGGAAAATCATATTTATTTTCCATATTGGCTTTTCCATCCAACTTGCCGTACATGGCAACATTATATTTCTGACCATCTATTTTAATTGGCCACACTGTATGCTTTACAAATCCATCTGCTTTTTTAAATCCACATTTTTTAAAAAGCTCTTCTTCTTTGTAATCTTTAATTGTTAATGATTTAATAGTTCCTGTTTTATCCACAATAACAATAGACAATGATTGAGGCATTATTTATAAAGTATATATGTAATAGGTTTAAATAGTTTACATTATATATATTATTATAAACTAACAAAATAATGAAAATTTATGTTACAAATATTCCGCCATCTTCTATTAAACTTGCCAAGTTAGATAAATATCTTATGAATAAAGATGGTTACAAGAAATATGAATTGGTGTCTAAAGAATTTGGAACACATATAATTGAATTTCGTAAACAAAATGAACCTAATATGTACAGAATTGAACCTATATTAAATATGGATTTACATTTAATTAATATGTCTAATGCTTCTTTGTTAGTTGATAAGACTAAATATGTTCATATTCCGGTAGTTTCTCAATTGCCTGTTGATTATATTTTAACAAAAATGACTTGTTTTGAATTTAAATTAGGATCCGTATCAAAAATAAAAATGATTGTAGAATGTCTTGTTAAAAATAGCAGTATATTATCAGATACAGAAATTATGCCTATTAATTATTATTTTCATTTATTTGATAAAAAAAATAATTTAGATATAGATGATAATTTATTAGAAGAAATTAATATGTTTTTATTAGAGCTTTCCTAATATTTTACTATAATATGTTAAGTTGGATTTTACAAATTTCAATCATTTCAATCATATTTATTTTTTTGGTACATCATTTATTGTGCTTCTTTAAAACGACGCTAACGGTTCCAAAAATGAAAGATTTAGTAAACTCCCCTCTAAAAAAATATCAAGACATTTTTGATACTATTTCTAATTCTAATACTAATTTAAATTCTAATACTAATTTTAATCAATATTTACCTACAAAAAATGACGATTATACTGATATTAATTTGTTACCTACTGAAAACGCTGTGGGAACTGATATGAAAGATGAATTAAAATCTTTTTTGAAAAAACAGTTAAATAATTCTGATACAAATGAATTAGAAGGTGCCAATAGTTCTTCTAACTTTGGTTCTATTTTTTAGTTTATCTTTTTATTTTTATTTAATTTAAAAAAAGATATAAAGATATATTATCATTTATACTAACAAATGTTGAAAACTGTTAATAGTGATAACAATATCTTGGCAAATTTTCCTAAATTTGAACTTTCTTATGAAACTATGGCTCATAATAAAGTTCATGACTCTGATATAATATTGGCGATACCAGAAGGCACTAAAATGATTGCGTGGTTTACTGAATATAATGATGAGCATGTTTGTTTTCTTTTTGAATTAGATCCAAATTCTAAAAATATAATAGATAAGAATATACAGATTACTATAACTAGTTTTAATGATTCACTTGTTTACGGTCAAGGAACTATTTTACATGGTACCGTGTTCAAGTACAATGATGTTTCATGTTTCACTATAGAAGACATTTATTATTATAAAGGTTGTGACATTAGTACTATGAATTATCTTGCTAAATTACAAACTATTCAAACTTGTTTACAAAAAGAACTGTCTCCTATAGCTTTAACTAACAAATATACTATTTTTGGATTGCCTATTATGAATACCAATTTTAACTTGTTATTAAATGAAATCAGTTTATTACCTTATAAAATTTCTACCATTCAATATCGTTATTTAACTTCTAAAAAAGTATTATTTGTTAAATATTATAAACCCAAAACTAGAGATAAACAGGATTCATATTCATCTTCATCTTCAGTTAAATGCGATAAAGCCGTATTCAGAGTTTCGCCTCAAATTCAAACAGATATTTATAACTTATTTGTTTATAAAGATGGACAAGAAGAGTTTTATGATATCGCGTTTATTCCTGATTTTGTTACTAGCGTATTAATGAATAAGTTATTTAGAAATATAAAGGAAAATAGTAACTTGGATGCTTTAGAAGAGAGCGATGATGAAAAAGATTTTGAAAATGAAAAAGAAGATAAATATGTGTTTTTAGATAGATCCTTTAAAATGAATTGTCAATATAATTACAAGTTTAAAAAATGGGTACCTTTATCTTTAGCGGCCAAAGATAGTCGCATAATTACTACTAACAAATTATAATATCTCTTGTATATGTATAACAAATGCCTTTAAATGGAAGTTTAGTAAATGTGGATGCGTCGCATTATTCTGGAGGCATGTTTAGCAGCACTTTAGATCCTAGAACCGTAAACGTTAATGCTATGCCTGAACCTCTTTCTAATGTTCAAGGTGCTGCGTCCTATATTCCATGTCAAGCAGGCGGTCGCAAAATTAATCGCCGAAAAATAAATAAAATCTCCAGAAAGTATAAGATGAAGGGATCAAGAAAACGTATTAGTCGTAAAGTTAGACGAATGAAAAGCCGTGTTAGATCCAGGTACAATAGAAAAGGTAGACGATCTCGCTCAAGAGGTCAGAAAGGCGGTTACGCTCAGTATCAAAACAATATGCCAGTTTCTTCCAATTTTTCTACTGGCGGTCCACTAGCTCCTAGTTTAAGCGCTTTGGCGTCACCACCGCCTTACCAAAAGATAGGATGTGATCCAGATAATTATAATCATTTTTCAAATTCTGGCTTTCCTAGCAAAGGATGGCATTAAATATTTAATTTGTTAGTTTATCTTTATTTAAATCTATCTAATTTAAATAAAGTAATGAATTGTATCTTTATTTGTCTATTCAACAATCCAAATTATATCAATATGTTGTATATTTTGTTAGATAGCATTCATAGTTATGGTTCAATAAATAATGGGTCTGATGTAGAAATTTTGATATATACTTCATCCAAGTTTATGAATATGATTAAACAAAGCTCTTTTTACAAGGCATTAACCAAGTTCATTTGCTTTGAAATAAATGACAATTATAATACGATTGAAACCGCTTGTAAATCCAGACTTGACCTATTTAACTTAGTATCTGTGACAAAATATAGTAAGTTCCTTTATTTAGATACCGATATTGTAGTAAAAGGCGACTTAAATATTGTATTCAATCTTTGTACTAAAGATAAACTATATACTTTAGAAGAAGGATTTATTGATAGCGATACTGATTTTTGGGGCAAAACTTTGTTTGAAAATGCGAACGATTTACACTTGTATGGTAACAATTTTACTGCTTTTTCTAGCGGAATATTGCTTTTCAATAATTGTGACAAAATGAAACAGTTATTTACCATTATTCAATTAGACTTTAAAAAAAGACCGTTTCATTTTTACTGCCATGATCAGCCTTATATTATTTATAATGCGTTTAAATATGGGCTATACGACAACCAAGTCTTAAAGGAGGTTGTTGTAAATAATGATCATGATTATGGTAGCAACAAAATTGTACATCATTTCCCAGGTGATCCTGGCATTCATAAAGACAAATTAAAGTTTATGTTTGCGTTTTTAAGTGGATTAAAAAATCAGTCTAAATAATTTATTATTTATTATTTTATTACCATATTATATAATGATTTTTTTGCCTTCTAAGATGTTATAAATGGAATACTTTTGTTAGTTGCTTTCATTCTTTTATATAAAAATTATAGTTCCATAAAAGGTATGGATAAATATAGACTTATTACATTAGTTCTATTGTTTTCTATTGCTACAGGGGTTCATGGTCTGTCTCATTTAGGGTTAGAGAAAATATATGGTTACATAGCAAATAGATAAAAAAATAACCTATTAAATACATAAAAAAATTAATAGGCCAAAAATGTATTGTCCAAAAATAGAATCTATCTGGATATAATGGACTAATTATTAATTCTAATAAATTAAATGGGCAAAATATTTGTTCATTATCAGCGTTTGTTCTGAGCCAAATATTGCCCATTGTTGGACTCAACTGTACATACAAACTATAAGCAATAAAAATAATTATAAAATGAACAATCATTTTGATATTTATACTAACAAATATTTATAAAAAGTATTTAAAACTATTTGTACATCTTTAAATATATGGACCAAAATAAGGAGAATAATATTTCTTATATTAAAATTCAGAAAACACAAATTGATAAAATGTTAGATGATTTTAACTATCGCCCTGCGTTTACTTTGTTAGTTCAAACTTTATCTAGATTAGATGAAAAAGATAAAAAAGATTTTATACAATATTATAATGATTTTATCTTTAATAAATATAGTTTGGGATCATCTCTTAATCCTGTTGCTAGATATTAATTTACATTTCATATCCTACTAATCGCCTACCCAGAGGACCAATTTCTGGGCGCTCTAATGATAATATTTCCGGCACTTCTTGTCCATATGTCCTCGGCGTCTTGGCAAACAACTTTACTTCACATGGCCAATGTGTAGTCATTCGCATCTCTTCAAACGCTTTTATCTTCTTTTCCAGCTTCTTTTGTGTCGCCATGCTTCTCGGCATATAGCATAAGTAAGCGACACATCTGAAATTTGGCTTCTCCCTGCCTCTTAATGGTTCTGTTCCGCAATGAATTGTTCTGCTATCCCACAAGACCATTGACCCTTTAGGGCACATTATCTTCTTTGGACAACAGCCTTTATCTATATAAAACTTCATCTTTTCTTCGTCAATTTTATACCAATTTCCTTTATCTGTGATTCCAAATCTGTCTCCAAATTCGCTGTGATAATTATTACTGCCTTCGTAAAAGGCTAGCGTCGCATCTCCCCGATTTACATCAAATGCGGTGATCCAACTCTGTACGCATTTGAAGCCCTTACTTGTATAACTTTGATCCGTATGATACCACGTTGTTCTATGCCAACCAATTCCGGTTGTCTCGGATGGCATATGGAATGAAGCCGCATCAAAGCTAGATAATAAGTCTTCTTGGGCTACAGACCAAATCTTTGAAAATACATTTACACACTTTGGATTTTGTCTTAAGTCCCAGATAAACTGTGCGTGTCCGATTGTCCAATGTTGTATCAACATTGAGTGTAATGGAAACAAGTTTCTGATATTTTTCCATGACTCCGGATTATCTCTTGTTATTGGTTGATCCCACATCTGCGTAATGTCTTCTAGTGTATCCCACATTCCTGTTGCCATTTTATCGCATTCAGTTTCGTCTAATAAGTTAGGTATAATCGCTACACCATATTGGTTTATTACATCCATAACATTATCTGGAGTAGCAATATATCGTTCGTATTCGTATTGATCCATTTTTCAAATATCTTTAATGTATTATTAATATATTTTTTAAATATTTAAAAATAATTTTCAATTTTTTATAAGTATTTGAAAAAGATATTTATACATTTCAATACCTACAAAAATAAAAATATGAATACATATTATTAATATATTATGAAAATAATAAGTTTAGGCGGAATTGGTGGCTGTGATTTGGCACAATCATTAAGAGATTTAAATCAAAAAACATATCCATATGATTGGTTAATTACAACCCAATCTTTTATAATAGATTCTTTTAACAATTTTAATAATTTTTTTATTTTTGATGAAAAATATGTACATGATAATATTAAATTATTAGTTTATAATAAAAAAGCAATAATGCTTCATGATTTTGTTAATTTTACTTCACAAAAAGAAGAAGTAATAACAAAATATAAAAGAAGATTTGAACGATTGAATGAATGCTTACATGATACTGAAGATATTTTATTTGTTAGAATATATGATAATTTACAAGAATTATTAGTACCTAATAATTATTATGATAATATTTTAATTAGAGACGATGAAGATATATCTAAATGGGAAACTTTTATTGATAACATTCAAATAAAATATAATAAAAAAATAAAGTTATTAATAATAACAAGTAGAGAAGATATTTGTAGTAAAACTTACAATAATATTATAATGCATTTTACAAAAAACCATAAAAATAATAAAAATATTTATAATATTATACAAGATACAATAAAATCACTGGTTTAAATGTGAAAATGTATTTGTAATTAAAATTACAATTCATTCACCATGATTTTTTTTAATATAAAACATTGTATTACTATGAGGACAATCTCCATATATTTCAGTGTTTGGCAATGTAAATGGTATTATATTTGTTTTTTGACAAACATAAGGAAATCCAATTTGATCTTGGGTCGTATATTTTAAAGTTTGTAAATACCATAAATCTAAAAAGTTATTGACATCTTTATCTTTATGAAGAAAAGCAACAAAACAAGTAATCCATACACCCATATGTGATGTATGTGAATTTATATTTTTAAAAAATAAATCATTGTAACCATCATCTAAATAACATTTATATTGATTATCTACATCTTGATATGGTTGTGATTGATTATTCCAATATGTGCTGGTATATCTTACTACATGAGACGCGTTCACCTCCCTGCTCAAAACTCCATTACGCCACTCATGATGCCATCCAATTATTTTTTCCTTATATATGTTATTTAAAATATATTCACTAGTTTTATTATATATAATTTCAATTGTTCCATCTAACCATACAATAACATCATATTTTTGTAATATGGGTATATTTGAAAATGATTGCTTATAATACTTTGCGATATTGAATGTATGTTTATTATTACACAATGAATTTATAAAAGAATCATCATCTATTTTGCTTTTATTAATTATATGATATGGAGTTGTATCAATTACCCATCCATTGCTAATTATATTATTATTATCTGTAAAGCATATAAAATCTGTATCTATTGTTTGGTTTACAAATTTTTTACAAGATGTTTCATAACCTCCATAAATTGCTGTAATAAAACAGATTTTTGCCATTATATATATATTATATATATAACAAATGAAACTTTACAATTTAATTACAATTTTAAAATAATAATTCATACACATATCCTAAAATTAAATTTCTTTACCACAAAAGGACATCCGCATAGTAACCATTAGAACCCTTTTTATGTCTGTCCTTTTCGTGTCTCATTTTATATAATTTGCGGCGAGTTTGTGCGTATTGTTTGCCTCTTGTTTTCATATACGTGGGAAAATCACCCATACCCCGGGCGCCGACGCTAGCAACCTTCTTTCCCTTTTTATAGACATCAATCTTCTTGGTTTTGTTAGTTGATGGCTTCACTACAACGCCTATTTTTTTGGCTTGTTTATAAGTATAGTTCGTGATATTGTAAGGCATTATATTATAATATAATAAATAAAATATTTATTGTATTATATAATTCATTTATTTATAATTTTATATTCCATCTAAAAATTTCATTTTTAATTCATTATTTTCCTTTACTAGAGTAATTAATATAATAGCCTTCTCTTTATTTTGGTTGATAAGTTCTGTAACTAAATTAGAATCTATTTTTAGTAATTCTTGGTTAATACATTTTTGTTTATGTTTTGATAATCCTTGACTATATTTATATTTTTTACCACAAATACATGAATAGTTATTTGTTTGTTCTATATATTTTTTTTGATGTTTATTAGTTGTAATATGTCTATTAAAATTAAATTTAGAAGTACACGTATAATTACATTTTTGACAAGAAAAATCATTATTTTTTTCTTCATTGTTTATAACTGGAATAGTAGTTAAAGTAGATTTTTTTATTGGTAAAGGTTCTATACTATTTAAAGTAGCTCCAAGTGAAATAAAATATTCTTGTTCTTTTTCTCTTGCTTCAAGATGATTTTTGCAATTGTAAAAATTTACAATAGTCATTTCCCAATTTTCCCAATTACCATGTTGTCTAATAGTTTTATACAATTTTAAATTATAATATGGTGAATTAATATTATTACAATTTTGTTTATGAGAATATTTTCTTTGAACAAAATTAGTATTATGTCCTACATATACATTACTAACATTTTGATCCTTACATAAAATTTTATAAATAATAGTGTTAGAATAATCAATATCTACCTTAGGCATACATATAGTATTGTATATATCTTTAAGTAAAAATCTTAAAATAATCTTAAAAACTCATTCATAGTGTCCATAAATAATTAATATTAGCTTTTTAAATCATTTTTATTAAAAACAGATCCCAACTTCTTTTTTTATATATTATTTCTGAATTTAAAGAAACTTAAAGAATTTTATAGAAGTCCAGCTTTATCAATTATCACTTCTTTCGCTACATTTGTTATGATTTTTTCATAATTTTTCACTTGTTCTTCACTAGTGGATCCAGACATCGCATTACTAACAATGTTTAAATATAGATCATTCTTCTTTGAATCTGGATCAGTACAATCAGGATGCTTTTTTCGCCACTCACTAATTTGTCTTATATTTTCATGTGCTACTTGTTTTATCGCTTTTGTTAAAACAGGTTTTGAACTATTCTCTTTTATCCATTGATCATCATTTTTAATGTATAAAACCTCTCGCTTCACATCGCTACAATGTATTGGTCTTCTTGTTTGGTCTAGTTCATTCAGATTCTTATTTATTATATTAGAAATGCCTTCTACATAACCGAGTAAACCAGTTTTCTCTAAATCATCCAAATCCATCTTGATTGAACTAACAAATTCACTGATATTTAAAGCATCCTTACACTCTTCATTTAAAAAGAACTGTAAATTAAATGTTTTGTTAGTAATATTGTTATTTGAATTTGTTGTTGTATTGTTAGTTCCATTTTTTATTACTTCTAACATTTGAATTTGTAGTTCCTGATTTTGTTTTTGTAATTCAGAATTATTCTTTACAACTTCTAATACTAAATTAGTCAAAAACGCAATATCATTATTATTATTATTTGGATTTTTTACTAAATTACATGTTTTTTTATGCTTCCATAATCCTGTTCTATCTTTATATTTTTTACCGCAATCACAATCAAATATGTTTTGTACTATTTTATTTTCAACACTGTTGATTTCATTTTTTTTATGTTTATTGGTAAGCAAATGTTGATTATAATGTTGTTTTTTATAGCATATATAATCACAAATTTTACAGCAAATTTCTTTATCGTATACTTCACTATTTTTACCTACTTTTGTTGCCATTCTGTTTACTATATGTCAACAAAAAATAGTGCTAAAGATTTACGCAAAAAAAATCAAAAATTTATCGTAACAGTTTTTTCACCTAAAAATATTTTTTTCAGAGCATAATGCTCACAAGTCATTTTTTTTAGGTCTAAATCAAAAGCTACTTTTGGATTCTAAAAATGGACAAAAATAAATGTCCAAAATCAAAAACCAAAAGTAGAATTTACTTTTTCTTTGTTACTGAAAAAAAATCATGAAAAAATGACAATAAATATTACATGATCTATGGTCACACCACAGAAATTCTAATTTAGAGCATATTTTGAGAAAACTTTGTTGTAAACTTGGCGCCAACGGTTTCCGTGAAAAAAATTCTTGGAATTTTATTTCTTAAATTTTAAAAGGCATTTTCCCACATTTTTATCTTCTTCCTCATCATCATCTTCCGAAAAATCACTAAGTTCATCTTCAGAAGAAGATTTGCTACTAATCGTTTTTGATTTTTTTGTTGTAGTAGCTTGATTTGTGGGTTCATATGTAACTTTCCATTTACTACAATCTGCCTGATAAGCAGAACTGGTTGTTTGTATAATTTTGTAATTTTGCGACTTAAAAAAAGATTTACGTTTCAACCATTGTCTTTGAAAGTTCGCATGGGTATCAATAATATCAACAACAACTGGATTAAAATCATGTTTTTGTCTTAAAATTCTTCCAACTGATTGTTCAATTTTGGTCATAGGTGTTACCATAAATAGTGTAGACAATGACTTAATGTCCAAACCTTCTGATGCCATTTGAAAGGTTGCCAAAACGATTTGCTTAGACTCGGTTGTTTTTAATGCGGATTCTTTCATTCCACCAACATAGAAACCAACTGTAGCCATATTTTTATGAGTAATTGCGTCAAAAATGTACTGTAATATGTTTCTATAAGAAGCAATAATCATAATTTGTTGTTTAGGATTTTCTACAAGCATATCTTTTACTACATTTAAAATAAATTCAGTTCTACGATTGTAAGCACAAATTTTGCTTAGCATTTTGCTGCTGGCCGGTTTACCACGAAAATCAAGTAATAATTCATTATATTCTTCATCGTTGGTTTGAAATGTAATGCCTCTGACAATAACCTTTTCATCCTTACTTCGCTCTTGTTTATAAACAATTGGACCTAAAAACATTTTAAATACTTTAGTAGTTCCATCAGAACGGTTCATGGTGGCAGATAATCCAAGTGTATATTTGGTAACCAATTTGAATAAAGCGTTTGAGAAAACTTCACTTGAAATATGATGAACTTCATCAATAATGGTTAGTCCAAAACTGTCAAATAAAGATGATGGATAGTCTTTCATAGATAATGATTGAAGCATACATAAAACAATATCTTTGCCTTCAATGTCAATAATTTGACCTTGAATTTTGCCAATTTTAGCAGTAGGATAATATTTGTTAATACGTTCAATCCATTGGTTCATTAAAAATTCTTTATGTACAATAATAATTGCTTTTTTTTTAAGTTGTCCAATAACATAAAGTGTGGCATCGCTCTTACCCCAACCACAAAACAATTCAAGCAATCCACCACCACCACCTTCTTGCTTATTGCTTTGAACATGGTCTAAAAACTTGTTAATAACAGGCACCTGATAGTCGCGCAAAGAGCCATTAAATTGTAAATCAATATTAAGACCTTCGGTAAGTTTATATTCTTTGCTTGGTCCAAAGATTTCGTCTCCATAGTAGCGAGGAATGTATAGTTTCTTGTCGGATTCGCGATACGCGGGGAAAGATTTTTGAAGTTGAACTGGAGAACCAGGGACATATGGTTTTACAGTTAATTGATCTTTGATAAAAAGTTGTTGTTTAATTGTTAGTTCAGATTTAAGAACAGTGTAGCCTTTTTGGCCAAGATATGTATTTAGATTTTTAGGCATATCTTCAACAACAGATTTTGAGTTATTTACTTTATTTAACGGTTTACTATTATTTAAAGACATTATAATATTTAGAGTGATATATTTATATCAGTTTAACAATGTTTTTCATAATTTCAACTTTTAAAAAAATATAATATATAATATATAAGATGCAATATATTGACAATTTGCTTGAAAAAAGGAACATGTCTCAATTGATGTTAGTCGTACTATTTATCATTTATTTAGTATTGGGTTTCAAGATGCCGGATCCAGTTGCGAATGTAATAGATAGCCAAGGAGGGAAAATAGTAGTAGCTTTAGTAGCTTTATTACTTTTTGGATACTCAAATCCAATTTTAGGTGTTTTAGGTATAATGGTCGCGTATCAATTAATCAAATCTTCATCTGAGAAGACAGGTATGGCCGCATTAGAACAATTTTATCCAACAGAAGAGAAGAAGTGGAGCCCCTTTACGGCGATTCATCAATTTCCTTACACCTTGGAGCAAGAAGTTGTGAAGCAGATGGCATCACAAAAGTTCAATGCGAATTATGTGAAGGCGCCTTACAGACCGATGCTAGATGATACGCATGATGCTTCGCTTATATAAGCGAAAAGCAAATCAAATCAAATAATATATTATAAATCAACTTAAAGAAAAATCAAATAAGTTCTTTAAGTCCTTTTAAATATAATATATTATTTCTACATAAATTTAGTACCCTGAAATATACTTTTAGTAGAACTAGTCGCTGCGCCACCAGTGGTAGGTTTTAAAGCACCTACTAAAAATTTGATTAAAAAGATAATTGCGACAAATATAAGTGCTCCTAAAAACATTTGAAAATATTTATTTTCCATTATATTTTCAGTAGTAAACATTTCAGTTGAGGAACCACTACCACTATCTGTAACAATAACATCTTCTTCTTCAGATTCACCTACTGGCTGGCAATCAATATAAATTTGACCGGAACTTACATTAGATGAAGGCCCTTTTTGATTGAAAAAAAGCCCGGGACTTGGTTTAATGTCATATGCGTTTTCAGTAATAACTTTTTTTAAAGCAGATAATATGATATCAGAGAGACCAATGGCTGATTCAGTTGCGAACACAATGTACTCATTTTTACTTTCATTACAAGGCTGATATGGTTCGGTTCCAGTATAAGAAAAAAAGGGTTTTTTAGGAACAAATGCGTTTAAATTGAAGTTAGATATGGTTACGGTTGTTTGTTCATCTGTAGTAGGCGCATTAGTAGCAACCGTTTTAATAATAGCAGATAGATATTTGCTGTTGGGTTCACCACTATTATTTGATTTTATTGGAATACAAACTAACAAAGGATTGGCTCCCGCATATGTATTGTGAATAATGATAAATTCACCATCTGCTTTGGTACCATTAAAAGAATGAAGTGAAGGTGAATAAATGCGAATCTCTTTTACATCATAAGATGATGAATTGTATGTAACAGGTGGAGAACTAGATGTATCATAAGCTAAAGAAATGTATTCGCCTCTATTTGTAGCAACACATGAACTGTCATTATAATGATAACTGAATTCACATTTGAGGTCACATTTACCGAGAACATTATCTTTACTAATATCTATAGGTGCTGTAGCATTAGAACAACTCATTTATAATATACTTTTAAAAAAAGTTTATATTTTGAATTATATTCATTTAGGTTCATTTCATTTAGGTTCATTTCATTTAGGTTCATTTCATTTAGTGCGTTTTTTTTAAAGTTTGCTTTACTTATTATTTATTAAAGATATAATGAAGAATATGAATTTGACTAAAGCTCGCTTACAAAAAATGTGGAATACAAATAATCAAACAAGAAAGAAATTCAAAACAAATAAAAAGGTTTTAACCCATACAAATACTATTTGTAACCGTAATAATATTAGACAATTTAACTTAAAGCATAATACAATAAAAAATATATAATATATAATAAATTAAAGAAAAGGCAAATACTTAATTGTATCATTTTCATACTTGGTTACTTTGAAAGGTTCATTATAGCCTTCTACATAAACCGTATCCCCAGAATAAATTTCATCTACTCCATTTTCATTTAAACCTGATTTGCCTTTTACAGATACAGGTAGTTTCACATTATTATGCTGATTGGATATGGTATAGTATTGCCATAAACTGCGCCGAGTAAATAATGGGCGCCCCATTAAAGGCAATATATTATCTTTGCTAGATCCATTTAAAGGCGTTAAAATGCCGAGCTGTCTGTATGTAGTATCTACAGCTGTTGTGGATATATTAATTGGTACAGAGTTGGGTGGAGCATAAGATAGCTCAGGAACAAAATAACGCTCATCTCTTAAAGGAGCCGCATATGGATTGCCTAAAATATCTTTAGTGGGTAAATTATTATAAGGATAGCTGGGTAAAAATCCAAATCCAAAAGAAGAACCATTATCATTATCTTTGTCATATATATTTATATTCTGTTGATTTTGGCCTTGGCCTTGGCTTTTAAAATAGAAATAACAAAAACCAAATGATAAAATAATAATTATAAATATGGTAAAATTTTCAAGACAAATTACCCCAGGAGGACACTTCTTCATAATATATTGATATATTATTTACTATTATTTAGTAAATAATACAACCTAAAACAAAATTAACAATTACTTATTACTTATTACTTATTGTTTTTTTTCGCCATTACCTAAACCGCCGGCAAGATCTGCTAATCCACCTAATTGAGACATGTCAATTCCACCCATCATATCCTTTGCTGATTCAATCATAGGCATCATATTTGCCATAGTATCAAATAATTTTTGTTGTTGCTGCATTAATCGTTGAGTATCATTTGATAATTTATTGATACCATCGCTACCTAAAATTTTGTCTAAATTATCATATGCGTCTTCTAATGTAGTAGCATAATCAATTCTAGAACTACCACCATTTACTGGAGCCGCATCCCTTAAAGATGAGTTTCCTTTAGGATTATGAAACCCTGATTTTCCTCTTGATTTTAAACCTTCCACTTGAGAAGTTTCCGTAGTAGGTTTATTTAAATCACGATTATTAGGATCTATGAGAGGAGTAGGAGTAGTAGTAGTAGTAGTATTAGTAGTACTTTTCATTGCCTTTCTATTTTCCAATTTTAGTTTAGCTTCTTCTGTATTACCTGATGATTGTAATGTTTTTAATCCATCGCCTAATTCTCTGTCAACGCTATCTAATTTATCAGCATCCACTTTAGTAGCTTTTTGTTCATCTGTTAAAGTTGGCATAGTTGCGTTTTCAAGACCTTCTCTCATCGATCTATTAGCCATTAATAGATTAGTTGCTACAATGGAAACTAACAAAATGACTGTCATGTTTTTACTAAAGTTACTTGTCAAAAATGCCACAAGTGCGAAAAAGATAACAGCATTTAATTTGTTAGTAACAAGATATCCTAGAACATTACTTACTGCTAAAAATACTATAAAATATAAAAAATACTTGTTAGTAAGCAATTTGGAGGCTTCACTTGAAAAACTCATTATATATATAATATATTTAAAAAAATTGAATTAAATAGTTATTTAATGCTAATAATTATAATTAATTCTATGTCTAATTTAAAAAATGGTCGTTTCAATTTAGTATTATGTGAGATACATTATAGTCCTTTTCATGGTAAATCAAAATCAAGCTATAAATATATAGAAGGTCACTACCTTTTAATTGACAAATTTGATGGAATAAGTGGTATAGCTTTGGATACACATGAAGAAGAGATTAGCGATAGTGACAGCGATAGTGATGACGATAACGATACCCCAATAACACATATTTCCAATATTCAACAGTTATACGCAGATGAATACGCAAGCTTAATATCAAGACATTTTCCACATAAAACAATTAGAAATTATTATAATATAATTAGTAGACCTGATTATATTAAACCAGAAATAGGAGAATGTATTGAGCTTGCTACAGGAGAACAAATTGTAATTATAAAAACAATTTGGTTAAAAATTATTCAACGAAAATGGAAAAAAGTATTTGCTAAAAGACAACAAATAATAAAATATAGATTAAGTCCAAGCTCATTATCATTCAGACAACTAACAGGAAAATGGCCAGAATATTGTATTCATATGCCAGGATTAAATGGTTTACTATCAATAAATTTGATATAACACTAGTTTCAGTACTTGATACTTAGTACTTAGTACTTAGATTTCATAGTTGTATTTTTTCTTCTCTTTCTTTTGTTAATGCTATTTCCTTGCGCTTTTTTCTCCCTTCTTCTTTTATTGTAATAAGATCTTGAATTAGAAGAAGATGATTTAGATCTTTTAGATCTAGATTTAGATCTTGAATTAGAATTAGAAGAAGACGATGTTACATCTTCACTTGATTTTTCAAGTTCTGGTTTCATTTTATAAGTCCAACCACCAATCATATAATATTAATATATATTTTGTTATGATAAAGTTAAGAATTTATATCTGTTAATTTATCTAATTCTTTTTTAA
>Ga0114969_10001375_pt1 | contig 20617 bp, 25 predicted proteins | sample M_130807_MF_Meta_FD_87316 | JGI IMG/M metagenome (GOLD analysis project Ga0114969, IMG submission 87316) | Freshwater microbial communities from Lake Montjoie, Canada to study carbon cycling - M_130807_MF_MetaG | ecosystem: Environmental > Aquatic > Freshwater > Lake | place: Lake Montjoie...
ATTCGTAAATTCAGCATGACACCCGTAGTAGAGGGTGGCCAAATAAATTTCTTTGCCAATGGTTCCCAGTACAACGAAGGCGCGGTTGTCTTAAAAAACAGAAACAATATTGACATTGGCAGAGGCTTTGCTGAGGCAGTGCAATATGCAGACACTATCAAAAATTCTTATGCCATTGCTGGCATAACAGACGCTCAAGATCAAAAGCTTCTAGAAAATAATGGAGACAGCTTGTTTGGTAGAGCCCTTAGCCTTATTTATGTTGTTATGCATCAAAAAGAGCTTAAGAGCGCACTAGCTAAATCTAGAGGCCTAGAGTTTTTTAGTAAACCAAAATCTAAATAGCTAAGCAAAAGACAAGTAAAAAATAATAATTTTTTTACACGAATTAAATAATAGAGTACAATATAAATTAAGAATTAAAAATAACATTTGAGGAGTAAAAATGAACGATTACGGATCAACTACAGTAATATCAACTAATACCAGCCCAGACCCAATTTTTGGTGTTTTGATGGCAATATTCTGGGTACTATATTTCGCAGTTATTATTGCTCTAATAGCTGGCTACTGGAAAACTTTTGTAAAAGCTGGTAAGCCAGGCTGGGGTGCGATAATACCTATTTATAATATTTACCTAATTATCAAAATAGCTGGCAAGCCAGGCTGGTGGCTACTTCTGTACTTCATCCCAATAGTTAATTTAGTTGTCTTAATATTGGTTTCACTAGGTGTAGCAGAAAAATTCGGCAAAAGCTCAGCCTTTGGTATATTTGGCCTCTGGCTATTTGCACCAATAGGCTACCTAATGCTTGGATTTGGCGATGCCAAATACCAAGGCTCAGCTGCTCCAGCTGCAGCTGCTACAGCGCCAGCTGCCAAAGTGTAGCAAGTAAGCTCAAGTATGATTACTACTAAACCCCATGGTACACATGGGGTTTAGTCTTGTATAATAAATACATGAAACCAAACTACCAACAACTCGCGCTAGAACTCCACAAAAAACTAAAAGGCAAAATCACCAGCCAAAGCAAGCTAGAAGTAAAAACCGAAGCCGATCTTAGCTTGGTCTACACACCAGGCGTAAGTGCGGTCTCTCAGCTCTTGGCAGAAAAGCCAGAGCTGGCCCCAGACTACACCATAAAACATAATACTGTAGCAGTGATTTCTGACGGCTCAGCAGTACTGGGGCTTGGTAACATTGGCCCACTTGGTGCATTGCCCGTAATGGAAGGCAAGGCCATGCTTTTTTCTCAGCTAGCCGGGCTTAATTCGTTCCCGATAGTACTAGATACTCAAGATACAGATGAAATAGTAAAAACTATTATAAACATTGCGCCGGCTTTTTCTGCTATCAACCTAGAAGATATACAGGCGCCCAAATGCTTTGAGATTGAAAAACGCCTGCAAGAAGCTCTTAGTATTGCCGTTGTGCATGACGACCAGCACGCTACCGCGATAGTAGTGTTAGCCGGGCTAATAAATGCCCTCGAGGTGGTAGGCAAAGCTGCCAATACTAGCAAGGTAGTGATACTGGGTGCTGGCGCAGCCGGTGTGGGTGTGGCGAGCCTGCTTGTAGAATATGGTTTTGAAGACATTGTTGTGGTGGATAGCAAAGGAATAATATCTAGCTCAAGAAATGATCTTAACAAGGAAAAACAAATAATTGCTGGGCTAACCAACAAGCATGACCAGCAGGGTGAGCTAAAAGATGCACTAGAAAACAGCGATATATTTATAGGTCTTTCTAGCGGCGGCAAGTTGCCACCAGAACTTATTAAAACTATGAATTCAAAAAGTATTGTTTTTGCGCTAGCCAACCCAGAGCCAGAGATTTTGCCAGATCTGGCCCTAGAGGCTGGGGCTATGATTGTAGCAAGCGGAAGATCGGACTTTCCGAACCAAATAAATAACGTTTTGGTTTTCCCGGGTCTTTTTAAGGGCCTTATAGACAACAAGATTGTGGAGGTCTCTAGCAAGGTCAAGATTGAGGCCGCCGTGGCTCTAGCTGGTGTTGTAGAACGCCCTACAGCAGATAATATTATACCTTCTGTATTTGACCCAGCCGTGGTTGGGGCTATTGCGAAAAGCATTATATAGCATTACCATAATAAGTAAGTACTATTATTAATGTTTTTAATTTAAAAAGGAAAATTTACCTATGTCACCTACAGAAAAACCTACCAAAACTCAAAAACCAGAAACAACTAATAAGCCAGAAGCGCAAGAACCAATCGTCGCCACTTCTACCACCAAAAAAACTAGTGGCCTAGCTGTAGCTGCCCTTGTACTGGCATTCTTTTTTCCGGTAGTTGGTTTCATACTAGGTATAGTAGCGCTAAGCAGTATCAAGAAAAATAACGAGTCTGGTCGAGGCCTGGCTATTTCTGCAATTGTTATTTCTGTAATACTTACACTTATAGGGTTACTTACAATGCTTATTTTTGTATTAGCAATAGGCAAGGCGGCTAACGAAACTGGCATAAATGGCGTGGATACTAAAAATGGTAGTATTTCTGTAACCGGCAAAGATGGCGAAACTGCCACCATAGGTAAGAGCGTAAGTATTCCTAGCGGGTTTCCTAGTGACGTGCCTATATATAAGCCTTCAGACGTGATTTTGGCTACTAGCAATGACGGCAAATACAGTGTCAGCCTCTTAACCACTGATAGTGAAACAAAAGTAAGCGACTATTACACCAAGCAGCTTGCAAGTAACGGCTGGGTCGCACCACAAGGTGGCGGTGATATTAGATACGAAGGAGGAATGATTTCTAACCTAGAGAAAGATGGTAATGTATTGGGCTTGATTATCGCGACTAATGCTAAGAGTAATGACGGCAAGACTACTGTCACAATAACAGTTGGCCCAAAAAGTAGTAACAATTACTAAATAATACTATGAATATAACTAAAGCACAGATCAAGCAGGCCCTAGGTCTAGGGCCAAAAGAGGTGGTGGTAATGCTGCTTTTTGGCTTGGGTCTTTTAGTAGTTATAAACTTTAGTCTTATAAGTCTACATTTCACCCGCGATACTATTCTTTCTGCAAGCGACGCCCAGGCAAGCTTTTCGTCTCAGCTACAGTCTTGGTTTTCGGCGCCAATTCTCAACACGATCACACTTATTGTATTCTGGGTGGCAATTGGGCTTTTGGCATATGCCGTGCTGTATTGGGCCTACAATATTTTTACAGAAGCCCGTAACGAAGTTGTGGTAGAGCAAGAGTACACCAACAGGCTGAGTAATAAAAACGGCAAAGCCTGGCCAGCCATTGAGATTGGACTACTAGCTGGCTTAGTTGTGCTAGCAATACTTACTCTGGCAGTTTTTTTTCCGTTATTTAATTCTATGTTTATTACAGCAATTTTTGCAGTGCCCGGCAATCTGGCTACTGCGGGCCTAAATCTTCTGGGAGCTGTTTTGGGTATGTTCGTGACTCTATACGCCTTCAAGGCTATAGTGAGCTTGATGCTTGTGCTAGAGTAGCTAGCTTAAGGCAAGTAAACTAACTTCGCAATGTATTTATCTAGTACTTTCGAATTAGGCCAATTACAACGCCCTGAATCTTAAGGGGTGTACCAGGCTCAACGTATATGGGCTCCATACTTGAGTTGGCTGGCTGAAGCCGAATGCGCCTAGCTTCTTTATAGTAGCGCTTGAGGGTAGCTTCTGAGTTGTTGACTAGCGCAACCACAACATCGCCATTGCTTGCTACTTCTTTTTCTTGAACTACCACGTAGTCGCCATCATTTATGCCGTCTTCAATCATACTCTGACCTTTTACCTGCAATACGTAAGAGTTTTTGTTACCAACCATAAAAGGTGGAACCTCAAGCGTGTCAGCATGCCCCTCAAGAGTCTCTATGGGACTACCAGCTGCTATTAGGCCGAGTATTGGTAGATTGATGCCAGGCTTGCTCATCTGCTCTTGCAGCTCTTCTACGGGCATTAGCGAGCGTGCTGAATTATTACCTTTTACCAGCAGACCCTTAGTCACTAGCGTGTCTATGTGCTGTGCTACGGTAGCTACGGAGTTTAGTTTTAGCCCGTTTGCTATTTCGCGGTAGCTAGGGGAGTAGCCTCTCTGCTCAATAAAAGTAGAGATATAGTCGAGGGTCTTTCGTTGTTTTTTTGTGAGGGCTTGTTTCATGTTTTGTCTCCTAATTAACTTATGCTCAATTATAACGAACAGTATACGAACATGTCAACACTATTTTATATAAGAAATTATACAAAACTTATTTTTCTAGATCGCTAGCGCCTTGCAAGCTGGTTCTTTATAACAAGTCTTCTTGATAGGTCTATATCGTAGGCCCATTCGCCATAGAAGTGTCCACATATTTGAGATTATGAATATTTTCTAACCTGATAAGAAAATAAAATAAGGTTAGGCTATTGACTTTGAAAATGCCTAGAAGTAATCTAGGTTGCATAGGTAATAATTAAAAGGAGGAGATTTTAAATGACATTCGAACAAGTTAATTCAAAAGGTCAAACATATTATTTACACGAGCGAGAAGTTACCCTTAAGGGTGGACGACTACAAACTATTTACTTCTTCGCAAAAGAAGTAAAAGATGGTGCTATTGACGCACTTCCAGAAGGCTACTTGGTAATCGAAAATACTCGAACCGGCCTACCTATCTTGAAAAAAGACAGATAGTCTAGATACAGTAGTACTTAGCTACAAGCAAAAAGCACCGACGCAAGAAGGTGCTTTTTGCGTATCAAGATAATTTGCGGTATTATACCAGCTGGTATTTATTAAGTGCTTTAGCTTGAAAAATCTGTCACTTTACTTGATAATTGTATCAAGGGCCTGTAGCTCAGGGGTTAGAGCAGTCGGCTCATAACTGATTGGTCGTTGGTTCAAATCCAACCAGGCCCACCATTGTTCTTATGCTTGAAAGACCCATTGGGTCTTTTTTGGTATACTATCACTATGAAAATAGTAATACCAGACAAAATAGATTTTACACAAGAACAACTCCAGCAGCTTCAAGAACTTAATGCAATTATTTATGATGATATACCTAATGATAGTACGGAAATTATCAAAAGGGCTAAAAATGCCGAAATCATTACTGCGAACTATATTGATATTACACCTGAAATAATTGATAAGCTGGATAACTTAAAATATATTGTTGTACCAGCAGTAGGTTATGAATGGGTTGATGTTAAATATGCTAGCTCAAAAGGCATAACTGTAGTTAACTGCCCAACATTCAATTCACAGTCAGTTGCAGAGATGGTTTTTACTTTAGCATTGAATATCTCACGCAAAATTATAGATGCCAATGTGTCGTTGAAGCAAGGTAAATGGGACCCAATACCATTTACTGGTTATGAATTGTCTGGCAAGAGGATTGGTCTTATTGGTTATGGGAATGTTGGAAAGAGAGTTGAAAAAATTGCGATGGGTTTTGATATGCATGTGGCATATATCAATTCTGAGTCTAGTAGTGAGGAAATTGACAATGTATTACGTCAATCTGACTATGTCGTTCTTTGTGTACAACTAAATGAAAAAACCAAACACATGATAGATGCTAGAAGACTTGCACTAATGAACAAAGACGCCTTTCTTATTAATGTGTGTCGCGGTGCAGTAGTCGACCAGTCGGCACTTCTAAATGCTCTAAAAGAAAATGAAATTTTGGGGGCTGGTCTGGATGTCTTTGAAGACGAACCTCTTATTGGTAAACCCTCTGACCAAATAATGGAATTTGCTGGTTTACAAAATGTTCTGGCAATCCCTCATATTGCTGCTAATACACACGAGTCTCACAAGAAACTTGGAAATGAGGTTATAAGTAACTTCAAGGCTATAATAGCAGGTACACCCGTGCATATAATAGCTTAAAAGCTTGTACCTATAGTTCTACTCAAACACGCTACTGTTTCATACCCTGTGGCTGCATCATCTGATACAATTCAAGTAAGTCTTTCTTGAGTTGGTTCAAAATCTCAACTGAAAGGCCCACCATAAAAACTCCTGTCTGAAAAACCGATTACATCGTGTTATTTCAGAAGCGTCGCCTTCATGGCACGCCTCTGGAACAGAGAGGAGTTTTTATGTGGCCCAAAACTGCTTCTTTTTGTCACACTATGAAATAGGTGCAAAAGGTGGTGGGGTTACTCCTTGTGCTTAATAGACCCAGTAGGGTCTTTTTTTGGTATGATGTAAAATATGAAAGATTATTCCATAGAATGTGCAAAAGATTATAAGAGTAATGAAGCCAACGAAGTTTTAATTGCTGAGCTGAAGTCATTAAAATCGAACTTGGCTCGCGAGGGTAAAACATTTAGTCAAGTACTGCTGGTAGACGATACCACCTTTACTGATAAGTCATATGATTTAAACAATGCAGTAAGTTGGCTAGATAGTGCTGGGCTTCATCCTGAAGTGGTTTTTCGAGAGTCACAGCTAAAAGTAGCTTGCGATGAAGTTTTGAAAGTGATTAATTTTGATATGCTAGACCCAGGCCTGGCCGAACAACTTCAAGGGGAGAATAAATACAATAACCCATCTCTTTACTTGGCTGCATGGTATTTAGTTCGACTTGGGCGCTTAAAACACGATCAGTGCAGCGAAGATGGCTGTGCGAATAATTTGATAAACATTTTACCAACTAGTTTTGAGCAGGACGATGGTGATGCATTAGAAATAGTCAAAGCGACTCCATACTCAGAAGCTGCGCTCAAAGTTGAGAATCGTTTTGTCTAAGATAGTTAGTTCAAATCGAACACGACACTGAGTCATATCCTGCTGTTTCTCTCATCTACTAGAATTCAATAAAGCCCTTCTTAGTTGAGTTCCAAATCTCAGAAAGAAGCCTCACCACTATAGTCTTTTGTGCTAAAGTTATAGTAAATTATGAAAATAATAATTGTTGATAACGGCAGTAAGCACATAAAGGCTATTGAAAAAATATGCCGAAAACATGGTCGCACAGAAGTGCTAAGTTTTGATAACCTAGAGCAGGTAGTAGATAGCAAAAATACTATATTAGTGCTTTCTGGTGGCCATAGCTACCCCGTTAAATACAACCACAAGCTATACGCCAAAGAAATGGCCCTAATTAAAAACTCAAAAATGCCCATCATAGGTATTTGCCTAGGCTTTGAGCTTATTGCTGAATGCTATGGCGCCAATCTAAAACTGAGAAAAAGACGGCTTCATAGACTGGTAAGAATACATAAGACTCACCAAGACCCAGCTATTGCAGGGCTAGAAAGTGTATTGACCTACCAAGCTCACCGCTGGATGCTAGAGTCTGTTGAGCCACCACTACAAGAGCTCGCCAGATCTAAGAGCGAAGTTGAGATTTTTAGGCATATCACCAAGCCAATATACGCCATGCAGTTTCATCCAGAGGTAAGTATTGGTAGAAACAACGGCAGAAAAATACTAGATGGAATTATAGCCCACCTTGCAGCTCAGGCACAGTAGCATTGAAATGCACAACAATATTTTTTGAACTTAGATTTTTACTACTTACGGCGCCTAAGATCTATTTGGTGTTGTAAAAAGGCTGTTTGACTAACAGTGCCTTTGCCCGGGTTATTAAAATCTAGCGGTTTATTCTTTAGCTCTGCATTTATTTTAGCCTGCAATAGGGCAGTTTCGTCTGCTGCGCGGCTGTCGTGGCGCTGAGCCGAATCTTCTTCTACTAGCTTCATTTGCTGGCTAGATACATCTTGGGCGCGGTAGCTATGATATATATATTCTTGCGGTTGTTCGGGCCTAGCCTCTCGGGCTAGACTAGACCGAGAAGTAAACTTTTTAATTCTATTAGGGCTAGAATCTTGCATAGCTCTATTGTAGTGGTAGTGGCTAGCTTTTAGCAATCACCGAGGGTCAGCATTGCTACTTTATTAAATGTGCCCAACCTGTTAAGGTGTGTATATGAAACCAAAAAATAAAGTTTTAGATAAAGCCATAGTCAAGCTACTGCTGCCCAGCAAGGTCTTGGTAATTAGCGATATTCATTTGGCTGCTAAGGCTACACCGGCCAGCAAAAATGTTGAACTGCAGATTTCGAAGAGACTTGTTGAGCTAATGGCTCAAGATTCTGCAGCCATTATTTTAAATGGTGATATTTTTGAGCTCTGGGCTGGCAAAGACCCTAGCCCAGCTAGAGCTCTCAAGGCCCACCCACGCTTTACCACAGCACTTAGAAATTTTTCTAAAAGCCCCAAACATCAAGTGATTTTTGTAGCCGGCAATCATGATGGCAAGCTAGGGTGGAGTGACGTAGAGCAGACTGTACTTGAGCGAGAGTTTAGCTGCACAATGTGCTTGAGCGCCGAAGTGCATATAAACACTAGCAAGGGCCAAAGAAAAATACTTTTTGAGCACGGCCACATGCTAGACCCAGACAATGCCTTTGAAGACCAGCGCGACCCCCACGACAAGCCTTTTGGGCAATATATAGTACAGGTAGCCCTGCCAATGGTAAAGCAGACCCAGGGCAAGCTATTTGATGGCATCGAGTACTTAGCCGAACCCCACAAGTTTGCAAAATTTGTAAGCTCTAGAGTCTTGTACAGAGAGATATTTAGCAGGCTCTGGTGGCTCTTGGTGCCACTCGCAATCACTCTGGGTCTCCGGCTTGTCTTTGGCTATGGCCTTTTCAGTATTGGCAAAGTTCCGCTGGCTGATGTTGAAAAAATAATGCTCTACACAGAGCTAGCAATAGTACTAAATGTAGTGGCGGTGCTAATAGCTGGCTACTTGATATTGAGTAAACTTTTAAGTAGAGCCAAAGCAATGCCGCAAATAGGTGGTGGGCCAGATCATAATGGTAAGGCTCGTAGCAAAGCCCAAGAGCTGTGCGCAAAAGGCGACTACTTAGGTTTTGTAAGTGGCCATACTCACCGTAGTGAGATATCTCAGCTAGAACCGGGCTTTTATGCCAATACCGGCTGTGGCACAGAAATGCTTGAATCTGCCAAGACTTTTTTTGCCCTACCTAAGACCTATGTTTCTCGCAATCATTTGAGTTGGCTAGAGTTTGATCTTCAGCCCCAGGCCTGCAAGATAGACCTCTGGCAGTCTCTTGAAGACAACCACAAGCAAACTAGGCTAGAAAAGCTCGCCACAAAAAACAAAGATCAAACTGAGCCTTTGCGGATTAAAAAATCTGCTGAAATTAGCTATTGATTATTAGCTTGTTTATCTAAAAATAGGTAAGATATAGTAATGAAAAAACTTTTATCAGTTTTGTTTTTGGCATTTGCGGCGGTAGTCTTTAGCTTGTTTTTAGTACAGCCTGCTAGAGCAGAAAAAATTACAAGTTTTGTATCTGAAGCTGTAGTGGATAGCCAAGGTTCGGCTACTATTACAGAGGTAATAGATTATGATTTTGGCGGCCTAGATAAGCACGGAATAGAGCGCTACATACCGCTCTCTACAAAGACCGAAGGGGGCTACTATAACCTTGACTTTAGTTTGATATCAGCAACTCTAGACGGCCAGTCCGTAGATTTCACAGACCAGCCCGATCTGCTCAATAGCTCTATTAGAATTATAAGAATAGGGGACCCCAACAACACTATTTCGGGAACACACAGATTCGCTATTGTTTATAGACTTGAGCAAGTGGTAATTCAAGATCCAGAGGGCGATTATATAAATCAAAATATTGTTGGCACAAACTGGCCAGTTGATATTGAGAGTGTTAAGGCCACCGTGACCCTGCCACTAGGAATTATGCCAACTCAGCTAAGGTGCTATACAGGTGAGAATGGTGAAAGCTCTTCGAACTGCAAAATAGCGTATCTTGGTAACGTGGTAACTATAAGCACCGATTCAGTTCTACCTAAGTACAATGGTCTAGCGGCTAATATTTTGATGCCAAAAGCTAGCTTTGGTAGCTACTTGAGCGTTAGCGAAAAACCTATTGCAGACCGCTCACTAACGGGTTTTATCAAAAGCCCGTACTTAATATTTTTATCAGTACTGTTTTCTATTTTGGTTATTATAGTGGGCATAGTGATAAGGGTGATAAGCAACATTCGGCGCAGTTCTGCTCGTAAAAACGAAACAGTTATTGCGCAATATGAGCCTCCACAGCAGCTTCTGCCTGCAGAGATGGGGCTTTTACTTGATGACGAAATAACCACAACAGAGATTAGTTCTACAATTATTGACTTAGCAGTGCGAGGGTATCTTAAGATTAAGATTCAAGACAAAGACTTTGTTATTATTATTCTTAGCTCAGACACATCAAAGCTTGTTGATTTTGAGAAAAAAATACTTGGCATGCTGCTAGTAAACGTTGAGGAGGCAGAAGGTAGCAAAATAGTAAATCTTACCAAGCTGCAAAAGCCGGCCACAAAAGATACTGTAGATATGGCCAAAGACGACATAATATCTAGGCTTGTGGCCAAAGGTTATTATGGCAAGGGTAAAAACAGCGCCTTAAAAGGCAGGCAATCTATTTTTGGCGGAATTATCGGCTTTTTAGTAGTAATATCTTTTTTTGGCAGTTTTTTGGCAATTATCGCACCCTTCTTGGCTATATATATAGCCTATCTCATTTCTCAAACGAGCAAAATGACGAAGCTAGGGTATAACGTTTGGGCAGAAGTTTCTGGATTCAAGCTATTTTTGAAGGTCACAGAGGAAGACCGTTTGAAGTTCACAGATGCCCCTAGTAGATCGCCAGAACAGTTTAATAAATTTCTGCCTTATGCTGTTGCCCTTGGGGTAGAGAAAGAGTGGGCCAAGCAGTTTAAAGGAATAGACATCAGCCAGTCTTGCGGCTGGTATATCCCAGGTGTTGGGTTTGACTCACTAATTTTAGCAAGCTTTATATCTTCTAGTCTCAACTCTAGTATTAGTACTAGTTTTTTGGGAACAAGTAGCTCTTCTGGCGACTTTTCTTCTGGTGGCTTCAGCGGAGGCGGTAGTTTTGGCGGCGGTGGTGGCGGCAGCTGGTAGTTTTTGACCCCGCAGTATTTGTGCTTATGGTAAAATAATAGCTATGCATAGAATAACCAGTATTAGTAAAATAGTTTCTTGGGCGGGTTTAGTTATTGTTTTGTATATGTTAGCTATACTTACTAGTGAAACCGGCAAGAATTATCAGCTGAGATCTAAGTCTGACGAGCTAGAGGGTCAGATATCTCAAATGCAGTCTCAGATAGAGGAGCTGGGCTACAAGGTCACTTACTATCGTACAGATGCTTATCAAGAAAGATTGGCTCGAGAAAAACTAGGCCTGCAAAAGCCTGGCGAAACAGTTGTGATTATCAAAAAAGACACAGCTTCAACGCAAGGCGATGGCAATGGCGAGGTTGCCCAGCTAGATTTAAAAACCGATGAACAGCTTCAAAATAGTAAGTCTCACTGGCAGCAATGGCGCGAATTTTTGTTTGGCTCTTGAAAATTATGACTTTTTAGGCTATAATTCTTTGGTATTTAAGTAAGCTAATTATCGCGGGGTAGAGCAGTGGCAGCTCGTCAGGCTCATAACCTGGAGGTCGCAGGTTCGAATCCTGCCCCCGCTACCAAGAAAAACACCCAACTAGCGTTGGGTTTTTTTCTTGTTCATAAGGCAACTTAGGCGTAGTGAGTTCGAGCACGAATGAGCGGAGAAGGGCTTTAGCCCGCTATCCTGCCTCCGTCACCTTAAGCAGCCTCTGCTAGAGGTAGCAGAGGTTTTTTGCTTAAGATCTAAGGTATTATTTATTTTGAGTCGTGGTTGGTGTTTGCTATACTCAGGAGATGCAACCAAAACTTCCTAAACTTGCGCTCGGAACTTGGCTGATGGGTGGAACGAAAGACCCTGACCCAAACAACGACGATGCAGGCGACATAAAGGTCATTAAAACAGCTATAGAGTTAGGTGTTTCGCTTATTGATACGGCCCAGAACTATGCAGGCGGAAAGTGCGAAGAACTCGTTGGTCAAGCTATAGCAGACCTACCAAGAGAGAGTATTCAAATACTAACCAAGCAGAACAGACTCAAGCTGTCTTATGACGAGGTTATTGAGGGCTGCCACGATAGCCTTAGACGACTTGGCGTTGAATACCTTGATTACTTTGTCTGCCACGCACCGAATCCTGACTTTGACCTAGCAGACTTTTTTAAAGCAAGTAATCAACTATATAAAGATGGCTTGATTAGGCAGGTGGGCGTAAGTAACTTTGGAGTCAAATCCCTACAAATAGCCCTTGATACTTCTGAGCTACCGATTGCACTAAATCAAGTCAGCTTCTCCATAAATGATAGCGATATCTTGACTTCTGGCGTCTATGATTTTTGCTTAAAGCACAAAGTACCCATTCAAGCATATCGACCACTTGTAAATATCAAGGAAGAGAAAGACAGCTACAGGCTGCTCCAAGAGATTGCCATGGATACAAAGCTAACTCCCCACCAAGTTTTAATTGCCTACCTAAACAGCTATGAAGGTATTTCTTTCACTACACGGGCAAGTACCGCGGAACACTGGCAACAGATTAAGGATGCTCTGGAAGTAACCCTAGAGCCATCGGCACTTAAAGAATTGAAGCAAGTACACATAACCAAGCAGGGAGCATTCACGCACTTTCTAGACATGTAGGTTCTAGTCTTGCTAAGTGTTTGGTATAATGAATGTAATGAGTAGATTACAAATACGAAGCTACACCCAGTCCGACTACGAAGCCATATTCAAACTTTACAAAGATACCGAAATGCCTGGCAGTGAGTTCGACTTAAGCCGGGATAGTGAAGAACGATTAGCCAACAGGATTAAAGGTGACCCCGACTCTATTATTCTAGGAGAGGTAGACGACCAACTAGTTGGCTCGGTTTCGCTTATAGAAGACGGTCGAGTGGCATGGCTTTTCCGCTTCCGTGTTCGTGAAGATATTGATAATGAAGAAGAAGTTGCCCAGCAGCTACTGGTCAAATCTGTCGAAGTACTCAAGAGTAAAGGTCACAAGCAAATACTTGTTTATACAACTGTTGACGAAGCCAAATTCAAAGAACGCTATATAAATCTAGGCTTCAGTCAGGGACATGACTACACCTGTTTTTGGAAGGATATCTAGGTTCTAGTCTGCTCCGGTAGAGTAAGTCAAACCTATCCTATCTCTAGTGAGCTGTAACCAACGACTTAGCTCTGCAAGAATAAGGTTCCAATTCAAATATACATGGGCTACCACAAGTATTTTTAGCTCTGCTAACGGTGCCTTTCTTTATTGGTGATATAATAAGCGCATGAAAACTATTCTTGTAGATGCAATCGATGGCCTAGTTCTTGAAGACGGAAGCATATTTAAAGAGATGTATGAAATGCTCGAAGGCTTTCAGAACCCAAAGATAGTATTAACTAGCGCAAATGATGAACAATTTAAGCATTTTAATCTAGGCAAAGTACCCTATGATGTCTTTACGCTAAAGCATGACCCTGAGAAAACCGATCCTAAATATTTCGAAATACTATTAGGCGAATACAGCCTTGCAAAAAATGATGTTGTCTATTTTGAGCATGACCCTGAAGCCGCAAAGACTGCTGAGGCCTTTGGTATTAATACGTATTTTTATGATAGTGCGAAGCAGGATGTATCTGCCCTTAAAGAATTTTTAATTAGTAATCTTTAAAAAAGACTAGTAACCATTGACTTAGTTCTGCAAGGATAAAGCTCCAATTCAAATGTGCTTGGACTACCAAGCATAATCACAATAGACTAATTACTGAGGTCATTTTTTATTAGTATGGTATTATTAAACCATGAACATCCTACTGCTTGACGGCTCGCCAGCTAAACCATCACATACTAATGCTACATTGTGTTTATTAACCAAACTATTTCAAGAAAACGGTCATACATGCGAAACAGTTAGTTTATTAGATTTTAATATGCCAGCCAATGACCCAATCTACCATGCCGATGCAATGCAGTCACCAGCCCAGAAGGTTAAAGATTTAGCAACAAAGGTTAAGAGTGCCGAAATCATTGTTTTAGGAACTCCACTTTATCACGGGTCATATTCTGGACTATTAAAAACAGCTTTGGATAACCTTGATGGCGATGCTTTTAAGAGTAAGAAAATATTAATTGCTTCAAATGCTTCAGGCATGCGAGGCTCAATGGTAGCTGCTCAACATCTCGTTGTAGTACCAAGAACTATGGGTGGAGATGTATATAACAGGCTAATCGGCACATGTAATGCAGACTTCGAATTAAAAGATGTCGAGCTCCAAGTATCGAGCGAAGAAATTATTAGTAGGTGTAAAGAGATTGTAGGTGAAGTCCTCTCTTAGAAATTTTCTTCCACCGACTTAGCTCTGCAAGCAGTAGATTCCAATTCAAATGTACTTGGGCTATCAAGCATAAGCATTATGACCTCATTACTGGGGTCATTTTTTATATAGTCTGATATGATGTATTTATGGTGAAAAACAAATCTAAAGCGCCCGTGGGTGCAAGCTTAGTAGTACTTTCCTCAGTTTTTTATGCCAGCTATGGGATATGGACAAAACTTATGGGTAGCTTTTTTGATGGTTATACGGCGTCTGCATTTCGTAGTATATTGGTTGTTCTAATTTTGCTACCTATAGCTATTTTTAGGAATCGGCTTGAACCATTAAAGATTAATCAAAACTGGAAATCAATAACAGGAATGTTTATAGGTTCATTATTCACATGGGGACCTCTCTATTACGCTATCCAAAATGCAGGTGTCGGAATTAGTCTTACGGTGAGCTATGCCTGTATGGTTATTGGCCTATTCTTTTTTGGATGGTTATTTTCAAATGAACGTTTTACAAAAGATAAAGCAGTAGCAGCTTTATTAGGATTTTTAGGATTAATGTTAATCTTTTCTCCAAAATCAACAGGATTTAACAGATTAGCACTAGGCTTTGCGATTATTAGTGGTGTTTCTGTGGCTCTTACAATGATTTGTGCTAAAAAACAGAAATATAATGCTACGCAGTCTATGTTGATTTTATGGATTACATCTATTTTTGCGAATTTCATCATGGCATTTTTACTAAAAGAGTCTATGCCGAAGATAGGACTCCATATTGAGTGGGTTTATCTAGTATTATTTGCGATAGCATCAGTAATTGCTTCATGGGCACTTGTTAGTGGGATGAAACTTATTGATGCTGGCGCGGCAGGCATTTTGGGATTGTTAGAAATAGTATTCGGACTAGTTTTTGGAATTATATTCTTTAACGAAAAACTTAGCACAACAATAATGCTGGGTGCATCAGCAATAATTATTGCATCAGCGATTCCATACATTAGAGATTACAACTCAAAAAAAGGCACATTATAGTAATTTTCTGTAATAACCCGCATGACTAAGTAATTACTAGCCCGCACCTATTGAACTGCAGCCACCGAGACAGCTCCACAAGCAGTAAGGCTCCAATTCGAATGTACTGGGCTATCATAAGCACTTTGAACTCTGGAAGCAGAGGTCTTTTCTATTGAAAAAGTTTAGGATATTTAGCGATTAAGTCGCCGAAACTACTTATGCCTGCGGCTTGCACTTTATCTGCATCTGTAAGAACGGAGCCGTACTTATTTTTTAGTTCTGAATTGCGGTCAGTATTTGCTAATGATGTGTCGGGCAATATTGCCTCGGCCGACTCAGCCAAGACTACTTCTAGGTCTTCAGCTCTGTACTGTTTTACAGCAATAAGGTTGTGACCATCTATTGCTACTAGCCTGCCGTCTGCGCCTTTTCTAACTATAGGAGCCGGAGGTAGAGCATCCAAATCGTTTTCCTTAAAGCATCGCATAATAAATTGAACTGTGCCTTCCTTGAGGAAGTCTTGAGATGGTCGTATTTGGTTTGGATTAACTAGCATACGCATATACTACACGGTCCTAGTCTGCTGTGGTAGTGTTAACTAAACTTGTTGCTTCGCTGTTGTACTGAATCCAGCGAGACAGCTCCTCAAAGATTAGGCTTTTATTCGAGTGCACCTAGGTTAGCAAGAAGAGTTAGTCCCTTATATAGAAGTTTTCTTTTTTGTCTTCTGGCTCATTAAGTGTGTTGTAGTCAATAAGAATCTCATCACCCGCCTTAATATCAACTATCGAAAAATATCCATCTTCACGCTTCTCAGCATTGGGCTGGTCTGAGTGATTTAGAAACCAAACCATGTGCATATGAGTAAATTCTGGAGGACAGTGCCATATACCTCCCTCTTTAGCGATACAGTACGTTAGTAATTCTTTGGGAATATCCTCTTCTTTTACGTCTACACCAACTAACTCACCACGAGGCTTTACAGCTAAGAACGTATCTTTAGGAATACCTAAAATCGCGAAGACTCCGACACCTCCATCTTGGATAGTCGATGGTTTGAGCATAAATGAGCGATCAGTTGTCTGCATAATGTCATTATTATACATCATCATAAGTTCTAGTCGAATGCGGTAGACTAAATAAACTTGCTACTTCACTTTCAAGCTGCTCACAGCTAGAAAGATCTGACAGTTTAAAGTTCCAATTCGAATGTACTTGGGCTACCAAGCATAATCACAATGGACTCATTACTGAGGTCATTCTAATCTAGTATGATATTATGTATCTATGACCTATACAGATAAAAAGATTGTAATCACGGGTGGTTCAAAAGGATTTGGAAAAGCCTTAGCTGAGGCCTTTATAAAAGAAGGTGCAAAAGTAGTTATAACGAGCACCAATGCAACGGAGTTACGAAAAACTGCCCAAGACATTGGAGCAGAGAGTTTCGTAGCCGATGCAAGCGATTTTGAACACACTGTACAACTAGCAAAATACGCTAAAGAGAAATTCGGCAAGATTGACATATGGGTCAACAATGCAGGCATTCAAATAGCTCCAAGCAACACAGAAGATGTTGAGATAGATAAGCTACACAAGCTATTTAGTATTAACTATTTTGGTTATTTTTACGGGTGTAAGGTTGCACTCGGTGTTATGAAAAAGCAAAACTCAGGACAAATCATTAACATAAATTCTACCGCAGGTCTCAGTGGCAAGCCCCAACTATCGGCTTATGTGTCATCAAAGTTTGCTATCAAGGGACTTTCAGAAACCATAAGAGAGGAAGTAAAAGAGACCAATATACAAGTTTATCAAATATTTCCAGGTGGCATGCAAACAGACATCTATCACGAAAAGATGCCTGCTGACATTAATGAATACATGTTAGTTGACTATGCTATTGAAAAAGTTATTTCGAACTTTAAACAAGATAGACCTGAGTTGGACCTAGTTATAAAAAGACCTACAAACTTATAGCCAGCTGAAACTCTTTCCACCGACTCAGCTCGGCAAGGAGTAGGTTCCAATTCGAATGTACATGGGCTATCAAGCCTATGAATTATGACCTCAATACTGGGGTCATTTTTATTTGTCTGATATGATGTAGCTATGAAAAATGCAATTTTACTACACGGTACAGGCGGGAGCGATACAGATTACTTTTGGTTTGAAGATACTAAAACTTATCTTGAATCGAAAGGGTACGTCGTCTGGTGGCCTTTGCTACCTAATACTGAGCACCCAAAGCTAGATGAAACAGCAGCCTTTGTCGAAACTAACCTGCCAGCTATCAATGAGGAAACAATCATTATTGGCCACTCCTCAGCCTGCCCGCTTATATTGCACCTAATGCAGTTCTTTAAGCTAAAAGTTAAGCAGGTTATACTTGTCTCTGGATACTATGAGCCTATTTCTGACGAGTCAAACAAAATGCTACCAGATAGTTTTAATTGGGAAGAGATTAAGAAACACGCTAAGGAAATTATACTAATCAACTCAGATAATGACCCGTGGAGTTGTGACGATAAACAGGCTCGCCCTGCAGCCGAAAAACTAGGAGCCAAGTTCTTACTTGCGAAAGACCAGGGACATATGGGCTCAAGGAAATTCAGCCAGCCGTACAGAGAATTCCCATTACTTAAAAGCCTACTCTAGACGAAGATAGTTAAGTGCCATAGGTAAATCTAACTCAATAAATATAGGCTATTCATTTTTGTATATTTTTTACACTGAATACACTCATCAGACGTTTTCTGTATATAAGAGCAACAACCGTCATAGAGCTTAGTAAAAAGTAAATAGGGAATAGTATGTCTGGTGCTAATTCCCAGATTGCAAAAATTGCAAACAATGATGCTAGACCCTCTATTGAAAAGAATAGCGGGTCTTCACTTTCTGGCTTCTTATACGTCTTAACAAACGTAGGTAGATAACCTATCAAATCAGCTGCTATGCCCAATGATATTGTAAGTAAACCGCTTCGAGTAGTATAGTACGCAACAAGTGCAAGTACTCCAAAAAATAGACAATATAAGTCTAATTTCTGAAGTCCACCAACTCCGTATATCACAGCCATTATCAACAAGTACGTTGCTCTTATTAAGAAAATCAGAGCAAATATTTTTCCTGCACTATTCGAGGAATTTAATACACCAAGTAACCCAGCTACACTTGCCAGCCAGACGATCAGTCGTGTGACACGGTGCGGCTTAACCTTTCCCTTTAACATACTTTTGGTGTAAAAGATTGGCGAAATAATAGAAAGCACAATTGTGCCAATTATCCAGTAATTCATTTGAGTGAATTATATACCAAAAACGTATAATTTCATATTCTTCATTTGCCTACGCCTTTTATATCTTAAAGGGGTAAGTTCCAGCCCGAATGCAATTTTGCCAGCTAGAAAAAAACCCAACAAAGGTTGGGTTTTTTCATGGTAATAAACTAGGCCTAGTTAAGAAGAGCCTATTTCATCAAAGAGTCGACAGTGGCCGCACTGGCGTAGAGAACAAAAATAAGACCACCAATGGCGATACAAGCCACTGTTATGATAATTGTAGGGTCGATAAACTGTTTTTTGCCCTTTGCGAGCGGTGTTTTTGATTTGCTTGATTTTTTGACTGCCATAACATAACCTCTTTAAATATAGTACTATAGTAGCTTGTTTTGGCGTGTCTAGCAAGTGACTTGAAAATAGTACCTCATTATGCAATAATAACAGCTTGAAAACAGTCTTTTTAGACGTTTTCTTTGTAGGTAATTTGGGGCTGAGTAGCTCAGTTGGTTAGAGCGCAGGACTCATAAGCCTGAGGTCGAAGGTTCAATTCCCTCCTCAGCCACCATATAAAAGACTGGTAACTCTAAGTGAGAAACCAGTCTTTTTGTTTAGATAATTTTTAAACACCTGCATGCTTATATAAAAACCCATTTTCTCGTATAATAGACTCTAATGCTTACAAAATTTCAAACTCATTTAAATGACACCAATCTTCTGCCACCTAGATCTAAGCTGGTAGTGGCAGTTTCTGGTGGGGTAGACTCTGTGAGTCTATTACACTTGCTTAGCCAGCTAAAAGATTTTTATAACTGGCAGCTTGTAGTAGCTCATTTTGACCATAAGACTCGGGCCGACAGCTACAAAGATGCCGAGCTGGTAGCAAGCTTGGCAGAGGCCTATGGCTACCCATACTACCTACAAAAATATTCAGGTAACTCAAGCTCTGAGGCCAGCCTACGTAAGGCCAGATATGATTTTTTAGAAAATCTTTTGGTAGAGCTCAACTATGATTACCTGCTAACGGCTCACCATAACAACGACAGAATTGAGACGGCCATCTTTAACACTATTAGAGGAGCAGACAGAGACGGAATGACAGCTTTAAGGCCTAGGCGAGGCAATATTGTGCGCCCGCTACTATCTACTACTAAGGCTGAAATAATTACTTATGCCGAACTACAGAAGCTACCCTACAGAGAAGACAGTAGCAATGTAGATGTTGGCTTTAGCCGTAATTTTGTACGCCATGGCCTAGTACCGCAGGGAAGTATGGTATATCGCAATTTTAATCATTCTTTTACCAAGAAGCTCAATGAACTAGCTAGTCTTAATCAAAGAATAGATGCCCAGCTAGAAGATTTGGTCTCAGAAATAAGTACAAAAAGAACTCCTACCACTGTTGAGCTAGATAGAGTGATGTATCGCGGGCTCAGCCCAGAGCTAGCAGCTAGCCTGCTTGTATATATCGCTCGCCAGATAATGCCGGGCATTGGTCTTAGTAAGCAAAATATCGCTAAGGCTGAAAAGTTTTTGCTTACAGCAAAAAGTGGTAGCACCCAACACCTTAAATCTGGCTTGCATCTAGCAGTTGACTATGATACCTTAAAGGTCACGTGCCAATCAGATAATCCCCCCGCGCAAGTAGATCTAATGACGCATGTTTTGACAGTAAGAAAACCCTTCGAAAATGACAACTTTTTAGTTAAAATAATTGCAGCAAATAAAAAAGCAGACAATAGCGTTGAGCTTCTAGACCAAAAACTATATGTTCGATATCGTCAGCCAGGTGACAAGCTTTACCCGGCAGGTATGAAGGGCAGCAAGAAGCTTCAAGACGTTTTTGTAGACAAGAAGATTCCCAGAAGCAAAAGGGCCACTTGGCCAGTGGTAGTAAATGGCAAAAATGAAGTTGTTTGGCTGGCCGGAGTGGCGGTAGACAGAAGAGCCATAGTAGACCCCAAAAAGCACCGAACTATCAACCTAACATGTGAGGTAAAAGACCAATAATGATCAAAAAAATTCCAAAACAACTTATTTATTTAGTAGTATCTATTATAGTTC
>Ga0114969_10001376_pt1 | contig 20614 bp, 12 predicted proteins | sample M_130807_MF_Meta_FD_87316 | JGI IMG/M metagenome (GOLD analysis project Ga0114969, IMG submission 87316) | Freshwater microbial communities from Lake Montjoie, Canada to study carbon cycling - M_130807_MF_MetaG | ecosystem: Environmental > Aquatic > Freshwater > Lake | place: Lake Montjoie...
CTCAAAGCTCTATATAATTCAACCCTTTCTTCTATTTAAATTAGCCCTCAAAGCTTGAGATAATTTTTTCTTTTTTAAATCTTTTTGGAGTTTATTTTCGGTATTTAAATGCGATTTTGGATTAATATTTTTTATGTCCGAAGGCTTCTCCTCCAAGACTTTTAAAATATCTTCGCCCTCTTCTTTTTTAAGCATCTCTTCATTTTTAAACATCTTGATTAATTTCAAATTGTTTTAAATAAAGATTTGAGTAAGCACCATTTTTTTCAAGCAATTCTTTGTGCGAACCCTCTTCAATGACTCTGCCATTAGAAATTACCACAATTTTATCACAATGAATAATCGTTGACAAACGATGCGCAATAATGATTGAAGTGCGATTTTTCATCAAAGAATTAAGCGCGTCTTTGATTAATTTTTCAGAAATTGGATCAAGCGATGAGGTTGCCTCGTCGAGCAAAAGAATCGGCGCATCATACAAAATAGCTCTTGCGATGGCAATTCTTTGACGCTGACCGCCCGATAAACGAATGCCATTTTGCCCAACTTTACTATTATATTTTTCGGGTAATTCTTGAATGAATTCATCAGCTTCCGCCATTTTAGAAGCCCTGAGAATCTGCTCTTCTGTAGCATCAACTTTGCCATAACGAATATTTTCTAAAATAGTATCATCGAAAAGCATAACCTCTTGATTTACAACCGACATTGAACTGCGCAAAGATTTTAAAGTTAAGTCAGAAATATTATGTCCGTCAAGTTTTATTGCGCCCAAATTTGGATCGTAAAAGCGCAAAATTAAACTCATAATTGTTGATTTACCACCGCCAGAATGACCAACCAGCGCAACCGATTGCCCCGCTTTTACTTTAAAATTTACATTGTCTAAAGTAATTTTATTTTCATCATAAGAAAATTGTACATTTTCAAACTCAACATCGCCTTTAACTTCTTTTAAATCAATAGCGTTTGGTTTATCACATATTTTAGGTTTTTCATCTAATAAAGCGTAAAGTCTTGAAGCCGCCGCCAAGCCCATTTGCACGCTTGAATTCATTCCTGAAACTGCTTTTAATGGACGATAAGCCATCATCATCGCCGCAAAGAAAGAGAAAAAAGCTCCCGGAGTTGTTGTGCCAGAAATTACTTGATGACCGCCATACCAAATTACTGCAGCGACTCCAAACCCGGCCAAGCTTTCAACGAAAGGCGAAGAAATCAAAGAAATTCGCGAAAGTTTTTTGCCCATTTTATAAATTGAGTCGATAATTAAAGACATTCTTTTGACTTCAAATTCTTCGCAATGATAAGCCTTGACTAACTTAGAATATTGCAAAGTGTCGCTCATTTGTGAGTTAAATTTCCCCGCCATTTCTTGGTTTTTAAATGACAAATTTCTTAATTTTTTACCCAATTTATAAATTGGATAAACCGCCAACGGAAAGCCTATAAATGCCACCAAAGACAATTCTAAACTTTGATTAAACATCACCACAACTAAAGCAAAAATTGTAAAAAGTTGCTTAACAAAACCATTGAGACTAATGCTTATTAGATTAACAACCGCGCCGATTTCGCCAATAATGCTAGCGATCATATCGCCCGAAGATTTGCTATGGAGCTTAGAAATATCAGAGGTTATGAAGTGTCGATAAAGACGAATGCGCATCTCAGCAGTGACTCGCAAATTCAAATAATTCATCGTCAAAAGTTGAAAATAAGTTGCAAAGCCTTTGACAAAAGTAACGATTAAAACAATAATCGGAATATAAATTAAGGCGTGATAATCTTTTTCAACAAAAACCGAATCAAGTGCGGGCTTAATCAACCACGCGTGAAACGCTGTTGTGCCTGCAATCACTAGCATTAAAACTACCGAGATTGATAAAATTTTCAAATGCGGATAAATATATTCGCGCGAAATTCTTTTAATTAAATAGGTGGTGCTGTTATAGTTAATATCCATAAAATTTAATTCAAATTTAAATTTATTATTGATAATTTCAAATTCTAAAGAACTAATTATTAATTGCAAAATGTTAAATATTTTTCAAATTTTTCGCGAAGAATTTTCCAAAGTAATTCACAAGATTGCTAAAGAAAAAAATATTATAATCACTGAGGTCGATTTAAAAAATTTTACCGTCGAGCCCTCAAAAGAAGGGCTTCATGGCGATTTAGCTTGCAACATTGCGATGATTTTATGTAAAAAATTCCAAATCAATCCAAATCAACTCGCCACATTAATAATTGACAATTTTTCTAACGAAAATGTTCAAAAAATCGAAATTGCTGGCGCTGGATTTATCAATATATTTTTAAAAAATAATATTTATTACGAGATATTAAAAAGCATAAATTCTAGCGCAGAAATAAAATTTCCAAACATTGGTAATAATTTAAAAATAAATTTAGAATATGCCTCGCCAAACCCTACGGGGCCAATACATGTTGGACATACGCGTGGCGCAATTTATGGCGATGTTTTAGCAAAATTATTACAAAAAGTTGGCTATGATGTATTGAAGGAATATTATATTAACGATGCCGGCGGACAAATTTTAACACTTTTAAAATCGGCTTATTTGCGCTATTTGCAAAGCTTCGGACGCTCAGTTGATTTTTCTGAAGGTCTTTATCCAGGAGAATATTTAATCGAAATTGGCGAAAAATTAAAAGTCCATTTTCAAGAAAGTTTGATTGACAAAACTCCCGCCGAATACTTACCAAAAATTCGTGATTTTGTAATTAATGAAATGCTCGCTTTAATTAAAAATGATTTACTCGCCCTTGGAATAAAACATGATAGTTATTTTTCAGAAAAAACTAATTTACATGACAAAAATAAAATTGAAGAAACCCTAAAAATTTTAGAAGCACAAGATTTAATTTATGTCGGAAAACTTGAGGCACCAAAAACTGAAAAAGGTGTCGGCGCCCTGCCAGAAGGCTATGACGACCAAGACCAAACTTTATTTCGCTCAACAAAATTTGGTGATGATCAAGATCGCGTTGTTAAAAAATCCGATGGTACTCCAACTTATTTTGGTGCCGATTTGGCTTACATTAGAAGCAAATTTGAGCGTGGAGCCCGCATTTTTATTATACCACTCGGCTTTGACCACTCAGGTTATGTCAAACGCTTAACATCGGCGACCTCGGCCTTAACTAATAATCAAGCGCAACTAAAAATAATTTTGTGCCAAATGGTTAAATTCGTTAAAAATGGTGAGCCTTTAAAAATGTCAAAAAGAGCCGGCAATTTTATCACCGCTCGCGAAGTGATTGATGAAGTTGGCGCCGATGTTTTGCGCTTCATAATGCTTACTCGCAAAAATGATGCGCCTTTTGATTTCGATTTAAACAAAGTAATTGAGCAATCCAAAGATAATCCAATTTTTTATGTGCAATATGCTCATACTAGATGCTGTTCCGTTCTAAGAAATTTAAAAAATGAACATCGTGATTTTTATAATAAAATTTTTGATAAAAATAATCAAATTGAACCGCTTGCTAATTTTGATTTTTTAAATAATTTACAAGATGAAAGCGAGCTTTCCTTGATTAAAAAATTAGCGAGCTTTACGCGCTCAATTGAAATGGCGGTTGCAAATTTTGAACCTCATCGCTTAGCTTTTTATTTGCAAGAATTAAGTGGAGAATTTCATGGATTATGGAATAAAGGCATTGAGAATCAAAATTTAAAATTTATTTTAAAAGATGATTTTGAAACTAGTTTTGCTCGAATTTATTTAATTTTAGCATTAAAAAAAGTTATTTCTCAATGTCTTGATATATTTAATATCAAGGCTCTAGAAGAAATGCGTTAATTTAAATTAATATTATAAAATGGAAGATTTTGGATATAAAAAAACTAATGAGCCAGAAAAAAATCCACTCTTAGCGAAAAAAATTTTCTTAATTTCGGCAACTTTTTTGTCACTTTCAGCATTTGTTTATATCACCTTAAATGCTTATTATTTCATAAGTCGTGGCCCTTCAAGCAAAGAAATCGAAACCATTAAAGGCCCAGAATCTGCAATTAAAGATTATGAAGGTGGCGACTACGAAAAAGGCAGTGATCAGGTTGTTAATCGCTCAATTTATGATGATATTTTTGGTAATCGCAAAGATATTTTAAAAGAAGAAATTAAGCTTAACAAAAGTCAAGAACCGGCTTATCCACCGCGCAATCAAAAAAACGAGAATGCTTTAGAAGAAAGATTGGGTGATTCAGAAAGTTTAGTTAAGAAAATTGATGAACTTTCCAATGAAAATGCTGAAAAGCCTGAAATTGAAACCAAAAATGTTGAAGAAAAAAAAGTCGAAAAAATTAAAGATGCGCCAAAAATTGTTGAAGAACAAATTGCTCCTAAGCCATTAGTTCGTAAGCGCAATGCTATTCGTGTTCAAATTTCAGCAATGTCTTCTAAAGAAAATTGCGAAGACCATTGGAAGAAACTAAGTCGCCTTTATCCAAAAGTTTTTAGCGGAACAAAATATTTTATTGAAGAAGCAGATTTGGGTCGTCGCGGAGTTTTCTATCGCTTACAAATTGGTGATTTTTTTAATCAAATTGATGCAGAAGAATTTTGCACACGCTTTGTTTCTCAAGCTCAAAAAACTCGCTCCGATTGTATTGTTGTTGAATAATTTATAAAATCTTTTGAGCGCTTAGATCTGTATCATGATTTGCATTGAAAGTTATTTTTAAGTAAGAATGTTTAGACAAAACTTAAACAACATTAAATTAAATATTTATGAGAGACTCTCCTAGAATTTTACAACCAATTGATATTAAAGTTAATAAGAAAGAGAATTCCAGAGCTCTTCAAACAAAAGGAGCAGAAGAATATCAGAGAAGCCACGAATATTTTATTGTAAAAAGTGACCGACCTAGATTTAACGATACTTTAATTCTTTATCAGGAATATCTTAAAAAGAAAAAGGATGTTGAACCATTAAGTTTGACAGAGTTATCAATTTTAAAATTACGAAAGGAAGATAACGTTTCTTTTTCATTGCGCAAGTTAGATTTAAGTGGGTTAGATTTAAGTGGGTTAGATTTAAGTGGGGCAGATTTAAGTGGAGCAAATTTAGCGACTTCAAATTTAAGTAGGACAAATTTAAGTGGAGCAAATTTAAGTGGAGCAGATTTATATAGTGCAAATTTAATTAGGGCAGATTTAAGTGGGGCAGATTTAAGTGGGGCAAAATTAATTTATGCAAAATTAAATGATGCAAAATTAAATGATGCAAATTTAAAAAGATCAATCCTAACTGATGCAGATTTAACTAGTGCAAATTTAACTAATGCAGATTTAACTGATGCAAAATTTACTAATGCATATTTAGGGTATACAGATTTTACTAATGCAGATTTAACTGGGACAGATTTAACTGGAATAAATTTAAATGGAGCAAATTTAAGTGGGGTAGATTTAAGAAAAACAATTTTAAGAGGTGTAAGTTTAAGAGGGGCAACTTTAAGAGGGGCAACTTTAAATTATACATATTTAACTGAAGCAAATTTAAGTGAGGCAGATTTAAGAGGAGCAAATTTAAATGGGGCAATTTTAAAAGATGCATTATTAATTAATGCAGATTTAAGCGATGCAACTTTAACCGGGATAGTTTTACTTAATGCAGATTTAAGAAATGCAAATTTAAGAGGAGCAATTTTAAGGGATGATATAAAATTTGTTAATGCAGATTTAACTAATGCAAACTTTACTAATGCAGATCTATATAATTTAAATTTAAGTGGGGCAAATTTAAGGAATACAGATTTTTTTAATGCAAACTTAGAGGGAGTTAAGTTCGCCCGAGTTATAGAAAGTTCAATAAATAACGAATTTCCAAATAAAGAATCTGATCTTAATCCCGGAAAATTTTGTGACCTCCTAATGCGTTTAAATCACGATCAAATAAAAGAAGTGCTGGGACCTGACAATGCCGCCAGAAAATATTTAGAAAATCTAAAAATTTCATCAAAAGATGATAAATTAAAATCTGCTAATATAGAGAAAGTTCTTGTTCTCGTTAACAAGCTTGAACAAAAAATTGAATTAAGCCCTTCGTCTGATCAAGAGCCCTCATCAATAGGAGATTCTAAGGTTACTAAACGAAAGCGGATTGGGGGGGCCGGTAGCGAGGAAACAAGCCCTTCGTCTGATACAGAGCCCTCATCAATAGGAGATTCTAAGGTTACTAAACGAAAGCGGATTGGGGGGGCCCGGTAGCGAGGAAAGATGAAGATTTTCTATCGCTTAAAAACCATCGATCACCACAATTACTATTTAAAAAAACTCACATCATTTATGGAGTAAAACTCACTTTATTTGAGACACATCCCCGCATTTAAATCAAGGAATTGAATTTCGTGGAATTTTTTAATTTTTTCTAATTGTTTCGTCGCTTTCGCGAGTCGCCTTCGAAATCAAAATGAAAATTTCAATTGAGAAAAGCGACGAAGCGTTAGCAAATTTAATTAATAGAAGCTGTGTTAAACATCCAAATTAATAACTTTTAAAGCATTTTCTTGAATGAAGTCACGACGCGGTTCAACGACATTTCCCATCAAGATTGAAAAAGTTTGATCGGCCTCGTCAAATTGATCAATTTTAACTTGTAATAAAGTACGATTCGATGGATCAAGAGTTGTTTCCCAAAGCTGTTCGGCGTTCATCTCACCCAAACCTTTAAACCTTTGAATTGACACGCCTTTTTTACCAGCTTCAAGAATAATATTTAAAAGTTCCATCGGGCGATTTGAAGATTTTTCTTCTTCACCGCGGATGAATTTTAAAGGACCAACAAAATCATCGCCAATTTGCTCAACGATTTGCGCTAAAACTGCTACTTCTGGCAAATCTAAATGAGATTTTTTGACTAAAAAATTAGTTTTTACGCCACGAGTTTCGCGAATTAATTCAATATCATTTTCTTCTGTAACGATACAACTCCAAGAAGTTTGCTCATCAACATTTTCACCAAAAACTTTTTCGATTTTTTTAATTAATGTTTTAGTTTTTGCAGAATCATCAATCCATGATTTATCGAAAGCTTTTGCCAATGCTAAATTTTCAGAAATATCGGCGGGAATTATCCGTGAAAGCGAAGAAATTAAATGAGAAAATTTAGTTAATTTTACAACAAAATCTTGCAAATCTGCCCCTGCTCTATCGCCTGCTTTTGATTTCAAAATAGCATTGTTAGTTGCATTTTGAATAATGTAATTTTGCAAAGCCTGTTCATTTTTTACATAAACTTCACTGCTACCTTTTTTAATTTTGTAGAGTGGCGGTTGCGCGATATAAAGATAACCATACTCAATTAATTTTGGCATATGGCGGAAGAAAAATGTGAGCAACAAAGTTCGGATGTGAGAACCGTCGACATCGGCATCGGCCATGATAATTATTTTATGATAACGAATTTTTGAAGCATCAAAATCTTCGAGACCAATCCCGGTACCAAGGGCAATAATGATAGTGCCAATTTCAGTTGAAGATAACATTTTATCAAAACGCGCTCTTTCAACATTTAAAATTTTACCACGAATTGGCAAAATTGCTTGGAATTTACGATTGCGTCCCGACTTGGCAGAACCGCCCGCTGAATTTCCTTCGACAATAAAAATTTCACTTAATGCCGGATCTTTTTCTTGACAATCCGCCAATTTTCCTGGCAAGCTTGAGATTTCTAGAACTGATTTACGACGAGTTAATTCTCGAGCTTTACGAGCCGCTTCACGAGCTTGCGCCGCTTCAACAGCTTTACCAACAATGGCGCGAGCATCGGTTGGGCGCTCTTCAAACCATTGAGCTAATCTATCGTTTGCCCAAGTTTCAACATGAGTTCTAACTTCAGAAGAAACCAGTTTGTCTTTAGTTTGAGATGAAAATTTTGGATCAGGAACTTTAACTGAAAGAACTGCTGTTAAGCCTTCGCGAACATCATCGCCACTTAGAACAATTTTGTCTTTTTTAAAAAGTTTACTTTCGCTTGCGTAATTATTGATGGTACGAGTTAATGCCGCCTTCATGCCCGCTAGATGCGTGCCACCATCGCGTTGACGAATATTGTTAGTAAAACATAAAACATTTTCATGATAACTATCATTCCATTGCATAGCCAATTCCATGCTAATGCCACTTGCTTTATCGGTTGACTCTAGCGTAATAGTTGGGTGAAGAGCATTTTTACTTTTATCAAGAAATTTAACATAAGCCTCGACGCCACCTTCATAAAATAAAATAATTTCTTTTGGCTCTTCTCCGCGCAGATCTTTTAAAATAATTTTAACGCCGGAATTTAAAAATGACAATTCGCGCAATCTTTGTTCAAGTGTTGAATAATTGAATTCCAAAACATTGCTGAAAGTAAGATTTGATGGATGGAAAGTAACTTGGGTTCCTTTTTTACCTTTTGAATCGCCAACTGTTTTCAAGGGAGCTTCGGCATCGCCATGAATAAAGCGCATAAAATATTCTTTACCATCGCGCCAAATATTTAGTTCAAGCCAATCAGAAAGAGCGTTTACAACCGACACACCCACGCCGTGCAAACCACCCGAAATTTTATAAGAATTTTGATCAAATTTTCCGCCCGCGTGAAGTTGCGTCATAATAACTTCAGCCGCCGAAACGCCTTCTTCTTTGTGAATATCAACCGGAATTCCACGACCATTATCGCGAACGGTTACTGAACCGTCGCCATTTATAGCAACTAAAACTTCATCGCAATGACCAGCCAAAGCTTCATCAATCGCATTATCAACAACTTCATAAACCATGTGGTGCAAACCGCTACCATCATCGGTATCGCCGATATACATTCCGGGGCGCTTACGAACGGCATCTAATCCTCTTAAAACTTTAATTGAATCCGCGCCGTATTCTTGCGCTTGGTTTTCAACGATTTCTTCTTGAATATTTTCTTTTTTATTTGACATTTTGTTTTAGAAATTTGGTGATTAAGAAAATTTGTTTGTTATTTTTTACAGCAATTTTTAAAATAAAATTTATAAAAATTGATATTTTTAATATTGAAATATTATATCGCAAAGAAACTTAAAAAAGAAGTGATTTTTTAAGTTTTTTAAAAAAATTTTAAAGAATTTTTATTGACCAATTTCAACTTCGATTTGAGTAATTTGCGAATCATCTTTTGGGATAATTTTTTGCTCATAACTCTTGATGTAACACAGCGAATTTACAGAATTTCGACAAAAATAAATTTTTCCTTGCAATAAATATTCTTGATCTTTTTTTAATTTTAAAGAGTCGATTTTTTTTAGTAAAATTGCATTCCAATCATAACTAGCGATTAGTGTCGCATTTTTTTCATCTTTTAATTCCAATAAATTTATAAAACTTGGTCCAATTTGATTGATTTTCCAACCTTGCTTAACATTGATATTTATATTAATTTCAGCCTCTGGCCTTACAAAAATATCTTGAGATTTTTGTAAATTTGGAAGATATTCAACAAAGGTTTCTTTGTATAATTTTTGTGGTGGAATTAAATCAAGCAATGTTGATGAACCCTTTACTCTGTTGACCGCAAGAACTCGGTTATTGTTTGTATCAACAACATAAAGTTTATCAATAATTGAAACTAATCCGCTTGGTTCATCAAATGAAGTTTTTGTACCAACATCTTCACCTCTATCAAATCCAAATAATGTATTAAGTTGTTGTGAGTTAAAATCATATTTACGAATAACATGATTGAAACTATCGGAAATATAAGCCCCAGTATCATCAACTATTAAACCTTTTGGATTTTGTAATTTTTTTGAAGATTTATTGCTATAAAGAGTTTTTAAAACTCCGTCTTTATTTACGACTCTTAAGTTTGAAGTTAGGCCATCGACAAAATAAAGTTTATCGCTGTAAACCGCCATATCCGAAGTCTGCGCAAGAGAATTTTCTGGATAAACTCCATCATCCTCACCCTTGTCGCCATTTCCAGCAAGGATTGATATGTTTTTATTTTTTATATCAAATACTAGAATTTGATTAGTTCCCGAATTGCTAATGGCAATATTTGAGTTATCTGGAAAAAATTCTAAATCAGTTGGCGCTGATAAATCAACGCTTTTAGCGTCAATTCTCTTAACTTGAAGCGCTTCGCCCTGCTCTCCAGAGCCAATTATGGTTTTTACTTTTTGAGTTTCAAAATCAACGATTCGTAACGAATTATTTCCGGTATCGGCGATATAAAGATTTTTATTGTTATACAATATTCCTTGTGGATATGAAAATCTTGCTTCCCCGATATCGCCATCAACCATTCCTCGAATACCACTACCTATTTTTAAAATTATTTCTCCCATCATGTTTGAAATTAACACCGAATTTTGACCGCTATTGGCGATTATAAACGCCGGAAATTCTCGACCTTTATAAGAAAAATTTTCTTCATAAATTATTTTGGTTGGCGAAGTTAGAAGACTCGCTATAGTGATATTTTTCTCCAAAACAATTGGTAGTCGAGAATGGTTTATGGAAAACTTATTTTTATCAATTAATTCTTGAGCGCGACTAACAACTTTATCAATGGAATCACTACCAACATATTTTTTATCGACTCTTCCGCTTAATCCAAAAATTAAAAAACTTGGATTGTTATTGATATTAAATTTTTTTGCCAAATCTAAGCCCGAATCATTAATAACTGGATAGGAAATTTCATGACGAATAACGGCTTTTTTGACGGAGTTATAATTTTTTTCATTATCAAAAATTGGATTATGAACTCCAATTATCGCCAATGAATCGGGATTTTTTGCATCAAGTTCTTTTAATTTTTCTATCGATTCAACACAGCTTGAGCAAGAATAGCTCCAAAAATGCATTATAACAATTTTTCCTTCAATATCTGAATTCTTTAAAGGCTTGACAACATTGAACCAATTGCCTTTTTCAACTAAACTTATTCGATTTAAATCTGATGTATTAAATGTTATTTTATTATAAATTGCCAAAAATATCGAGACCATTAACCATAAAAAAATTAAAGCAACTGCAATTAGCAAAATTACTGATTTGTCTTTGTGACTAACGTTTATCATTAAGGAATTTGGATTGTTTTTGTTATCTAACCAATCGGTTTAATTTAAAAAATGATTATTTAGGTTTTTTATTTTTTAAAAGCTAAATATTGGTTAAATGCGACAGATTTATACTTTATTAAAACTAAAAAAGAGGGGTGAAAAACACCCCTCCGACTTTTTTAGTAAACATTCTCGCCTTTGCGAGCTTTTTTTCTTCTGGAAACGCTTTCGTCTTGTTTTCTTTTAATTTTTTTAGACGGTTTTTCGAATTCGTTTCTTCTACGAGATTCTTTTACCAAACCCTCTTTTTGAGTTTTTTTTCTGAAAACGCGAATAGCCATTTCAATTCCATTTTTACCTTGAATCGTAACTTCCATTTATAAATTTACCCCCTTTTGGTCTCTATATTTAATTGTTAAAGCGCAATAAATTAATTGCGCATTTTGTTCTAAACTTGTGGATCGACTAGTGATATAAGCCCATCTTTACGATGATAAACCACATTTAATCTTTGATTTATATTATTGATAAAAACTAAAGCGGGAAGATTTGCCAAATCCATTTTCATGATGGCTTCATCAATCGATAAAGTTTCAATTTCAGTATTTTTTTCAGAAATTACTTTGTGATTTTCGCTTGGTTTTTCTTCTTCGGTAGTTTCCATTTCATTAAAAACATTGTATGGAAGCGGAGGAAGAACATATTTCGTGGCATTCAAAGTTTTGTAATCTGGCTCAATATTTTTTATACCACCTTGAGCGCGATAATCTTTAATGCGATTGCGATATCTTCTAAGTTGGGCTTCAGCTTTTTTCAAAGCCTCGTTGAAAGCGCCATATGCATCGCCCGCATCGCCATCAGCTTTAATAACGAGACCGTGTTTAACGCCTTCATTAACTATCAATACAACTTTAAATAATTGACCTTCTTTTTTAAAATGAACTTCTGAACTTACAGCTTTTTCAAAAAATTTTTTTACCGTTTTATCGAGTTGCTCTTCAACATTTTTCGTAAGCGCCTCTCCGACATCAACATTAGAACCTAAAACTCTGATTTGCATAAACTAATTTATAATTTGGTTAATAACGAATTGTAAAATACCACCACATTTGAAATATTCAACTTCATTGCCAGTATCAAGTCCACATGTTAAATTAAGCTCAATTTTAGAACCATCTTTTTTGTGAATAATGCAATTTAAATCTTGTCTTGGCTTAATATTAGAATCTATTCCTAAAACTTCAACTATTTCATCACCATTTAAATTTAAAGTTTTACGATTTTGATTTTCTTTAAAAATTAATGGCAAAACACCCATGCCAATTAGATTTGAGCGATGAATTCTCTCAAAACTTTCAGCGATCACGGCCTTAACTCCGAGTAAAAATGTACCTTTCGCCGCCCAATCGCGCGAAGATCCCGTGCCATATTCTTTGCCAGCAAAAATAACTAAAGAATTTTTATTTTGATAAGAAATTGCTGAATCATAAATCGAGGTTATTTCGCCATCGATATTTTTAGTGAATCCGCCTTCTTTAAGACCTCCAAGCATTTCATTTTTAATGCGCACATTGGCAAAGGTTCCGCGAATCATAACTTCGTGGTTACCGCGTCGAGCGCCATATGAGTTAAAATCTTTTTTATCAACTCCTCTTGCGCCTAAATATGAACTAGCGGGAGAATTGCTAGCGATATTGCCAGCCGGAGAAATATGATCTGTCGTGATTGAATCGCCGAAAATTGCTAAAATTTTAGCATTTTTAATTGCTTTAGCATTATCATTATGAAGATTATCGAAATAGTTCGGCAAGCGAATATAGGTGCTGTTTAAATCCCATTTATAAGTATCGGATTTTTCAACTTGAATTTTCTGCCAAATTTTATCACCCTCAAAAAGATTGGCGTATTTTGCAGAAAAAATTGCCCGATTAACATGCTGATTAATCACCGCATCAATTTCTGATTTTAATGGCCAAATGTCTTTTAAATAAACTTTATTACCATTTTTATCGATGCCGATTGGATCTTGGTCAAGATTAATTTTAACGGTTCCCGCCAAGCAATAAGCAACAACCAATCCCGGCGATGCTAAATAATTTGCCTTAACTAAAGAATGAATGCGCCCTTCAAAATTGCGGTTTCCCGACAAAACCGAAGCGACAATTAAATTGTTATCTTTGATGGCTTCTTCAATTTTATGATGCAACGGTCCTGAGTTGCCAATACAGGTTGTACAACCATATCCAACAACATTAAAACCGAGCTCATCAAGATATTTTTGTAAACCTGAATTATTTAAATATTCGGAAACGACTTGTGAACCTGGGGCCAATGAAGTTTTAACGCGTGAATTAATTTTTAAGCCAAGTTCAACCGCTTTTTTAGCAAGCAATCCCGCTCCGATTAAGACTGACGGATTTGAAGTATTAGTGCATGAAGTAATTGCGCCGATAACAATATCACCATCGATAATTTCAGTATTTAATTCTGGAATTTTTATCGCTTCATGATTGGAAATATTTAATTCTTTTTGCAACATTTCAAAAGATTCCGCTACTTTATCAAGCACAACTTTATCTTGCGGACGCTTAGGGCCAGCAAGGCTTGGAACTACTTTTGATAAATCCAACTCAAGAATTTCACTAAATTGCAATTCTTGATTTGAAGAATCAACAAAAACTCCTTGAGCTTTGGCGTAATGCTCAACCAAATCAATATTTTCTTGACTGCGTCCGGTTAAATATAAATAATCAAGAACAGTTTTATCGATTGGGAAAATGCCACAAGTTGCGCCATATTCAGGAGCCATATTGGCTATTGTAGCACGATCTGCCAAAGATAAATTAGCGATACCTTCGCCAAAAAATTCTATAAATTTTCCGACGACATTTTTTTTACGCAAAATTTGTGTGATTGTCAAAACTAAATCTGTGGCCGTAATGCCTTCGCGAAGATTTCCAAATAATTTAAAACCGATTACTTCAGGAATTAACATCGAAACTGGCTGTCCCAACATTGCGGCTTCAGCTTCAATGCCACCAACGCCCCAACCCAAAACTGCCAAACCGTTAATCATCGTGGTGTGGCTATCGGTTCCAACTAAGGTATCAAAATAAGCGATTTCTTGATCATCTTCGGATTTCGTCCATACAACTTTTGCCAAATTTTCAAGATTAACTTGATGACAAATGCCAGTTCCTGGCGGAACCACGCGAAAATTATTAAATGATTTTTGCGCCCACTTTAAGAATTCATAACGCTCTTTATTTCTCTCATATTCAGCATCAACATTTTTTTCAAAAGCATTTTTATCGCCATAAAAATCAACCTGAACCGAGTGATCAATAACTAGATCAACGGGAACGAGTGGGTTAATTTTTTTAGGATCTTTGTTCATTTTTTTAACCGCATCGCGCATAGTTGCCAAATCAACAACCGCAGGAACTCCGGTAAAATCTTGCATTAAAACTCGTGCTGGCGAAAAAGCAATTTCAATTCTTTTTGATGAATCCTTGATTGATTCAGAAACTGCCAAAAAATGCTCTTTTAAAATTTTTTTATCAGAATAAGTACGAACTAAATTTTCTAAAAGAATTCTTAAGCTAAATGGTAAATTATTAATGTTTACATTAAATTCTTTAGCTATTTGAGGCAAAGAGAAATATTGATAATTCTTGTTACCAACTTTTAAAAGCGATTTTTCAATTAATGATGCCATAAATTAAATATGATTTTGATTAACTTGAAGTTGCCGAGACCAACCAATTTGGATTAGAAGATTTTATATCTTTTTTAAATGTCCATAGATCGGTTATTTCAGAAATCTCATCTTTTTTTCCTTCGATAATTTTTTGCTCTTTATCGGAAATATAATTGATTTGTTTGGAAATTATTTTGACGACGATAGAAGCTTGATTTTCGATTAACATTGCCGATAAAATTTCGACTTTGTCAATCGAAATTAGATTGGTTGTGAGTTTTTTCTCATTAGCTTTGCGCTCTTCGATTGCAGAATTAAATCCTTGAAATATTTTTTCGGAAAGTAAATTTTTCAAGGTTTCCGCATCATCTTTTGAGAAAGCATTTATAATCATTTCAAAAGCCATTTTTGCACCATTTATGAAAAACTCATAATTGATATTACAAACCTCAAATATTTTGGTTAAATTATCTTGAGTTGCTTGATTTAAATCAGCGAATTCTTTTTGCGTTGTTGAACTTGCGCCAATAATTTTCTCTTCTTTATTTTGAGTTTGAGCTGAAGAATTTTGTTGAGCTCTATTAAGAATTTCTTCAATTTGCTTCTTTCTTTCAAAAAGTTTTTTATGAATTTCATTCTTTTCTTCCTCGTCAATTTTTCCAAGATTTTTACTAAGACGATAAAAGATATAAGCGGTAATGATTGCAAGAATAACTAAATCCATGAACAACAAAAAAGATTTTAAAAAAATAAATGGGGCAAACGACGGGTTTCGAACCCGCGACCCCCAGAACCACAACCTGGTGCTCTAACCAACTGAGCTACGTCTGCCATAAAATAAATTTAAAGCGAATATAAGAAATTTGCTTTAATAAACAATAAATTAAAAAGAGTTAAGACAATTGAAATTTTAACCAAATTTCAACGCTTTATTCAAAATAAAATATTGCTTTTCAAATTCTAAAAACAATCTAATAGTTTGTCAAGAGGACTAAAAAAACATTATTTTAAGCTATTTTTTTGGCCCGATTCTTAGAAGCACTTGAAAAACCAATTCCTGATCTGTAATTGATGGGTTAACCGCAACAATTTGGCGAACAATATTTCTACAATCAATATCACGAACCCCTTGATTTACAAGGTTACCGATGGCCATTTCAACTTTGGATTGCATATTTCTTTCATTTTCTTTTTTTAAATTTTCTATGCCAGCAGCTGGATCATCTTGAGCTCGAGCTCCTTGAGTTTGAGCGCTAAATTGAGCACCTTGAGCTTGAGCTTGAGCGCCAGCTTTAGGACTTTGAGCTGGTTCTTGCGCGACAGCTTGAGCACCTTGAGCTGGGGCGCGAGTTTGAGCGCCACCTTGAACTTGCGCGCGAGTTTGAGATGGGGCAACTGGAGGTGAATCGTTATTTCTACTTCTATCTCGCTCTTCTTTCTCTTTTATATCTTTCTCTTCTTTTACTTTGTTATCTTGCGCTTCTGCTTCAGCAATAATTTTTTGACCTTTATAGACTTCATCTAATAATTTTTGCTGTTTTTCATACTGTGATTTTGCTTCTGTGGAATTATCTTTAATGCTAGCTGGAGTTGAAGCAAAAGGATCATTATTACCAATGATATCAACAGGACCTTGAGCGCTAGCTAAAGCATTATTACCACCCACAATATCATCAGAACCTTTTACAATTTTATTAAAAATATCCTTGAGAGCTGGATTTCCATTCAAATCATCCATGCTAATAAACAAATCTCCTTTTAATGCTTTTAATTTTTCTAATTTTTGTAAATCATTAATATTTTCTTTTTTAATTTCACCGATTTCTTTATTAACCTCTTTCACATATTCGGATTTTAAATTATCGACCCCTTCAACTCCCTCGATCTTAGAAAGCCTTTCAAATACAGTCTCTTCGTTCTTTTTATCATCGCCACCTTCGACTAATTTTAATCTTTTTTTCTGATCTTCTTCAATCTTATTCTTCTTATCGTTAGAGAAACCTAAATAACTCTTAGCTCTTTCTGGAAAGCTCAAATTTTTCTTTATTTCTTCATTTCTTAATTCTGTTTCTTGTTTTTTTGCGGTTTTTTCCATTTTTTTCATCATTACAATTAACTCCTCCATTGACTTTCTATGCTCTTTACTCTCTTTTAATTGTTTCAATGCCTCTTTCCCTGTTTCTTCATCAACTTTTAGATTTTGCTTATGAGTAGCATCGAGATTTTTGTTAATTTCTTTAGCCTTATCTTCTGCCAATTTTCTAAGAGTAGTAAGTTGACTTTCTCTGTTCAATCTTTTAAATTCCGCCCCTTCTCCTGTTGCCATATAAAATTTCTTCCGAGCAAAATTTAATGGGATATAAAGTGGAGAGAACACTACTTTAACCGCAAGTTTTGCTGCAAAAATAGGCGTTGATTCGCCTTCCTTGAATGGAAGTATAGTTCTATCTTGGATGATTGGTTTAAATTTCTCTTCTTTATTGCCTTCGATTTTTTTAAATGCTTCGTCATCAGCATTTCTTCCTTTTTTATCGACAGCTTTAGATAATTCTGAATCAAAAACGGTTTTTATATTGGCTTTTTTATTTTCTTCATTATGTTCTTTTATGTCTTTGGAAATTTCAGGATTACTCAGCTCTCTTGCTAATTTTCTGTCAAATTTTCTAAAATCTTTATCCTCATCCATTCCGGCATAACCAAGTAAGCCAAAAAACCTATCTCTCTCTTTGGCAACTTTATTGTCAAACCTACCAGATAATACTCTAGCCCCTCCTACGATGGAACCTTCTTTGATTTTAGAACTATCAATATTGACATCTTTCCCCATGGCCCATTTACCTAGTTTTACTCCAGATACAAATGGTGTCGCAACAACTTTACCCACTTTAAATAGCAAACCACCCTCTCTTTTATTCTCTTCGCGTTGTTTATTTTTTTTGATTTTACCTTCAACGGCATTTTTTCTGAATTCATTTTTATAATCATCTGCTTTATCAATATCACCAATCGAAACTAAATGCTTAACATATTTTGCCGCTTGCGATGCTGTCACTTCTGATGCTGATTTCAAAGCACCTTTAACTGAGGTTTTTTTGAAAAATTCTGAAACTTTTCTATTGACCTCACCCTCTGAAAGATCTAGACGTTGATTTGCATAGTTCTTAGCCCCTGCTTTAATTTTATCTCGCGCTTCTTTGCCCATTTTTCCTTCATTTTTTAAAATTTCTCCTTGTTGCTTGATATACTCTTTCAACGGCTCTTCAATCAATTTTTGATCCAATCTTTTTTGAATATTTTTTGGATCAAGACCTAGTAAACTAGCTTTATTTTTATTTTGACCTTCAAATAGGTCCATTCTGTTATTCACCTCTTGCCTAATATACTTATCTCGCTCTTTTCCTTCTAAACCCTTGTGATTCGCTTCTTGCGACACTAAATTAAAAGCATTATCAACTTCTCTATCGCGCATATAAGATCTTAAGCCTCTGTTTCTTATGCCGATAGATTTAAATGCATTATTAACCATGTCATTAATTGAACCAGACTCGCTAATTCCAGCTCTGCCAGCTCTTGTTAAGTTCCTTATCATTACCCTGCCAGCAAATTTTCCAGCTTGAGAAATTTTTGAGTTCGTTATCGCAGTTTTTGCTAGACTAAAAATGCCTTTAGTTATTGAACTAGCCATGTTGAATCCAGTTTCACCTCTTCCGGACTGACTAACGGGATCAGCATTTGCAATACCACCGATTGAAATTAATTGACCAGAAATATATCCAGCTCTGTCGCAAACCGATTTTGTAATAAAAATTAAGGCAGCTATTTTTAGAAAATATCGGAACCAATCATAAATACCCCTTCCGGTATTTTCAGTTTCCCAAACACTATACTTCAAAAGATCAGCACCAATATCAACAGAACATACTTTAAACATTAACATCTCTTTGAAACTACGATCTAAAATTATTAAAAAAGGATGAAGCATTGCGAATAAAATTACTATCTCCAAAGACCTGGAAGCAACAAAAGCAACCCAATTATTAAACATGTCTTTGGTTTTTTCGAAAAGACTAAACAAAATAAAAACTGGACCAAGAGCGAGACCGATGCAAATCTTTAAAATATTTATCAAATATTTTAATGCCACATCGAGCACCATATAAATAAAATAAATAATTAATAACAGAATTGCTGGAATGTATATTAGGGCAAAAAAATTAAATCCCTTATCCTTAACCCAAAGTAATCCGAAAATTTTAGAAATAGTTGGCGTTGATACCAAATCCATTATTAATTTATCGCTATATATAAATTTTCTACCAGCATCAACCGATACAGAATTACCCTCTCCTTGCAAAGTGACGGAAGCAAGAGTTAAATCCATATTTGATTCAAAAATGCCAGATATTGTATTGACCAATGTATCCATGCCATTTTTAAAGAATGCAACAATATAACCATTATACCATTGCCAAGCATTCGCATTGGTAAACAAAATAACTAAGCCTATTTTTAAAATCCTCATCATGACTTCTTTTTTTCCAAAATCAGTCATTCCCATGAAAAAAGCTAAGCCAAAGAAAGAAATATACATTGCCAATGAAATTGAAATTATATTTCTGACTATATCGTCATCAAGAACGGCCCTGTACATAAACTCGACCATGCCATCTCTTTTTATTCTCATAAGATTTTCACCTAAATAATCAGCTCCAAAAAGATAACGATCAAATGATCTAACTATATCAGCCATTATTCCATCGCCTTCCTTGGCGATAACTCCTCGCATAAATTCAACATTATAGCCACCAGCATCGTCGGATAGAAATTGATCATATATATTAAGCTTCACTTGATCTCCAAGCTGATGATAATCGTTGGGATTAGTGGATGGTGCTGTTGTTTTAACTTTTTGAAAGATTTTTAAACCAGGACTTCTATAAATAACTTTTGTTCTATCTATCTTTCTTTCGTCCATGCATTTATTTTCTCTGTTTAATCCAATTGGACAAACTACTTCTTGAGAAGCCACATGATAAGCAACCGGAGGGACACTTCCCGCACCTTCCTCACTTGGGACCAACCCTATATAAAGACCTACACCCATTTTATAGGCGCAATCTTTTCTATTCTCCCTAGATCGAGCTGAAGGCCATTGACTTTCTGTCGCATTTTTTTTATAAGCATCACGCGAAAATATAAAAAACTCTTCACTAATGTTATTATAAATATTATTCTTTTGAACTGAAGTAGGATTTCTGCAAGTGCAAATATCTATATTATTCTGGTTATCTCCATTACAATTGGGTCCTGGGGAGGCGTTTTGATCTCCATTCATATTTCGTGGCTCACTCTCTGAAACCTCCCACATTACACCGCCAGCACTACTAAATTGTGCATTATCCAAGGTTGGTCCGCAGAAACAATTTTCAGTCACAGTACCACTTATTCGTTTAAAACAAAGTCTACAAGAGAGTATTTCTGAAATCATCCTTGATTGATCCTTATACCCATAATTGTTTATGGCAACATCAGTCCAACCTCCCGATATGGCAAGCATAAAATAACCTCCGTCAGCAATCATTCCGGTATTTTGCCACTCAATAACTTGGCCACCATCACTGTGATTATACTTTCCATGGATAACCCTCGTAGCACCATCGCCATTAACGGGATCCATGCCGTTTGCGTAAATAGTGTGCATTATATCATAAAACTGATCGGCCTCATAACATACTTTATCGCAAGAGGCAAGCACGCTTACTAAAAAAACTAATAACAGAATTTGTTTTATTTTTTTAGCAAAAAGCATTGTAATTTTATAATTTCAACAATGGAAAAGGGTTCTCAAAATA
>Ga0114969_10001378_pt1 | contig 20598 bp, 10 predicted proteins | sample M_130807_MF_Meta_FD_87316 | JGI IMG/M metagenome (GOLD analysis project Ga0114969, IMG submission 87316) | Freshwater microbial communities from Lake Montjoie, Canada to study carbon cycling - M_130807_MF_MetaG | ecosystem: Environmental > Aquatic > Freshwater > Lake | place: Lake Montjoie...
ACTTATGAAGGAATTCCTTCCGATCAAATTTGGAAGCACATCTCGCTGTGCTCACCAGCTATGGGGCTTTATGAAGATTTTACGCTGTTAGAACACCTTCAGTTCACACATGGGTTGAAACCTTTCGAGTCTTCTTATTCAGTGAAAGAAATTCCGGAAATTCTTCAACTTGAAAAACATGGAAATAAAGAATTGAAATATTTTTCCAGCGGAATGAAGCAACGTGTAAAGTTGGGAACAGCTCTTTTAGCAGATGTTTCTTGTGTGTTCCTCGACGAGCCTTGCGCGCACCTCGATAAAGACGCTGAGAAATGGTTTTCGGAATTTGTTATTTCAAGCAAGAAAAATAAAACAATTGTTGTTGCGTCTAACGCGTCTGAGTCTGAATTGACGGGATGTTCAGATATATGGACGTTGAGCTAAGCTTTGGGCTTATGTCCGCTTTTGAGTAGGTCGTTGACTGTTTTCACGGGATGAAAAACGTTTGAAGGGATTTCTACAAATACGGTATTCCAACCCCACATACTGCCATTCCATAAGCCTGGAAGCTCTATCACATTGGCGCGGCTTCCAAACATTAACTTCTCGCTAATAAGCGCAGCGGAGGAGTTCCGGTAATCTTCTAGATTGTATTTATTTCCGTTGTGATCTAGGAAATGACACACCAAATCAACAGGGTTGAAATGTGTTGAATTTTCGAATACGGCAAGTTGATCATGGTCTTCTTTATTGATTTGGGCTTTTTCAATAATTTGCTTCGATTCGGTACCGTTTTCATCTTTCACCCAAAACGGTCCACCACCTGGCTCTCCTGTGTTTTCTACCATTCCACAAACACGCAGGGGTTTGTTCAATTGTTCAAAAACGGAAGAGTTGTCACTCGTTGATTTGAACCATTTATTGAGAAACGTAATTGCACGTTCTTTGGCATGCTCTATATTATTTTCAAGGTTGCGAAGCAAGTTGTTTCTTTCTTCAACAAGAGCCAAAAGAACACCACCCATTAATTTTCTATATGCCGCAACATCTGCATGGTGAGAGGCTTCAGTGATGTTGTCTATGTTTTGAATGAAGACGCACTCTCCTTTTAACGCTTGCAGATTTTTAAGCAGGGCGCCGTGTCCGGCAGGACGCAGATAAACTTCACCGTTTTCGCTAAGAACTGGGACATTGTTTTTATCGAATGCCGGAATGTGTGTTTCAGGATCTTGAGAACTAAATGAAATTTTTCGAATGTTCTTGCGCTCATTTTCAAAAAAAGCCTGGAAGATATTTTCGACCAATAGACTATGCTCGGCGGGAATGGTGAAATGAATTTCATGATTCCCATTTTGCTGCATGTAGTGCGCACTTTCAACGCAGTGTTCTGTGAACGCAGTTCTTTCCTCTTCGCCATAAGAATGAAATGGAACAGAACCTTTTGGTAGGGTTGCGAAACCTGAATTAAATAGAAAGTCGAGTACGCGAGAATACCTTTCAACTCCGCTTATTTCATCATAGTTTAACCCATCTTTTTCAAAAACAGATTGAATAGTGTTGAAGAAAGGAAACTCTCTTAAGTGAAGAAAGAAGTATTCGGCTTCGTCGTTTGGATTTAATAGATCAACCCCACTCAGATTTGCGAACATGCGAGTGGCAGCGCCTGAAGCAGGCACGAATTTTTCAATATTAATTAGATTGTAATCTTTTTCATATTTCTGAATAGCCTCTAACAGAAGAGAACCTTCAAGCTGAACAATCCCATCGCCAATACCGCAGTGCCTCACCAATTGTGCGGGCTTATTGTATTGCAATAGGCGAAGAGCTAGTTCAATTTTATTTTTCATAGTGAAAAGAATGAACCAACAAACTTAAATAAAAAGAAAAGAAGTTAATCCGAATTAAAGTTTAAACGGACTCTTGTATTTTGTTCAAACGAGAAAGGGTATCGCCGCAAATACTGGAAAAAGTGCTTTCTGCAACAGACATTTGTCCGTTTCTTGCCGAATGTTCAATACTCATGAAAGCCTCGGCAAGCTGGTCTTCACGAAGAATACTTAGGGCGCTCTTGGCGCGAGAAGCATATGTTACAACACCCATAGAATCTTTCGAAATTAAGCTTGAGTTTATTTCGGACATACAATTAGGAATGTTCTGAAAGAGTTCATTGAGCACAATGCCCATCATTTCTGTATTTCCGTTTAATAATCGAAGCAAATAATTTTTATCGAATGAGTTGGAAGGGAGAAGAGATGGGTTCATCTTATTGTTTTTATCTTAATACGCACGTATACCCTTCAAGGTTTCCAAATACGTGAATTTTAATCTTTCTATCTTTGCGATAATTATGGAAAACAAGACGGTTTTGGTCACAGGAGGATTGGGTTATATTGGCTCGCACACGGTTATAGAATTGATATCAGCGGGATTCACGCCTGTTATTGTAGATAATTTGGCTAATTCAACATTGAATCGTTTAAGCAGTTTGGAAGACTTAGCTGGAGTTAATATTTCATTTGAGCAGGTCGATTGTACAGACGAGTCTGAGATGCGTCGTGTTTTTTCCACCTATAAAATAAATTCTGTCATTCATTTCGCGGCTTTTAAATCGGTTGAAGAGTCTCAGAAAATGCCGGAAGCGTATATGCGCAACAACGTGGGTTCTACAAAAGTTTTGTTGCGATTGATGGAAGAATTTTCGGTTGAGCGCTTTGTGTTTTCTAGCTCATGCACGGTTTACGGCACGCCGGAAATAAATCCGGTTAATGAGCAAACACCCCGATTACCGGCGGCTTCCGTTTACGGACAAACAAAACAAGATTGCGAAGATTTGATTTTTGAAGTATCGAACCACGCCCCTTTTCAATCAGTAGTATTGCGTTATTTCAATCCGGTTGGCGCGCACCCGTCTGCGAAAATTGGAGAGTCAACGAACGACGCGCCAACGAATTTAATTCCGCTGGTTTGTGAAGTAGCAACAGGTAAGCGTGCGAAATTATTTGTATTCGGTGAAGATTATGATACGCCAGATGGCTCTTGCATTCGCGATTACATTCATGTCGTAGATTTGGCCAAAGCTCATGTGTTGGCTCTTAATCTTTCAAGAGAAACTAATTTAGAAATTTTCAATTTAGGGGTTGGAAAGGGATATAGTGTGAAAGAAGTTGTAGAGCGTTTTCAAAAGATAAACGGCGTTTCATTGAATGTAGAAATTACAGGAAGAAGATCGGGTGACGTGCCTGCAATTTGGGCTGTTCCAGATTATGCTGAAACGAAGATGGGCTGGAAGTGTCAATTAACGATTGATGACGCGTTGGCTCATGCTTGGAATTGGACGAGAACACAGGTTAAATAAACCACTCCCCGCAAAGAATAATCAGGTTGCAAATCATTCCCAACACAAATCCTGCGTATACCTGCTGGTGTGTATGAGCGTTCAAACGTAGTCTTGAAAAGCCCGTTAAGGCGGCCATGAGAAGGCATCCAATAATTATTACGGAAACATCTGCGCGGTGAAGAATGCTCAGGCTAATGAGCGAACCAAAAACGCCGCCTTGTCCCAGCATATGTACGCTTATTTTCCAAAAGAAATTTATTCCTAGTGAGAGGAGTAGGGAAATGATTACTGAAAGAATAAATGAAAACACTTCAGTTGGAAGCGCAGGTCCGTAATATCGGAGCAGTGCGTATGACAAAATGTAGTAGAGAATTACGAGAAGGTATGGCGCCCATCTTTCTTTTCGATCATGCAAGTCAATGGAAGAAACCATGTTAAATTTGATCATGATTAAAATACTTGCGGCGGGTGCGATAATATTTATTCCGAGCAATAAAAAAACGAAATAATCGGCCTCAACTGGCGCAATATAATAAGGGTCTATCCAGCGCACCAACAGGTAGATAACCATTGGCATTCCCAACGGATGGAAAATTAATGAAAGAAATTTTGAAAACTGAATAATAAACTTTTCTCTCATTACATTTCCTTTCTTAATCTCGCTACGGGAATTCCAAGTTGCTCGCGGTATTTAGCAACTGTTCTTCGAGCAATGTTGTATCCCTTAGAGTTAAGCAATTTACCTAATTTTTCATCGGTAAGCGGCTTCTTTTTCTCTTCTGCACCTATGGCATCTTTTAGAATTTGTTTCACCTCTCTTGAGCTCACTTCCTCTCCTTCGTCGGTTGAAAGGCTTTCAGCAAAGAAGTACTTCAACAAATATGTTCCGTATGGGGTTTGAATGTACTTGCTGTTTGCCATTCGACTAATAGTTGAAATATCCATGTTCACCCGATCAGCAATGTCTTTCAAGATCATGGGTTTCAATTTCGTTTCGTCGCCAGAAAGAAAGAACTCGCGCTGCATGGTAAGAATCGCTTCCATGCATATCATGAGTGTATGGTTTCGCTGTTGAATAGCATCTATAAACCACTTAGCACTTTCTATTTTTTGTTTTACGAATTGAAGAGCTTCTTTCGCCTTTTGGTCTTTTGTCTTGAGTTTGGCGTAATGATCGAGCATGCCTTTGTACTCTCGACTAATCTTTAATTCAGGGGCATTACGTGAGTTTAACTGAAGACGTAACTCGTCATTTTCCACCACTAACATAAAGTCTGGTGTAACGTGCTGCACGGTGCGGTTAGACTCTTGCATGCTGTTTCCTGGCTTTGGATTCAGATGCAAAATGAATTCAATAGAAGGCTTTAATTCCTCATCGGAGATTCCGAGTTTTTTTGAAATTTTATCGTAGTGTTTCTTGGTGAATTCTTCAAAATATTTTTGAATAATGACCTTGGCGAGTTCAACGGTTGGCGTGTTTTTTTCTTGTCGCTTCAATTGAATGAACAAGCATTCTCGCAAATCTCTAGCGCCAACACCTGCAGGATCCAGTTCTTGAATTTCTTTTAAAATTTCTTCTAATTCGGGCACTGACGTTATGATGTTCATTGAAAACGAAAGATCGTTTGCAACGGCTTGTAATTCACGACGTAAATAACCATTGTCGTCTAGGTTTCCGATAAGATATTCGGCTAAGAGTAATTGCTCTTCGTCAAAATCTCGCAACCCTATTTGTGCGTATAGCAAATCATGAAAAGTTTTACCGGCTCCAATGGGAATATCACGGTCTTCCTGATCTGCAGAGTTGTTGTTTACGTTTAATTTGTAATCAGGAATGTCGTCATCGGAAAGAAATTCCGAAAAATCGAAGTCTACTTCTTGGTTATCGTTTTCCTCTTCGTTGTTGTCTTCGTCGCGCTCGCTCTCCTCTTTTTCTTCTTCACCTTCTTCCAACGCGGGATTGCTCTCCATTTCTTCCTTGATTCTCTGTTCCAATTCCATGGTAGGAATTTGCAACATCTTCATCAATTGAATTTGTTGGGGAGAAAGTCTTTGTTGTTGTTTTAATTGAAAGCCTTGTTTTAACATAACTCTCCAAAATTAGTGGGAATGCACCTTAAATTTGAAAAAAACGAAGGAAGACGCTTATGAATAATTTTTTTTGGAACCGAGGAGCGGCAAATTTTATCCCGTTTGCTTTGATTTTGATTCTGTTCAGCTCGCTGATTGGCTGCCGAGAAAATGGCCCGCAGTGTATTGCCGCGCCGGAATGCAAAGGCGATTCTGCTGTTAGATTTGCTGTTATTGGCGATTGGGGTTGGTGGGGACAGGCAGACCAAGTGAAAGTGGCGAAGGCAATGGATAAGGTGGGGATTGATTGCCCGTATGATTTTATTGTAAGCACGGGCGATAATTTTTATGATGCAGGGGTAGATTCTTTGGGAGATGTTTTATGGAACATTTCCTATGAGAATGTTTATACAGGTTCAAATTTGCAATGTCCTTGGTATGTTGTGCTAGGAAATCACGACTACCGCGGCGCTCCTTCTGCTGAAATTGCCTATTCACAATTGAGTAACCGTTGGAAACTGCCTTCAAAATATTATAAGGAACAATTTATTTTAGGAAATGGAGAGTCGCTAGATCTATTTTTCATGGACTCGAATCCTTATCAAAAGGATTTGCTTGCTACCGGAAGCGCATATCCTGAACTGAATTCCTTGGACACAGTTTATCAGAACGGTTGGATTGAGAATGGTTTGCGCAACTCTTCGGCGAGTTGGAAATTAGTTATTGGACATCATCCGTTATACACCTGCGGCATGCGAAAAACGCAGCCGCAGTATATGCGTAAGTTTGAGGGCCTATTCAACGAAACACACGTAGATGCTTATTTCTGTGGCCATGAACATGATCTTCAGGTTCATAAACCACCAGGGAGTGTTACTTATTTTGTTTCGGGTGGAGGAGGTAATAAGAGGCCCATTCAAACACCCTATGATTTTACTCATTTCGCCCAATCTTCATTGGGTTTTATGGTTGTAGAAGTCACCAACAGCATAATGACGGTCACGAGTTACAATGAAAATGGACAAGTTTTACATGTAGAAAGCATTGTTCATTAGGTGTTTATAAATTATATTTGCGATTAGGTAAAATATTGCGAGCAACCCATTATGGATTTAGTTCGTCTTAAACCTATACTTTAACAAATGCCGTTTATTTTGAAAAAGCAGATTCTTTTTTTAGTTACCGTGTTCAGCGTATTGATTTCCTTAAACACTTATGGACAGGGTCCGAATTGTTTGGGGTCAACTCCTATTTGTTCGAGCGCTCCAACGACCTTTCCCTCTATTATTGGAGGAACTGTTCCTGCTGGAAATAACTACGGATGCTTGGGGGCCCAACCCAATCCATCGTGGTTTACCTTGACCGTAGGAACGGGCGGTTCTGTTGCGATAAATCAGACGGGCCCTTGCGACCAAGATTATGCTGTTTGGGGTCCTTTCAACACGCTTTCAGCGGCTTGCGCTGGCTTAACCGCCGCGCCGGTGAGTTGTAATTTCTCAACAGCCTCAGGGAATTCGTTTACTTTAACGGGTACGGTTGGCCAGATCTTTATTATGCTTTTGACCAATTATGGTGGGTGCTCAGGAACTGTTACTATTTCTGAAGCTGCAGGAGGAGGAAGTCTTTCGTGTGTTCCTGTTTGTGGGGTAACTGCTTCGAACTTGGGCCCTTATTGTTCGGGAACGACAATTACTCTTAATGCAACCGCCGCTAATGGCGCAACAGCTTACACATGGACAGGTCCTAATGGATATACTGCAACGGGACAAAATGTTACTATTCCCAATTGTACCGCAGCAATGGCGGGGGTATACACGGTAACGGCAACTGGCGCAGCAACTTGCACAGGGTCCACTACGGTGGTTGTTAATCCAACCCCTACGATGAATCCGACTGTTACTAGCCCTGTCTGTATAGGAAGTCCAATTACGCTCTGTTCGGGAGCCCCGGTAGGGGCTTTGGTTGCATGGACAGGGCCAGCGTATGCCGCCTTGAATGCCTGCCCGACGATTCCAAGCGCCACGGCTGCAAGTGCTGGAAACTATACCGTTACTGTTCTTTTGAATGGCTGTCAATCGCAGCAGATATTACCAGTCGTGGTTAATCCGGCCCCTACCGTAACGCCCATTTCCCCTATTACTCTTTGTTCTGGAGCTACGGTTCCGGCACAAACATTTGCAGGTACGCCCGCGACAGCAACTTTTACGTGGACAAATAATCAAACGAGCATAGGCTTAGGTGCCTCTGGAAATGGGGGATTGCCATCGTTTACCGCAACGAATAGCGGTTCCACGGCAGTAACAGCGACTATTTCGGTTGTTCCGCACTTAGGAACCTGCAATGGAACAGCAAGTAATTTCAGTATTATTGTTAATCCTGCTCCAACGATTACTGTACCCGCTTCCAATGTCTTTTGCGAAGGAGCAACTGTGCCAGCCATTCCATGGACAACAAGCAGTCCAACAGGAACGGTAGCGTGGACCAACAACAACACTGCTACAGGTATGGGCGCCTCCGGAACCGGAACAATTCCTTCCTTCACTGCAAGTCCGGTTACAACACAAACCATTTCAACCATTACAGCTACACCATCTCAGGGTGCTTGTGTAGGAACTCCGGTTACTTTCAACCTTACTGTGAATAATGCACCAAGTGCAACGATTACGGACATTGGCCCTCTCTGCTCGAATGTTGGTTTTCAAACGCTTGTTGCGGCAACTCCTGGAGGAACGTGGTCAGGAGCTGGAATTATAAACACATCGAGTGGATTGTTTAATCCACTAACAGCTGGTGCTGGACCGCACACGATTACCTATACGCTGAATCTTCCAAATCAATGTCCCGCTTCGGATGTTACAACTATTCAAATTATTAGTGTTCCACTTGCTAGCGCAGGTGTAAACCAAAGTGTTTGTCAGGGACAAACTGTGAACCTTAATGGATCCTTTACCAACTCAAGCACGGGCACCGAAACCTTTGCTTGGACCCCAACAACCAACTTGACTAACACAACAACATTAACTCCTACATATACCGCGAATAGTACTCAAACCTATACGCTGACAGTTTCTTCTGGAACTTGCAGTTCAACGGATAACGTAATAGTTACCATGTTGCCGCAGAGTAACGCAACTATAAATGCAGCGGGCCCATTTTGCGCCGATGTTGCTCCTGTAGTTTTAACCGCTGCTCAAACAGGAGGTACGTGGAGCGGCACGGGTATTACCAATGCTGCAACAGGTGCGTTCAACCCTGCAGCTGCAGCTGTTGGAAACAATACGATTACATATTCTATCGGCGGATCTTGCCCAAGCACCGACACTCAGGTCATAGTTGTATATGCAGTTCCTAATGGAGCAATTACGCCAGCTGGTCCATATTGCCAATCGGCTCTTCCAGTAACTCTTGCAGCTGCAACCCCAGGGGGCACATGGAGTGGAACTGGAATTAATAATCCTGCAACTGGTAGTTTTGGTTCACCAACGTTAGCAGCGAATACATACGCTATTACATATACCACAACAGGTAACTGCCCTCGTACGTTTAACCAAAATATTGTTGTGAACGCAAGCACCAATGCAACCATCACTGCCGCAGGCCCTTATTGCGCGGATGATGCACCGGTGGTTTTAACCGCAGCTCAAGCAGGAGGAACGTGGAGTGGCAATGGCATTACCAACGCAGCAACGGGTGCATTTAATCCGGCTACTGCGGTTGTTGGAAACAACACGATTTCATATTCTATTGGCGGTCCTTGTCCGAGTTCAGATACACAAGTAATTGTTATTTATGATGTACCAGATGGAACCATAACTCCTGCTGGTCCATTTTGTCAATCTGCCTTGCCTGTAACTCTTACCGCCGCAAGCACTGGCGGAACCTGGACAGGAACGGGTATTAACAATGCTTCAACCGGAAGTTTTGGATCTACAACATTAGCTGCTAGCACCTACACCGTAACCTACAATACAGGTGGAAACTGTCCGCATAACTTTACTCAAACTATTGTTGTTAACGCCAATACCAATTCGACTATCACTGCTGCTGGCCCTTATTGCGCCGATGTTGCGCCGGTGGTTTTAACGGCAGCTCAAGCAGGAGGAACGTGGAGTGGCAATGGCATTACAAGCGCAGCAACGGGTGCATTTAATCCGGCGACTGCGGTTATTGGAAACAACACGATTACATATTCCATTGGTGGTCCTTGCCCAAGCACAGATACTCAAGTTATTGTAATTTACGCTGTTCCAGATGGAACCATAACTCCTGCTGGTCCATTTTGTCAATCGGCCTTGCCTGTAACTCTTACCGCTGCAAGCACTGGCGGAACCTGGACAGGAACGGGTATTAACAATGCATCAACCGGAAGTTTTGGATCGCCAACTTTGGCAGCAAGTACTTACACCGTAACCTACAATACAGGTGGAAACTGTCCTCATAACTTTACTCAAACTATTGTTGTTAACGCCAATACCAACGCGACTATCACTGCTGCTGGCCCTTATTGTGCCGATGATGCTCCGGTTATTTTAACAGCGGCTCAAGCAGGAGGAACTTGGGTTGGCCCGGGCATTACTAATGCAGCAACAGGCGCCTTCAATCCAGCAACAGCAACAGCTGGAAATAATACCATTACTTATTCTATCGGCGGACCGTGTCCGAGCACAGACACACAGGTAATTGTTGTGAATTCATTGCCAGATGGGACAATTACTCCAGCAGGGCCGTTTTGTCAGTCTTCTCTTCCATTTACTTTAACAGCGGCCACCGCTGGTGGTACTTGGAGTGGAACAGGAATCAATAACATCTCAACAGGAAGCTTTGGATCGACCACCCTAGCTGCCAACACCTACACTGTAACCTATAACACTGGCGGAAACTGCCCGCAGATATTTACCGAGAACATTGTAGTAAATGCCAATACGAATGCTACAATCACTGCTGCAGGCCCTTATTGTGCCGATGTTGCGCCGGTGGTATTAACGGCAGCGCAAGCAGGAGGCACGTGGAGTGGCAATGGCATTACCAGCGCAGCAACGGGTGCATTTAATCCGGCTACTGCGGTTGTTGGAAATAATACCATTACCTATTCCATTGGCGGACCGTGCCCAAGCACAGATACTCAAGTTATCGTTATTTATGCTGTTCCAGATGGAACCATAACTCCTGCTGGTCCATTTTGTCAATCTGATTTTCCTGTAACGTTAGTTGCAGCATCTACTGGCGGAACTTGGACAGGAACAGGTGTCAATAACGCGTCAAATGGAAGTTTTGGCTCGACAACCTTAGCAGCAAATACTTACACAGTAACCTACAATACTGGCGGAAACTGTCCGCACAACTTTACTCAAACAATAGTAGTAAATGCGAATGTTGATGCTACAATTACTCCTCAAGCGAATATTTGTGCAGATGCGGCTTCTATCGCTTTTGCTGCAGCTGATTTAGGAGGTGTTTGGAGTGGAAATGGAATAACAAATACAACAACTGGAGCGTTTAATCCTGCATCTGTAATCCCAGGTCTTCAAACGATAACTTATACTATCTCTGGCGCTTGTCCAGACACCGATACTCAGGACATTACGGTTTATCCAGTTTATGATGGAACGATAACTCCTGCGGGACCTTTTTGCCAAGCGCTTCTTCCAATAACCTTAACCGCGGCATCCACAGGCGGAGTTTGGAGCGGAACAGGAATCAATAATGCAGCAACAGGAAGCTTTGGATCGACTTCTTTAGCAGGTAATTCTTATATTGTAACCTACACGACAGCAGGAAACTGCCCTCGTGTATTCAACGAAACGATTGTGGTTAACGCAGATGTAGACGCTACAATTGCAAACGTAAATCCATTGTGCGCGGATGTGACTGCGTTTAATTTAACCGCCGCGGATCCAGGAGGAACATGGAGCGGAACAGGAATCACGGACGCGGTAGCAGGAACATTCAGCCCTGCTTTAGCTATTATTGGACCGCAAACCATTACCTACACAATACCTGGATCTTGTCCGAGCACCGACACTCAATCGATTACTGTTTATGCGGTTTATGATGGCACCATTACGCCAACGGGTCCGTTTTGTCAATCTGACCTTCCTATCACGTTAGCAGCTGCAAGCACGGGCGGAACGTGGAGTGGTACTGGAATTAATAGCGCCTCTGCTGGTACTTTTGGTTCTGCGTCTTTGGCTGCGAATACGTACACTATAACTTATACTACTCAAGGAAACTGTTCTCAAGCTAGCACCACGACAATTGTTGTAAATGCCAATGTAGATGCCACTATTTCAGCGGTTGCTGATATCTGTAACGATGCGGCCGCAATTACTTTATCGGCCGCAGATGCCGGGGGAACATGGAGCGGTCAAGGGGTAAATTCAACAGGAACCTTTACTCCGAATTCAGTTACTCCTAACACCTACACGATTACTTATTCTATTGGTGGAGCTTGCCCAGATTCTGATACGCAGGACATTGTGGTATTGAATGTTCCAGACGGGACTATTACACCGGCAGGACCATTTTGTCAAGATGCACTTCCACAAACCTTAGTTGCTGCAAGCGCGGGAGGAACATGGAGTGGCACTGGAATAAACAACGCGGGAACAGGATCATTTGGAGCTGTGAATACGCCCGCAGGTAACTATTCAATTACTTATACAACGCCAGGCGCTTGCTCTCACTCCTTCAATCAAGTTATTCAAGTGATTGAAAATCTAAACGCAACAATTGCAGCTGCTGGACCATTTTGCGAGGATGCCGCTCCGTATAATCTTACCGCTGCAAGTGCAGGTGGGGTTTGGAGTGGAACCGGAACTATAGCAACCAACGGTCAGATTTCACCGAGTGTCTTGGGTCCAGGAACTTATACTTTCAATTACAACATCAACAATAGTGGCTGTTTGAGTAGCGATAATGTTCAGGTTGTCATTAACGCCTTACCACTGCCGAGTTTTACCACTAGCACAACAAACGGTTGTTCTCCTCTATCGGTGACTTTCACCAACACATCCAATCCACTTGGAAGCAATTGTGTTTGGTATGTGAACGGCAATCCTGCCGGAAGTGGAAACACACACAGTGAAATTTTCACCGGAAGCGCTTGTGAAGATATCGGCATCATGATTACCGACGCTGCAGGATGTAGCCAAAGTATTACTATGACAGACTTGGTTTGCGTGAATCCGAATCCATCGGCATCATTTAGTTGGTTGCCAATAGAACCTATGTTAGGTGGAAGCGTTTCGTTTAATAACACCTCTATTGGAGGAACAACGTATACTTGGGATATTAATGGTCAAGGTGCTTCAGGAGAGAGCGTTACGTATAATGTTCCTGCGGAGACAGACGGAGAGTTTCTTGCTTGTATCGAAGTGGTTGGGCCAGGAGGGTGCATGGATGCTCAATGTTACACCGTAGTGGTTAGCACTGAATCATACGTGTTCGTTCCTAATTCATTTACTCCTGACGCAGATGGAACGAACGATGTTTTTGCTCCAACAATTGTGGGTTTAACAAAGGATTTCAGATATTCTTTCAGAGTGTATGACCGTTGGGGAGATGTTATTTTTGAAACGAATGATCCAAGTGATGTGTGGACTGGAAACGTTCATGATGGAGGATATTACGCTCAGGCTGACGCCTATGTCTATGAGATTATTCTTCAATTAAGAGCAGGTGAGCCCCCTTTCCGAAAGGTTGGATCTATTGTTTTAATTCGCTAAAAAATTCGCAAAACGAATTTCACAGAGCTCGCAACTATTTTGTACTTTTGTTAGTCTTATGTTCATAAGGAAGAAATTCCTCTAGAGCTTACCTAACCTTAAAGTTGTGAAAAATTTTTTATTTACCATTTTTATAGTCCTTTTGTTTGTGGTTGCGAAAGCGCAACCTGGACCAACCACCTATACCCTCAATCCTCAGCCGGTGAATGGTCAGTATTCAACAGGCACCGTAGTAACCTTGTGTTACACAATGACTGGATTTAACGGTTGTGGAACTGCAGAGTGGTTCGAAGGATTTGATTTAAATCTAGGTCCAGGTTGGACAAACATTTCGCCCGTAACTGCTCCCGCCGATTGTGGTGGTGCTGCTGGTGGAGGACAAGGATGGATTTGGTTAGTGACTAATAACACGGCTGTTGGCCCTGTTGGCCCCGGATATTTTTACGAAGGCCCAACAGGTCCCATAGATGGTAATCCCTCAAATGATTGGGGCGACTCGGGTAATTGCACGTGGAGTTTTTGTGTGAATTTAACTGTTGCCAATTCTCCTGCAGCCGGAAATTTATCTGTATCTGTTTCGGCTGCCTCTGATGGATATTGGGGAAGTTGGGGTGGAAACGGTTGTGATTACGCAACACCTATAACAGTTCTTCCGATTACAACAACGATATCTGGAGTTCCTCTATGTTCAGTGACAGCAACGAATACATCTCCTAATGTCAATCATTGCGCAGGTGCACCTGTAACTTTAACAGCTTCTAATGCAACGGGTGCTACAAACTATACTTGGACGGGGCCTAACGGATATACAGCAACTGGACAATCCGTTACTATTCCTGCTGCGCAAGTAGCAAATGCTGGAGTATATACAGTTACAGCAACGGGAGCAGCAACGTGTTCAGGTTCTACTACAGTAGTTGTTAATCCAGTTCCTCAAGTAAACGCATCGTCTAACGGACCGGTCTGTGTTTGTAATCCTTTGACATTAAGTTCAGGATTAGCCGCCGCCCCTGGCTTGCTAATAGCTTGGACGGGACCTGGATATGCTGCCCTTAATGCCAATCCGACAATTTTATGCCCATCTGTTGCGAATAGCGGAATCTATACGTGTACCGCCTTACAAGCTGGCTGTCAAACGCAGCAAACGGTTACGGTTGTAGTTAGCCCAACACCAACGGCAGTAGTAAGTCCAGGAGGAACATACAACGTTTGCGCGGGAGCAACTATTCCAACACAAACCATAACTGGAACACCGGCGAATGCCGTTTTAGGTTGGACAAATACACAGCCAACGATAGGAGTTCCTGCAACTGGTGTTGGTTCAATTCCTTCGTTTACCGCAGTTAATAATACCCCGGCTGCAATCAGCTCTGTAATTACGGTTACACCAACACTCGGAACATGTGTGGGAACACCGAGTACGATAAATATTACTGTTGGACCGAGTCCCTCGATTATTGAACCTGTTTCGAATTTGTATTGCGATGGGGCAACATTTGCCGGGGTTGATTGGGGAGCGAATCCATCGAGCACAGTTGTCGATTGGACAAATGACAACACGGCTAGTGGACTTCCTGGATCGGGACAAGGAAATATAGGAAGTTTTTTATTGAATAACCCAACGTTAACCCAAGCCCTTTCAACATTTACAGCAACTCCTTCTGTAGGGACTTGTATCGGAACCCCTGTAACCTTCACTGTTACGGTTGCAGGTAACGGAGACGCGACCATTACCGATATTGGTCCACTGTGTTCAGATGTCGGCCCGCAGACGATTGTTGCCGCGGATCCAACTGGGACTTGGTCTGGGGATGGAATCGTTAGCACATTCGGTAATACTTCAGTTTTTGACCCCACTCTTGTTGGTCCAGGTCAGCATGATATTTATTACAGTATTGCGGGTCAATGTGGAGGTACAGACGGACTTCAAATTGAAGTAGTGAATGTTCCCGCAGCCTTTGCAGGTCTTGATTTCAGTATTTGCGAAGGAGTAGATTCTGTAATGGTGGGTTCTTTCACCAATTCAACCACAGGTACAGAACAATACACATGGTCGCCAGCTTTAAATTTAAGTAGCACAACTATTTCATCTCCAACGCTAACAGCTGTTTCAACACAAACCTATACGCTTACTGTTAATTCAGGAATATGCGCATCTAGTGACGATATTGTTGTTACTGTGGTTCCGCAAAGCGACGCTACAATTATTGCGTCAGGCCCTTATTGCGCAGATGTTGCTCCGGTTCAATTAACATCAGTGGAACCGGGCGGTACTTGGACGGGAACGGGTATAGCCAATCCGGTAAACGGAACCTTTGATCCTTTTGTGGCGACACCAGGAACATACACTGTAACTTATGCGATTGGTGGCTTCTGTCCATCAACAGATACAGAAGATTTCATTGTTTGGTCTGTTCCAGACGGAACAATAACACCTGCTGGACCCTTCTGTCAATCGGAACTTCCTATTACGCTCGCATCTGCCAGCCCAGGAGGAATTTGGAGCGGAACAGGAATAAACAATGCTGCCTCCGGAAGCTTTGGTAGTGCAACCACTGCAGCGAATTCTTATTTGATTAACTACAATACAGGTGGAAACTGTGCGCATGATTTTACAACAACTGTTTTGGTCAATGCAAATTCAGACGCGACAATCAATGTGCCAGCGGATATTTGTAACGATGCTCCAGCGGTTACTCTAACGGCTGCTCAAGCAGGCGGAACATGGACAGGACAGGGTATTTCAGCAGGCGGAAGTTTTAATCCAGTTGGGTTGGCACCCGGACCTTATCTAATGACTTATTCCATCGCTGGTGCTTGTCCAGATTCTGACACGCAAGACATTGTAGTGTTGGCTGTTCCAGATGGAACAATAACTCCTGCCGGTCCTTTTTGTCAAGATGCTTTACCACAAACGTTAACTGCTGCCACAGCAGGAGGAACTTGGAGTGGAACCGCAATTAATAACGCAGCCAATGGCACATTTGGAAGCACATCTCTTGCTGCGGGAAACTACACGGTGACTTATACAACTTCTAGCGTATGTCCAAACTCATTCACTTCGACCATACAAGTTATCGAGAATTTAAATGCTACCATTACAGCGGCAGGACCATTCTGTGAGAACGCGGCTCCTCAGACGTTGACTGCTGCAAACCCAGGGGGTGTTTGGACTGTAACAGGAACAGGTGGTATTACAGCTGGTGGTCAAATTTCCCCAACAACATTGGGCGCTGGAACATACACGTTTAACTATAACATTAACAACAATGGTTGTTTGAGCAGTGATGATGTGCAAGTGGTTATTAATGCGTTGCCCGTTCCGAGTTTCGCGGCAAGTGCAACAACAGGTTGTTCTCCTCTTTCTGTAAGTTTTACAAACACGTCGAATCCATTAGGCAGCAGCTGTGTTTGGTACCTAGATGGTGTCTCTGCAGGAAGTGGCAACTCGTTTAGTAATTTGTTTGAAGGAAATTCGTGTTCTGATATTGGAATAATGATTACAGACGCCGCAGGTTGTAGCGCAACAATTACGCAAAATGATGTGGTGTGTGTAGTTTCAAACCCATCTGCTTCATTCTCTTGGACACCTTCAGAACCGACATCGGGAAGCACTGTATTTTTTGACAACGCTTCATTGGGTGGGGTTTCTTACATCTGGGATATAGATGGAACTGAATACACCAGCGAAAATGTTACATTCCCGCTACCAAGTGGAGTTGGCGAAACTTTCCAAGCGTGCTTGGATGTTGTAGGTGTTGGTGGTTGCATGGATGCTCAGTGTTATACGATAAGTGTAAGTTCTAGTTCGTTTGTATATGTTCCGAATTCATTTACACCAGACGGCGATGGAAATAACGATGTGTTTGCACCGGTTGTTACTGGACTGTCGAGCACTTCACGATACAGTTTCAGTGTATACGATCGTTGGGGTGATTTGATTTTCGAGACTAAAGATCCGAAGGATGTTTGGATAGGTGATGTAAATGGAGGAACACACTTCGCAGAAGACGGAGCGTATGTATATGAAATTAAAATTCAATTTAGTTCGGGACAAGATCCATTCAAACGAATGGGAACAGTGGTATTGGTTCGTTAACGAATTAGAGTTACGAAACCACGAAATTCACGAGCCTCACCGTTCGTGAATTTTGCTTTTATGAGGTACGAATAAACACCCTCAGGTGCGAAATAACTTCCTCCTCGCACTTCTCCTATCCATGGTGTCTTTGGATTTGTGCTTGAAAAGATAATTTCACCCCACCGATTAAACAAAAGCGTTTCAACTTCTGTCCACCCGTTTATCTCAGGAAACCAAACATCATTTACTCCATCGTTATTCGGCGTGAAGGAATTTGGAACATAGACATAAATGTTGCAGTCTTCGAATTCCATGTTCCAGTTTCTTGAAACTGTTTCGCACATATTTGAAACCGTTACCGAATAATTTCCAGATTCATAAAATGGATGTGTTGAAAGTTCGGTTCCATCGAACCAGAGAAAGTATTCTGCTGTTGGTGAGGTTGCTGTTAGTGTGACAGTATCGCCTTGGCAATAGGTGTAATTATTTCCAATGGGTATAACAATGGGGTCCAAAAAGGAAATAAGTATTGAATCGAAAACATTGCAAATACCATCAGAGTAGGATGCTATAACCAATCCCGGTGAACTGGCAACATAGGTTGAAGAAAGCGCGCTGCTGTTCCAAGTAAGTTGTTCACTGAAAGAAAAACTAAGACTCTCTCCAGTGCACAATGTTGTATCTGGTCCTAAATCTATTAAAGGAGGCGTCACAACAGTTACAAGCGCACTGTCGGGCATTGGGCAGCCGTTGTAGAAATAAGTGCCGTAAATCATTCCTGACGCGGAAATTGGAAGAGAGCTGCTTGTTGTCCCATTTCCCCATAAAACGCTTTGACTTGTTACGTAGGAATAGGGCTGGTCTGCGCATACGGTGACATCGGGACCAAGATTCCAGTTCGGAAGTGTTACAATTGAAACATTCACCACGTCTGTTAGCGAGCACCCGTTGAGTGTTGCTGTTACTTGATAGTTTCCGGAATTTTGAACGCTGTAGCTTGCGGTTGCTGGACCGTTGAGCCATTGTACTGATGAGAAGTTTCCTGTGGCCAACAGGTTAGCATTGGTTCCAGGGCAAATGACAGTGTCATTACCAGCGAATACAGATACTTCTAATGGGCTAACCACAAAATCGAAAGAGCCCGTTGCGGTATTTCCACAGGCATCGGTAACATAGCCCGCGAGATCGGAAATGGATAACGTATAGTTTCCTGGCGGAAGATTTCCTAAGGTCGGAATGATAGTCACAGAAGGGTTCCCCGGTGAATTAGGTGCTGGCAGCTGAATGGAGTTGATTGTGACATTTCCTGAAGGGCCGGTTAATTGAAAATCTACGGGCTGAATGGAAGTGGTAACAAGGTTCTCATCGAATTCAACCACAACACCCGAATTGTTGCAATCTGTGGTGACATTTATTATGGTAGGATTAATATCGTCGAATAAGGAAGCGGTTGAATTAGAGAAATCAATGGTGTATCCGCTTGTGCTATTCGACCAATTCATAACCACCAAGGCATAGGTTTGACCAGCCACAACATTTAAATCTCCGTTGAAGGTTGGTCCGTTTAAATCGCCTGGTCCATTGGAATTTCCTGTTCCTCCGTTAGCAGAAGAAATACCTGTGGGACCTGATCCGAAAAAAAGTCCGTATGAATTGCAACTTACTTCTGGCGAAGTCCCGTTAATTATGCCCGCACAGCCGTTGTCTGTAATATTGAACATACCCCAGTCATAGTCGGCATCAATATCCGATGGGTCTAACACAAATCCCATATTCCCCGATTGAGTTACCGTGAAAGTGTACCACATGGAACTTGTTTCAGTGCCATTGTTGCAGGCCCCTGTGGGTTCGAATACATTCCCATAAGTAGAAGTGGCGTTGGCCTCGGTATAGACGTCTTCGCATAACTGAATGGCTCCTCCGCAGTCGCTAACACTTTGCGCGCAGAGATTTGCGGCGAAATGGAAAACAAGAGCAAGTGAAATGAATGATTTCATGGAAAACAGTTAAGGCGGCCATGCAATTTACTATTTTTTTCTTGCCTTTTGAATAAAGATGATTTTTATATGGAAATGAACTCTCCTATTTTTTGAATAATGAGTTGCGTTGAATCAGTTCCCTGTTGCTTTAGCTCAAGCAATCTTTCCAATGGCTCCATAACGGGCTCATCTGATAAATCGAAACAACCGTAGTGCATGGGAATCATTTTTTTTGCATTCATTTCTTGCGCCGCTCGAAGAGCGTCTTTTGGAGAAATGTGATTTTGCTTCATGAACCATTCGGGTTGGTATGCGCCAATGCCAATGATGCAATAATCAATGTTGAAATAGTCTCCAACTTCTTTTAAATGTGTGTTATATCCTGTATCTCCGCTGAAGTAGATTGTTTTATTTTCTGTTTGAATAACGAAGGCACCCCAGAGGTGTTCGTTGTAATCGAGCAGCCCGCGCTTTGACCAATGCTGCGAGGGCGTAAAAGAAATGGTAAGATTGTTTTTCAATTCAGAAAATACTTGATACCATCCAGCTTCTTCTATGTTTTTATGTCCGGTCAAGCTTCTTATCAAAGAGCCCATTTTAAGTCCGGTTAGAATTTTAGCTTCGGGAGAATTTTTCAGAATAGCTTTCAAACTTTTCCCACTGAGATGATCGCGGTGATTGTGACTCAACAGTATGTAATCAATGATGGGGAATTCATTTGTTTTAAATGGAAGTGAAGAGTATCTCTTGTGGAAGGGTGATAGCTTTTCGAAAACTGGATCTGTAATAATATTCAAGCCGTTGATACGCATGAAAAAACAGGCGTGACCTAACCAAACAATTCCATCTTCATTCCCATTTAACCAATTGAAATTTTCCGCAATTACTGGCCCCGACATTCCCATTTTTTTTTCTGTTTGAAATGGATTTGTTGCGCGCTTCCATTTCATCACGTCTTTGAAATTCGGGATGAATTGTGTGTGGAAATTTTTGAAACGATCGGACGGATCTAGGGGTGTTTTTACTTCAACAAAATCTGAATGAATGTATTTCAGCGAAGGGTTTTCAGTCTTCTTCATAATGAGAAAACAAAGTAACCTCAGAAACGTTCGCAAAAAAAGAAAAGGGCCGACGAATCGGCCCTCTTCCATATAGAAAATAAAAATCTTAGTTCTTCACGAAACGCTGATTGCTTGTTCCATTTGCGTTTTGGTACTGCACGTCGTACACACCGTTTGCAAGATTAGAAACATCAACTTTAGCGATACCGTTGTTGAAGTTGTTGAATGAACGCACCAACTGTCCGTTTGCATTGAAGATGCGAATAACGCCATTCTCGTTAGCCGGAAGTTGAATGTTCAATTCAGTAGTTGTCGGATTTGGGAAAACACTGAACGTAGTTTTAGCCATTGGTCCTTCTTCAACACT
>Ga0114969_10001382_pt1 | contig 20568 bp, 18 predicted proteins | sample M_130807_MF_Meta_FD_87316 | JGI IMG/M metagenome (GOLD analysis project Ga0114969, IMG submission 87316) | Freshwater microbial communities from Lake Montjoie, Canada to study carbon cycling - M_130807_MF_MetaG | ecosystem: Environmental > Aquatic > Freshwater > Lake | place: Lake Montjoie...
TGAAGCTGTTGCACCGATCGCCACCCAAGAAGACCCCATCGCTTGGTGCTGCTGGGCCTGAATGGCATTAGTGAGGATGTTATGGAGGATTTGCTCAATCCACAGCGGCTCAGCCTGCAGGTTGGGTAAATTTTCGGGTATCTGATTGATAATTTTGACCTTCCCGGTTTGGATCTCGTTTTCCAGCAACATAGTGACACGCAGCCAGATCTTAGCCAGATTGACCGCTTGCAAAGCCATCTGATCATGAGTCAGTTTTTGCCGAAACTGCATCAACAACGCACTGATACGTTTTATTTGTATCACGGCAGCATCCAGCAGCGGCGGTACCTGATGTGCCTGCTGTTGATCCAGCAAGCGCAGCGCGGCCTGGTTATAGCTCAGAATCGCCGTCAAGGGTTGGTTCAGCTCATGCACAATGCCGGTGGTGATTTCCCCCATGGCATTAAGCCGGGTCAGTTCCGAGAAATGCTCACGCAAAACGGCAATATTACGCTGGCGTTTTTGCACACGATACTGGCTAATAAAATAAACGATCGCCGCCCAGCCGAGTGACGATAACAGCAACAGTAGCCAAGGTAACCGCGCCCAGTCAGGATCGCTGCTGGCGGAGAGTTCGAAAGGCTGCAAAGCGCTGGCCACCTCTTTATCCCACTGCCAATAAGCGGGTTGCCAAGCGCCGCCTAATTCGACCAGCGGCGCATTCTGCCAGCTTAGGCGAACGTGTCGAAAATAGTGGCTTTGTGGCAGCTCCGCCAATAACTCATTGAGATCGATCAGCAACGCAAAGTGCTGCCCATTGAGCCAATAAGTACCATTACCTGCGGGCAACAGAGTATTGCTTGAAGCCGTGGGCAGCAGCGGTTTCCAGGCCAGGATCTGGGGAAACTTTTCTTGGATCACCGAAGGATTGCTGGTCACGGACAGTAATGACAGAATCGTTTCATGCTGAGAGAGCTTTACCGTGAGATCGCGATGTAAAATACGAAAATCTATCGATTGCTCTTCATATTGCTGTTGCAAGGCATAAATAACCAGCCCACTGCCTGAGAGTAAAGATAAAATCAACCAGATACAGACCTTGAGCATAATAATTCCATGTTATTATTAAATTTATTTATACCCTTCATACTTCAAGTTGCTTGGGTGTTGGCTGCATCCGCTCTCACCAGTCACATAGTTATCTATGCTCCTGGCGACTCTCGGAATTGCCGCCTACAAGCAACTCGAATTATTTTGGGTATATTAATATCGAGCCGCGAGATTTAATACCCTACAACCCAACCAGGCCCACAGCGAACGCTTAATATCAGCCTCTGATGGCAATCAATAAGGAATAAAATGACGGATCTGGCCCACTATATCACGCAATATGGCTACTGGGCGCTGTTCATCGGCTGCCTGCTGGAAGGGGAAACCATCACTTTACTGGGTGGTATTGCCGCACATAACGGATTTCTGCGGCTGCCGCTGGTGATTGCGGTGGTGGCGCTCGGCGGCACGCTGGGCGATCAGGCGCTCTATTTTGCCGGGCGCTACTTTGGTGGCCGGGTCATTTCACGCCTGAAAAATCAACAGCAACGTATTGAGCGTGCGCAACAGCTGATTGCTCGCCACCCGATACTGTTCGTGATCGGCGTACGTTTTATGTATGGTTTTCGCATTATCGGCCCGGTGCTGATCGGGGCCAGCAAGTTGCCGCCTTCACTGTTCGTCCCGCTGAATATCCTCGGCGCGATCCTGTGGGCTACCCTCTTCGTGCTGCTGGGCTATTTTGGTGGTCAGGCCATAGGCAGCTTCGTCAGCGGTTACGACAAAAAGCTCTACAGCCTGCTGTTCTGTGCGCTGGTGATCGCCGCCATCCTGCTGCTGCGCTATTGGTGGCGGCGCAAGCGTAAGGCATAAACTATTTGTTGAACATCAATTTCAGGCCCAGCAACGCCAGAACGCTGCCGCCTATTCGATCGAACCAGGCTTTGAAACGCAGATAAATACGGCGCGGGTGCGGCGATGACAGCACAAATGCCACAAAGGCATACCATAGCAGATCGACCGCCAGGGCAATCAGCGGCAGCACGATGTACAGCATCGGTGGAATTTTATGGCTGAGCAGCGCGGCAAACACGCTGCCGAACACGATGGCGGTATTCGGGTTGCCCAACTGGGTCAGCAACCCGGTGGTAAATGCCCGGCGAAGGCCCAACTGCGGCCCGCCAGCCGCTTCTACCGTTAATGGCTGGCTGGCACCGCGCAGCATCCTGAACGCCAGATAGATCAGATAAGCACCACCCAGCATTTTCAGCGTGGTGTAAAGCCAAGGCAATGCCAGCAACAGCGACTGCAAGCCCAGCAGGGCGATCAGTGCGAAGACAAAACACCCCATCCCCATGCCTAATGCTACTGCCATCCCATCACGGCGCGACGAGGCCACGGCGGTGCGCGCCACCAGAATAAAACTTTGCCCTGGGCTCATCGCCCCCAGCGTAATCGCACCGGTAATGCTCAATACTGACAACATCGTTTCGCTCATCATGTCCCTGTTCTCCACCGCATCCAGGGTTCAAATTTGCGCGCAGGTAAACACAAAATCAACGGAAAACATCGCCACGTACATTCAGAAAAAGAACGCCGGGAAGCATTGAGGCAGTATTTTGCGATTGAATGGGCAAGATAAGCATAAGCGTTGTTGAACCCAGCAAGCCGCAAATAACCGCCTTCCTCCAACGACTAACGCTGTAACACTCTGCCAGACAACACTTTTACTCCTTTCTATTTCAGGATCTCGCCTGTTTTATCTCCGGTGTGACCGCAGTCAAATTTAAGCCAAACTGTATTATCAAGGTAAAAAAACGTTCTTGGTGGGTAATATTTTGATGCCCAAAAAATATAGATTAGGTCTTGAATACCCTAGTTTTAAACAAACCTCCCACCTGAATTCATGGAAAGAAATATGAAAAAATCAATTAACTGCATGAATCACCCGGATAAAAAAACGCTGAAACTCCTGTCTGGGCTACTCTGTTTCTCTGCATTAACCCTTGCTGGGTGCGACAACAGCTCCAGTACTTCGCAAAACGGCGATAAAATTGAGCGCTTGCTGGCGCAAATGACGCTGGAAGAGAAAACCTCGTTCCTGCACGGATTGGTTAAAGGCTTTGATATGTCGGACTTTGGTGACCCAGAAAACAAAGCCAACGTCGGCTTTATCCCTGGCGTGCCTCGGCTCAATATCCCGCCATTACGGCTCACCGACGGCCCCGCAGGGGCGCGCTACACCAAAGGCTTGACCACTGCGATGCCCGCCCCTGTCTCGCTTGCCGCCAGTTTTAACCCACAGCTTGCCAAGCAATACGGCGCGGCCATCGGCGCGGAAGCCCGCGCGATCGATCAGGATGTGCTGCTGGCCCCAATGGTTAATATCGTCAGAATTCCGGGAGGCGGACGTAACTTTGAGACCTTCGGTGAAGACCCGCTGCTGGCCGGAGAAATGGCCAGCGCAGAGATTACCGGCATTCAGAATCAAGGAGTGATGGCCACCATTAAGCACTTTGCAGCCAACAATCAGGAAACCGATCGTATGACCATCAACACCATCGTTGATGAACGCACGATGCGCGAGATTTATCTGCCAGCCTTTGAACAGGGGGTTAACGCCGGGGTGGCTTCGTTTATGTGCTCCTACAACCGCCTGGCCATCGACGGCAAAAACAGCGATTACGCCTGCGCCAACAAGACGCTGCTGACGGATATTCTGCGCACCCAGTGGAAATACGACGGCTTTGTGATGACGGATTGGTACGCCGCCGTGCTGCCGGGGTTACAAGGCCTGGAAGCGCTGACACCAGCCCCGCTGAGCGCCGGTCTGGATATGGAAATGCCGGGGGGCAATATGTTCGGCACCCTGCTGATTGATGCCGTACAGAATAAGGAGATGCCGGTCGCTACCGTCGATAAAGCGGTATACCGCATCCTGACCCAGATGGATAAATTCCATTTGCTGGATGGCACGCCACCGGCCAAGAAAACCATCGATCAGTTGAAAGATCAGAACAGCGTTATCGCCAAAGAAACCGCCATTGATGGCGCCGTGTTGTTGGTCAACGACAACAACACGCTGCCGCTACAGGCAAAAAACATCACGTCGCTGGCAGTGATTGGCCAAACGGCCGCCAGCCTTAACTATGGTGGCGGTGGCAGTTCGCGCGTTAAGCCGCTAAATATGAAAGCACCGCTCGCCTCGATTGAAGAACGGCTTTCCAGCGGGCAGGTCAGCTATCAGCCCGGTGTTGATCTCGACGGCATCGCCATTCCGGCATCCGCACTGAGCCACGATAAGGGGCAACCAGGGCTGTTGAGGGATGATGGCACAGTCGACAACGCGCTCGATTTCACCACCGCCAATCTCAACCCGTTGGCCCCCAACGGCAAGCAGGTGATCACCTGGTCCGGTAACCTGACGGCACCGACCACCGGCGAGTATGAGCTGAAAATTCAGGTGAAAAATGGCGGTGCCAGCCTGAAAATCGGTACCGGCGATCAGAATGGTAACCCGCAGATCGGTATTGCCAACAGCAGTTCGATTTCTTTTGCCGATATCTCGCTGATCTCCACCCGCGATGGGCTGCAATGGGCGGGTTATAAAATCCACCTTGAGGCAGGCGTGCCGCAGCCAATTACCATCACCGCCATCCCAGGCGTTGGCAGTGACTTTGCCACCGATCTGGCCGACCCGCTGAAACCCACCAGCTTCAGGCTGGCTTGGATGACCCCGGAACTGAAACAACAGCGGTTTGACGATGCCGTCAACGCGGCCAAAAGTGCCTCAAACGTGGTGCTATTTGCCTATACCGAAGGCAACGAAGGGAAAGACCTGATTGATTCGCTCAACCTCCCCGAAGAGCAGGATGCACTGATCCAGGCGGTGGTCGAAGCCAACCCGAATACCGTGGTAGTACTAAACGTCGGTTCATCCATTGAGATGCCTTGGCTGGATGGTGCGTACAAACCTGCCGCGCTGCTTAACATGTGGTATCCCGGCCAGGAAGGGGCCGATGCTACGGCGGAGATCCTGTTTGGTCAGGCATCGCCGGGCGGGCGTTTGCCGATCTCGATACCGTTCAAGCTGGCAGACTATACCCCAGCCAACGAGCCGCAAAGTTTCCCTGGCGTAGACGGTACTGTGACTTACGAAGAAGGGATATTTGTTGGCTATCGCTGGTACGATCAACACAGCGTTGCCCCGCGTTTCGCGTTCGGCCATGGCTTGTCCTACACCCAATTCTCCTATAGCGAACCGACCGTGACCGCTACCGCAGACGGCTATAGCGTCAGCTTCTCGGTCACCAATACCGGGGCAACCGCCGGTGTGGATGTTCCACAGGTTTACTTAGGTGCCCCAGCCACCCCAGTGGTGCCGATGGCGAAAAAAGCGTTGGCCGGGTTCAGTAAGGTGAAATTGGCAGCCGGGGAATCCACCAAAGTAACGATATCGATCGCAAAACGCGCGCTGTCTTATTGGGATGTCAACACCGCACAATGGCAGGTTGCTAGCGGCCAGCGCGCCGTGTATCTGGGTTCATCTGCCAGCAGCGTGGAGGAAATTGCACAAATTCAGGTCGCGAAATAGGCGCTTGCTCAGCACATAACTTGATGATAAGAGTGAAATACCCTTGGGTATTTCACTCTTTGCCATGGATAGCGGAATAACAGCATGAGTAACAGCAAAACGGTTTCCAATATTGTTTCCCGATTTCTGTTTTCCTTTCTGCAACAGCATGACGTACCCGCAGCGTTGATCCACCACCGCACCGGGATCTCCCCCTATGAGCTCACCCAATCAGATAGCCGGATTTCTGCGGCACAGCACTATCGCCTGATGATTCTGGTGGAAGAAAAGCGCGAATTCCTGTTTAACGGCTATCAGCCAGATTTCGCCCTAACGGATATTTTCCGTTCCTGGGGCACCTTGTCTTCACTGTTGACCAACAGCATCAGCCTGCGCCAAGGGGTGGCAAATTACCTGAAATACCGCGATATCATTGGGCAGACCGACCATATTCAAGTCTATGAAAATGATGAGCAACTGATGCTGGAATACCTCAACAGCGGCCCCGAAATACTGAGCGCCTCGCTGGCATCGCCATTGGGCAATTTTATTATTCTGGCGGAACTCATCGGCCACTACGATCGGCAAACTTATGTTTCGATTCAGGTTACGCTGAAAGGTGCCTGCTCCAATGCAAGGCAATCTCAGCAACTGTCATCGCTGTTGGGTTTCAGTTGCCAGATGAATGCCGCGCGCAACACCCTCACCTTCAGCAAGCAAAATATCGACAGGCCTTATGATTTTTATAACCGCAAACTGTTCGAGACTATCCAGAAAGCCGCCGACAGCGAGATCAACACCCTTACCAGCAACGCTGCCCCACTCACTATGCAGGTGAAAAACTGCCTCAGAGCACATTACCAAAGCTCAAGATCACACCAGCCCAATCCGGCCAATGAAATCACGCTGATTTGCCAAAAGATGTCGATGCCACGCTGGACGCTGCAACGCAAGTTACAGCATGAAGGCCAGAACTTTACCGAGTTGGCACAGCAGACCAAAATGGAAGAAGCTTGCCGCCTGCTGCAACAGCGTAACCTGACCCTCAGCGATATCAGCGAACGGCTCGGCTTTTCATCTCAGGCCGCATTCAGCCGCTTCTTCCGTAATAAGATGAACGTTTCGCCGCTGCGCTACCGCAATGGGTGCGCCGTTTATGATCAAGGGTAAACCGCTCAGTTCGCCCGGTTAATTGCCCGCGCGATGTCACCTGAGGTTTTGAGCGCACGGATCTCAGCAAATAATTCGCTGGCCTCCTGATACTCTTTGCGTAGATAGCCCAGCCACTGTTTGATACGCGCCACGTGATACAAACCGGTATCGCCCTGCTTTTCCAGATGAACATATTTTTGCAGCAACTGCACCACCTGCGGCCACGGCATGCGCGGCTCGTTGTACTTCACCATCCGGCTCAGATTAGGCAGGTTCAGCGCACCACGCCCCAGCATCACCGCATCACAGCCGGTTATCTGCATACAATCCTGCGCACTCTGGTAATCCCAGATTTCACCGTTGGCGATCACCGGAATAGACAGCCGCTGGCGGATCTCACCGATAGCGGGCCAGTTGATACGATCGGCCTGATAACCATCCTCTTTGGTACGCCCATGCACCGCCAGCTCGGTGGCTCCGGCCTGTTGCACCGCGTCAGCGATTTCAAAGCTACGGCTGCTCGAATCCCAACCCAAGCGCACTTTAACCGAAACCGGTAAATGGGCGGGCACCGCAGCGCGCATCGCTTTGGCCCCTTGATAGATCAGTTCAGGATCTTTCAGCAAGGTCGCTCCACCGCCGCTGCCGTTAACCTGTTTTGAAGGGCAACCACAGTTCAGATCGACGCCATACGAACCCAGTTCTACGGCACGAGCGGCATTTTCCGCCAGCCATTGTGGGTATTGGCCGAGCAGTTGCACACGAACCAGCGTACCCGAAGGCGTACGGCTGGCATGTTCAAGCTCGGGGCAGAGGCGATAGAAGGATTTTGCGGGCAACAGTTGATCGACCACGCGCAGAAATTCGGTGATGCAGAGATCGTAATCGTTCACCTCGGTGAGCAATTCCCGCACCAGAGAGTCGAGAACCCCCTCCATCGGAGCTAAAAATACGCGCATGACTACCCCAGCAAAAAAAGACGCGCCATGATACGGGCGAAAGGCGGCGTCAGACAAGCCTTCTGGCGAGATCCCTGTGATATCTTGCCTGGCTATCTATCCCCGTTGCTGGGTATATACCGAGCCCATAAACAGCCTAATCTGGCGCGATTAAATAGTGTTAACGCGGTAAAATCGCGCACTTCTTATCCAGCAGTGACTCTACCGACGCACGGTTGCCGCTATCCCAACCGCGTTTTGTTGTCAGCAGGATAAAACCTTTTTGCCCAGAGAACTGGGTTGGCACCAAGGCTACGCCGTACTCTGCTAACTGCTGCGGCGACAAATGAAAATAACTGGCTACGGATTGGATCGGGTAAATCCCCATCGCCGCCGGTTGTACCACCCGACGCGCGTAATAGGTGTGCCGCAATAACTTATCAGGCAATGGCGACCAGTTATCCTGTATATAAGGACGCTCAGCCTGAAGCTGGCGGTACACGTCCTCACGCAGGCAGGTCAGGTGAATATGCAACTGATTCTGACTGCGGCCATAAGCCGAATTGATCGCCATTCCCAACCTATCCTCAGGCACTGGCTGGCCATATTCAGACGTTAACAGGTGGCGCATCAACCAAGCGTAGCCAAAGTAATCCGTGCGCCCATCCATCAAAAGCTGAGGGCTTTCAATACCCGATAACGGTGTGGTCGGAACGAGAATAAAATGATAGGGATAACGCGGGTTTTGGATAACGCTGAACCCCTGCTCTTTGCCTTGACCTGGGGGCATATAAATCTGCTGGCAAGGAGCGGGACTGTGCTTTTGCTGATAATTCACCATGCAGAGCTTATCCACCACGCCCCACAAAGCGTCTGAACGCGCACATCCTGCCAGCAATAAAATTCCCAACAACAATAGCCCGTGCCGAATGCATAAACGAGTGAGTTTTATCATCTGTTTCTCTGTCTTATAACCTGCACGTGAGAGCTGCCGGAAACCGAGCAAAAGCGTATTATTGATACCTATATACCCTTCATACTTCAAGTTGCTTGGGTGTTGGCTGCGTTACTCGGCCCAAGTCTGGGCCTCGCCCCTTCGGGGCCGCTGCAAGCAGCGTTCAAATCTGCTGAGCAGATTTGTCTTTCACCCTGGTCACATAGTCAGCTATGCTCCCAGGGATTATGAGCCTCATTACTGAGGCTCACCCTGCGGGTCAGCGCAAGCGCTGTTCAAGTCGGCCTCTGACCGACTTGTCATTCGTTTGCCGCCTACAAGCAACTCGAATTATTTTGGGTATAGTACAATTCGTCGCATCAAAATACCTGAAAATACCCCGGTACGACCCACCACATTGCTGACAGATGCAGAAATAAAAACACCCTGTCAGCATAGCGCTCACAGGGTGTAGGTGCTCTCTTATTAGCCGCCAATAAATAGCGGCTTTTTTAGCGAGCCAAGTGGCTTACTCGCCCGGTTTACGGCTACGCGGACGGCGCGCAGGCGCTCCAGAACGCGGCTTGCCATCACCCTGTGGGCGGGCGCTGCCGCCACCGCGGTTTTCGCGTTGACCACTGGCGTTACCCGTGCGTTGACCACCGTGACTCGCACGCTGACCGCCGCTATTTGGCGCACCACGGCCACCGCCGTGACGCCCGTTGATGATCGGCTCCGCCTTAATCGACGGATCCGGCTCATAACCCGGCAGGGCAATACGCGGGATTTCACGCTTCAGCAGGCGTTCGATATCACGCAGCAGTTTGTGTTCATCCACGCACACCAGCGAAATCGCTTCACCGGTGCATTCGGCACGGCCGGTACGGCCAATGCGGTGCACGTAATCTTCCGGCACGTTTGGCAACTCGTAGTTCACCACGTGTGGCAACTGATCGATATCCAGACCGCGCGCGGCGATATCGGTCGCCACCAGCACGCGGATTTTGCCGTCTTTAAAGTCGGCCAGCGCACGCGTACGCGCCCCTTGGCTTTTGTTGCCATGGATAGCCGCGGCGGTGATGCCATCTTTATTTAGCTGTTCAGCCAGATGGTTTGCACCATGCTTGGTACGGTTAAATACCAGCACCTGCTTCCAATCACCTTCGCCAATCATCTGGGAAAGCAGTTCACGCTTGCGCTTTTTATCCACAAAGTGAACGCTCTGCTCGATCTGCTCAGAAGCGGTGTTACGGCGCGCCACTTCCACCGACGCCGGGTTGTGCAGCAGTTTGCTGGCCAGCCCTTTGATCTCATCAGAGAAGGTCGCGGAGAACAGCAGGTTCTGGCGCTTCGCAGGCAGCTTGGACAGCACGCGGCGGATATCATGGATAAAGCCCATATCCAGCATGCGGTCCGCTTCGTCCAGCACCAGAATTTCAATTTTGGACAGATCAACCGCGTTCTGATGTTCCAGATCCAGCAGGCGGCCCGGTGTTGCCACCAGAATATCAACGCCGCCGCGCAGCTTCATCATCTGCGGGTTGATGCTCACGCCACCAAACACCACCAGAGAACGCAAGCGCAGGTGTTTACTGTAGGACTCGACGTTTTCGCCGATCTGTGCAGCCAACTCGCGGGTTGGCGTCAGGATCAGCGCACGCACCGGGCGGCGGCCTTTGATCGGGTGATCATGCTTGCTCAGCAACTGCAACAGCGGCAGGGTAAAACCAGCGGTTTTACCGGTACCGGTCTGGGCGCTGGCCATCAGGTCACGACCTTCCAAGACGACAGGGATTGCCTGACGTTGAATTGGCGTAGGTTCGCGATAGCCCTGTTCTTCAACAGCGCGCAGAATTTCGGCACTTAAGCCGAGGTTTTCAAATGACATAGTAGAGAAAAACTCCAGATCCCCCCTAACCTAACAATGTTCGGTGCAGTTTCCTGGGAGGATGATCAGACGGGGCATAAGGCGGTGCTCGCGTTTTTGTTTGCGGCACAACCTCGGCATACCACGAGGGATTGGCACAAACTGCAGTGCACCAAGCGGCTGATTGTAACAGAAATCGAACAAAAAGAAGTAATTTTGCGTAATAAGAGTCAGCTATCCAGCAATAAGGCCAAACTGCTGTTTACATTCCGTACTGCCGGGCCTAAAGTTAATCAATCATATGATTAACTTTTGTGAGTCAGTCATGCCATCAACGGAAAATCAACACACTCCCAGCCGGGCACGCGGTGAACAGGCGCGCCAACAACTGCTCGCGGCCGCTATTGAAGTGTTCGGCGAATACGGCCTTCAAGGGGCCACAACGCGGGAAATCGCCCAGCGCGCCGGGCAGAACATTGCTGCCATTACCTATTATTTCAACTCGAAAGAGGGTTTGTATCTGGCGGTGGCACAGTGGATCGCCGATTTTATTCAGCAAACTTTCCGTACGCAAAGCCAGGAAGTTGAAGATTTCTGGCTGCTGCCAGCGCCACAGCGCCCGCCGGAGCGGTATCTGTACCACCTCAAACGTGGCTTGCTGGACTTCAGTGAATTAATGACTCAGCCACAGACGCTCAACCTGAGCAAAATCATGTCGCGCGAACAGCTCTCCCCTACCGACGCTTATCCGCTGATCCACCAGCAGGTGATTGCGCCCTTGCACCAGATGCTGTGCCGCTTGCTGGCGGGCTATACCGGCCTCGATGCGCAATCGACCAAGATTGTGCTGCACACCCATGCGCTGATTGGCGAGGTGTTGTCGTTCCGCGTCGGGCGTGAAACCGTGCGCCGTCAGGCGGGCTGGCAGCAGATCGGCAGCGAAGAAGCCGCGCAAATCAGCGCTGTGCTGGCCGAGCATATCGAGATTCTGGTTAATGGGCTGCGCCAGCGTTACGGCGCATATACCCGTCATACTTCAAGTTGCATGTGCGTTGGCTTTCCTCGCTCACCCCAGTCACTTACTTGAGTAAGCTCCTGGGGACTCGCTGCGTTGCCGCCTTCTTGCAACTCGAATTATTTAGGGTATGGCCCCATTCTTTCACACTGCAACCGGCAGGAAGCATTATGAACAAGAAAAGAATTGGCATTATTGGCATCGTTATCGTGTTAATTGCCGCCTACGGCATCTGGCATTACCAACAGCAGCAGGAAAAACCGCTGACGCTGTACGGTAACGTGGATATCCGCACGGTGAACCTTGGCTTCCGTGTCGACGGGCGGCTCGCCACGCTGGCGGTTGACGAAGGGGACAGCGTGCAGCCGGGGCAACTGCTCGGCAAACTGGATGATGCCCCTAACCTTAATGCGTTACAGCAGGCGCAGGCCAACGTCGCCAGCGCTACCGCCAAGCTGGCGCTGTTGCAGGCCGGTTATCGTGATGAAGAGATCGCCCAGGTGCGCTCAGAAGTAGCGCAGCGCCTCTCGGCCTTCAACTATGCCGATAGCTTCCTCCAGCGGCAGCAGGGTTTGTGGGCGAAAAAGGCCACTTCCGCCGATGCGCTGGAAGACGCCCGTACCCTACGCAATCAGGCGCAGGCCAACCTGCAAGCGGCGAAAGATAAACTGACGCAATACCTGAGCGGTAACCGCCCGCAGGAGATCGCCGAAGCCAAAGCCAATCTGGCGCAAACCGAAGCGGTACTGGCACAGGCGCAGTTGAATCTGCAAGATACCACGCTGATTTCCCCCTCCGCTGGCACCGTCCTGACGCGTGCGGTTGAACCCGGCACCATGCTCGCCGCCGGCAGCACGGTGTTTACCCTGTCGCTGACCGAACCGGTATGGGTGCGCGCCTATATCAATGAAGCCAGCCTGGGCAAAGCGGTTCCAGGGGCGGAACTGAGCATTTATACCGACAGCCGCCCCGGAAAGCCCTATCACGGCAAGATTGGATTTGTTTCACCCACCGCCGAATTTACCCCGAAAAGCGTCGAAACGCCGGATCTGCGTACCGATCTGGTGTATCGCCTGCGGGTGATTGTCACCGATGCCGACGATGCATTACGCCAGGGCATGCCGGTCACCATCCGTTTCACACAGCCGTAAGGAAGGGTGATGGAACAGGCACACACGATTGAACTGGTGGCGCTGGAGAAGCGCTTCCCGTCACTCGCCAAACCGGCGGTTGCCAGTCTGACGACGACGTTGCGCAGCGGCGCGGTCACCGGGCTGGTCGGCCCCGACGGCGCGGGCAAAACCACCCTGTTGCGCATGCTGGCCGGATTGCTGAAACCCAGCAGCGGCCAACTGCGCGTCGCCGGGCTGGATCCGATCGCAGAAGATCGCCAACTGCACGCCATTCTCGGCTACATGCCGCAGAAATTTGGCCTGTATGAAGATCTGACGGTAATGGAAAACCTGATGCTGTACGCCGACCTGCGCGGTGTGACCGGCGATCTGCGCAAACAAACCTTCGAACGGCTGCTGACCTTTACCGATCTGACCCGTTTTACCGAACGCTTGGCGGGCAAGCTTTCCGGCGGCATGAAGCAGAAACTCGGGCTGGCCTGTACGCTGCTCGGCCAACCGCAGGTATTGTTACTGGACGAACCCGGCGTTGGGGTCGACCCGATATCGCGCCGCGAACTGTGGCGCATGGTGCATGAACTGGCCAACGACGGCATGCTGATCCTGTGGAGTACCTCGTATCTGGACGAAGCCGAACAGTGCCGCGAAGTGCTGCTGATGAACGAGGGCGAATTGCTGTTCAGCGGTGCGCCGCAGGAGCTTACCCAACGGATGGCCGGGCGCACCGTGCTGATCGAGGTTCCGGCTGGCAGCCACCGTGCGCTGCTGCAACAGGCGATCTGTTTGCCTACCGTCAGCGATGGCGTGATTCAGGGTAAGTATCTGCGCTTGATCCTGAAATCGGGAGAAGACCACCAGCAGATATTACGCGATCTGGAGCTCCCCACTGCCGAACTGACTGAAGCAGATCCGCGTTTTGAAGATGCGTTTATCGATCTGCTCGGCGGCGGGCCAGGCAGCAAATCGGCTCTGGCGGAGATCATGCCCACGGTGGCGGGCGATAGTTCGGAAACGGTGATTGAAGCGCAGGGATTAACTAAAAGGTTTGGCCACTTTGCCGCTACCGATCATGTGGATTTCAAGGTGCAACGGGGTGAAATCTTCGGCCTGCTTGGGCCCAACGGGGCCGGTAAGTCCACCACCTTCAAGATGATGTGCGGCCTGCTGGTGCCGAGCGACGGCAAAGCGCTGGTGCTGGGGATGGATCTGAAAACCAGCTCCGGCAAAGCGCGCCAGCACCTGGGCTATATGGCGCAGAAGTTCTCGCTGTACGGCAACCTGACGGTGGCGCAGAACCTGAAATTTTTCTCTGGCGTGTATGGCCTGAGCGGCAAGGCGCAGCGCGATAAGATCAACGAGATGTCTACCGCCTTCAACTTCGGCCCGATCCTCAACCAGGCGCCGGATTCTTTGCCGCTCGGATTCAAACAGCGGCTGGCGCTGGCCTGCGCGCTGATGCATGAGCCGGATATTCTGTTTCTTGATGAGCCCACCTCCGGGGTTGATCCCCTTACCCGCCGCGAGTTCTGGCTGCATATCAACGGTATGGTGGATAAAGGCGTCACGGTGATGGTCACCACCCACTTTATGGACGAGGCGGAATACTGCGATCGCATCGGGCTGGTGTATCGCGGCAAGATTATCGCCGCCGGTACGCCGGATGAACTCAAACAGCAGATCGCTAGTGCCGAAAACCCCAATCCTACAATGGAACAGGCGTTTATCGAGCTGGTACAGGGTTACGACCGAGAGGAAACTTCATGAGCGATAGCAGCGGCTTTTCCTGGCGGCGCCTGCGCGCGCTGTGCCTGAAAGAAACGCGGCAAATCCTGCGCGATCCGAGCAGCGGCCTGATCGCCTTCGTCATCCCGCTGATGTTGCTGTTTATCTTCGGTTACGGCATCAATCTGGACTCCAGCAAGCTGCGCTTGGGGATCCTGCTGGAACAGCACAGTGAAGAAGCCCGCGATTTGGCCAATGCCTTTGCAGGTTCACCCTATATTGAACCGACCATCAGCGATAACCGCCAGCAGCTGATGCAAATGATGCAGGCGGGCAGCATCCGTGGGCTGGTGGTGATCCCGAATGACTTCGCCGAGCATATGGCACGGCCGTCCGATCGCGCGCCGTTGCAGGTGATTACCGACGGCAGCGAACCCAATACCGCCAACTTTGTGCAGGGCTATACCCAAGGGGTCTGGCAAATTTGGCAGCAGCAGCGTGCTGCCGATCGGGGGCAGCAATTAACCCCGTTGATTGAGATCCAGATGCGCTACTGGTTCAACCCAGCGGCGATCAGCCAGCACTTTATTATCCCTGGGGCGATCACCATCATTATGACGGTGATCGGCGCGATTCTGACTTCGTTGGTGATCGCCCGTGAATGGGAGCGCGGCACCATGGAGGCACTGCTGTCCACTCAGGTGACGCGCAGCGAACTGCTGCTCTCCAAGCTGGTGCCTTATTACTTCCTTGGCATGATCGCCATGGTGCTGTGCATGGTGGTTTCGGTGTTTGTGCTCGGCGTGCCCTACCGGGGTTCATTGCTGATCCTGTTTGTTATCAGCAGCCTGTTCCTGGCCAGCACGCTTGGCATGGGGCTGCTGATTTCCACCATCACCCGCAACCAGTTCAACGCGGCAATGGTGGCGCTGAACGCCGCTTTTCTGCCGTCAATTATGCTTTCCGGCTTTATTTTCCAGATCGACAGCATGCCCGCCGTGGTTCGCGCAGTGACCTATGTCATTCCGGCGCGTTATTTTGTCAGCACGCTGCAAACGCTGTTTTTGGCAGGCAATATCGGCAGCGTGCTGCTGGTTAACCTGCTGTTTCTGATCGCTTCAGCAGTGGTGTTTATCGGCCTGACGGCCTGGAAAACCCCGCGACGGCTGGATTGAGGAGAGAATATGTTTCACCGTCTCTGGACACTGATCGTCAAAGAAATGCAGTCGCTGCTGCGCGATCCGCAAACCCGCGCCATTCTGGTGATGCCGGTGATCCTGCAGGTCCTGCTATTCCCGTTCGCCGCCACGCTGGAAGTGACCAATGCCACCATTGCGGTTTACAGCGAGGACAGCGGCCAGGCATCGATCGAGCTGACCCAGCGCTTTGCCAAAGCCAAAGCGTTTTCGCACGTCTTGCTACTGCGCAACCCACAGGAGATCAAAACCACCATCGATAACCAGAAAGCGCTGCTGCTGATCCGCTTTCCGGCCAACTTTTCGCGCGATATCGCCAGTGGTAATACGGCAGCGTTGCAGTTGATCCTGGATGGGCGCAACTCCAACAGCGCGCAGATCGCCGCCAACTATGTGCAGCAGATTGTGCAGGATTATCAGAACGAGCTGATCGGCGGGCGCACCAAGCCTAACAACAGCGAACTGGTGGTGCGCAACTGGTATAACCCGAATCTGGATTACAAATGGTTTGTGGTGCCTTCGTTGATTGCGATGATCACCACCATCGGCGTGATGATTGTGACTTCGCTTTCGGTAGCGCGTGAACGTGAGCAGGGTACGCTGGAGCAGTTGCTGGTGTCGCCTCTGACCACCTGGCAGATCTTTATAGGCAAGGCGGTGCCCGCGCTGGTGGTTGCCACTTTTCAGGCGTCGATCGTGCTGTTTATCGGTATCTTTGCCTATCAGATCCCGTTTGCCGGTTCGCTGTTGCTGTTCTACGCCACCATGCTGATTTACGGGCTTTCGCTGGTGGGATTCGGGCTGTTGATTTCGTCGCTGTGCGCCACTCAGCAACAGGCGTTTATCGGCGTGTTCGTGTTTATGATGCCGGCGATCCTGCTTTCCGGCTATGTTTCACCGGTAGAGAACATGCCGGTGTGGCTGCAACATCTCACCTGGGCTAACCCTATTCGTCACTTCACTGATATTACCAAGCAAATTTACCTCAAGGACGCCAGCTTCAGCATTATCTGGCACAGCCTGTGGCCATTGCTGGCAATCACCGCTACCACCGGCAGTGCGGCTTATGCGATGTTCAGAAGGAAGATTGCTTAACCAAGAAAAAGGGTATTCACACTGAATACCCTATGGATTTCGAGTTGCAGTTAGGCGGCAAGAGCATGGAGCCCCAGGAGCTTACTCAAGTAAGTGACTGGGGTCCACGCGCGCAGCCAACAACGCTGCGGCTTGAAAGGCGACGGGTATTAAGTAGTTAGCGGCGGTTGCCCAGAATACGCAACATCATCAGGAACAGGTTGATGAAGTCAAGATACAGCGTTAACGCGCCAACGATGGCGTATTTGCGAAAGCCGTCTTTGTCGTCAGCATTCAGCCGCTCGCCCAAAGCTTTCAGTTTTTGCGTGTCATACGCCGTCAGGCCGACAAACACCACCACGCCGATATAGGTAATCGCCCAGGTCAGCGCCGGGCTTTTCAGCCAGATGTTCACCAGCGAAGCCAGCACAATGCCGATCAGCCCCATAAACAGCATGCTGCCAAAACCACTCAGGTCGCGCTTGGTGGTATAGCCGTACAGGCTAGTTACGCCAAACATCCCGGCGGATACCACAAAGGTGCTGGCGATTGATTCCCCGGTATATTGCAGGAGGATCACCGATAGCGTTAGCCCGGTCAGTGCCGAGTACAGCATAAACAATGATGTAGCCATCATGCCGCTCAGGCGATTAACCATACCGGAAATAACAAACACTAAACCAAGTTGAGCAATGATCAGACCAAAGAAGGTGATCTGACTTGAAAAAATAATCGCTTGAATCTGGCTGTTATTACTAACATACCAAGCAACAAACGCCGTCAGCAGCAAACCACAGGTCATCCAGCCATAAACCTGCGCCATATAAGCCTGAATACCGCTGTTGGCACGTTCGACGATCGAACCATTACGTGGATATCGGTCCATGAAGATTACCTTTTGCATGTGAACTGAATTTCGGGGAACACCCCTGCCAGTAATAAGCGTATCACAGAAAACGTAACGCGGAACCGGCAAAGGTATTGATTTATACTCGTCATACTTCAAGTTGCATGTGCGTAAGCTACGTTACTCGACCTGTGTTGGCCAGGGCCTCACCCCCTTGGTGCCAGCACAAGTGCTGTTCAAAGACACCTTGCGTTTTTGTCCTGCAACTCGAATTATTTAGAGTATATTTCCGCTGTTGATGCGCGATTTACCAGCGTGTTGCCGCCTGCCGATCGGTATCGCGGGCTTCGACCCAGCGTTCCCCTTGCTCGGTAGCTTCACGCTTCCAGAACGGCGCGCGGGTTTTCAGGTAATCCATAATGAACTGCGCGGCGTCGAACGCTTGGCTGCGGTGCCCGCTGGTCACACCAACCAGCACAATCTCATCGCCAGGGAACAGATCGCCGACGCGGTGGATCACCGTGACCCGCTGCAACGGCCAACGGGCACGCGCTTCGGCCACAATCTCTGCCAGCGCTTTTTCGGTCATACCGGGATAGTGCTCCAGCGACAAGGCGCTGACGCCATCCCCCAGATTATGGTTCCGCACCTTGCCGGTGAAGGTGACTACTGCGCCATCATCGTCACACTGCGCCAACCATTGGTACTCTTCGCCAACGCTGAACGGGGCAGCGCCGACGCGGATACGGGTATTTTCCACGCTTAACCCCCGGTGACAGGCGGGAAAAACGCCACTTCATCACCGGCGCGCAGCGGATGCTCGCTCGCCACCAGCGATTGGTTGACCGCCGTCAGCAGCTTACCCGGCTCCAGCGCCAGCGCCCAACGGTCACCGCGCTCACACAGCGCCTTACGCAGTTCTTCTACCGTAAGGTATTGCGCTGGCACGCTCAGCGAACTGGTACCCACCAGTTCACGCACCTGCGCAAAGAACAGAATATTGATCATAATTCCACCTTGAAATCACCGGACTTGCCACCGCTTTTCGCCAACAGCCGCACCGGGCCGATCACCATGTCCTTCTGCACCGCTTTGCACATATCGTAAATGGTGAGCGCCGCCACCGAAGCGGCGGTCAGCGCTTCCATTTCCACCCCGGTTTTGCCGGTCAGGCGGCAGCAGGTTTCGATACGCACGCGGTTATGTTGCGGTTGCGCCTCAAGCTGCACTTCCACTTTGCTCAGCATCAACGGGTGGCACAGCGGGATCAGTTCCCAAGTGCGTTTCGCCGCCTGAATACCGGCAATGCGCGCGGTAGCAAACACGTCCCCTTTGTGATGGCTGCCGTCGATAATCATCGCCAGCGTCGCGGCGTGCATTTCAACAAAGGCCTCGGCACGTGCTTCCCGTACCGTTTCAGCTTTAGCCGAAACATCCACCATATGGGCTTCGCCTGCGGCATTGATATGGGTTAACTGTGTCATAAATTATTTCTTCACATGGGGCAGGAAGTTGCACGGACGATGGCGCGCATCCAACTGCTCTTCAATAATGCGTTCCCAAGCGGTACGGCAAGCGCGGGTGGAACCCGGCATAGCGAAGATCACCGTCCGATTGGCGATACCGGCCAGAGCACGCGACTGTATGGTCGCGGTGCCAATCTCTTCAAACGACACCATGCGGAACAGTTCGCCAAACCCTTCCACTTCGCGGTCAAACAGCGGCAATAAGGCTTCGGGCGTGTTATCACCGGCGGTAAAACCGGTGCCACCGTTGATTAACACCGCCTGCACGCTATCGCTGGCAATCCACGCGGAAACCTGCGCACGGATCTGGTAAATATTGTCTTTAACGATGGCGCGTGCCACCACCTGATGCCCGGCTTCTTGTGCCGCTTCCTGCAAATATTGGCCGGAGGTATCTTCCGCTTCACCGCGGCTGTCCGAGACGGTCAGAATGGCAATCTTTGCCGGAATAAATTCACTGCTGGTCTGGCTCATAGCTAAATATGCTCCCCTATTATGGATACCCACTAGGTTTCAAGCCGTAGCCTGACAAAGGGATCGGCGCATCGCCTCTCACCCTAACCCTCTCCCCCAGGGAGAAGGAACTTGGTTAGTATCAGCCGCCGATAAACGATAAGTTCTGCGTGATGCCACTATTACCCTGGTGCAAGAAATGCGTCTGCTTTTTGCTGCGCAATCCGCCCTGAATACGCATTTTCAGCTCTTCGAGCTGAGCGTCATCCGCCAGCAGATCGCGCAGGGTAATACCCTGTTCACCAAACAGGCACAGGTGCAGATTGCCAATGGCGGAAACCCGCAGCCGGTTGCAACTGGCACAGAAATCTTTCTCGTAAGGCATGATCAGCCCAATCTCACCCTGATAGTCCGGGTGGCTGAAGACCTGCGCCGGGCCATCGCTGTAGCCACGCGCCAAACGTTGCCAACCCTGCTGTTCCAGTTGCTGACGGATCACGTTGCCAGAAACATGGTGCTTGCGGAACAGTTCACTGCCTTCGCCGGTTTCCATCAGTTCAATAAAACGCAGTTGGATCGGGCGATCCTTGATCCAATGAAGAAAACTGGCCAGTTGCTGGTGGTTAACGTCGCGCATCAGCACCACGTTGACTTTGACCTTGCGGTAACCGGCAGCAAAAGCGGCGTCGATGCCTGCCATCACTTGGCGAAATTTGTCCTGCCCGGTGATGGCGTGAAACTGGCGTGGATCGAGGCTGTCGACGCTGACGTTAATCGCCGTGAGGCCAGCATCGCGCCAGCGGGCCACGTCACGCGCCAGGCGGTAACCATTGGTGGTCACCGCCAGCGTGCGGATCGCCGGGTTTTCGCGCACGGCGGCGACGATCTCGGTAAAGTCGCGGCGTAACGAGGGCTCGCCGCCAGTCAGGCGTACTTTTTCAGTACCCAGTTCGGCAAACGCGCGGCTGACACGGCGGATTTCGTCCAGCGAGAGAAAGGTCTTGGGGCTGCCGTTCGGTTTGTAGCCATCCGGCAGACAATAGGTGCAACGAAAGTTACACACGTCGGTGATCGACAGGCGCAAGTAATAGAACTTGCGCTCAAAA